>Ga0316232_1003352_pt1 | contig 14986 bp, 16 predicted proteins | sample TBHtaG_FD_206006 | JGI IMG/M metagenome (GOLD analysis project Ga0316232, IMG submission 206006) | Freshwater microbial communities from Trout Bog Lake, Wisconsin, USA - TBH18025_13 | ecosystem: Environmental > Aquatic > Freshwater > Lake > Hypolimnion/Profundal zone | place: USA: Wisconsin... | reverse complement strand
CCGCGCTCCAGCCCACAACCATGATCCCGCCGACTAATACATGAACCTCATGCTCGCTGAAGTCACCAGTACCACGCCGCCGGTGGAAATCGCCGCATGGCTCGCCTGTGCCGCGTTTACCATCTGGTTCCTACTGTTGGTGGATAAAGCCATCCAGCGGATGCGGGGGACAGCTCCGGAGCCGCCCAACGGAGAGCTGAAGCAGTCCATCAAGCAACTCAATGCCCGCATGAAGGTGCTGGAGGATTGGCGGAGTCAACTGACCAACAAGCTGGAAACAGACAAGCAGCTCATCTTGGACGCGGGCGCAGAGCGCGGGCAGCGCATTTACGATCACGTGGAAGCCGTGCGCAAAGAACTAGATGGTAAGATCGGGGACATCCCAGGCCAAGTCATTGCGACGCTGCGCAACGCCGGGGCCATCGGTGGCCATCATTCCCCATCACCGGATTAAACGTCACGTTTATGATTGATCGCGACATCAAACAATTCGTCTTAAAGGCGCTGTTAAGGGCCAAGGATCAGCCCATCCAGGATGACACGCTGCGCGAGTTGATTCGCGCCGCCTTCCGCCACGTGGCCATTGCCGAGCCGGACCTCACGGCCTGTTTCAAAGAACTGGAAACGTGCGGTTTGATCGTGGGCAACAATGACGCCGTGTTCGGCTGGAACTGGGCGCTAACCCTGTCCGGCAAACCCAAGGCGCAGCAAATCCCGTGAGTGCGAGCCGCACCTGCCAATGAAATATGGCCAAAAAAATCGAATCCAAGCTGGACCAGTTCGGCGCGACGCTGCTGGAGATGGACGCACAGCACAAGACGCTGGCGGAAATGCTCGCCTGGCTCAAAGAAAAGTCCTGCACCGTGGTGGCCTCCACCTTGTCGCGATGGTTGGAATCTGCGCGGTCGCAAGTTTCGCAGGAGCGGCTGCTCAACCTGGTGGCGTCGGGGTCGCAGCAATGCGCGGACCTGGAACAAGCATTCTCCAAGAATCCGGCGCCGGAGTTGGAAACGCTGATCAAGCTGTTCAAGGTGCTGATTCTGAATCTGACCACGCGGGCGGAGGCCGATCCCAAGCTGTTGCAACTGGCGGACCAGCTTTCGCGCACGGCCCTGGAGTACATCAACGGGCAGACCAAGGCGCGGTTCAAACAGACGGAATTGGAACAGGCGGAGCGCAAGTTGCAAATTTCGGAACGGAAGGCGGCCGCCTTCGACGCGGCGCAACAGGTGACCGTCAACAGCAAGCTGACGCCCGAACAGAAGGATGCGGAATATCGCAGAATTTTCGGAATGGCATGACCATGTCAAAAGCCTCGAACAAAATTGTCGCTAGGAAATCCCCGCTGGATTTGCTGCTGCCGTATCAGCGGGCACTGGCGGATGATGAGGCGCGGTTTAAATACGCGTTACAAGCCCGTCAGACGGGCAAGGATTTCACCAGCGGCGCGGAGGGCATCCGGGATTGCTTCCTGCATGAGCGCAAAAAGGAGAAGGTCAATTGGCTCATTGCCGCTCCGTCCGAACGCCAGAGCGTGGAATCCCTGGATAAATGGAAGGAATGGACGGAAGCGTTCAAGCTGGAAATCGCCGACAGCGTCGAGGAACGCACGAACCCCAAGGATTCGGAATCGCTGGTCAAATCATCCACCATCGTATTTCCGAACGGCTCACGCGTGATGGCCGTGCCAGGAAAGCCGGATACGGTGCGGGGTTTCTCCGCCAATATATTACTCACGGAGTTTGCCTTCTTTGAGAATCCGGACGCCACCTGGCGGGCCATCCTGCCGAGCATCACCAATCCCCTGCGCGGCGGCCTCAAAAAATGCCGTTTGGTGACCACGCCAAATGGCGTCGGGAACAAGGCGCATGAACTCTGGGTCAAAAATTACCAGGTGAAGGGATCCAAGTGGAGCTGCCATCATGTGGACATTCACGAGGCGGTGGCGGCCGGGCTGCCCGTGGACATCGAGGAACTGCGCGCCGCGCTGGATGATCCCGAGGGTTGGGCACAGGAATACGAGCTGAACTTCCTGGACCAGGCTACGGTGTTGCTGCCTTACGAATTGATCGTGCCCTGCGAGAATCCCCTGGCCACCGCGATCTGCGACCCGGCGTTTTGGAATTCTGCCAGCGGCGGCTCGCCGATTTTCTGCGGGATTGACTTTGGCCGCACGCGGGATTTGACCGTGTGCTGGTCCGCTGAACTCATTGGGGGCACGTTCCTGATGACCAAGGAAGTCCTGGAACTTTCCAAGATGTCCACGCCGGCGCAAATGGAAGTGCTCCGCCCGCGCCTGCGCCGGGCCACACGCGTCTGTTTGGACTACACCGGCCCTGGCATCGGCCTCGGCGATATGATGGTGGATCCCAAAGAGGGACTGGGCGAATACAAGCCGGAGGAACACAAGTTTGGGAAAGTCGAGCTATGCAAGTTCAGTAACACGCTCAAGCTGGAAATCTTCCCGGCCCTGCGCGTGGCCTTCGAGCAAAAGCTGTTGGGCATTCCTGGCACGCGGGTCATCCGAGAGGATCTCCACAGCATGAGCCGCGTGGCCCTGGCCGGCGGCGGCGTGACCTACAAGGCACCGCACACCAAGGATGGCCATGCCGACCGTTGCACGGCCCTGGCCTTGCTCCGCCGGGCATCGTGTGCCGGGGGCACCGCCGGGCAGATTGTCACCTTCGACACCACCCGCCAAAGCCGGGTCATTTCCGACCGGGCAGACAGGAGCGTTTTAGGATGAAAACTGACACCACATTCCGCACTCCGCATTCGGCACTCCGCACTAGGATAAACCATTTCAATTTGCCCGGTTTAGCCACAATGTATCGTCCCGGAGGACAAACAGGGCTTAAAGGGCTTAAAGAAGGGCAAGAAAACGATTTTAACGGGGTAGTTAAGACTTCAATTGGAGGCCACCATGCCTAAAAACCTCAAAAAGGCTTCCGTAGTAACATATCATGGCGCCAAGGCCATTAAGAATAAGGCGGCTAGCGACCCCGTTGAACTGGCTGCTTCGTTCCCTGGCCTGTCCGGGAATCCGGTCGGGTTGAATCAGCCGGCCTCACCTGGTCCCGCCGGGGGCGGATCCACCACGGAAGAGATCGTCCGCCGATCGAACATGTGGCGGGACAATTACAATCCGCTGCGGGGTTTGACCATCGCCCGGCTGATGGCGCTGTTCGAACAGGCGGAGCGCGGGGCGTTCGCGGAGATCCAGCTTACGTTGCGGAAGGCGGAGAAACGGTTCCCGGTGCTGAAGGGGTTCGTGGAAAAGCTTTTGTCCAGCATTGAGGAATTGGACGGCAAGGTCCGGGTCAAGGAACAGTTGCCCGAAGGTGGCACGCCGGAGATGGCGGAGGTCCAGCGCAAGTTTCTCCAGGCGCGCTATGACCTGCTCAAGAATTTCAAAACGGCGGTCGCTCAAATCGCGTTGGCGGATTTGCGCGGGTATGCCGTGCTGCAAAAGCATCGGTACCAGGACGGCCCGAACGCCGGCGCGGTGTCGGAACTTTACTGGCTGGAGCCCTGGTGTTGGGTGCGGGATGGGTTCTATGGCGACTTCTATTATAACAAGAATTCGCAGTTTGGTCTGGGCCTGGGCGCTTGCCAGGCGACGCTCGGTGAAGATAACCGCATCGGGTCCGATGCCATGCCGCGTGGCGATTTTGTGATTCGGGAAGCGGAAGCGCCGCTGTATGAAATCGCTCTGATCGCGTTCGTGAACTGGTTGATGGGCCGGAAAGACTACGCGGCGTTCACGGAAATCTTTGGTTTGCCAAATGCCATCGTGATCATGCCACCCAATATAGCCATCGGGAAAGAGCAGGATTACCAGGCGGCGGCGGAGAAGGTGGCGCGGGGTGTGAGCGGGGCGCTGCCGAACGGAAGCGATGCGAAGTTTCCCACGGCCGGAGTGAAAGGGGAAAGTCCGTTTGAAACTTTCTGTGGCGCGCAGGAAAAGGATTTGGTGTTGGCCGGTACCGGCGGGCACTTGACGATGCTGCAAGCGGCGCATGGCGGCCTGGGCAAAGGCGGCGCGGAAGAGCATGACGCGTCCTGGCAAAAAATCGCGGTGACCAAAGCGGTCCGGATCAATGACGCGCTTCAGCGGGACTTCGACGCGCCGGAATTGGCGGCGGCATTCCCGGATGAACCGGTGTGCGTGGAGTTCCGTCTGGACATCGAAGACAGCGAGGACGTGGGCGAGTTGTTCGACAACGTCGTCAAAGCTGAAAATGTCGGGTTGCAAACTGACGCGAAGGAAATCAGCGAACGCAGCGGGCTGAAGCTGATGCGGGTGGCGGCAAACCCAGAGGTCGGAGGTCAGAGGCCGGAGGTCGGAAAAGACAAGCCTGCGCCTGCTGATCCGACATCTGATCTCCGGTCTCCGACCTCCGACTTTAAAGACGCCATCAAGAATCGCATCGTCAAAATCCTGAACCGCGCCGGCGCGGATGATGCGGAACAGTTCTACGCGGCGATCGCGCACGACTTGAAGCCGCTGCGGGACCGCTTGGCGGCGATTGATAAAATCTCCGACCCCGACATTCAGCGCCAGAAGCTGGCCGCGCTGTACGCGGATCTGGATCAGCTTACCCGCGACTTGGTGGCCGATCCGGAATCGGCCCGGGTGCTCGAAGGCATCAATGCCGGGGCGCTGGTGAAGGGACTCGCACAAGAGAATGTACCGGTATCCATCAAGAAATTTAAAAACAGGGCGACGATTGATGCCGGAGCCCCAATCTCTACGTCCGAAACACTTCGCCCTGCTGACTGACCATACCATGAATCAACGCATTCTCAACAAAGAATTTCAGCATCCCGCCGATGGCTGGTACCAGATCGAAGCGATGGGCAATCATCCCAACCGCGCCGCCGGCATCGTCCAGGTGATTGACCAGGACGGCGCCGCATCCATCGTCAACCGGTTCAACGCGGATGCCGCCGCCGGCCAACTCCGCCACGGCAATGAAATGCTCATTGACCACGAACATTTCTCCGATCAGCCGGACCAGGAGACGCGCGCGTATGGCTGGCTCCAGGAGTTGCAGAATCGCGAGGATGGCATTTACGGCCGCATCCGCTGGACCAGCACGGGCAAAGCGGCGGTGGACGGCGGGGATTACCGCTTTTTCAGCACGGAATACGATCCCGCCGATCTCCAGCCAGTGAAGAATGTGGAAAGGAAATCCGTGCGGCCGCTGCGCCTGTCCGGACTGACATTGACCAACATGAATAACAATCGCGGGCAGAAGCCTATTACCAACCGGGGGGCTGCGGCGATGGCGCCGGCAGGCCCGGCCGGCGAGGCGCCGGCCGGGACACGCGAGGCGCGTGTGCTCCCCGACTGCGGCGGGGCGCCGCAGTCACAGAATTTCGCCACCGCTGATGCGGCGGCGGACAGTAAACAACCAACAAAAGTAACCAACAAAAAAATGAAAACAGTCTGCACCTTGCTTGGACTGTCCGCCGATGCGGATGAAGCATCCGTCCATACGGCCGTCTCCAAGCTGCTCAATCGCGGTGACATCACTCCCGATGCGCTGACCACGCTCAAGAATCGCGCGACGGCGCTTGAGTCCGAAAACCAAACGCTCCTGGGTGAGCAAGTCACCGGCCTGCTGGCTGAATATGGCATCAAGGATGCCAAAATCATCAACCGCCTCACGCCGGCCTTGACGCCGCTCAAGAATCGCGCGGAACGCCTGCAATACCTGGCGGATTTCGGGTTCAAACCCGTGGAGGCCGCCAAGGCCGCCACCAAGGTGCTCAATCGCGGCGGCGGCGCTGCGGCCATCGCGGAAGAATCCGCCGCCGGCGCGGATGAAAAGACCGTGGCCCGGAAGATCACCAATCGCGCCAATGAACTCAAGGGCGCTTTACCGGGACGCAGCTTCGATAGCTGCTGGAAACAGGCCGCGCAGGAGGTCGCGGAGAAAAGCTGAAACACTGAAACATTGAAATAACCGCAGCAACCATCAACAAATCAACTAACGAAATAAAATTATGGGATCTACATTATTCGCCAAAGGCAATCCGATCTACGTGGATACTTCCACGGACCTGTCGGCTGCCGTGGGCAAACTCGTCACCTTCGCTGCCGGCAATCCGGTGGTGAGCGCTTCCGCCACGGTGCCCGCCTCGGGCATCGTCCTGGACGCCCGCACGCGGACTCCCGCCAGCGGCGTTACCGTATATGACAACAGCATCGGGATGCTGGCCTCGCTGCCGGCACCGGTGCGCGTGCAGCTCAGCGCCACCAGCGCGGCGCTCGTCTTTGGCGACCGCCTCATGCAGGCTGCAGATGGTACCGTCACCAAGGAAGTCACCGGACAGAACCGGGTCATCGTCGGCAACTGTTCCGACAAAAACGGCGCGCAACCCGGCGATCTCTTCGAGGCCGTCCTGTGCGATCCCGGATACGCCACTTACTGAACACGCTGAAATACTGAAATGCTAAAAAGCTGAAACCGTCAACGAAACACTGAAATTAATACGAAAATGAAATTCTCAAAAATCAAATTGGTCCTCGCCCTGGCTGTCCTTGGCCTGCTGGCGGATCTGTTCCCGGTGGCCACCTTCATTGGCTTGGTCACCATCACTGCCTTGGGCAATATCCTCAACGGTGGCAACGCCTACAAAATGGGCGCCATCAGCGCTTTGGGCAGCGCCACACTGAACTATCAGCTCACGTCCTATGCCCAGGGGCTGTGGAATGACATCAAAGATGTGGTGGCACTGGCCGAGCGTCTCGCGCCCACCACGCCGGTGCCAGGCGCGGCCGGTCAGTTCAAAAAGTTCGACGATAAGAACTCGTTTATGCCGGAAAAGACCATGCGCACGATCGGCGGCGATCCCATCGTGATCTCGTTCAACGCCACGGATGATTCGTATTCCTGCCGGCCCCAGGCGCTGGAGGTTCGCGTGGATAAGGAAGAGGATCAAGCCGCCGGCAGCGAAGGCGGCGAAGTGGAACAGAACCTTCTGGACCAAGGCAAGATCAAGGCGCTCGTCAACAAGGTGGCGCTGTCGCACGTTAAAGATGTCTGCGACTTCGTGATCGCCAACACCCCGGCCGCGCAGACCATCAACAGCCAGTTCAGCAGCCCGGACATTGATCCTATTGACGTGATCAATCAGCAATTGCTGACGCTGTCGCAAAATTGCGGAACCACTTCCAATGTGAGGATCACCATGGATCTCGGCGTTTGGAATACCATCCGCAGCAATCCCAAAGTGAAATCCCGCGCGATCTTTGGCGCGGGCAAGGACATCGGCATGATCTCGCTCGATCAATTGAACGGGCAGTTGCTCTTTCCCTGCGACATCATGCCCGCGAACGTGGTTTATGACACCACGCGGCTGAACCAGACCGGCGTCAAGGCCCGCCTCATGGCCGGGGTGCTGCTCATCCACTACAGTGTGCCGGGCGCCACGATCTACGATCCCAGCGCCTTCAAATCCTTCACGGTCGGCAGCGCCGGCTTCCTGGGCAACGTCCGCACCTACGTCTCGCCGAATCAGCTTTGGCGCGGGCACCTGGTGGATTGGAGCCGCGACATCAAGCTGACCAGCTCGCTGTCCATGCAGCGCATCAACGTTTCTTGAGACCTGAAACTTGAAACCTGAGACCTGAAACTGAAACCAGAAAACACCAATCGAACATAAAATGAAAAATTGTTTCAAAAAAATGGGGCTGGCGTTCGTGCTGTCCCTCTCCGCGCTCTTCGCTCTGCCCTCTGCGTCCCAGGCCCAAACGTCCAGTTTGGATCTGGTCCCGTTCACCAACGCCGTGCCGATTACGGCCTACGGTGTGACCTCCAACACGTTCACGCTCACGCGTGATTGCGACCTGGCCATTGACGCCAGGCTGTTCACCACCAACAGCGCGTCCCTTGCCACCCTGGCGGGATCGTTCAGCTTGGATACGACTAACTTCGGCATGGCACCGTTTACGTTGTCGGGCACGGCCTTATCCAACGGCATTCCGGGTTATACCTCGCTCACGTCATCGAACACGATTGTCCTGCCGACATTGTGGACGAACTTCAATCATAGCGTCATCGCCGGCTTTGCGGCGGTGCAGCTTTATCTGACCAACAGCACGAGCGCCAATACCACCACGAACCTATTTGGCACGCTGAAGCTGAACCGGCCAACGATCAACACGGCCACGTATTAAATGCGGAATGGGGAGTGCGGAGTGCGGAATGATTCCCGCTCCGCACTCCGAACTCCGAACTCCGAACTCCACGCTCATGAATCGCTGGACGAAATACTTGCTTGCGCTGGGCATCATCTCTTTGCCCGCGGTGTTATGGCGCGTAGGCGCGCCGGGCGCGCAGGCCGGGGCGGCCAGCGCGGCACGCGAGGCGCGTGCGCTCCCCGAGACACGCGAGGCGCGTGCGATTCCCGCTGCTGACTCCGCAATCCGAACTCCAAACTCCGCACTATGAGCAACTGGACCGCCATCACCATCCAAGATTTGTACGACTCGCAAGTCGCGCCGCTGATTGACGCGGCCAACTCGGTGGCGCTGGGCGCCAGCCAGGCGGACCGCGTGACGGGCACGATCGCGGGCGTGGTGCTGGATATTCGCGGCCAGTGCGCCCGAGTAAACAGCCTGGACAGCGATACGACCAAGATCCCCGGCAGCCTCAAAAATCTGGCCGTGGACATGATTTATTGCCGGCTTAAACGGTCGTTGCAGATGGAGTTAACGGAGGATGAACGCAGCAATTTGAAGAGCTGCGAATCGCGGCTGCAACTGATCGGCGACGGCAAAGGCTTCATTGATCCGCCGGATTCGCCGATCGCGGTGAATTTCGAGCAGGCGCAGCCCGCGCCCAGTTTCGGCAATTGCCCGCACCGCCATTTCACGAATCGTTCGCAAGACGGGTAAGACAAAAGCTGAAACGCTAAAAAGCTGAAATACTAAAATGGAAAAAGACCTTTGCCCCACACGACATTCGCTGTTGAGCGTGCTGTTTTCAGCTTTTTCGTTTTTCAGCTTTTTAGTTTTTTAAAAAATGCTCCTCGACACCCTTCATCCTTTCACGGCGGCGATGAACGCGCATGATGCGCGGGCCATTGCGCCGGGCGACTGGTCCAGCGCGGAGATCCGGGCGCTGGACGCCGGATTGCGCCGGCTCTCGTTTCAGTCGGCGCACACGATGATCGAGGATTTGCTGGTGCGGTATAAAGAGGACATCGGCACGATGCTGAATCCCACCACGGAGCAACGGGCGGATCGCGTCACCGCCGCCAATCCCCAGGGGAACGTCACCACGGGCCTGAGCCAGCCTTACGCGCGCCTGGACATCAAGCGCTTGCTCCAAGCGCTGGATTATCAACCGGAGCCGGAGGAAGCGGGCACGATCAAGGATTTGTCCAGCAATCAGCGCATCAACCTGGTTTTGGATACGAACCGCGAACTCGCCCAGGGCGCGGGCCGGTTCATCCAGATGAACGATGCGGACGTGATTGATGAATTTCCGGCGCAGGAATTGGTCCGGTTTGAATCGCGCGTGAAAGTGCGCGACTGGGAAGAACGCTGGCGCGCGGCCGCGGCTGAGTCCGGCGACACCGACGCGGCTGCCGCGCTGGAAGACAGCGGCAGAATGGTGGCGCTCAAGGCGTCGCCCATCTGGGACAGCTTGGGCGATGGCGCGGGCGGCTATGATGATACCCTGGGCAATCCCTATCCGCCGTTCGCGTTCAATTCCGGCATGTGGGTGCAGTCGGTGGACCGCAAGGATGCGGAAGAGTTGGGACTGATTGAGCCGGGCCAAAAAGCCCAGGCGCATCCTTTGGATCTGAAGGAATTATTTTCGAGCGAGGATACCAATGGCAATTAGCGCACAAGTCAACATCACGGACCTGGCCACGCCGGCGATCACGGCGCTGGAGGGCGCGATGGAGCCAAAGCAGATTGCCGCCGCGATCGGCGAGGCGGAAGTGACGCTGTTCCAAAAGCACTTCGTCAATGCCGGGCCAAACAAGCAAGGCTGGCCATCCACGGATTTTTGGTCGCGCGCGGCCAAGGCCACGAATGCGCAGGCCAGCCCCAACGCGGTAATTATCAGCGTCGCCCAGGTGGGCGTGCGTCAACGTCTCCAGGGCGGCGACATCTTCCCGACTGGCGATCACCAATATCTCGCCATCCCGGCGCGTGCGGAGGCTTACGGCCGGGCGCCGGAGGAGTTCGATAATCTCAAGGTGGGTTACAGCCGGCGCGGCGCGTTTGCCTTGGTCGAAAACGATGCGACTCGCATCAACGGGGGCAGACAGAACAAAGCCGGCCAGCGCGATTTCAGCACGGAAGTGGTGGGCGGCGGCGTGTTTTTCTGGCTGGTCAAGTCGGTTCACCAGGAGCCGGACCCGACCGTCATTCCCGACGATCGCGACATCATGCAGGTGGCGAGCGAAACTTTGAACGCGATTATTGAGCGCGTGAGCGGAGGTGCCTCGTGAACTATCAAGATCTCTGGCCCGCCATCCAAGCCGACATCCTCGGCGCGATCGCCGCTGATGATTTCCTGGGCACGCGCTCCGGGGTGGCGATTGAGCCCGGCGACATCACCAGCAAAATCAATGAAAAGCTGGCGCGCATAGTGGGCGCAGGCTTGGATGGCAAAAACGGCGTGGGATACCTGGTGTTGCCGATTGAAAAGGCGGAGGATGAGAATCCTTCGGTGCCCGGCGGTCCGCTCAAATTGACGATTACCATTCAATGGGTGGAGAACGTGACCATCAATAATTCCGCCACCGGCACACAGATGCCGATTCGCGTTTACGCGGCGGCCACGGAAAAGCTCCTGAAGTTGTACACGCCGGTGGGACTGACCATGAATTTGGTGCCAGCGGCGCGCGTGATTCGCGAGTTTACGGATAACACGCAGAAGAATCTGCGCGTGGGCATGGTGGAGTTCACCGCGATTGAAGCGGACTTCAAGCCGTTTGTCCGCGTGAACCGGCCGCAGATCAGCGTGACCGGCGTGCAGGCGTCTGCAACCAATCCCAATAGCTATCAGCTCACCGGCCCGGCAGTGGTGACGGTGTACGCCGCCGCCGGCGCCACGGTTTATTACACCACGGATGGCACGCATCCCTACGCCGGCAATGCGACCGCCCGGATTTACAGCGGCCCGGTGTCCATCACCGCGCCGTGCTTATTTAGATGCCGTGCGTTCGTCGCGCAGCAATCCGGCAGCGACACGGCGGCCGCAAATTTTTACACCCTTTGACCCGAAACCTGAAAAACTGAAACCTGAAACCTGAAATGAAAAACCTGCGCGCCACGCCTCACCGGAATCTGTTTTCCGGTCTCCGGTCTCTGGTCTCAGGTTTCAAATAAAACATATGCAACGATCATCCTTGAACCGCATCCCGGGCCGCCTGGCCTTTAACGCCATCAGCCTGTATTCCAAGAAGGATACCACCATTGACACTGACCTGGTGTACAGCCAGGAGGACGTGGGCGTGGCCGGCATGGCCAAGATTGATAACATTGACAAGGAGGCGTACGACGAAATCAGCCTCACGCCGGATGGACGCATGACGGCCGCTATCGCCGCGGTGCTCTGGCCGTTTGGCAACCCGGTGATCGGGGCGGGAATTTTCACGGACACGGACTATCCGGCCGTGGTCCATGGCAATGACAATTCGCTGGACACGCACGCGGCGGCGGCCGTGGTGCAGATGCCGCAGATGATCTTTCACCCAATCAAGACTTTGGTGGGAGCCATGAAGCTGCTTTGTTTGCGCGGCCACACCGGCGGACAGATTAGTCCCTGGAGCGTCGCCAATTCTTTGCGGACCTTCGCGAATGTCGGGGGCACCTATTACGATGCCTCCTATGCGCAGAGCGCGGCGATTTACCAGGATTACACGCTCACCTGGGGCGCGGTCACGGGTTGGGCCAGCTTGGATTTCAACGATGGACTGACCTTCGAGCCCAAGATTGAGTTTGTGGATGACAACGTGGCGGTGTATGGGCTGATCAACAAGCGCATCAAATCCGTCGGGGGCATGTTGCGCGGGATTCCGATTGGCGTGACTCGCTCCATGATTGACGCGCAGTTAAACATCCAAGGTCCGGGGGCTGGCCGGGGCACGCGGGGTTCGGCCAAAGCGTTCCCGCTGAATGTGACCGGCGCGGATGGCAAGTCCTATTTGCAGTTCCCGCTGGGCCAGCTCGTCAAATCCAAAATCCAAAACGGAGTGGAGCAATTGCGCGAGGGCGAAGTGGCCTGGGAATGTCTGCCCACTTTGACCAACGGCGTCCGCAGCGCCTATTTCACCACGCCCATTGCGTGAGACCAGAGACCTGAAACCTGAAACCTGAAACCTGAAACCTGAGACCTGAGACCTGAAACCTGAGACCTGAAACCTGAGACCTGAAACCGGAAATTACCAAACCAACAAATCAAACAAATAATGAAACTTGAAATCTGACCAACAGGGCATCTGAAGCCGGCTGTTTCCGGTCTCAGGTCTCCAGTCTCAGGTTTCTCCTTAAAACATATGCAAAGCAAAACGACCCTCCTCGACCTCGACCGCACTGCCAGCGCCGTTGCCGCGACGCTGCAAGGCAAAGAACCGTTCACTCAGCTCCAAGGCCAGATCGCCGCCTTTGAAGCCGCCGGACACGATCCCCGCGACTTTGGCCAGTGGCAGCAATACTTCATCGCTCATCTTGCGCAAGATGCCAACCTGGCCACCCGGCCCGCGCCGAGCGCCATCGCCGATGCGGCTCTGGGGAGCGCAGGCGCCACGCCTGCCGGTGCCGTCGCCTCGGCGACAGTTGCCCCCAAGCCGTTTGTCCAGCCCGCCGCCACGCCGGCCGCCAGCTTGGTAAAAATCCTGGCATTCTTCGCCATGGTCGCTTCGCTTTTCTTTGCCGCCCCGGCGGCCAAGGCGCAGATCTTTGGAAGTCCACTCGTGGTCACTGGGCTGGTCTCCGCGCCGATCCAGACCGGTTTCCTGAATACCAGCAACACCGCCGCTGTGCCGATTCAGCAGCACACTTTGCTGATGACCAACGTGTACACGAATTTCAATTACGTGATTTCGTATGGCGCTTTGCCCTTCGGCCAAACGGGCAGCAACGTCGTGAACTGTTCCACCCTTACCACGAATTTCAGCGCCGCCTGGGCCTTGGCCACGTTTGGGTATCAGACCAATCAATTCGCCTGGGTGTACACGATTCCATCGCAATACATCTATCCGGCGTTCGTGCCCTGGGGCAGCGTGACTTGCTGGACCAATCCCACCGGCGTGCTGTTTCAGTGAACGACAAGAGAGAAGAGGGAAGAGCGGAGAAATCCGCCCGGCCGCCTTCTCTCTCCGATCCACACTCTCCACCCTTGTGTTAACCCTCACCTACGCGCCCGATGGCAGCTCCTCCTGGAGCGGCGCGGGCGTGCTTGTGCTGTGCAACACGTCCCGTTCGGTCACTGAACTGGAGGTGCGGTTTAACCATAAGCGCGTGATCAGTGTGGAACAGCTCGCCACCGCGCTGGGCAGCGGCGTGGCGAGCCTGGCTCAGGATTTCGCCAATTGGCGCAACACGCTCTCGCTGAAGGTTCGGCGCGGGGTGGATTTTACCAGCGCGGCCTTTGTGGATCCGGAGGCCGCGCTGGCCTTTGCCCTGCAACATCCCACTTCCTTTCCCAGCACGGGCACGCTGAAGCTGGCGCTGGCCGGCGCCGGCGGCACGAATGTCTCGCTGTACTTGCTCAACTGCGGGGTGGAAGCCATCGCGTTTAATTACAATGATTTGGGCGTCTCGCCCGCGTTCGACTACACCTTTAACGGCGGTTTAATCAGTCTCCAAAGCCCGTTTTAACCCAAAAGCTGAAAAGCTAAAAAACTAAAATACTGAAATGAAAACACCCCTTTGCCCCAAGCGCCCGCTCACGATCGTCTTGCTGATTTCAGCTTTTCAGCTTTTCAGCTTTTCAGCGTTTTCCGTCCCGGTGCTCTTCCCGCTCGCACAGATGTTCGGCGGCGCGCAATATGCCAAACAGTTCACGGTGACCGCCCAATACCCCGAGGTCACGGACGGCACCAATATATATGTGGGCACATTTGCGACGGTCATGCCCAGCGGCGGCACCAACCCCATCGTGAGTTTGGAGCCGAACAATTATTTACTCACCTTCCAGGATGCGCGGACGCCGCTGCGGTTCGGCGTGCCGGTGACCAACGGCGTGGTGAACGTGCTCACGCTTATCACCAACGGATTGCAGGTGCTCACCAATTGGGCCGTGAGCGGAGGCATCGGCGGCTCGGCCACGAACGCGCTCGCAGAGGGTCCGGGCGGAGTCCGAGATGCGTCATTGATAACGAACGTGCAGGCGTCCGCACTCGTGGGAATAATCTCAACGAACAATCTGCCCATGTCGCAGCTCGGCGGCGGCGGCACTGTTCCGTCCAACGTTCTGACGAACGGCCAGCCTGGCGTGGCGACGATTGCGGGCGTTAATTTCGGGGGTACCAATAACAGTGTGTTGAACATCGCGGGCGCACCAGCCATAGGCAACTCGGATTTCCTACAGCTGTACGCTGACGGCGGCGAGACGCTGCACTGGAATCCGGGTGGGTTCACCGTGGATAACGGCTGGATTTCAACCGCTCAAAACTATGGATTTTATGGCAATGGCCAATATCTGACCAACCCGATATTGTCCCTCACGACGCTGAAACGATTCGGATTGGTGAATAGCAACCAGGCTGCGCTCATTGCCCAAAACAGTGGCAACAGCAATACGTTTTTTGGCGCTTTAAACATTGGTCAGGTGGCCGGCACGCTGCCTGCCGCGCAACTGCCGGCGGGCGTGGTAACGAACACCTACAAGCTCGGATTCGTATCCGGTTCCGGGCGGCTTGGGGGGACCGCAATCAGCGGCGCTGGATTTCAAACGGTGATGGCTAGAACAGCCTACGTGGCATCGGTCCCGTTGACGAACAATATCAT
>Ga0316232_1003333_pt1 | contig 15030 bp, 7 predicted proteins | sample TBHtaG_FD_206006 | JGI IMG/M metagenome (GOLD analysis project Ga0316232, IMG submission 206006) | Freshwater microbial communities from Trout Bog Lake, Wisconsin, USA - TBH18025_13 | ecosystem: Environmental > Aquatic > Freshwater > Lake > Hypolimnion/Profundal zone | place: USA: Wisconsin... | reverse complement strand
GTCCGCCGAGAACTCATTCCGACCAAAGACTGCGAGCGGCAACGAGTTAGTGATGAGGCGCGACCGCGACAGTCGGCCTTCATTTGCACAGGGTCTTTTGCCAATCGTGTTGGTGGCGCTGGCGGCCTTTGCTGTGCCGGCGCTGGCGGAGAAACGCTACACGCTGGAGAACGCCGCCATCCGGATGGACTTTGACAACATGGGCCGCCTCGTGGATCTGGTCAACAAACAGACCGGTGCCAGTTACCTTTCCGCTCCGCACGAGGGCCGAGCCGCCCAACCCATGCCGTTCATTATTGACGCTTACTCGGCCAATCAGTCCATCTATATTCGCGATCCGCTGGAGGCGCAGGGCGGTGGCTTTTCCTCCGCCAAACCCGAGCTACTCACGGCCGTGGACAAGTGGGATGTTGTCAAGGACACCTCTGATGGCAAAACCATCACCCGCATCACCATGCCCGCTCGACGCGAGAAGGACGCGGACCTCTACCATCTCACCGGCTCAGCAGACCTGCCGCCCACAGTCGAACAATCCAACACGAACGGCGCGCAGACCCTTTCGTTCACGTACAAGCTCCCGGCCGACATTGCGGTGAGTTTCTCCGTCTCGCTTCAAGGCGACGAGAACGTCACACGCTGGAAGATCCGCGTCGAAAACGGCCTGGCCGAGATTCCCTGGGATCAGCTCCGCGTCTATCGTGTCGCGTTCCCGGTGCTGGCGAACCTGAGCGTTGGCGGCCTGCCGACACGCAACTACCTCGCGCGGCCATTCGCGCAGGGCGAACTGATTCCGGATCCTTCTGCCGATTGCTTCGCCCGACCCAACCGCGGGAAAACTCCCACGAACGTGCTGACCTACCCCGGCTGGGCGTCCATGCCGTGGATGGACCTGTACATTGCCCCGCCAAGCGGCAAGGCCAGCGGTCTGTACTTCGCCAGCTACGATCCGAGCTGCCAGCAAGTTGATATCGAGGCGATCCCTGATCCACAGGGCCGCACCATGACGCTGGACATGCGGACCTACGCCCAACTTGAGCCGCAGAACAAATGGGAGAGCCAGACATTTCTCGTCGCGCCGCACAACGGCGACTGGCACTGGGCAGCCGACCGGTACCGCCAGGATTCCGCCGCGTGGTTCATCCAGCGTGATATTCCCGAGTGGATGAAGGACTGCGACGGCTGGCTCGGCAGCGGGGGCCCGAGCTACAAGTTCACCGAATTACCCAAGATGCTGGAAGACGCCCGCTGGCTGGGCCTCAACTACATCCAGTGCTGGTCGGAGATGATTGAGAACGTCGGCACCAACAAGAGCCGCAAAGCGTACTACTGCTTCTTCCTGCCGGACCCCGCGCGCGGCGGAGAGGCCGGCGCAGCCGAGGGGATCCATAAGGTCCGGGAAATGGGCGGGCACGTCGGTTTCTACAGCAACTTCTGGACCTGGGACGCCGCCCTACCCACCGGCTTGGAGCAGTGGAAAGACCAGATCCCGACGGATGTGCCACAGCCGGACTGGAACCACGAGTTCAAGAAATATGCCTCCGTCTATCCCGACGGCCATATGGACGCCGGCGACTACACGCACGGCTACGCCGGCATGTGCCCCGGTGCCAAGGGCTGGCGGGATTATCTCAAATTCTGGATCGTGGACAAGTGGGTCAAGCAGTACGGTTGCGATTCGTGGTACTTGGACAGCTTCCCTGTGACGATGTTCGGGGCCGCGCGGGTCTGCTTCAGTCCGCACCACGGTGATGCCCAGCCGCACGGGGTCGGGCGCGGGCTGCTGGAGTTTGTCAAGTTGTTGCGTGAGTCGGCCGCGCCGCTCAAACTCGCCCTTACCTCGGAAACCGTGAACGATATCTTCATGCAGTACAACAGCCACGCGCTGGGCATTGAGATGGTCGGCGGGATTTGCACGCACCCGAAGCCGGAAATCTACACCTACACCTTCCCGCACCACGCCATCTTCAGCGGCACGTGCAACAACCAGCTTGGCCTCACCTACTACTATCCCGACGAAAAGACCTTCAGCCGGGAGTGGTCCTGGCATCGCGTGTTTCTGATGGGCTACCGATTCGATATCCTGGGCTGGCCGCTGGACAAGAAAAATCTGCAAATGCAGTATCTTCAGGCCCTGATCGCGCTGCGGAAGAAGATCGGGCCGGACCTGTACAACTCCTCCTTCCGTGACGTAGACGGCCTGGGCGCGCTGCCGGAGAAAGTGGAGGCGAGAGTGTTCCGTCATGACGCGGGCAAGTCACTGACGATCACGCTGATCGACCGGCGCGAGACGAAGGACGCCTTCAAGCTAACGATCGATGTCTCCGTCTTCGGCTTCAAGGGCCTGACGCAGGCGGCGCTTTACACCGTGGACGGCCAGTCAGCAGATGTGAGGGTCCGAACGCTGGAAGCCGGCACGGTGGAATTGACCATCCCCGCCCACGAGGGCATCCCGGCGGCGATTGTTGGAAAGTAAAGAAACTGCCGGTATCGCGCCGTTTCTGCTGACGGCTGCGGCTATCCGATCCATCGCTTCGGCCACGGTAGTTGGATAGGCATCTTGCCTGTCAGATTGAATCACAGACAGGCGAGACGCCTGTCCTGCTAATAAACGGGCGAGACGCCCGTTCTACTTGGCGGGACCGCTGGGATAGAGCAGCGGAAAATCATCCATGCGGCAGGACTCCTTTCTGGACAAGACCGGGGGAGACGGTAGGATGGTGAAAGCATGAGTTTTGGAAATTCATCGCCGCGAGCGTGACCATGACGATCCGACAGCGATTGGAAGAATTCTGGCGCGGTGGGCGACCGGCGAGCATTCCGTACACGATCTATTATTGGTCGTGGAAAGATGTGCAGACAGATCCGGGTTGGAACGCGATGTACAGTGCGGGGTTGGGCGTAACGCATCACCTCGGCCCGACCCGGGAGTCGTGGCAGGAGGTGCAGGTCGAGAATTTCCAAACGGGGACGGACCGGTCGCGGCAGATTTTACACACGCCGGTTGGCAAGCTTACTTCCTCCACGCACGCCGGCTGGCACGATGAGTATCTGTTGAAAACGGCCGCGGATTACCGGGTGATGACCTGGATCGTGAAAAACACAGTGGTCGAGCCGGGGCTGGATCAATACCGGCACGCACTGGCGGAGTTGCCAGCCCACGCCGTCCCACTGTTGCAGATCGGCCGCACGCCATTGCAGGAGATTCTGGTGGACTACGCCGGGTTGGAAAACTTCGCGGTCCATCTGTATGAATTTGAATCCGAAGTGCGCGAGCTCTACGCGGCGTTGCTCGCCAAGTTTCGCAAGCGGGTCGCAATCGCCGCCCAGGCACCCGGAACTTTTGTATCGAACCTCGAAAACTTCACTGCCGAGTCGTTGGGACCGCACCGCTTCACAGAATTCCTGTTGCCAGTGTACCGCGAATGCTTCCCGATCCTCCAGGCGGCTGGGAAAATTGTCGGGTGTCATTTCGACGGACGCACCGCCGCGTGTCGCGAGGTGATTGCCCACGCCCCGATCGATTTGATTGAATCCCTCACGGAACCACCGGAAGGCGATCAGACCATTGCCGAATGCCGTCAGGTGTGGCCGGATAAATTATTTTGGATCAACATCGGCGTGTCGTGCTACCAACTCCCGCGCGCGGAATTGCGCGACAAGATTTGGTCGCTCTACAAGGCCGGAGCCCGGGACGGGCGGCTGGTTGCGTTTCAGGTGTCGGAGGATTTACCGACGAACTGGCGCACATCCATGCCGATGGTAATCGAGATCTTGCAGGAGATTTCCCAAGCCGAGAAACACGGTCTTAAAACGGACTAATCGTCGGCATCGTGTAGTTCCCCTGCCCCAGCTTGATTTTACTCTGAAATACGTCCAGCCGCTCGAAGCGCAGGAAGATGCCCCAGGCGGCCCGGTGGTTTGTCGCGAGAGCAACCAGAACCGTATGCTCACCAGCGCCAGCAGCAAAGCGGGTCTGGCTCTTACCGGGTTGGGCGGGATTGGTCCCATTGGGATCGTGGTAGATCGGCCGACCATCCACCCACAGTTTAACCGGTCCATCGTATCCCAACCACGCCGCCAGTTTCATCGGCTCAGGACACTGCACACGGCAGGCGTAGTAAACGACCGCATCCTGTTGAGAACCGGCCATAATCTCTTCGTGCAGGTTGCTGAAGTCGGCCGGAAAGGTTCGCGGCGTCAACTTCAATACCGCCAGATCCGGCGGGCAGCCCAGGTCGTGCAGCTTTCCGGCCGATGGCTGAAACGCTGAGACGCTGATGACGCGAGTAAAAGGTGTCATCGCGCGCAGTTTGCCAACTGGCAGCGGGCCAAAAACCGGCAGCGAGCGATCGGCTTGGTCAGTGATGTTGCAGTAGGGGGCCAAGCCAAACCCGTAATAAAGCTGATAAGCCGCCACGTCGTAAGGTGACATTATTGCATGAAGGATGGCGCGATTCTTTTCCAGATCAATGCGGAAAATGCGCGGTGCGAAGGCATCGGTTCCGATGATCTCAAAGCCCGCGGGCCGGCCGCCGGCCTGGAGCTTGCCAACGACATTTTCGTACTCGACCACGATGTCGGCCAGACCGCTGACCGGATTTGTTTGTACGGAAACCTTTCGCAAGACAATGGGAGGCGGAAGCTTCTTGCCTTGACCGTGCAGGACCCACATGGCTTCCGCCAATCGCCGCCCGAGGCGGTTCTGATCTTTGCCCGCGATGTGAATGGGATCCACCAAATCCAAATCGATGGCCGGTACAACCAAGAGATTGCGAATGCTCTCACTGAGGCGGCGCTGTTGGTCCTGAATCGAGTTCCAAAGTGCAGCAGCTGAGCCCCAGCCCACAACCCGCGAGATTTGCACGACAACGATTGGCAGGTTCGGGTGGTGCAGGTCCTGCCGCACGGCGCGCACGAACTCCTTCATTTTCTGGGTGTAAATCGGCGCGGCTTCTGGCGATGCATCCGAACAGCCCTGATACCAAACCATGCCGGCGACTTTTTGCCCGTTCTTGTTGAAGCGGCGGACCATGGCACCATACAGGCTCTTCCCGCCTTGATCTTTCAACGCGGGCGACCATTGGGCCATGCTCGTGCCGCCGTGGGCGCACGCGATCAGGCCTTGCGGGATGCCAGAGAACTTTTCCATGTGCACACCGAAAGCAACACCGGGGCCAACGCCCCATTGGCGATTAGGATCGCCCGCGACAGGACCGGTCGGACCAGTATGGACCTCATCCACAGCGCACCAAAGCGTGTGAACCGGATCCTTGGCAACCTGCCATTGATCGGTCATGTAGAAACAGCGAACGCCGCGCGAAGGCGGCTGCGCCTCGTGGAGCAAGCCCACCCCTTCCATGTTTGACTGACCGGCCAAAATCCAAACATCGCCAACCAGTACGTCGGCGACCTTCACAGTTTCCAACACATGGCCCGCGCGATCCTGAATTTGCAAATCAATGCGGTAAGGACCACCAGTGGGGATGCCCTGAAGTCTGGCCGCGAACCGCCCGGCCGCCGCCTTGCCAACTTTGGCCCAGTTCAGGCCTTTGACAATTTTGGCACCACGGGTCACACGCGCACACACAACACCGGCTGCCTGGCAAACGCCAGTAACCTTACCATCGCTGACACCAGCCTGATTTCGCTGGAGCACCATGTGTTCAAATAAACCATTTTCGATATTCATCCGATCATTCCCCTGTTAGTTAATATGTTCTTCAGGCAGACCCAACGCTACCCGCACACCCGCGACTGTCGCGAGATGTTGAAATTAATTTGTCGGCATTTTATCTTCGCGGACTGAGTCTACAAGATAATTTGCCTCATTCCAAAGAAGGCCCCCATGTTCTATGCTAAAACTACAGTGTGTCGATAACTCCCGGTGGGTCAGATCACCCCAGCCGGCGTGGTCGAGATTGCGGAGAACCGCGTCTCGTCCGACTCGGCTCCGCGCCCTACCCCGATTTTTCCCGGTAGGGCGGGCTGTCCCTAGCCCGCCGTTCGCATCGAAAATAATTCTTACCCGTGGATCATGGCCATTTGCCGAAGCTCATAAAGACGCGTATCATCGTGGGTCTCATGCCAGCCTTTTGCCTTCGCGTTGATGCGCACCTCCAAAGCCATTTGGTCTGCGCTGGACATGGGTAGAAAATCACGCACCGCCCGCACGTTTTCGCGAAGCTGTTCCGCGGACGAAATCGCCGGGATCACCGTTGTGACCGGCTGGCTGAGGGCGTAGCGGAGCAGCGCCGGGGCGTCGGCTGTGCCCGGCGCGTTCCCGACCAGGGGGCCCCGCCCGCCGCCGAACGTCTTCATCCCGATCACGCCCATCCCCTTCTTCTGGGCAATCGGCAATTGGTTTTTGAAAAATGGCTGACAGAAACGCGCGGGGTTGACGAAGCCCATGAACGTGTCCCACTCGTACAACGCCAAAGCTTCCTGTACCTGCGGATAATTGGGGTGTCCTGTCATGCCAATCCATCGGACAACCTTCTGATCCTGCAGCTTCCGCAACGCCTTCAGCACACCGGTCTTCTTTCCGAAATCCGCGACCGTGTCGCGCGGGCAAACGTAATGAACCTGAATCAGGTCGATCCAATCCACCCGGAGCCGTTCCAGACTGGTGGCGACCTGCTGCAGGGCTCCGTCATAGGTCCGATCCTCGCACTTGGTGGCCAAGAACACCTCCCGGCGACGCGGCGTGCCCATGATCAAACCCAAGTTTTTCTCGCCCAACCCGTCCTTGCCATAGTTGAAGGCGGTATCGAAATACCGGATGCCGGCGTCCAGCGCCTCGTGCAGCAGTTTCTCTACAGCCGCCTTGTCGGCGCTGGGTTCAGCGATGGCGCCGCCCAAGCCCAGGATCGTCACGCGCGCGCCGGTCCGGCCGAGGATGCGCGTCGGGAGCTGGCTTGACATTCCGCCCGGAGCGGGTGTTGTGGCTGCCGGCGTGCCGGCCCGGTTGCCAGAAAGTGCAGTGCATCCGGCCAGTGAGGATATAGCCAGCGTGCCCAGAGCCGCACCGGCTGACACTTTCAAGAACTCGCGGCGGCTGAGTGGCTGTTTCATCCGCAGAATATCCATTCAAATGATGCGGCGTAACCCATTCATGATGGCGGAAAGAATATCACGGGAAGGCGGCGCCGGTCGAGAACGGATCACACATCATGCCGCACCTGTTCAGCAGTTGACCGCGGATATCACGGATGCCACGGATACGACGATGGGCCGAAGGGATCTATCGCCAATCTCCGTGCCATGCTCCTGCATCCTTCATATGTTGAACCCATACGTCGTAAACTGCCTTTTACACTCGGGAGCCGAAGCCACTGCTCCAGGAGGGAGCAAGCTGTTGCCGAAGTCGAGAAAAGGCTTGAGAGCACCTTCAATAAAAGATAAAATCACCGTCAATGATACTGAATGGCCCGTGATCGTCGGGGAGCCGCAGTCCCTAGGGGAAACGTCAGCTCACAGAGGAGAAATCATGAAACAATCCATCGGGTACTTAACGGGAAGTATTTTTTTGTTGTGGGCATGGGTCGGAACTGCCGGCGCAACGCCATCCGGGCCGGCCCGCGAGGTTTTGGCCCGGGAAGCTTTAAACGCGATTACGTGGGCCACGGCCGGGTTGCACGAGACCATACCCTCGGACATTCGCCGGAATATGACGTATCTGCGAGAGGATCTTTTGGATGAGGGCAAACAAGCGGCAGCAACCAGTGCCGCTTCTTACAAACTGGGCACGCAATTGTGCGACGCGCTGATTGCGGCGTTGGATGAACACGAGCGGATGGCAGTGCGGGTCGGTTATCGGGCAGCGCTGGCCAACAACAACACCAAAGTGGAGGATCCGGATTTGCGCGTGCAACGCAACTATCTGATGAGTTGGACGCAATATGCGCACGAGCAGTCTTTACGTACGGAGCTTGAGCGTCGACAGACCAATCAAGCCAGTTTGGCTAATCAAAGCGTGCTTGTTGAATGGAGCAATCAGTGCGATGGCCTGCGGTTCAAGTTGGACGCGTCATATCGGCGTTATCGGGAGGCCTTACGCCAAGATCCGGGTTACAAGCCTGGTCAGACAGCGACCTCGGCGCTGCCGCCTACTCCTGACAAGAAACCGGCTCCAGTAGCCGCAACGTCGATGGAAATGCCGGCGACGGTGAAGGAGCTATTCACATCGGAGTTTCGCGCTTTACCGGAGGATGAACAATTCAAGCGGGTCGCCGCCAAGCTGAAAGAATTGAATCCTGAATTTGATGGGAATCTACCTAAACCTAATAAATGGGGTGTTGCGCATTATGCTGGTATCCCCCTAGTCAATCTATGGCCGTTACGCGCATTGATTAGCATATCAGAATTGAGATGTCATCGGACTCTTTACGATCTTTCACCTCTGGCCGGTATGTCATCGTTACAAGTTCTGAAGATTGCCCATAGCAGAGTAACTGATCTTTCACCACTCACCGGACTACGGCTAACGGTTTTAGACGTATGCGATACTCGAGTAGCTGATCTCACACCATTGGCAGGAATGCCGCTGGAGGAGTTGGGTTGTCACCGAACAAAGGTCAAGGATTTGTCATCGTTGAAAACCATGAAGAATTTGCGCAATCTGATATGTGATTTCGTACCGGCTCGCGACGCCGAAATTCTCCGCTCAATTAAAACTCTGGAAACCATCAACCGCTTGCCGGTAGCAGAGTTTTGGAAACAAATGGATTCTGGCAAGGTTCCGTGACCAGACGGCAAGAACGATCGAAAATACTTGACCGTTGTCAGCCGGCAACGCGGATCGCAGCCACGCGTCCCTGATGAGCCAACGTGATGGTGGCCCTGCCAAGCGTGAGGGTGACATTCGCCTCACACCGAACCGACCGGTTGGTCCGGCATTCAACGTTGGAAGTTGAACGTTCAAAGTTCAGGCGTTTCCCCTTCCCGCCGGCGCTCTGGTCGCGTCACATCTCTTCATTAGATTCTGTTGAAAAATCTCCGCGCAGCGGTCAGCGGGGCCGCTGACCCTCCCGAAAACTAACAATTCTACGTGTTTCTTCAAGGGGGGACGGCGGCCTCGCCGCGGCTTTTTTCAACAGCCTGTTATTAGGTGCGAAGCACCCTTCGACCGGCTCCGGGTGCCAACCGGCAAAAAAAGCAAGATCGGGATGACCGGCCTCGCTTTTTGATTTGATGGAACAACTGGCCACCATTCTGTTAACCAAGAGCGGTGCGACTGCGGAGCAGTTGCACTGCTTTCTATCGAGTCAGTCGCGCTTCGGTCCTTGATAACTGATCCCTTGTGCCGGCAGTCCATTGGCATCCGCCAAGCGGAAGTAGAGCCGCCAGGAATCGTAGCCAATGTCGCCCATCTTGACCCCATGGCCCATCTTGATCAAAACCGGGTTCTCACCCTTCTTCAACTTGACCGGCGTCCAATCCTGGTCGCGATAGGCCTGCCGCCAACCACGGTTGAATACCACGCACTCGCTGTTGATCCAGATGCCCAGTCGTTCGTCGCTGCCGGTCAGCAGATAAACCGTCTGGTCCGTCTCGGAGACGATGGTGGCCGCGAGATATGCAATGACTCCCAGCGGTGCAGGCTTGAAGTGTTCACTCAGCGATGCCGCTTGATCCGATAGGACCGGCTGGCTCGCCGCCAGCAGCGGTTCCCAGCGCACCAGCGTCGGCACGAATCCGTTTGTTCCTTGCGCGACTCCTTGGTAGGAAGCCTTCAAATCCAGTCCTTTTTCAGGCCCGAAATCTTTGTGGAGGAAGTTGGACTCCGCGAAGTCGCTGTTATCGAAAGACCCGACCGCATACCAGTCTTGGAAAAACAGTGGGGGCGCTCCGGTCTCCGTCTTCGTCTTCGTCCAGAGTGCATCGGCTGCCAAAAGGCGTGACATAACATCGCGTTCCCGAATTTCTTCCCGCAACGGAACAATCCAGCTCTGGCGATGATTCAGCGAGATGCGGTTTAGTTTGCGTACCGGCCGGTCGTTCAAGACGACTGACGGCATAACGCGGAAGCCATCCAGCACCAACGACTGAGCCAGATCCGTCCGTTGCTCCTGGCCCGGCTTGAGGCGATAATCGATCCACAACTTGTTCTCGCGAGGGCGCGCCTTGACACGCAACAACCCAACCCGTCCATCCGCGCGGATCTGTGCCCCGCCCGGTAGGGTGAATCGCCAGAAAATTGGATCGGGGACGGGATTGTAAGCGGTGTACGTGCCGCTCTTGGTCTCGGCCAGCAGATAAGTCCGATGGTTCTTCTCTGACTCGATCACCGCGCCGGCTTTTTCAATCCGACCCCCCATGCCCTGCACGCTCCACGGTGTGTCGCGTTGAATACTCAGCGGATAGCCGTAGTCCGAACGTCCATTGACGCGGATGTATTTGGGACCGGCATCTCCGCCCGCCAAGGTCTTCCCCTGATCCCACACCCGGTACCCCATTTCCAAGTTGTCTTTCCCGCTCCGGTAGGCCAGGTCGTACCAGCGTTTCTCGGCGTTCCAGACAGAGTCGAGTTTTGTCGCCGCCATGTGCTGGCGGAAGCTGTCAAACGAGCCGTACTCGGACTCGTCGCCGACCTCGATGACGAAGCCCGCCGTCGCCCGGCGATCCTTATCCGTGTACCAGTCGTCCAGGTTCAGCCCTTTCGAACTGCGGTAGATAAAGGCGTGGACGTAGAGGGCCGGCCATTCGTAGGCCACCTCGATTTGCTGGTCGCGTTCCAAGGGATCGAGCACGACTGGACGAATAGCAGCGTAGCTGACACCGTCCTTGACGCAGATCATCTCCCCGTCCCTGGCAAACGCGGAATTGGAGCCGGTCACCAGATAACGTTCCCACCTGAACTTTGGATCGGGGTTGGCGGGCGCGGCCTTGCCGGAGAGTGAATCCACTTTGTGATCGCCAATCCACACTTCGCGTTGCGACACATCGCCGAACGTGGTGATGGTAATGGCGGCGCCAGCCGCGTGGACCGACTGCGGGTTATAGTTCGGATCCTGGCTGCGCCAGCCGCCGGCATAGTCGGGATTGGGAAGTGCGCGCAGGTTGTCGCGTTTCGGCTGCGCCCCCATGGCCAGAATCTTGCCGCCGTGCTGAACCGCGGCCACCTGAACGATCGCCTGCGCGAACACGCCGTTAACCGTGTAACTCATCTGAAGCGTGGAAAGCTGTTCCATGTTCGTCACCACGCCGGGGTCGCGCCGCCACTGCGCCGTGACAGGCGTGACGGCCAAGATATAGCCGTGCTGCTCCGTGCGCGACCCGAGCGCGTAATGCTGGCCGAGCGAGTGGACGTGCCACCCCGACGGCTCGCTATCGGGCGCAAAATTCCACCAGCGGGCGTAGGTCGTCCACGGCAGCGACTTGTCATCCACGATGTTGGCCCACTCCTCCGGACCCCAGGGCATGAGCAGCGCATACCGCGCCGGCGGCCCCTCATCGCCGAAAACCTGGATGTGGTGCAGCTCGGCGCCCGGCTTGTTCAGGTCGAGATGAAGCAGCGCGCCGGTGCGGGAGAGGCTGTGAACCGCGTGGTAGGGACCGTCTTGGTAAAGCATCTGGTATTTTAATTCACCGCGACCCATCGGATACGTCAACCGGCGAAGGCCGGGGTGAAAGACACTGATCAACTGTTCCATCTGGCGGTCGCGGGCGATTGCGCCCATGAGCTGTTCGAAAGGATCGTCCGCATACTTGGCAATCATTCCCAGCCCCGCCACCGAAAGCGCCTGGTAGTAGGTGTCGCCCGCCTCTTGGTTGGCGCCGTTGTAGAAACCCCAGTTGCGCAGCACCAGGTTCTCCACGCCGTACCGGGCATCGGCCTTGACTCCCGCCGACGGGAGCATATCGCCGGCCAGAGTGGCGCCGGCGATTGAATTGATGCTGAAGTTCTGCGTGCCGATGCTGCGGGGGTAAGACCGAAAGTAGGAGCGCTGCTGCGGCGGGTCCTCATTGTTTTCAACGTCCGGGTGCATCCAGCCCGTCCAGTACACCTTGGCATAGTCGAGCACCGCGGGCGGAAAGAATTCGGCCAGCGCCCGCGGAGCCAAGGCGAAATCGCTCGTGAGATGTCCTTCCCACTGATGCGGAGCGAGGAGGAGATAAGCCGCCATTGCGCGGAAATACTTATTCGTGTCGCCGTTGATTAATCCGTCGGCATTGAACCGGCCGAGGTTCCAACCCCGGATACCGGCCAGTTCGTTCCGGCGGGTCCACATCCAATCGGGCATGTCGGCGGGCTTCGTTTGAAAGCGTTGGATCTTCGTCTCCCAATCGTCCGGCAGGCGCAGGGCTGGGCGCCCCTCGGGGTTGGCCTTCAGTTGGGCAATCAGCGCCGCGAAGTCCAAAGGGGGCGGAAGTTTGGCGGCGTCTCCCTTGGACTCTTGGCGGAAGACAATGCGCAACAACGGCGGGCGCACCCAGATCTTCATGTAGCCAGTGGAAACACGCCAGGAATATTTATCGAACCAGCCGCCCTCCTGGCCGTTGTATTTCAGGTCCACCAGTTCAAGTTTCTGGACGGCAAACCCCTGTTGCTCCAGCGCGCGCAGGCGAACGCCGAGGTCGCGGCCGTAGCGCGGATCCGCAAGGACAGCGGTAACATCGATTGCCGCCACGGGATTTTTTGCGTGCAACGGCAGCGGACCGCAAACCGTGGCCAGACGATCTTTGCCGTCCGACCAGCCGCAGATTTTGTCCCAAAAGCCGGCCCCCTGGATGAACGCATTGGCCGTGGGCAGGTGATTGGGATTGGCTACGCTCCACGGTTTCAAGACTCCCCGAGCCAATGCCGACCACTCGCCGGGGCGCTGGGTATACTCCGCCTCCGCCCCCCACCCTCGCCGTCCGCGCTCCGGCCCGGCTCCCTCCTGCTTTTCCCACTCGAGCACCAGTTCCGCTTTTTTGATCGCGTAGCCTTCGTGCAGTCTAGCGAGAATGGTTTCGGCGGCGCCAGGAAAGCGGACCAGCATCGGCCGGATCGCATCAAAATACCGTTCCCCCGGAAAACCCTGATCCCAATTCACCGGATCCAGAACAGCGGTCTCAACGTTGGTGATCGTAACCACCGGTTCGCTCGCCTCCGTCCGCGCCAGGCTCACGGTCATGATCACTGCGACCACGAAAACACGGCCGGCCATCCACCGGCTTATCGTTGTCATGGAAGTTCCGCGCCGCGCATGATCGAGATCGTGGCGCTGTCGGAACTGCCACCAACCTCAATGCCGAGGCTGATATCCCAGTCGCCGGCATCCTTGATCCAGATCATTACCGAGTAGTCACCGTCAACTGGTCTGAGTTCGAGTAGGCGCATCAGCTTCCAATTCAAGTTGTTTTCCTTTTGCCCATATCCCACAACGATCTTCCGGGCGGACGAGTTTTTTCAATTACCCGAGATCCCTTGCCAAAAAGTCACGCTCTGCGGCAGGCAGGTGAAGGGCAGCGCGCGAAGCACGCCGGTTGTGATCTCGACAGGTACGGGGAAGTCGTCGCCATCCGTCGGCGCCGCACCCTGACTGTACCGGTAGGTCGTCACCTGCATCGGGCGATTCTCCCCTTCGATTTCAAACGTTACCGCCAAATTGCTTTCGCCCCGATTGACCGCACAGAATGTCCACCCCGCGCTGGAACGCGCCGCCAGGACGCGCAGGTCCGGAGAGCCGGTGTCGACCGGGACAATCACGCTGCCAGCCGGGAATAGCCGGCAAAGCAGCGCCCAAGGATAGAACCACGGGCGCAGCCGCAAGCCGTCGGCTTTGCTCGTCCACAGACCCCAATGAAAATCTGGATGGGAATTATCATCGAGCATCCAGGCCAACACGGCCGCGCTGCCGGCGTTGGCCGCCTGCACAGCGTAGTCGGTCATAAACAACCCATACCAAAATTCATTGATGTGCGGACTGCCGTGCGGATGCTGCGCATCGTCTCCCAGTCCCGCCTCGCCGACAATGCACGGTTTCTGCGCGCCGCGCGAATCATGCGTGCGGGTGTAGTCCCACAGGCGCTGGAAATAAGCTTCCAACTCTCCCGGTCGCACCTTGGAATCGCTCCCATAGTGGTGCACGTCATACGCGCCGAGCAGATTTCCCACCTGATCCACTGCCTGGAAATGCCAATCGTCGTTCGCGGCATGCGCTTCGTCCGAGCCAGCGAGTTGAATCTGCCGGTCCAGCCCACGCCGTTTCAATTCTTCCGCCACCTGTTCCAGTCCCTTGCGCCAGAGCGCAAAGTCCTGCACTTCCCAGTTGGGCTCGTTGACCATGATGAAGAAGCGCAGACATCGATACCGCTTCACGTTGACCAGATGATCTAGATAAAAGCCGATGGCTGCGGCATAGAGTGGATCGCCAACATCACGAATGCCCGGCACGCGCAACCAATCGGGCATACACCCCCAATCGCTGAGAAAAACCGTCGTACCCAACGCCTCGCAGACATCCAGGTGGCGGTACAAGTCCTGCATGGGCGCGCTGTCGAAGTCGAAGCTGCCATCGTCACGCCGGCACCACTTTACCTGCATCATAATGCGCGCTGCGGACAGGCGCATCCACTCGACACGGCGGCGGATCACGGCGAAATCGGCCGCCGTAATGCCGGCGGCGCGATAGTGGCGCGAGTCCCACTCCCCGCCAAAGCCGATAAAAGCTGGGCCAGCCGTTTGCAATGGTTCAATCTGAATCTTCATGTTCGGTTTCTTTATCTGACTTCCGCCACCTCAAAGCGCTCCTCACCGCGGATATCGGCGCTGGAGGCGCCCACGCGCACCGTGAACCAGCCCGGCTCAACCACCTGGCGCAACTCTCGATTCCACAAACCCAACTCGGCTGCACCAAGGGTGAAGGAAATTACAGCTCGCTGACCGGATTCGAGATGGATTCGTTGGAAAGTTACCAGACGTTGCAGCGGTTGAACGACGGAAGATAATTCATCGCGCAGATAGCACTGCACCACTTCAGCGCCGGCGCAGGCGCCGACATTGGTCACCGGCACGCGCACCGTCACCCGTCCGTCAGGCGGGAT
>Ga0316232_1003329_pt1 | contig 15038 bp, 10 predicted proteins | sample TBHtaG_FD_206006 | JGI IMG/M metagenome (GOLD analysis project Ga0316232, IMG submission 206006) | Freshwater microbial communities from Trout Bog Lake, Wisconsin, USA - TBH18025_13 | ecosystem: Environmental > Aquatic > Freshwater > Lake > Hypolimnion/Profundal zone | place: USA: Wisconsin... | reverse complement strand
GGGAGACGTTCCGCGACACCATCCTGATGCCGAAGTTCGCCGCGGGCATCAAGGGCGGGTTCCCCACGCCGCCCCAGGAAACGGCGTTCGATGCCTTCAACCTGATCCAGTTGCAGCCGGTCGGGCGACCATAAGTTTGACGAAACTTTAACGCCGGGCCACCTGACCTTAACGCTTTCTTGGCGCGTCCCCACCTACCTTGGCCATGTGGGAGGTGGGGCATGGTCATGGGATGGTTTATCCCTTTGGGTGTTCTGATCGGGGCGCTCGGGACCCAGACCGCGGTTCGGGCGCACCACGCCATGCGGGGCAAGACCAGGGAAAAGGGCTGGCTTCTGCTGCTGACCATGGCTTGGCTGCCGGTCTTCTGCTGGGTGATGGCCCAGTTCGTCAGCCAGGGGTAGCGATGCCCGCAAGAACCGGGTCGTTCCCCCCGCATTCCGGATGGATGATGAATGCGGAACTTGGGGGGAGGCCATGGAAACGCGAACGCCGCAAGCTGTCCTGGAATCCGCGTGCCACCACGCGGTGCAATACCTGCTTTCGCTCGACCAGGGACCGGTGGGCGCCACCCGGACCCTGGCGCAGTTGCGTGACCAGTTGGCCCGTCCGCTGGCGGACCAGGGCGTGGCGCCGGAACGGGTCATCGACGAGCTGGTGGCCGATGTGGAAGGCGGGCTGCTGGGCTGCGCCGGGGGGCGGTTCTTCGCCTGGGTGATCGGCGGGGCCCTGCCTTCGGCCCTGGCGGCCGACTGGCTCACCTCGGCCTGGGACCAGAACGCCGCCCTGTACGCCTGCGCTCCGGCCGAGGCGGTGATCGAGGAGGTCTGCGGCGTCTGGCTGAAGGACCTGCTGGGGCTGCCCGCCTCGTCCAGCTTCGCCCTGACCACCGGCTGCCAGATGGCCCATTTCACCTGCCTGGCGGCGGCGCGGAACGCGGTCCTGGCGCGCGCGGGCTGGGACGTGGAGCGCCGGGGGCTGGCGGGCGCGCCGGCCATCCAGGTGCTCAGCAACAGCCAGCGCCACGGTTCCATCGAGCGGGTGCTGCGTTTCCTGGGGCTGGGCAGCGACTGTGTCCGGGATCTGGCGGTGGACGGCCAAGGCCGGCTGGAACCCGCCGCCCTGGCTCAGGCTCTGCGGGAGGCCCAGGGCCGGCCCGCCATCGTCCTGCTCTGCGCCGGGGACATCAATATCGGCGCCTACGACCGGTTCGCCGAGCTCATTCCCATCGCCCGCGCGCACGGGGCCTGGGTGCACGTGGACGGCGCCTTCGGCCTCTGGGCCAACGCCAGCCCGGCCTACCGGCACCTGCTGGAGGGCGTGGCGCAGGCGGATTCCTGGGCCACGGATGGTCATAAGTGGCTTAACGTGCCGTACGATTCCGGCTACGCCTTCGTGGCCGATCCGGCCCCGCACCGGGCCAGCATGTCCATGCGCGCCAGCTACCTGGTTCAATCCGAAGAGGCCCGCGACCCGTTCGACTGGAACCCCGAATGGTCCCGGCGCGGGCGCGGCGTCGCCACCTACTGCGCCATCCGGGAACTGGGTCGTCCCGGGGTGGCCGCGCTGGTGGAGCGCTGCTGCGGCCATGCCCGGGCCCTGGTGGCGGGGATCGGCGCCCTGGACGGCGCCGAGATCCTGTGGGAACCGGTGATCAACCAGGGCCTGCTGCGCTTCCCCGACCCGACACCAGGGGCCGGGCCGGCCGACCACGACGCCCGCACCGACCGGGTCATCACCGGGATCAACGCCACCGGCAAGGCTTTCGTCGGCGGAACCACCTGGCGCGGGCGGCGCTGCATGCGGATCTCCGTGTGCAACTGGAGGACCGGCGCAGCCGACGTGGCCACCACCGTGGCCGCGGTCGAGGAGGTGCTCGCCGGCCTGCGCTGACCGGTCAACCTTCGGCTCCGAGCCTGCAGCCCGGCTTCAGCACGACGCCGCGGTTCCTGCGGCCGTTGAGGGCGATCTCCAGGGGCTGGGCGAAGGCCAAGTGGCGGAGATGGGCGGTCTCGAACGCGGCCGGCTGGGCTTCGAGCCAGGCGTAGTCCAGCAGGTCCACGGTGCCTCGGGTCTCCACGGTGAGGTAGCCGATGCCGAAGGCCATGAGGTTCTGGAAGAAGTGCGAGCCCTGGGATGGATCCACGTGCATGTCGCCCATGTCCGTTTCGACGATGCAGCGAACCCCGGCGATCTGCGCCCAGCTGACCGGGATGCCCAGCCAGGGGTCGGCGCTGCCCCAGCGGCCGGGCCCCAGCAGCAGGTAGGGGCGCCTGGCCGCCTTGAGCCGCGCGTTCATCTCTCCCACCTCCCCGGCGATCACCGGGGTCAGCGCGCGCTCGAAGCCGCCGGGCCGGACGTAGACCAGATCCTGGATGCCCTCCAGCAGGCCGTTGCCCATCACCATCCGGGCGGTGCACAGCGCCTGCCCGGGGGCCACGCCGTCCAGGGGGATGTCCTGGGCGTCGGTGCCCATCACCATCGGCCGGATCTGCAGGAAATTGAATTCGTGGGGCAGGGCGGGATCCTTGGACAGGGTGACGGCGAATTCCATCTCCACCGGGCAGGAGTTGGCGGCGGTGCCGGTCTGCAGCAGCAGGGTGAGCACCTCGCCCAGGGGGAACACCGAGCCCTTGAACACCCCGGCCATGGTGACCAGGGGAACCCCGGGCCGGCCGCAGCCGTCGTAGATGGCGTCGTTCTGCGGGGAGTAGACGCCGCCCACCGGGAACAGGGTCTGGTGCTCCGCCGCCGTCTTCAGGTCGAGGGTCGCGAGGTTGAGCATGCCGTCCCGGACCAGGCCCTCGGGCCCCTCCAGGTCGAGGGCGAGGAATTCCCGCTGGGCGTTCTCCAGGTAGTCCTCCGGGGCGAACCACTGGAGCGGCTTGGCCGGCTGGGCCGGACAGAACCGCGCGCACCGGCCGCCGTCCACCACCGTCTTGCCCAGACCCAGGGCCACCGAGCCGATGCCCTCCTCCGGCTTCATGCCCGGCATGGGGTAGAAGTTCAGGGACCGGCCCACGCCGGCGAAGTCGGGATACAGGTAGCGCCCGTGGCGCCGGCCCGCCACCTGCTGGATCACCACGGCCATCTTCTCCTCTTCCAGGCGGTTGGGCGTGGACTGGAGGTAGGCCTTGGCGTCGGAATGGAAGGTCGAGGCATACACCAGCTTGATGGCGTCGCCCAACTGGGCCAGGCGGACTTCAGCGTCCTCGGCGTTGTTGGGAATCATGCAGGTTTCGTAGATGCCGGCGAAGGGCTGGTAGGAGGCGTCCTCCAGCAGGCTGGAGGAGCGCACGGCCAGCGGGTAGCGGATCCAGTCCAGGAAGGTCCAGAGCGCGTCCACCACGTCCCGGGGCAGTTCGGCGGCCAGGAAGGCCTCGGTGATCTTGTCGTTGTCCGGCTCGCGCAGGGCGAACTCGGTCAGTCCCGAGGCCTGCATGAACCGGTCGAACACGCTTGTGGCCAGCACCAGGGTCGGCGGCACGGCGATCCGGATGCCCGGGAAGCGGCTCTCCAGGTGATAGGAGGTGATGAGCGAATTGATGAAGGCGAGGCCGCGGCCCTTGCCGCCCAGCGAGCCGGTGCCCAGGCGCATGAACCGGCTGCTCGGGTTCAATGGGGAGAACTCCGCGACGATGCCCGCGCTGGCCTGGACCCGGTGCGCCGCCAGGGCCGCCAGGATCCGCCCGCGCAGGTCTTCCACGGCCGGTTGGGCGGCGACGATCCGCCGCAGGGTTTCCCCCAGTTCGAACTCGGTGCGGGCCCCGAGCCATTTGCTGAAATCCCCGCGCCTGGCGTGGAACGCCAGGCTGGCCGCCGGCACGGCCTGGACGGCCCACTCCAGGCTGCGGATATCGCTGGCCTTGGACACCAGGGTGCCGTCCGGCAGGCGGAACACGAACTCGCCGAAGCCCAGGTGCTCCTGCATGAAGGCCCGCAATCCCTGGAGCAGGTCGGGGGCGGTCTTGTCGATGAAGGTGACCGGGATCCCCAGCCCGGGGTCCCAGTATTCGGAATTGGACTGGACCAGGATGGGCAGGTCCGGGGTGCGGCCGGCCACGTGCCGGGCGAAATCGGAGCCCGCCGCCGGGTCCACCTTGCCGCCCCGGGGGAAGGCCGCGTCCAGGATCAGCGCCACCAGGTCGATCCGATGCTTTTCGTAGAGTGCCAGCGCTGCCTCGTGGCTGTGGGCCAGCAGGATCTTGGGCCGGGCGCGGCGGCGGATGATGCGCTCGGTCCGGTTCACGCTGTCCGCCATGAGGGCCAGGGTCTGCTTCATGATCTCCGTGTAGAGCACGGGCAGGTTCATGGAGTAGAACGGAACGCTGTCCTCCACCACCAGGATGCATTTGACCCCGGCCAGCCGGGCGTCGTGCTCGAGGTTCATGCGGTCTTCCACGCTCTTGATCATGGCCAGGAACAGCCGCACGTCCCCCAGCCAGACGAACACCTCGTGGATGCCTTTCAGGTTGCCCAGGGGCTGGAGCTGGGCCAGTTCCCGCAGGCTGCTGGCCAGCAGGATCACCGGCAGCCCAGGGGCCAGGTCCTGCACCGCCGGGCCGAAATCCCGGACGTTCATGTCGCCCACCCGGGGCATGGAGATGACCAGGTCGAAGCGCTCCCGGGCAATCAGCCCGAGCGCCTCCCGGGCGGTGGAGACCCGCTGGATCTGAGGGGAATACTGCAAGTTCAGCTCCATGAACTCGCTCAGCAGCATCTCCGACAGGCGGCCGTCCTCGATGAAGGTATAGCTGTCGTAAAGGCTGGTGACCAGGAGCAGCTTGTTCACCCTCCGGGGCATCAGGGCATCGTACGGGGTTTCGGTCTGCTCCGGGGCGCCCAGCAGGTCGTCCAGAATCCTGTCTCTCATGGCACCTCCCGCCGGGCCCTTCCTGGGAGGGGGGTCGGGGCAAGGGATTCATAAATGTTCAAGGAATGTGGCTGAATCATAGCATTAAGTGGGCGGCCGGATTTAGGGCAGAATGGAGCCGACCAGCCCATAACCATCAAGCCCATCGAGCGTGCCATGTCATTCGGAGGGATTTTGGTATGAACGATTCCAGCAAGGAAGGCAACCCGCTGTTGGGCCGGAGCGGCGCGCACCACCTGCGCTTCCGGGATCTGCTGCACCGGCTGTTCTCCATGGCCAACCAGCATTTCGTCCGGCTGGAATTCCTCCAGATGGCCAGCGGGGCCATCCTGGAGTGGATCGCCTGCGACCTGCTGGAGGTGCGCCTGGAGGAAGCCGGCAAGGTCTACCGGTGCAGGGCCGACGTGGGGCAGGGCGTTTCCCGCTACCTGTGCGACGCGGGCCAGGGCCCGGGGGAGGAGCCGTGGGGCATCGACCCGCAAGGCCAGTCGCTTACCGACCAGATCATGGATTCGGTCCTGCGCGGCCAGTTCCTTGCCGCCGCGCCGTTCTCCACCCGGGGCGGCAGCTTCTGGACCGCGGACGCCACCCGGCCGGTGCTGTTCCGGGAAAGCGGGCGGCATGACGCCGGCACCCGGTCCCTGGTCATCGGCGGGGCCTACCCGTCGCTGGCTTTCGTGCCGGTGCCGGTGGACGAACGGATCCGGGGCGTGCTGCATCTGGGCAGCCGGAAAGCCGAGGCCTTCACCCGGGAGGATATCCAGCTCTTCGAATCGGTGGGCGAGACCCTGGGTGTGGCGGTGGCCTTCCAATCCGCCCAGTGGGCACTCCGGGAGCGGGTCAAGGAGCTGGACTGCCTGTATGGCATCGCCCAGGTCTTCCAGCGGGCCGGGCTGACCCTGGAGGCGCAACTGAGGGAAATCGTCGAACTGCTCCCGCCCGCCTGGCAATACCCGGAACTCACCGCCGCCCGCATCACCCTGGACGGCCAGGTGTTCGCCAGCCGTCACTTCGAGCCGACCCCATGGATCCAGCAGGCGGATCTGCGGGTGGGCGAGACGGTTCGGGGCAGCGTGCAGGTGGCCTACAGCCGGGCCATGCCGGTGTTCGAAGAGGGCCCCTTCCTGCAGGAGGAGCGCAACCTCATCGAAGAGGTGGCCCATCAGGTGGGGCTCAGCGTCGGCCGCTGGGAGGATGCCTTGGCCAAGGCCAAGTTGTTCCACATGCTGGAACAAAGGCGCGAGTGAGCGTACAGAAGAAAGCCCCCATTGTTCGGGGGCCTTCACTTCGCCACTGTTCTGCCGTGCTGCCTTCCATGGGTCCGGGAGCCAATCGGACCCCCCTCGGGCGGTCGTGCAAGGAGTCTTTGCAAACCCCTCTCCACTTTCCAAATGCGTTGAGGTCCCTGGAGGTTCCCAAAAAAGAAAATAATTCTTTGGGCGGGAATCACCGGTTGCCCAGCTGGGCCCAGAACCGTTCCGCCGCGGGCGCCAGCTTGGCGCGGGGGCGGTAGAGCAGGATGTCCACGTCCAGGTCCCAGTCCGCGGCGCCGGCGCGCACCAGGGTGCCTTCGCGCAGGTCTCCGGCGACCAGGCTGAGGGGCAGCCAGGCCACGCCCCGGCCTTCCAGCGCCATGGACCTCAGCACGGCGGCCAGATGGGAGGTGAACACCGGGTCCAGGCACGCGCTCTGGAGCGGGGCGCCGGCGGTGGCGATGATCCGGCCCAGGCCCGACTCGGGGCTGTAGGCCAGCAGGGGCACGGGATGGTCCTGGAGGCCCGGCAGGCTGAACCGGGCGCCGTTCCGGCCCGGGGCGGCCAGGGGCGCCAGCACGTCCCCGCCCACCCGCACCGACGTCCAGTGGTCCGGGTCCAGCCGGACCGGGGTGCCGGCCCGGTGGTGGCAGAGCAGGAACTGGGCCTGGCCCTGGACCATGATCTGTTCACAGGCCTGCAGGCTGTCGGAGGTGAGCCGGATGGCGCCGAACGGTCCGCCGGACTCCATGGCCCGGAGCCAGCCGGGAAAGAAGTTCAGGGACAGGGAATGGGTGGCGGCGAAATGCAGCGCGGCGGAGGTCGAATGGGCCGCCTCGAGGCATTCCTCCCGGACCTGGTCCAGGCGGAACAGGGTTTCCCGCGCCGCGGGCAGGAACCGGCGGCCGGCCTCGGTGAGGGCCACCGGCTGGGACCGGTCGAACAGCGGCGTGCCCACCCAGGCTTCCAGGGTGCGGATGCGCCGGCTGAAGGCCGGCTGGGTCATGTGGCGCAGTTCCGCGGCCCGGGAGAAGTGGCCGCATTGGGCCAGGATGAGGAAATCCTCCAGCCAGGACAATTCCACCTTCCATACCTCCCCTGCATGGCGCTATACCCAATCGGCATTGGCCCCGCGCGGGCCGCCTATCCACTATAAATGCAAACAAGGGGGCTCCAGTCATGCGCATCACCGGGATCCGGGAGAAGACTTTCTCCATCGCCTCACCCATTTCCAACGCCTACATCGACTTCAGGAAGATGACCTGCTCCGTGGTGGCCGTGCAGACCGACGTGGTCCGCGACGGCAAGCCGGTGGTGGGGTTCGGCTTCAATTCCAACGGCCGCTATGCCGCCGGCGGGCTGCTGCGGGACCGGTTCCTGCCCCGGCTGCTGGAGGCGGAGCCCGACTCCCTGCTGGACCAGGCCCAGGGCAACCTGGACCCGTTCAAGATCTGGGCCACGATGATGCAGAACGAGAAGCCCGGCGGCCACGGCGAACGGTCGGTGGCGGTGGGGACGGTGGACATGGCGGTCTGGGACGCGCTGGCCAAGATCGAGGAGAAGCCCCTGTACCGCGTGCTGGCGGAGCGCTACAGCCAGGGCGTGGCCGAGGACAAGGTCTGGATCTACGCTGCCGGCGGCTACTACTATCCGGGCAAGGACCACTCGGCTCTGCAGGCCGAGATGCAAAGCTACCTGGACCGGGGCTACACGGTGGTCAAGATGAAGATCGGCGGCGCGCCCCTGGCCGAGGATCTGAGCCGGATCGAGGCGGTGCTGAAGGTGGTCGGCGACGGCAGCCACCTGGCGGTGGACGCCAACGGCCGCTTTGACCTGCCCACCGCCGTCGCCTACGCCAAGGCGCTCACCCCGTACGGCCTGCACTGGTTCGAGGAGGTGGGCGATCCCCTGGACTACGCGCTCCAGGCGGAAATGGCCAACCATTACCAGGGCCCCATGGCGACCGGGGAGAACCTGTTCTCCCACCAGGACGCCCGCAACCTGATCCGGCACGCCGGCATGCGCCCGGACCGGGACGTGCTGCAGTTCGACTGCGCGCTCTCCTACGGGCTGGTGGAATACCTGCGCACCCTCGGGATGCTGGAGGAGAACGGCTGGTCGCGGCGCCGGGTGGTGCCGCACGGCGGGCACCAGATGTCGCTCAACATGGCCGCCGGCCTGCACCTGGGCGGCAACGAGTCCTACCCCGACGTGTTCAAGCCGTTCTGCGGCTTCGCCGACGGGATCTCGGTGGAGAACGGCTATGTGGGGCTGCCGAACCTGCCGGGCGTGGGCTTCGAAGGCAAGGCCGAACTCTACGCCGTGATGAGAACCGTGCTTGAATAAGGTCATTCCAATCTGATTCCGGAGTCCAAGATGAGCCAGGGCGAAGCCAGGGGCGGGGGCGCGGCCGCGTCTCCCAGCGGGTGGCAGGGAGCCAAACCGGTCAAGGGGATCTGCACGGTGATCCTGGGACTGCTGCTGTTCTTCGGCCTGCCGGCGCTGGTGCCGGCCCCCGGCGCCAAGACCTTCTGGGGCCAGGCCGGGGCGCCCAAGGTGGTGGCGGCGGTGAGCGCGCCCAAGGCCCCCGTGGGGCCAGCGGCGGCACCCGCCCCGCCACCCTCGGCGGAGGACATCGCTAAGGCCGCCGCGGCCGCCAAGGCCAAGGCCGAGGCCGAGTCCAAGCGCCTGGGGGACTGGGTGCGCGGGCTGCACCTGTTCGCCATCTTCGTCACCACCATCGTCGGCATCATCCTGGCGCCGCTGCCCATGGGCGGGGTGGCCATGATCGGCATCGCCATCACGGCGGTCAGCGGTACCCTGAGCATCGGCGATTCCCTGAGCGGCTTCAGCGACGTGGTGATCTGGCTGATCGTGCTGGCCTTCATGATCTCGCGCGGCTTCATCAAGACCGGCCTGGGCGCCCGGATCGCCTACAACTTCATGGCGCTGCTGGGCAAGAACACCCTGGGCCTCAGCTACGGCCTGGCCGCCACCGACCTGGTGCTGGCCCCGGCCATCCCCAGCAACGCCGCCCGGGCCGGCGGCATCGTCATGCCGGTCATGGCCAGCCTGGCCAAGGCCTACGGCAGCAACCCCGGGGACGGCACCGAGCGCCGCATCGGCGCGTTCCTCACCCTCACCGCCTACCAGGCCGACATCATCACCAGCGCCATGTTCCTCACCGCCATGGCCGCCAACCCGCTGGCCCAGAAACTGGCCGGCGATCTGCACGTGACCATCACCTGGACCGGCTGGGCGGTGGCCGCCATCGTCCCGGGCCTCATCTCCCTGCTGCTGATCCCCTGGGTCATCTACAAGCTGTATCCCCCGGAGATCACCAAGACCCCCGGCGCGGTGGAGATCGCCAAGGCCAAGCTGGCCGAGTTCGGCCCCATGAAACGCTCCGAATGGATGATGCTGGGCGTGTTCGTGCTCCTGCTGGTGATGTGGATCTTCGCGCCGCAGCTGGGCAACCTCAACGCCACCACCGCCGCCCTGGTGGGCCTGGGCTTCCTGCTGGTGCTGGGGGTGCTGAACTGGAACGACGTGAAGCAGGAGACCGCGGCCTGGGACACCCTGGTCTGGTTCGCCGCCCTGGTGATGATGGCCAGCTTCCTGAACAAGCTGGGCATGATCCCCTGGTTCAGCAAGGCGGTCGGCGACACGATGCTCGGCCACGGCTGGATCTTCGCCTTCCTGGTGCTGAGCCTGGTGTACTTCTACAGCCACTATTTCTTCGCCAGCAACACGGCCCACGTGGCGTCGATGTACGGCGCCTTCCTGGGGGTGGCGGTGGCCCTGGGCGCGCCGCCGGTGCTGGCGGCCCTGGTGCTCGCCTACTTCAGCAACCTGTTCGCCAGCATGACCCACTACGGCTGCGGCCCGGCCCCGGTGCTGTTCGGCACCGGCTACGTTCCGGTCGGCACGTGGTGGCGCATGGGCCTGCTGATCAGCGTCATCAACATCGTGATCTGGGTGGGCATCGGCGGGGCCTGGTGGAAGGTGCTCGGCCTCTGGTAGCTCAGACCACCATGTCGGGCAGCACGGATTCGACATTGAGCAGCACCAGCATGGTGGCGCAGGGGGTGAGGTCGATCCGCGTCCCCTCGGCCAGGTTGCCCTCCACCTCCCAGGACTGGAAAGCCCAGGGGCCGCTGCTCAGCCGGGCGCTGAACCGGCCCGAGCTGTAGCGGGCCCCGGCGGGGCCCACCTCCAGCCGGTGGCTGGCGCCGCCCAGCCGGGCCTCGAGCACCAGGCCGGAAGCCGCGCGCTCCATGCGGAACACGTCGCCGGCGGATTCCGCGTAGCCCTCCCGGTCGATCCAGAAGCGCGGCTTGTCCTTGTAGGGCGCCCCCGCGGTGGGGCAGAAGGTGGTGCAGTTGCCGCATTCGTTGCAGAAATCGGCGATGTTGAAGGTCTGGGTGGTCTGGTCCACCTGGAACGGCGTGCTGCCTTCGAACACCAGGCGGCCGCCGCGCTGGACCAGGATGGGCAGGTCCAGCCTGAAGGGCGCCATGGCGTAGGCGAGGTTGGAGCGGTTCGGGCAGACCGTGACGCACAGGCTGCACAGATCGTCGCAGTCCAGGCAGCGGGCGGCCTCCTGCGCCGCCGCCTCCGGCGTGAAGACGTGCAGCACCTCGGCGAAGCCCTGGCGCTGGGCCAGGGGCAGCACCGGCACCTGCTGCGGGGCGCTCAGCCGCGCCTTCTTCTCCAGCAGGGCTGTGGCCGTGGCGCCCTTTTCCAGCAGCGGTTCCGGTTCGACCGGGATGCCGTGCCGGGCGGCGATGGCCTCGGCCACGGCCCGGCCGTCGGCGATGGCCTGGATGATCGAAGAGGGGCCGTGCACCACGTCGCCGCCGGCGAACAGGCCCGGCACCCCGGTCTCCCGGGTGGCGGGGTCCACCACCAGGGTGCCGTCCCGGTTGCGCTTCAGCGCCAGGCCGGCCAGGAAGTCCAGTTCGGGCTCCTGGCTGATGGCGGGGATGATGGTGTCGGCCAGGAGGATCTCGTCGCCCCCTTCCACCGGCACCGGGCGCGGCCGGCCGGAGGCGTCCCGCTCGCCCAGGCGCATGCGCACGCAGGCCAGGCCGGACACCCGGCCCGCTTCGGCGACCACGGCGGAGGGCGCCAGCAGGTCGCGCAGGGTCACGCCCTCGGCCAGGCAGTCCACCACCTCGGCCGGGTCGGCGGGCATCTGGGCCCGGGTGCGGCGGTAGACGATGGTCACCGTGCCGTCGCGCACCAGGCGCCGGGAACAGCGCGCCGCGTCCATGGCGGTGTTGCCGGCGCCGATGATCAGGACGTTCCGGCCCAAGTCCATGGGCACGCCCGCCTGGACCCGGTCCAGGAAATCCAGGGCGTCGATCACCCCTTCGGCCGTTTCACCCGGGATGCCCAGGCGCTTGCCCAGCTGGGCGCCCACCCCGAGGAACACGTAGGGGAAGTCGCGCCGGAGCTGCTCCAGGGTGAGGTCGCGGCCCAGGGCCACGCCGAGACGGAAGCGGACCCCCAGCTGCGCCAGCCGTTCCAGGTCCCCGGCCATGGCCTCGGCGGTGAGCCGGAACCCGGGGATCACGCCGCTCACCATGCCGCCCAGGGCCGGTTTGGCCTCGAACACTTCGGCCTCGAAGCCCAGCTTGGCCAGGTAGTAGGCGGCGGAAAGCCCGGCCGGGCCGGCGCCGATCACGGCGACCTTCACGCCCTGGCGCGGGCCGGGATGCTCGGGATGGGCGCCGCCCTGCTCGAAGGCGAAGCGCTTGATCTCCCGGATGGCCAGGGGCGCGTCATAGAACATGCGCACGCAGCGGTCGGTGCAGGGGTGGTCGCAGACGCTGCCGGTGATGCCGGGCTGCGGGTTGGTCCGGAGGATCACCTCCATGGCCTCCCTGGGCTTGCCGTGGGCCACCAGCCACAGGTAGTCGGGGATGTTCTGGTTGGTGGGGCAGCCGTCCACGCAGGGCGCGAAGATGCAGTCGAAGGAGCCCAGCTTCCGGTCGCCCTTGAACGCCAGGGGCCGGGGCCGGCGGGCGTAGGCGTCGTCTCCGGCCACCTTCACCGCGTGGCGGGCCAGGTTGAAGCGGGCGCCGTGGCCGCCGGAACTGGCCAGGACGTACTCGTCGAGGCTGCCGGCGCCGGCCTGGTCCATGGCCGCGTCCAGGTTGACCAGGTACTGCTGCAGGCGGGCATAGCCGCCCGGCTTGAGCAGGTCGGTGCAGACCGTGACGGGGGACAGGCCGTCGGCCACCAGTTCGGCGAAGTTTCCGGCGTCGGCGCCGCCGCAGAAGCTGAGGGCCACCTTGCCGTCCTGCGCCTCGGACACCAGGTGGGCCAGGTTCAGGGTGAGCGGATGCAGCGCCCGGCCCGAGAGGTACATCATCTTCTCGTTGGGCGGGAACACGTCCCGGTGGTTGCTCACCTCCAGGGTGTTGGTGAGCTTGAGGCCGAAGCCCAGGCCCGCGGCCTCGGCGGTGCGCGCCAGGTTGGCGACCATGGCCATGGCTTCGATGAACTTGGGGTCGTGCTCGAAGGCGCTGTCCGGCACCTCGATGTCGAAGCCCTGGGCGCGGTTGAGCAGGTCGCGCAGGCGCTCGGGCCCGAGCAGGGTCGGGTTGAGCTTCACCCAGGTGTGCACCCCCAGCTCCGTGAGCAGGAAGGTGGCGATCTTCTCGATCTCCGCGGGGGGGCAGCCGTGCATGGTCGACAGGGTGATGTGGTTGGACAGTTCGCTGGGGATCGCCAGGTCGCGCACCGCCGGATAGGCCTTGGCCACCTGGTCGATGGCCTCGGCCAGGGCGGCGCCCGGGTCGCGCATGGCGGCGATGAAGCCCTGCACCCGAGGGGTGCGGATCCCGGCCAGGTCGTAGCCGACGCTCATGTTGAAGTGGGTGCCGGGGTCCTTGAGGCCCAGCTTGTGCGCCAGGGCGTGCAGCAGCACCCAGGCGTTGAGATACTCCTGGAACGATTCCTCGAGCTTGAGCTCCTGGGACCACTCGCAGTTGTAGCCCTCGTCGGCCACGTCGATGCAGGGCTTGCTCACCTCGATCTCGTCGAGGATCTGCACGGTCTTCAGCTCGATGAACCGGGCGCCGCACAGCCAGCTGGAGACGATGTTCTGGGCGGCCCGGCCGCCACGCCCAGGGGCGCGGCCACATGATGGCCGAACATGGCCACGCCCATCCGGGCCGAGGGGAGCTGGAAGTTCTGCCTGGGAATGCCCATGACCGTGTCCCGCCCGTCCAGTTCCCTGAAGATCCAACCGGCCAGCATGTCCAGGGGTGCGGTCCGGAAGGGTTTGGTCATGGGAGTTCCCTCAATTGGGCGGATGATGAAAGGGGATCTGAATCTAAGGGCAGAGACCGGTGGAGTCAAGCAACTTCGCCGGCATACGGCAGCCTCACGAGGCGAACGTCGCGAACATCCCCACCGTGACCGCCGCCATGACCGCCGTGGCGGCCCAGCCGAGCACCCTTAGTCGCATCGGCAGGGTGAACTTGCCCATGACGTCCTTCCTGCAGGCCAGCAGCATGATGATGACCATGAGCGGGGCGGCCACCACGCCGTTCACCACGGCGCTCCAGAACAGGGCCCGCACCGGGTCCAGGTGCACGACGTTCAGGCCGACCCCCACCAGGGTGGAAACCGCGATGATCAGGTAGAAGCCCCGGGCCGCCTTGGGTTTCTGCTCCAGGCCAACCGGCCATTGGCCGGCTTCGCCCATGGCATAGGCGGAGGATCCCGCCAGGACCGGCACGGCCAGCAGTCCGGTGCCGATGATGCCCAGGCTGAACAGCAGGAAGGCGAACCGGCCCGCCACCGGCCGGAGCGCTTCGGCGGCCTGGCTGGAGGTCTGGATATCCTTGATGCCGTGCGCGTTCAGCACCACGGCGGCGGTGAGGATGATGAAGAAGGCCACCACGTTGGAGAACGCCATGCCGATCCAGGTGCCCGAGCGCAGATCGCCGAGCTGCCGGTGGCCCTGCTCGGGAGCTTTGAGCAGGGCCTGCTCGGTGGGGTCCTTCTCCTGTTCCTCCACTTCCTCGGAAGCCTGCCAGAAGAACAGGTAGGGGCTGATGGTGGTGCCCAGGATGGCGACGATGGCGGTGAGCGCGGGCCGGGTGAACGGGAACCGGGGCAGGAAGGTGGCGTGCAGCACGGCCGGCCAGGGGATCTTCACCGCGAACAGGATGCCGACGTAGGCGAACAGACCCAGGCAGAGCCATTTCAAGTAGGGGACGTAGCGCCGGTAGGGGATGAAGATCTGCAGGCCCAGGCAGAGCAGGCCGAAGCCCAGGACGTACAGCTGAACCGGGCCGCCGATCAGCAGGTGCAGGCCCGCGCCCATGGCCCCGATGTCGGCGCCGATGTTGATGGTGTTGGCCAGCAGCAGCAGGCCGACGGCGAGGTACAGCACCCACTTCGGGTAATGCTTGCGCAGGCTCTCGGCCAGGCCGTGCCCGGTGACCCGCCCCACCCGGGCGCTGATCTCCTGGATGCCGCTCATCAGGGGGTAGGAGAACACCATGGTCCACAGCATTCCCAGGCCGAACTGGCTGCCCACCTGGGAGTAGGTGGCGATGCCGCTGGGGTCGTCGTCCGAGGCGCCGGTGATGAGGCCGGGGCCGATCAGGCCAAGGATGCCGTGCTGTTTGGCGGGCGGGGCGCTCATGTACAGGGCGGATCGTCGCATCGGGAAATCCTTATAAAATGAACGGTCCCCTGAACTGGCCAGGGGACCGGTGGTGCCCAGGCCAGGACTACTGGTTGGGGTAGTTGATGATGACGTTGATCCTGCGGTTCTCCTGCTGGCCTTCGGCGCTGGTGTTGTAGGCGAACCGGCGCCCCTGGCCGAAGCCGCGGGCGGCGAGCCGGGAACGGTCGATGCCGCACTTGTCGACCAGGTAGTTCACCAC
>Ga0316232_1003325_pt1 | contig 15047 bp, 18 predicted proteins | sample TBHtaG_FD_206006 | JGI IMG/M metagenome (GOLD analysis project Ga0316232, IMG submission 206006) | Freshwater microbial communities from Trout Bog Lake, Wisconsin, USA - TBH18025_13 | ecosystem: Environmental > Aquatic > Freshwater > Lake > Hypolimnion/Profundal zone | place: USA: Wisconsin... | reverse complement strand
CGGCGTCCGCGACCCCCGGCACCTGGCGGAAGAAGTCTTCCACGCCCCAGAAACAGCCCGCGCCGAAGAGTGCCTTTTCCATGTCTCTAGCTCCGATCTGATACCCCCATAATACGTCCTGCCGGGCGCCGGGTTACAGGCTATATGGGAATGATGATGTCGCCCGACCAGCTCTTTGCCCGCGCCGCCACACGCCTGCCTGCGCTGGCCTGGGCAGGGCCAATCCTGATGCTGCTGCCGCCCTTCGGCTTCGCGCTGGCGGACCCATCGCGGGCGCTGGCCGCGATGTTCCTGATGCTGGGATTCGCGGTCTGGGCCATCGCCGGGCAAGCCCGTCCGGGCTGGCTTATTCTCTTGTCAACATTGGGTTATGCACTGGCCATGTTGCTCCCCTCTTACTTTAGCCTTCTCTCCTATCTCATTGGCATTGCAGCTTTTGTGATGGCAGGGGAGGGCCCCTTGAAACAGCGAGTGCGGCGATGAAGGTCATCATCGTCGGCGCGGGCGTCGCGGGCCTCGGGATCGGCTGGCGGCTGGCCCAGGCGGGTGTCAACACCACCATCCTGGAGCGTGGCGAACCCGGCATGGGCGCCAGCTTTGCCGCCGCCGGGATGATCGCCGCCATGGCCGAGATGGCGGATGCCCCGCCGGCAGAGGCCGCCTTCGGCGAGCGGGCGCGCGCCCTGTGGCCGGACTTCGCCATCGAGCTGGAAGCCGCCAGTGGCATGGCCGTCGATTATCGCGGCAATGGCGCGCTGTTGATCGAACCGCGGCCCGCGGTCATCCCGCCGGGCGCCGCCTGGCTGGATGGGGCGGCGGCGCAAGCACGCGCGCCCATGCTGGCGAACATTGTGGGGGCGCTGTGGGGACCGGAGGAGGCGCAGGCCGACAGCCGGGCCCTGTCGCGCGCCCTGGCCGAAGCCTTTCGCCAGGCGGGCGGCGATCTGGTCACCGGCACCCAGGTGACAGCGGTGGAAGCCGGGGCCGTGGTCACGCCCGCGGGCCGCCACGCGGCTGACGCGGTGATCGTGGCGGCAGGCGCCTGGAGCGGACGGCTGGGTCTGCCGGTGACCCCGGTCAAGGGCCAGATGATCGCGCTGGCGCCACCGTCAGGGGCGGCAATTCCCGAACCGGTGATCTGGGGCAATGGCGTTTACTTGGTGCCCCGTCCGTTGATGGGAGAAAGAGGCCGGCTGCTGATCGGGGCCACGGTGGAGGAGGCGGGCTTTGACCTCAGCCTCACCGACTCGGCGCGCGACGACCTGCGCGCCCGCGCCGAAGCGCTGATCCCCGGGCTGAAGCAATGGAGCCTGGTCGAGCATTGGGCGGGCCTGCGCCCCCGCAGTCCCGATGGCCTGCCGCTGCTGGGCAAGCTGGCCAGCGGGGTCTGGGTGGCAGGCGGGCAATACCGCAACGGCATTCTCTTCTGTCCCGCCATCGCCGATCACCTGCGCGACCTCGTCCTGGGCCGCGCCGCCGTCATTCCTGCGTTTGATCCCCAAAGATTCCAGTAGAGAGATTTCCATGACTGACTTCGCCGTCGATCCCGTCATCCTGTCGCTCACCCACCATGCCGCCGACTGGCCGCTTTCCCGCGTCTTTGTCTATGACGACAGCCGTTACGGCTGGGGCCTGCTGGTGCCGCGCCGCGCCGGGGTGATCGAGATCTGCGACCTGGCGCCAGAGGAGCAGGGGCAGTTGATGCAGGAAATTGTCCGCCTGTCGGGGGCGGTCCGCGCCATGGCCGGGGTGGAAAAGCTCAATGTCGGCAATCTGGGCAATATGGTGCCGCAGCTGCATGTCCATGTCGTGGGGCGCCGCCGGGGCGATCCCGCCTGGCCCGGCCCGGTCTGGGGCCATAGCGACCCGGTGCGCCACGATCCGGCGTCGCTGGCGGCCAAGCTGGCCTTGGTAAGGTCTTCTTAACCATAAGAACCCATTTTCCGTTCATGGAATTGAACGGCCTTTCCCCAGAACGGGCGAACGTCGTTGCGGCCCTGCAGAACGCGGCGGCGCGCACCGGTTCGGACTTCAACTATCTGCTGGGCACCGCCATGCGGGAGTCGGGGCTGAAGACGGGTGCGCAATCCGCCACATCGTCGGCCACCGGCCTGTTCCAGTTCATCGACCAGACCTGGCTGGGGCTGGTGAAGGACCACGGCGCCAGCCACGGCCTGGGCGCGCAGGCCAACGCCATCACCAAGAGCGCCGACGGGCGCTATCATGCAAACAGCGACAAGGACGCCATCCTGGCGCTGCGCAAGGATCCCAATGTCGCCGCCCTGATGGCGGGCGAATATGCCAAGTCGACTTCGGCCTCGATGTCGGCCGCACTGGGCCGTCCGGTCTGCGGCGGCGAACTCTATGCCGCGCATTTTCTCGGCCCCGACGCCGCCTGCAAGCTGATCAAGCTGGCGCAGAACGATCCCAAGGCCAGCGCCGCGGCGCAATTCCCGGCGGCGGCGGCGGCGAACAAATCCGTCTTCTTCCATGCCGACGGTTCGGCCAAGAGCGTGCGCGAGGTCTATGACTGGACGCTGCGCCAGCCCGGCGGCGCCGATACCGTGCGCAGCGCGCCGCTGGTCCTGCCGCAAAGCCCGGTGGTGATGGCGGCCACGGCGCCGGATTCGGAAATCCAGATGCTGATTTCCAGCGTGATGAACTGGCAGCCGCACGGCTTCTTCGGCGGCGGCGAGGCCGGGTCCGGCACGTCCTTCAATTCCGGGGCCGGGGCGCTGTCCTTCGGGCCGGGCCTGCTCAGCCTGTTGTCGCAAGCGCGCGAAAGCTGAGGCTTACGCCGCCTTCAGGATCGCGCTGACCTGGTTTTCCAGTTCCCCCAGCAGCGCCAGCGCGCCCTTGTCGGCGGCGCCGGTGATGGACTGGCGGTGAATGATCTGCACCGCCACGACATGGGCTTCGGCCAGCTTCGCCGGCAGCATGGTGCCTTCCGGCGCTTCGCTCAGCAGGCGCGACAGCGAACCGGCGACGCGTCCCATCAGCGGATATTCCAGTGTTCCGGCCAGGCCCTTGATGTCATGGGCGGCGCGCAGCAGGGCGGCGCGGCCATCCGGCGAGGCCGTTTCGCTATAGGCGCGATGCGCCGCCGCCAGCGCGGCGACGGCGTCGCCCGCCATGCCGGAGAATTCGGTCTTGAGGGTTTCCATGGCGCTTTCGGCGCGCTTGAGGGCGCCCAGATCGACGCCGCCGAAACCGCCGCCGGCCTTGGCCCTGAGCATGTTGGGCGGCATGAAAAGTTCGATCGGATGCTGGCGCGACATGTCCGTCCTCTTATTCCGTGGCCTGTTTGGTGCCCGTGCGCCGTTCCGGGCCCTGGTGCTCATCCTGGCGGCGGCGGCGGCAGGGGCCGAAATAGCTGTTGGTGCGCACGAAGGGGCGGGGATGCTCGATCACCGCCGACAGCCGGGACATCATGGTCTTGACGGAAACCGGCTTGGCGATGAATTCGTTGATGCCTGCGTCGCGCGCCTGCTGGACATGGCTCATCGAAGTGTGGCCGCTCAGCATGATGGTCGGCACGAAGGGGTTGGGCGATTGCGGGTCGGTGCGCACTTTGCGGATCAGCTCGATGCCGGACATGCCTTCCATCACCCAGTCCAGGATGAGGATGTCGGGAGTGTGTTCGCAAAACATGGTCCAGCCGGCTTCGCCGCTGGCGGCTTCGTAGATCTGGTGGACGCCGAACGCCTGCAGGATGGTGAGGACAAGTTTGCGCATATGGACGTTGTCGTCCACGACAAGAATTCGCAATCGGTCGAAACGGTAACCACTCATGCGCCAAGCCCTACCCGCGCGCTGCTGCGCGGGCCCGTACACGCTAGCTTAATGGCCATTAATGCTGGATGAAGATGGGGGCTGAAAGCGGCGACTAGTCCGTAAATTGCTCCGACAAGATGCGCTCGTCGAGGTTGTGGCCCGCATCGTAAAGCATGGTCATGGCGATGGAGCGGTCTTCGGCCACATCCACCATGGCGACGTCGCGGATCTCGAAATCGTCGGCCACGGCGCTGACCGGGCGCTTGGTGCTTTCCAGCACTTCAAAGCGCACCCGCGCCCGGTGCGGCAGCAGCGCCCCGCGCCAGCGCCGGGGGCGGAAGGCCGAGATGGGAGTCAAGGCGAGCAGGGCGGCGTCGATCGGCAGGATCGGGCCATGGGCGGAAAGATTGTAGGCGGTCGAACCGGCGGGCGTCGCCACCAGAATGCCGTCGCAGATCAGTTCGGCGATGCGGGGACGTTCATCGACGATGACGCGAAGCTTGGCGGCCTGGCGGGTTTCGCGCAGCAGCGAGACTTCGTTGAAGGCCAGCCGCTCCACCATGCCATTGCGGCCATGGGCGCGCATGCGCAGCGGGTGCACCACCGCCCGCTCGGCGACGGCAAGGCGCTCTTGCAGTTCCTCCTCGCGGTATTCGTTCATCAGGAAGCCGACCGAGCCCAGGTTCATGCCGTAGATCGGCTTGCCCTTGTCCAGGAAGGTGTGGAGCGTCTGCAGCATGAAGCCGTCGCCGCCCAGCGCGACGATGACGTCGGCGGCTTCGGGCCCGACATCGTCATGGCGGGCGCGCATGGCGGCAAGGGCATCGGACGCTTCGGGCGTGGCAGTGAAATGCAGCTTCATGCGGTCAGGATAGCACGGCGATTGCAAACGCACAGGCCTCTTGCCCGTACGGCGAAGCCGTTAACGGCGCAGATGTCCTCCGGCAGGCCGCAAAGCGCCCGCGAGGCGGAGGGAGGGGAAATCAAATGAGCGTGCGTATTTCCGCCAGGGCGGCCGCGCGGCTGAGCCTGCTGAATACCAACTCGGTCTCCGCCGCGCCGCCGGGGTGAAGCAGCGTATGGGTGCCGCGTGCCTGGCGCGACAGGTTGAAGACGGTGGCGAAGGCCGAGCGGTCGATGCCGGCGGCGCGGCAGGCCAGGGCCACCGGGCGGAGCGCGTCCTGGTAGAAGAAGTGACGAAAATCCTCCAGCGCCACTTCCAGCAGCCGGGAGAAGGCGAGATCGAACAGGTCGGCTTGGCCCTGGCTCAGCACCCGCATCAGGAAGCCGGCCTTGAGCTGGCCGGAGGCGGCGAGCTTCTCGATCAGTTTCTGGGCGCTGCCCGGCGGCGGGTCCTTGGGACCGGGCGGTTCGCTCCTCAGCACCTTGTTGGCGTCGGCGATGGCGCAATCCACTTCGCGCGGCGCGATCGGGTAGTTGATCTTGATATAGTTCTTCAGCGCATCCGACACCCAGTCGCACATCTGGGTGGCGAGCTGGGGCGGCAGGTCGGGGCGGCGCACCAGCGGCTCGGCCAGGCCGGAGATGGCGCGCGATTTTTCGACCAGTATGCCATAGGTGGTTTCGGAGATGCGGGCGGTGACGTTGCGCACCAGCGCCAGCAGCACCGATTCATGCTCGCAACGGGCCAGGGCGGCGGTGACCGGCTCGCCGATATGGGATCGGCCCGCCACGGCTTCCTGGTGGGGAACGCCGGCTTCGGCGATCAGCTTGAGGACATCGGCCTCGGTAAGCAGCGGGCTGTGCAGGATCAGCGGCCGCGCCACCTCGATGGCATCGTCGACCAGCAGCAGGATCAGGTCGTGCGGCGCGGTGGTGTCTTCGGACAGTCTCTGGGCCAGCGCGACGCGGATCGCCATTTCGACGTCGCGGGTGAGGCGGCGCAGAATGTCGCGCATCAGTTCGCGCTCGCGGCTGTTCAGCCCGGTTCCCTGGATGCGATAGAGCGAGGCGACGGCGAGATAGATTTCCTCGCGGCTGGCGCCATTCTGTGGATTGATCGCGAGTTGAGCCAGGCGGCTCATGTCGCTCATGTCGTGTGCGGTAAGCCCCACGCTGCGCCTCATGCTTTCTGCACCGGCCCTTCTGGCCCTTCCGCCTGTTTCTTTAGCACCAGGCGATTAACAGGCCCTTAAGTCTCTTGTACGCCCGGCAGTGTTGGTGTCCGCTCCGGTCATGAAAAACCGCTTTCTCCTCGCCATCGACCAGGGCACCACCTCGACCCGCACGATCCTGTTCGATGTGAAAGGCCGGCCCCGGGCCAGCCATTCCGTCCCCCTGCGGCAGATCTATCCGGCCAATGGCTGGGTGGAGCACGACCCGATGGAAATCTGGCAGGGAGTGAAAACCTGCCTGCGGACGGTGCTGAAGGATCTTCCCAGGGGTGCGGTGGCGGCCCAGGATATCGTCGGATTGGGCATCACCAACCAGCGCGAGACCAGCGTGATCTGGGATGCCGGCACGGGCCGGCCGCTGCACAACGCCATCGTCTGGCAGGACCGGCGCGGCACCGCCCGCTGCGCCGCACTGAAGGCGCAAGGGTGGGAACCGAAGATCGCGCGCAAGACCGGGCTGCTGCTCGATCCCTATTTTTCCGCCACCAAGCTGGAATGGCTGCTGGCGCATGTGAAGGGCGCGAAAGCCAGGGCGGCGAAGGGCGCGATAAAATTCGGCACCATCGACAGCTGGCTGATCTGGCAGCTCACCGGTGGCACGATGCATGCCACCGATGTCACCAACGCCTCGCGCACCATGCTGTTCAATCTGAAGACGCGCGACTGGGACAATGATCTTCTCGCATTGTTCGGCGTGCCGCGGGCGATGCTGCCGCATGTGAAGGACAGCGTCGCCGATTTCGGCAGGACGCAGGGGCCGATGGCGGGGATCCCGATCCTGGGTGTGGCCGGCGACCAGCAGGCGGCCAGTTTCGGCCAGGCCTGCTTTTCGCCCGGCGACGTCAAGGCCACCTATGGCACCGGCTGCTTCGCCCTGGTCAATACCGGCACGACCATCCCGCATTCGCGCAACCGCCTGCTGGTGACGGCATTGGCGGGCGGGAGCATCGGCCAGCCGGGCGGTGCGAAGCCATCCGGCCGTGCGGCCAAAACAAAAGGCCAGGACTATGCCGTCGAAGGCAGCATCTTCATCGCCGGGGCGGTGGTGCAATGGTTGCGCGACGCCATGGGTATCATCGCGACCGCCCCGGCGGTGGAGGAACTGGTGAAAAGCGCCGGCGCCTATGACGGGCTCTATTTCGTGCCCGCCTTCACTGGGCTGGGCGCGCCCTACTGGGATCCGCAGGCGCGCGGCGCCATCCTGGGTCTGACCCGCGACATGGGCAAGGCGGAAGTGGCGGCGGCGGCGCTGGACGCGGTCTGCTATCAGACCCGCGATCTGCTCGATGCCATGGCGAAAGACATGTCGGCGGCGCGGATCGCCTTGCGCGAACTCAAGGTCGATGGCGGCATGGTGGCGAATGATTTCTTCTGCCAGCGGCTGGCCGACCTCACCGGCCTTCGCGTGGCACGGCCCCGCGTCACCGAAACCACCGCCTTGGGCGCGGCCCTGCTGGCGGGGCTGGGGGCAGGGGTGTTCCGCACGCAAGCGGACATTGCCGCGCTCTGGGCGCTGGACCGGCGCTTCATCCCGCGCCTGAAAGCGCCGGCGCGCGATGGGCTGTATCGCGGCTGGCGCGTGGCGGTGGCGCGCATCCGCTCCCGCTGAAAGGGCTGGGCGCCGGGTTCAGGCTGCTAGCCCAGCGGCGTGAAATTGTAATGGGCGGCCACCTTGCCGAGTTCCGCCAGGATTTGCTCGCTCACCGTTGCGGGCGACGCGGTGCAAAGCGGCGAGAACAGGCGCATGGCGCGGACATGCACCGCCACCGGCGCCACTTCGCTGCGGCCCTCGCGCAGCAGGCCGTCGGCGATGTCGCACAGGCTGCGGCTGGCGCGGTCGAGCGCGTCATAGCCGAAGGTGCCGGCCGTGTTCACCACCTGGTCGGCCTGTTCCAGCACCGCGCGCAGCTGTTCGGGGGCAAGCTGGCCCTGCGTCGCCGCGCCGACAATGGCTTCCAGCGATTGAATGGCGGTCTCGATGCCGGCATCGCCTTCGCCGCTGATCGCGCGCAGATTTCCCATCGCCGCCTCGACCGCGTTTTCGCGGGTGATGCCGCCGCCGCGCGCGACCGCATCCTGCAAGGGCAAGGTGGGGAAATGGACCTTCACACTCATGGCGCGGCGCTTTCTGCGAGGGCGCGAGCCGGCGTGTCCGGACTCGCATCCTCATGTTTGTCGGTCGCGCGCTTATGGGCGCCATCGGGGGGATCAATATCGCGGAAGCGGCGGTCGGGGCCGCTATAATTGTTGGCTTCGATATAGGCGCGCTTGGTGCGGCCCAGCCAGCCGATGCGGTCGAACAGGATCTGGGGCGAGACGGGCTTTTTCACGACCAGGTTGGCGCCGGCATCGCGCGCCGCGCTGAGCATGCGAAACTGGGTATAGCCCGACAACATGATGATGGGCACGAAGCGCAGCGGTTCTTTGGGCAGGCGGCGAATGATGCGGATCAGGTCCGGCGCGGTCATGTCAGGCAGTTCCGCCTCGATAAGACACAGATCGACGGCTGTCTCTGACAGAATCCTCTGCGCGGCGGCGGCGGAGTCGCAAGCCAGGATGTGCATGATCCCGAAGCCGCGCAACGCCTGGGATATCAGGGCGCGGCTGTAGCTGTTGCGATCGACCAGCAGGACGCTGATTTTGCTGAGGTTCAGTCTGGGTTGCGCCATCGCGCCCCCCTTTTGGCTTCGCGACGAAATCGGTTACGGGAAATGTTGTATCGTCATAATGCTTAATGCGAACTGCCCGTGTTCCCTGCCTGATCAGGCCAGTACAGCCGGAACATCCGTTCCCGTTGTGGGACAGCTCGGCTTGTCGCATAGTTCCATCACAACCCGCGCTGCATTCCAGCGTGTGTTCGGCGTGGCGTCGGTAATCCCTGTGAAATCATGCGTTCACCTCGCCCGGGCTGTTGTCCGGGCGCAAGAAAAACATTGCCATGCCGGTGGGGACGAAAAGCGAAGACGGGGCGGCATGCGCGGCGGCGCGTTGCCTGGCGCGGCTGTATCTGCCGCTGGATGACGCCATCCTGACTGCCGATCCGTCTGCGGAAAGCCGCGCTTGTCTCGGGGCCGCCTATCCGGGCCGCCCGCTCCGTCTCGCCGCGCCCGCGGAGGTTCGCGCCGCTATTCTGGAACGCCATGGCGAAGCCCTGAAGCAGGAGGCGGTCGAAGGTCTGGCCCGCCGCCTGCCCGAGCTTTCGGCGCGCCGGGTTCTGACGCGGGCGCAAGGCGTGCTGCTGCTGCTGCTGGGCGCGGGATTGCTGGCCGCTTTGTCGTTGTGGCCCCGTGACCTGCTGCGCGGGCTGATCCTGCTGCTGTCGGCAACCTTCGTCGCCAGCGGCCTGTTCCGCGTCCTGCTGGCCTGGCTGGGGTCGGGCGCACCGGCCCAGGTTCCGCCGCTGTCGCGTCAGGGCCTGCCGCGCTACACCATTCTGGTGCCGATGTACCGTGAGGCCGCGGTGCTTCCCGGACTGGTGCGGGCCTTGAAGGCGCTGGACTACCCAGCCGCACTGCTCGACATCAAGCTGGTGCTGGAAGCGGACGATGCCGAGACCATCGCGGCGGCGCAGGCGGTGGCTGGCTTCGAGATCGTGCTGGTGCCCGGTCACGGTCCGCGCACCAAGCCGAAAGCCGCCAACTACGCCCTGCAATTCGCCCGCGGCGAATATCTGGTGATCTATGACGCCGAGGACCGGCCCGAGCCCGACCAGCTGCTCAAGGCCGTTGCCGCCTTCCGCGCCGGGACGCGGAGCCTCGCCTGCGTCCAGGCCCGGCTGAATTTCTACAATGCCGATCACAACTGGCTCACCCGCATGTTCGCGCTGGACTATGCCTTGTGGTTCGACATGCTGCTGCCGGGGCTGGAGCGCATCGGCATGCCGATGCCGCTGGGCGGAACCTCCAATCATTTCCGCACGCCCGTGCTGCGCGACATCGGCGGCTGGGACGCCTTCAACGTCACCGAGGATGCCGATATCGGCATCCGCCTGGCGCAGCTGGGCTACCGCGTCTCGATGATCGACTCCACAACCTATGAAGAGGCGCCGGTGGCGCTGGGGGCATGGCTGCGGCAGCGCTCGCGCTGGCTGAAGGGCTATATGCAGACCTGGCTGGTGCATATGCGCGATCCGTTGCGCCTGGCCAGGCGCGCCGGGCTGGGCGGCTTTCTCGCCTTCCAGCTTTTCATCGGCGGCGGCATCATCTTCGCCCTGGTCAATCCGCTGCTGTGGGCGGCATTCCTGGCTTCGCTGCTGCTGGGCTGGGAGGCGCCCGAGGCGTTTGGCCAGGCACCGGGCATCAGCCTGCTCGCCAACAACCTGCTGCTCACCTGCCTCGCCATGATCTCGCCGGCACGGCGCGGGCGCCGCGACCTGGCGCCCTGGGGCCTGACCGTCATCGCCTATTGGGCGATGGTGAGCATCGCCGGCTATCGCGCCCTGGTGCAGCTGATCACCAAGCCGTTCTTCTGGGAAAAGACCACCCACGGCGTGACGCCGGATCCGCTGGCATGAGGCTGTGGCCGCTGGCGGGATTGCTGCTTTTCCTGCCTGCCGCCGCGCAGGCTGGCGCCTGGACGCAGGCCGAGGGCGAGGGGCAGATCATCACCGGGGTGATTGCCAGCGCGGCGGATCGCACTTTCGGCGACACCACCCCTGTCAGCTTTGGCCGGATACTGGCGCAAACCTACACGGAATATGGCTGGAAGGACGACATCACGATCGTCGCGGAAACCGAAACAGCATGGGTCAATGTGGCGCAGAATGGCGGTGCGCCGTTTCATGCCCAGGACAATGCCCTGACCGCCGGTATCCGCTGGCGCGTGGATTCCATTCTCGCTCTCAGCGACAGGGGCGTTTTTTCCGTCGAGGCGCGTTTTCGCCTGGCTGGCGCCTTCAATTTCGCCGTCTCGGCCAATCGCGATACCGGCGGGCAGGGCGGCCAGCTGCGCTTTCTCTATGGCGGCAAATTCCGGTGGCTGGAGCGTGACGGATTCGTCAGCGTGGAACTGGGTGAGGAATTCATGGCCGGCGCGCGTCCCGACGAGACGCCGCTCGATATCACCGCCGGGCTGTGGCTGGGCCCGGATCACCTGCTGCTGGCGCAAAGCTTTAACCTGTTTGCGCAGGCAGGGTCTATCGGCGCCTATCCCGCCTTCGACAGTCACAAGCTGCAGCTGTCCTGGGTCTATCGCTGGTCGCCGCGCATGCTGTTCCAGCTGGGCGGGTTCCTTTCTCCGGCGGGCAACAACGCGCTGGTGGAACAGGGGCTCTGCTTTTCGGCATGGCGGCGCTTCTAAATCATTCCGGCGCCGTCATGTTGACAGCGGGAGCGTGCCGGAAATTTCATTAGAGCCTGCATTGCCGGGCGGTTAGCCTGTGGCAATGAAAAAACGGATCGCCCTCCTTGTCTGCTTTTCCCTCAGCATCGCGTCCGTGCACGCCGACACGGCGCTGCCGGCAGGAAGGCCGGCCGGCGTGAAGGATGCGCAGGCCGCAGGCAACTTGTTTTATATCTATGGCGGGGTGGTGCTGTACGGCGCGTTACTCTTCCTGGCTGTCGGCAGAAAAGACGATGCGCCCGTCGCAACCGGCACGTCCAGCTGAGACAAGGGCCGGCGGCAGGCGCCGGACGAAAGGTCCAATGGACCCTTCATCTGCCCGGTTCACTTCTGCGGGTTGGTGATCGGCCCGACATGACCGGTGTATTTGGGCGCATTGACCTGGATGACGAAGCCGTCCGGATCGTTGAACTTGAAGCTTTCATCGTCGCCGCGCGCGCCGGTGGTGAGCTTCAAGCCCGCCGCCTTGACCTTGTCGCGCATGGCGGCGGCGTTCCAGCCTTCGAGGCCGAAATCGAAATGGTCCAGCGCCGCCACATCCGGCTTCTGCTCGATGCCGAAGAACTGGTCGCCGACGCTGAGGATATGGATGGTGTCGGATTGCTGCGCCAGCTTCATGACGAAGAACTGCTGGTAGAATTTCGAGGTCCGCTGCAGGTTCGGCACCCGCACCGTGACATGGTTGAGGGTGATAGCCTTCAGGCTGGGCACCGCCGCTTGCGCCGGTGTCACGGCGGCGGCAGCCAGGCCCGCCACGGTGGCGATGAGCTGGCGGCGGCTGAGCGCGCCGCGCTCGAAATCGGACAGCATTTTTTCGACCAGGATTTCCATGGCTTTCCCCTCTGTTGACCGGCGCCAGCTTACGCCCGGGCCTTCCGCGGCGGCCAGAATTTGCGGTTTTGTCATCCGGCCCCGTGAAATAGGGGCTGTACTTGAGAATTAGTTGCAACTATAGAGGGGGCAGAAACCTTGTCCGGCCTCCCATGCAGAAGTTGCTGTTGCTTGCCGCCGCTCTTGTCATCGCCACGCCGGCGGTGGCCGACGCTCCGATCCTGCTGGTCCTGCAGAACCACAAATTCACCCCGAACGTGATCCGGGTGAAGGCCAACCAGCCCGCCATGATCACCCTGGTGAACAAGGACGCCACGGCCGAGGAATTCGATTCCGCCGACCTCAAGGTCGAGAAGGTGGTCGCCGGCAATCAGAGCGGCAATATCCGCATCCGCGCCCTCAAGCCCGGAACCTACAAGTTCATGGGTGAATATCACGCTGCGACGGCGCAGGGCGTGGTGATCGCACAATAACGCCATGATCGATTTCGCCACCCTGCTGATCGTTTTCCGTGAAGTCATCGAGGCCGGCCTGATCGTCGGCATCGTCCTGGCCGCCACCACCGGCGTGCCGCATCGCGGCCGCTTCGTCGCGCTGGGCGTGGCCGCCGGCGTCGCCGGCGCCTGCCTGGTGGCGGCGTTCGCGGGCGAACTGGCGGCCCTGTTCCAGGGCTCGGGCCAGGAACTGTTCAATGCCTCGATCCTGATGCTCGCGGTGGCGATGCTCACCTGGCACAATGTCTGGATGGCCTCCCATGGCCGCGAAATGGCGCGCGAACTCAAGGCGGCGGGCCATCAGGTCAAGACCGGAGAGCGCACGCTGACGGCGTTGTCCGTGGTCGTGGGCGTGGCGGTTCTGCGTGAAGGCTCGGAAGTGGTGTTGTTCCTTTATGGGATCATTGCCCAGGGCGGCGCCAGCGCCGCCGCCATGACGGCGGGCGGCACGCTGGGTGTCGTGGCGGGCGCGTCCGTTTCGGCGCTGATCTTCTATGGCCTGCTGGCGATCCCGGCGGGCAGGCTGTTCCAGGTCACCAGCTGGCTGATCACCCTGCTGGCGGCGGGCATGGCGGCCCAGGCGGCGCTGTTCCTGCAGAATGGCGGCTATATCAATGTGCTCGACGCCGGCGTGTGGAACACCTCCTGGCTGCTGGCCGATGACAGCATCGCGGGCCGGCTGCTGCACACCCTGGTCGGGTATGTCCAGGAACCGGATGGGGCGCAGCTGCTCGCCTATGGCGCCACCATCGCGATGATGCTGGTGCTGATGCGGATCGTGAGCGCCCGCGATGCGGCCCGGCGCCAACTCAAAACTGCATAAACTTCTCGACGAATTGCCGCTGATTTTCCACCGCAATCGTAACCCGGGGCTGTCAGTTTGCCTGCGGCTGGGGAGCGCGGCATGGCACTTGAAGCGGAAAATCGGGAAGCGGCATCGGGACGCCTGATCGCGGCGGGCCGTACGCTGCTGGCCCAGGGCGATGCCCGCTTTTCCCTTAGCCGGCTATGCGCCGAGGCTGGCGTCACGCTGGAGGAATTCCGCGCCAGTTTCGCCAGCAAGGCGGCGCTGATGCAGCAATTGGTGGAACCGCAAAAGCAGGAAGCGCCGCAGGCCGATCCCTGGCTGGAGCGGCGGCTGCGCGTCTTCGAACGCGCGCTGGGCGCGCTGGAAGAGCGATCGGAGAAGCGCGACCGGGAATACCGCCAGGCCATCGTGCGGCTGGAGGAAAGGCTGGCGGCCCTCAGCGGCACGCAGCTGAAGCTGGATGTGGCGGCGGCGGCGGAACGCGCCGTTGAAGCGGCGCCCCCTGTGCCGCCGGAAGAGAAAGTGGACGCGGTACCGGCCGATGCGCTGGAGGAAGCGATCCAGGCCGCCGTTGAACGGGATGTCCTGGCGCTGGCGCCGCTTGCGCCAATGGGGCCGCCGGGCAAAGCCGACATGGATTTCCTGGAAGCGGGGCGCCGCGCCGCGCTGGCGCATGGCCGCGCGCTGGAACAGGCACCCAAGCACCGCCCGGTTTCCACCCGGCTGCTGCTGGCTTCGGCGCTGGCGGTGGTGACGCTGCTGCTCTGCGCCGCCATCACGTTCGGCCATGCCGACTATGCCCGCGCCGCCGCCATGCCCGAAGGCACGGCGCATCGTCTTGCCGCCATGGCGCCGCTGCAAAAGCTTACCGCCCGCGCCGACAGCGGCGACGCACACGCCGAACGCGAACTGGCGTTCGCCTATCTGCGCGGCCAGGGTGTGGAAAAGGACATGGCGGCGGCGGCGCGCTGGGCCCAGGCGGCGGCGGAGCAGGGCGATGCCGAAGCGCAATATCTCGCCGGCAGCCTCTATCGTGACGGCGGGGGTGTGCCGCGCGACACCGGCCGCGCCTTTGTCTGGTTTGCCAAGGCCGCGGCAGCGGGCCAGGTCAAGGCGATGCACAATCTTGCCATCGCCTATGTCCAGGGCGACGGCACCGCCAAGGACGAGGCGGCGGCCGTGTCCTGGTTCGCCCGGGCGGCGGCGGCGGGCTATGTCGATTCCGCCTTCGACCTGGCCGTGCTGTACGAAAGAGGCCAGGGCGTGAAGCAGGATGCACGCCAGGCGCTGCGCTGGTATCGCGCCGCGGCGGCGGCCGGTGACGCGCAGGCGGCGGCGCGGGCGAAACTGCTGGCGGACCAGACCGCGCTCTAGAGTGGCCCTTCACCGTGCCGCTTCGTGCCGTAATGGAGCGTCCATACCTTCGTGAACTCGGCGCCCAGCAGGAAGATCATCGCCGCATAATACACCCAGATCAGCAGCACGATGACGCCGGCGGCGGCGCCGTAGATGCTGGCCGAGATGAAGTTGACAAGATAGAAGGCGATCAGCGCCTGGCCCGCCTGGAACAGCAGGGCGGTGCCGCAGGCGCCCACCATCACATCGCGCCAATAAAGCGGGGTATTGGGCAAGAGCTTGTAGATGGCGGCGAAAAGCAGCGAGACA
>Ga0316232_1003321_pt1 | contig 15071 bp, 24 predicted proteins | sample TBHtaG_FD_206006 | JGI IMG/M metagenome (GOLD analysis project Ga0316232, IMG submission 206006) | Freshwater microbial communities from Trout Bog Lake, Wisconsin, USA - TBH18025_13 | ecosystem: Environmental > Aquatic > Freshwater > Lake > Hypolimnion/Profundal zone | place: USA: Wisconsin... | reverse complement strand
GGGCAGTGCCTGGGCCTCGAGGCAGGCGCAGTGCCTGGCGTCGGTCATCTCGAACTCCTCATCGCCTCATCCATTGCCTCAGTCATACGTGGCAACCATTGGGCATAGGCAGTGCGCGTGATGGTGTCCACGAACTCCAGGTGCACAGGCAGGCTGACCTTCTCCACCAGCGTGTAGAGCATCCGTGTGCCAGTCTTGGCAGACATGCTTGTGACCATACCCTTGCCACGTTTGGCCTTACGTCCGCTGGTGCGCTGCATGATCAACGGTCCCTTCTTGCCGTGGATCATGAACGTCCGTTCATTGCCCTGCATCTGGCCACCGGGTGTTCTGGCAAAGTGCAAGTTCTTCACTGCCAATGCATTGCCACTCTGAATTGGCTTGTCACCGAACACATCCTTGTTCGGTTCCCACACCCACCGTCCCTTGGTGGCCATCTTGTAACCGCCTTCTTCAAACTTGGCTAACTCATTGCGATCCAAATGGATGCTGATGATCACGCGCCAGGTGGACTTGGTGGCGCGGTCGGTCTTCTCGATCTTGATGGTGTTCAGGACGAACGACTCATGCCTTAGGTGGAAACGGCCTTTGATCTTCTGACGCTCAGCGTCTTGGGCATCGTTCGCCACACGGTTCAGGGCCAGCGAGACAGCGAACGGCAACTGCCGCTCCTGCATGTCGGTGAGACCGGTCAGGACGGTTCGGGGGTCAATGTTGATCTGAAACATTGGTGTTCCTTTCCTTGTAATAGAGGCGTTGAACCGATTTCTCATACAATCCGAGAAATAAGGCCACATCCTCAAAGATGGTGCGCATCGACCTTGCGGGATGAGCCGCTTTAACGATCCGGCAGAGCGCAGGAACACGTATGGAGTTTGCCGTGCTGCGAAGGGTCTTGCATGTCTGCTGTGTCACGTATTGCGAATGTGTCATGGCATCGATCACGGTCTCTATGCCAAGGTCTTGCTTCTCCCATGAAATAAAAGCCAGTGACATGGTGTTACGCACATCGTCTGGAACCTCGGTTAGGTGCACTCGGAGGGTCATTTCGAGACCTCGTCGCTTTCCTTTTCGTGGATTTCCCTTTGAAATTCACAAAGTGAGCCCTGGTCGGAATCAGCGGCGCAGGGTTTGCCGTTTTCTCGCCCTGCCTTTTTCCGGCGCTGGGCGATGGCATCCTGACCGCGAGCGATCCGATCCAGGTCCACTTCCAGATAGTTCATCGTGGTTTTGACATCCTTGTGGCCCAGGGCGCGCTGAATGTCCTGGACTGGCACGTGGGCTTCGCTCAACAGGGTGGCGTAGGTGCCGCGCAGCCGGTGCGGGGTGACGCCGATGATGCCGCAGGCCTTGTTCACCCTGGCGATGAGGTAGCGCACCCGCTGATCGGTGATCGGGTGGCCGGTCCGGCAGGGCACCATATGCCCCCACGGCGCGGCCATCGGGCGCAGCAGGTCCAGGAGTTCTGGTGGCAGCGGCCGGGCCCAGGCTTCCAGCCCCTTGGTAACGCCCGGGGTGTAGGTGTGCCGTTGCCAGTCCAGCCATTGCCACTGGGCTGCGATCGCCTCGTTCACCCGCAGGCCCAGGGTGAAGCAGATCCGCACCACCAGGCCCAGACCTGGATCATGGGCGGACAGCCGGTCCACCGTGGCCAGCCATTCATCGGCGCGCGCCACCGGCAGGGTCACCTTGGGTTTGCGCTGCACCTTCAACGGGCTGATCTTCCAGGGGATTTCCCGGATCATCTTCATGGCCAGGGCCCAGCCGAACAGGGTGCGCAGGCAGTTGCGCCAGGTGTTGGCTGAGCTGCGCGCGTGGTGCGCGAGGTAGGCGTTGCGCGCTGCCTGCACTTGCTTGAATCCGATCTCGCGCAGGGGCAAATCCATCAGCGGGCCATAGTGCAGCCGGCCAAAAACCTCCATGCTGGCTACCCGGGCCGGGCTTTTCTCCAGGGTGTGCGCCTTCAGCCACTGCTCCACCAGCCCACGCAGGGTCGGCTCCGGTTCCTCGCCCCGGGCCCGGGCCAGGGCTGCCTCCAGTGCGTGCTCGGCGATCGGCTGGGCCAGTTCCTTGGTGCGTTCCCGGGTGCTGCGCTGCCGGCGGAGCTGGTCCACCTGGAACCGGTAGTGCCAGATTTCGTGCACCTTGAACATGGAGAGTTTCGGTTTCATACCCAATCCTTCTGCTCAGCAAACTGGGGTTGTGAGGGCTCAGTCATGCGTTCCACCTCCTTGAACCGGGTGAGACACGAGTCCCAGTCCATCGGGATCTCCCCGGTGGGCCCTTCGCGCTGTTTGGCGATATCGAGGGTGGCGGCGCGGTCCCCGGGCTCGTGGCCCTTGCGGTGAATGAAAATCACCGTGTCGGCGTCCGCCTCGATGCAGCCGCTGTCCCTGAGATCCGACAACTGGGGCTTGCCGCCGGCGCGCTTGTCTACTTCCCGGTTCAGCTGGGTCAGCAGCACGATGGGCAGCCCGCGGTCCCCGGCGAGGATTTTGAAGGCCCGGGTGATCTCGCCGATCCGGGTTGATTCGTTCTGTCGGGCGTTCCGTGCGGTCTCGGGCGTGCTGATCAGGCCCAGGTGGTCCACGACCAGCAGCCCCAGGTCCGGCTGCAGGGCCAGGAGTCCGTTCACCTCGCCCAGGATCTCCCGGGCCGTGATGCCGGCGCGGTCCTGGATCCAGATCCCGCGCTTGTCGAGTTCCATCTTGGCCTTTCCCAACCGGCTAAAGGTGGCGGGGTCCCGCGTCTCTACGAGTGCCCTGAGGTCGATCCCCGCATGGGCAGCAGCCAGGCGGCGCCAGAGGCGGCCCGCTGGCATCTCCAGGGAGAAGATCCCGGCGGCGCGCCGGTAGTCGGTCGCCCCCAAGATCCAGTTCAGGGCCAGGGCGGTCTTGCCGATGCCCGGGCGCGCGGCGAGGACGATGAGCTGGCCCGGGTGGAAGCCTCCCAGCATGCCGTTGAGCCGGGGCCAGTCCTTGACCCAGGTCTGGTTCCCGCGCACGCCGTTCATCTCATCTGCCACGGAAGCCAGCGCCTCATCGGAGACCTCGGCGATGTGGCGGATCCGCCGGCGATCCTGGCGCTGGGCAATCCGGGAGAGCTCAGCCGCGGCGGTCTCAGTGATGACCTCGGGCGTGGCCGCGTCATCCTGCGCATCACGGACCAGCTGGGCGCCGAGGCGAATCAGTTCCCGGCGACGCCGGTGGCGCTGCAGGATCTCCACCAGGGCCATGGGCCGGCCCACTTCCTGGCCTCCGAGAATCTCCACTAGCCCCGAGGTGCTGCCCACGTGGCCGATGGTGCCGGCCCGGGTGAGGGTGTCCCGCAGGGTGGTCAGGCAGATCTCCGCGCCATCGGCGAGCAGGGTGCACAGGGCGTGGAAGACGGCACGATGGGCAGGGTGAACGAAATCCTCCTGGCGCAGGGCCGTGGTGCATTCCATCGCTGCACCTTCAGACCCTGGCTGGCAGAGGGTGCCGAGCAGGCTGCGCTCAGTTTCAGTGTCTTCTGGCAATTTCACGATGGCCATATCAGTCTCCCGCCGGGGTCATGGGCGCCGATTCGGCCGCGCGCGAAGCCTGGTGCTGGATCATTCGGGTCTCCACCAGCCAGTGAGCCGGTTTGTCCTGGGTCCCGGTCCCGAAGAACCACTGGGCGGCGCTGTAGGCTTTGCGCGGCTTGGCAAGGTAGTTCACGGCCGCCTGGACCAGGGTTTCCTTGGTCACCCCGGTGTAGGTCTTGAAGATCAGGTCCAGTTGGATGCAGAGCTGGGCCGGGTCCTGGTTGATGGCTCGCCCATCGGAATCCTGGGTGTGCCAGAAGCCCTTTTTCAGGACCGTATTGGCTACATACCGCACGTCTTCCGAGTAGGGCTCCATGATCTGAACCCGGGTCCGGCGCTTCCGTTCCCCCTGCAAGGGGGTAGGGGGTACCTCTTCTCTCCTCTTCTCTTCTCTCCTCTTCTCTCCTCCTGCGCTGTGGTTATCCGTGGCGCACCGCGGTGCACCGGGGTTATCCGTGGTGGGTTCTGGTTCACCACTCTTAATCCTGCCTTTCCTGCGGTTAGCTTGCAGAAGACGCCATGCATCCCGCTCGGTGCGGATGGTTTCGATGAACGGAGAGAACATCGTTCCATCACCTATAGGTTCGAAGCACCGGATGAACTGTGGGAGGGCGTGTTCAATCTCTACTGTCTCTGCTTCCAACAGTTCCGCTAATCCGGACGCAGTTGAAGGGATGACGCGCTTGAACCAGCATTCGTCCATCAGCTCTCTATAAATCCCCCGGGCCGCCCAGGTCATCCGCTGGACCTTGCGCGAGGCCTGCCACTGGCGAGGGTTCCAGGGGTACCAGGGAAGCGGATCCAGAAGCCTGCTTTTCTTTTTGGCCATCAGAGCACCTTCAGGGTGGAAAGGAATCGGCGGAGGGGTAGCAGAGCTTCCCTGTGGCTCTCCATGGCCGACCTGACCCCCACCTCAGCCCTTCGACAGCCCTGGAGGTAGAGATCGGCATCCTGGACCGCGTGGAGGGCCTTGGTGAGACTGGGGAGGAAAGCACCCCCAAGGAAGAACGTGGGAGTGCTCACAGAGTTCCCAGCACCGAAGGATCGCCCTCTTCCAACAGCCGGACGCACATGGCCATGGTCTGGATGATCTCGGCGTGCAAGGCCTCCAGCGTGCCTGTTCCGGCCCGGAGGTCGAGCACCGCCTTTACCACCTCGCCGGCCTCCTCAGCCAGGGCCAGGGTGCGGTGCTCGGCAGCTGGGAACTTCGCCCGGGCCCGGGCCAGCTCGTCCTGCACCTGGCGCATCCAGGAAGGAAGGGCGCCCTGGGACTCCAGCAGCTGCGCCAGGCCCTGGACCAGTTCCGCGTGGTCGTTGTGGTGGTTGTCTGGGTGGATGCAGTCCTCACCACAGGGGGAGCGAAGGGGGAGACCTGGGCTCCATGGGCATGGCCAGAGCCGCTCGGTGGTTCTCGGCGGCAGCAGGGCGCGCAGGTCCTCGGCGGTCGGTTCCTTGTAGGGGCCCGGGCCGGCCTTTTCGGTCAACGGCTCAGGACGGCAGAACGGCGGCGTGGGCGGCAAGGGGCCCAGGTCATGCTTGGCCCGGCCCTCCAGTGCGGGAGGCATGACGTGGGGCTTGCGGCCCATCGGTGCGGGCGGTAGGGGTTCCAGTTCCGGTTCCGCGAGGTGGTAAGAAGCAGCCATGTTCTTGACCCGGTTCCGGGCGGTCATCACGTTCTTACGCAGCTGGACGTCCGAGGGGCTGGCGTTCGCTTTGGCTAGGGCCTGGTTGTAGAGATTCACCTTGTGGGTGAGCTTCTCGCTGGGCTTCACGGCGGTTTCCTCCTTGGGGATGGGCGTGGGGATAGGATCTGGTTCAGAGGGGGGGGGCTGTGGCACAGGACCGGTGGGCATCGGCACGTCCTTCCAGCCAATGGCGCGCTGGGTCACCAGCATCTGAAGGCCGGTCCTGAGGACGTCCATGTCCTGGGCCCAGATGGTCAGGGCGGGAATGTCGGTGTGGGCTGGGCGGCTCTTCTTGTGGGCTTCGATGAGTGCAGAGCTGTGGGCTATGGCCTTCTCGAGCTCGGCTGGGTCCATAACCTTGACCACGTCCTCTCTTTCGCCAGGGGTTGGGTAGCGAACGGCGTTCATGCGACCTCCGCAACGTAGGGGAGCAGCCAGGTGGGGACGGGAGGACACACGGCATTGCCCAGCATGTGGACGGCGAGCTTGTGGTTCTTTGGGAGGCGGTACCCGGTGGGGAATCCCATGGCGCCACGGCACTCGTCAGCGGTGAGGAACCGGAACTGGTCACCGACCACCAGGGCATAGCGGTCGCGCGTGGTGATCGTCCAGATGGGCTGGTCTAGGCCCCAGCCGTTGACGTTGGCGCCGAAGTAAGGAATCCAGAAGGGACGGCTTCCGTGGCGCTTCCGGCCGGCCTGGATCCGGGCCATGGTGGCGGGGACCAAGGGCCGCGCGCGCCGGGATGCAATGATGGAACTCCATGTCCCACTGGCCAGATTCAGAGCCTGGCTGATGGGCATCGCGTCACCGGTCGGCAGCGCCGGGAATTGGAACCTCTTCCGGGTGGCGACGATGAACAGTCGCTCCCGCAGTTGTGGCACACCGAATCGGGATGCATCCAGGATCTGGGCGGCGAGGGTGTAGCCCAGGGCCTCCAGTGCGGCGCACCACGCCGGGAACAGTACCCAGGAGGCCATGGCCGGGACGTTCTCCACCACGATGGCCCGGGGTCGGTGGCACTCGGCGGCGCCGATCACAGCCCAGGCGGTGGCTCGGGCTGCATCATGGGCCGGCCGGTCCTTACCCCGGGCGGGGGAGTGGCCCTGGCAGCTGGGCGAGGCGAGGAGGATGTCGTAGGCGGGAACCTGGGTCCAGTCCGCCTGGTGCAGGTCCTGGCAGAGGGGTTTGAGCCCATGGTTAGCCTCGTGCACATCGCACGCTGCCTGCCAGTGGTTGGCCGCCCAGACCACATCCATGCCCGCGGCCCGAGCGCCCTCGGAAAATCCACCGGCGCCAGCGAAGAGGTCGATGCACTTAACCATTGGAGGTGGCCTTCTGTTTGCGAATCGAGAACCGAAGCGTGCTTAGGTCGTACCCACGGCGCTGGAGTTCAGCGAGGAACACGGGGCCTAGAGTGCCGGACAGAAACCGACCGTCTTCCACCGGTGCACCGTCGAGGCGGATGGCCAGGTCACCTTCGGTGCGGCTCCAGTTCATGGCGAGGGGAGGCTTTGAACGCTCAGCCATGGGTCACCTCGGGGTAGCCATCGTGGATCTGGCCATTGAGGAGGCGCCCTGCGGCTGTTTTCCCGCAGTGGAACATGCAGCCGGGACGGCCCGGGGTTGGTCTGGGTGTCTCCTTGCACCCCTTGGAGCGGTGGCACAGGCAGTTCGGGGCCCATTCGCCCCATTGCTTGAACAGGAAGGGGACGCCGGCCGCGGCGCATTGGTCCCGCAAGCCCAGGATCCAGTCCGGGTTCATGGGCCGGGCGTGGGGGCCGGATTCACCACCGGCGATAACCCAGTGCAAAAGGTCCCGTGTCGGGGTGTAGCCGAGCCAGCAATCTTTCAAGATCAGGTCCAGGGGGCCGAGAAGTGGTTCGCAGGAGAGGAAGCGCGCCCGGGCCGGAACACTGAGTAGGGCCGGGATGCGTTGGCTAGCACGCACCTGGTCCTCCACTGTCGCGCCCAGCCAGACATTGGCTGGGGCCTTCCCGCAGAGCCACCAGCCAAGCCATTCGGTCATGGCGGTCTCGTTGCCGGGGAATACGCTGTCACAGCCCTGGGCTATCTTCTGGGCCCGCGCCAGCAGGTCCAGGATCTTCTCTGGACGCTTGGTGAGGATGAGCCAGTCCAGTTGCGGGGTGTCGCGGATCACCTCCAGGGCCTCCAACCGGGGTGCATCCAAATCGCGCCGGTCCTCAAAGAAATCGGCCATGCTGTTGGTGAAGACCCGAAACCGCCGGCCCTCCGCTACGGCATGGCGCTGGTATTTGTAGGCTTCAAGGGTGGCCGCGTCCACCCGGAGCATCCGGGGTGCGTTGGGGCCCCAGTGGGCGGCCCTGCTCTGCTCACCCTGGAACCGAACCTCAGTGGGGATGCTCGGGTGGAAATGCCTGTCCTGGCCCTCGGCGTAGCAGTGCAGGCAGGCCGGTGAGATCTTGGTACAGCCCCACCAGAAATTCACGGTGTGATCGGTCCATTCGATTTTGGAGTTTTCAGCCATGGGTCACCTCGGTGTCCTGCCACCGGTTGCGGATCTGCGCCTGCAATTGGTCGATCCGTGCGGTGATGGCGTCTTTCTCGTGAGCCCACCGGGCGCGCTCGTTGATGTCCTGCCATCCGGGCATCTTGTCGGTGTGAGCCAGGAGCTGCGAGTGGAGGATAGTGAGCTGGTTGCGCAGCTGGGCCTCGGGAACGAGTTTCTCCTTGGCGTGGCTGGTCATGGGGAAGGTGCTGGAGGCGGTCATGGACGTGCTCCCTGGTTGCGGTCCTGGAAGTCCATCCCAGCCGAGGAAAGCCAGTTGGTTGCCCTTGCCAGATCCCGTTCCACCCGGAGGCGGATGATCTCCGACATGCGGTTGTCGGCCAGAACCTTGGCCTCCTCGAGGGCAGCAGAGCCGCGCTCGAATCCCTCCTGATAGGCCAGGTTGATCCGCTTGTTCACCAGGGCTGCTTTGATCCGGAGGGCGGTCAGCTCACGCATGACGCCCAGCAGTTCCTTCTGGACGCGCCTCGCCACGGCGCTCATTCCTGTGCCTCCAACACGCCAAGGGCTGTGAGAACCCGCACGAACCCGATGTGGCCAAGGCCGCGTCCAGCATCGATGGCCTGCTGGGTGACCTGGGCGGAAATCTCCGGCAGGTAGCGCTGGGCGTAGATGGCCGCTTCAAGCACATCGGCCACGTCCACCAGGAGGCGCACGTGGGGGGCAACCTGATCGTAGGGGTCCACCTTGCCCCAGAACATCAGCCGGCAGTGGGCATCGATGTCAAGGTCATCCGCTTCGAGGAGGCGCTTGGCGGGGTACGGGGTGTCGCCGAACTCCACCTCGTGGGCGTCATGCACCAGGGCCAGTTCCAGGATCTGGAGGCGGTCCGCGTTGCTGGTGCTGTCCGGCGCTAGGTAGAGGGCCATAAGCGCCACCTGGTGGGAGTGCTCCGCCACCGACTGATCGCGCCGGGTGCGCCGGGTGTGCCAGCGTTTCACGTCCTGCATGGCGGTGATCTGCTGAGGGGTTAGGGGGAATTTAGCCATGGAGGAATTCCTTAACGAAGAACGTCAGGCCGATGAGTCCAGCGGCCAAAACGAGAATGAGGATGCAAGCGAGGAGGCCACACCCGATTCCGGGCTCTTCCACTTCAACTTCACCTTCCAGGAGGTCTCTGGTCAGGGCGGCTGAGGGAACGGTCCACCGGCGACCGTCCTGCAGGATCTGCCCCCGATCCGCCAGGTCGCGCAGTAGGCCCCGGGCCTCGGTGGTGGTGTATTGGCATGCCTCGGCCACTTCGATGGAGGTCGGCGCGCCCAGGCGCTGGACGGCGGCGAGAACACGCGATTCGCGCAGGTTCATGGCTGCTCCTGGCAGAAGAGGGGCCTTTGGTGGAGCGCGGTGGCCTTGGCCGCTTCCCAGCGCAGGACGGCGGCATCGTCGGACGGCTCCCAAACCACTTCCACGGGAAGATCCACGAAGTTCTCACCCCGTTCCTTGGCCTGGATCGCGGTCAGCTTGAAGACCTTCAGCCGGGCCTCCAGTTCCTCACCGGCCTTGATGAGATTGCTGAGGACGCTCACCGGGTGTGCCCTCCCTTCACCATGGCGTGGAGGAGGATCTTGGCGATTTCGGCCATACCGGAGCCGGCCGGGATGCTGATGACCTGGCATGCGTGGGGCCGGTGCTGATCGCTGCCCAGGTAATCCTTTAAGAATTCGTGGACGTGGGGGGGCACGAGCGGGGCTCCATCCGGCGAGGGCTTCGGGCCGAGGCCGAGGATCCAGGCCGACTCCACCTTCGCCGCGGCCGCGCTCTCCTGGCGCAGAGCCAGGGACCTGGCGGCCACCCGGCAGGCCTCAGCCGCATCCTTGAATTTCTGCTCAGCGGTCTCCCAGCTGCGCGGGTCGGTGCTGATGGAGAGGTGGTCCTCCCCCTTCGTGGCGCCAAGATATTCAACCCACAGACCGGCGATGGTTTGCCGGGCGATGACTTCGATGGGCTTGGGGGTAAAATTTTCATTGCCTTTAGGCATAAGGACTCCAGAGGCCGGGATGGGCACATGAGGAATGGAAAGGGTTAGGGGCGTGCCTGAATGGGCTGGAAAACACCGTTGACGAGGATTCCCTTGGCAGGAACCGGTTCCATCTGGCTATCGATCCAGGCCCGGACTTCCTCCCAGCGATATTTGCGCCGGCGGACACCGGGGACGGCGGTCTTCAGGCCCTTCTCTGTGTAGCTGGGGACCACACCTTGTTCGACCCAGAGGGCGAAGGCGCGCTCGTCATACATCCGGGTTCGGTACTGGCGGATGAGGGCCTTGAGGTCCTCGTAGCCAATCCAGGTGGGGATGGGCCCGGCCAAGGTGAGCTTGGACTTGGCCTTGTGAGCCAGGTCCTCCTCTTCCTTCCGGGGACGTCCGGGACCGCGCTTGGGGGTTGTGGTGGCCATGCTAAACCCCCATGCCGGGGAGCTTCGGGTTCTCACCCTGGGTAGCATGGATCGGAATGAGAGGATGGCTGGTCTTGCCAGCGACGATGGTTGATGCCACACTTTCCATTGCTCTCTCCAAAGTGCTTTCTGTTGACGCCCCGCTCGAACGGGGCGTTTTTTTGTCACCAGACAGGCCAACGGCCAGCCAGCGTATTGAGGGACTCATTGAAAATCACAATTTCGATATCAATTTACAGAGCTTTCGCTACATTTCGGATTGCGAAATACTTTTTTTGCCTCAAAATTGGGAGGGCCAATCACCAAACTGCGATGAATTCCATCCTCAGAACTGATTGACCAAGATCTCGAACCAACTTCTCAGCCGGAACAGTGGAAAGGATGGTCCAAATTTTGTGATCGAGCAATACCAAAAATTTGATCCAAAGGCTATGGAGGCCAAGATGGTTCAAACATTTTCTGAGCGGCTTAAATTGGCTATGGAAAAAGCCGAGATAAAAAGTTTGCTGGAGCTCTCGAAGAGGTCAGGAATTTCTCAAAATTCCCTGACCACTTGGACAACAAAAGGGAAAACCCCCCGGGGCGCATCATGCCTTGCCCTCGCAAATGCAATGGGCGTCAGTTGGCAATGGCTTGCCTCTGGAGAGGGTCCGATGGAGTTGCCTCAACCATCTGTCATTGAATTGCCGGGTTACCAGGCAGATCTTCACCCAATTCTTGAAGCTGTAAATCAGGTTGATGGTTTCTGTGAAACCTTCCACCTGGAAATTTCTGACCGTGGAAAATTTTCAATTGCAGGGCTTCTCGTCCAAATTATGGGCGCCCGACATGCTCGTTCTCTCCAGGAAATTCCCCTCGACGTTATGGGCCAATGGAGCCAAGACGTGCTTCGAAGGGTCCAGTCCGGCGAGATCAAGTAGCCATGCCCCGCGAGAAGCGTCAGCTCCCTGGCGAGATCCGCGACGGCCTTGTGATGTACGCAGGCGGCACGACCTGGCACTACCTGGTGCGCTGGCGTGGCGTAGTCAAGCGCGGCGACACGAAGTGCGGGAGCCGGACGGCCGCGGCCACGTGGCTGAAGGAGGAGCGGAAGAAGTGGCCGCTTGAGGAGCAGGGCCTGATCGGGCCCAACGTGCGGACGCTCCGCTGGATCTGGTCCGAGTGGAACCGGCTGAACTCGAATCTCTCGGCGAGCCACATCCGCTGGATGAAGGGCGTCGTGCACACCCACGCAGCGGCCTTCCTGGACCGGCCGGCTGGTGATCTGACAGGTGTGGCCTTCGAGGAGTTGAAGCACACCTACCTGACCACCAAGGGGCACGGGTTCAGCCGAGGGGAAAAGCCCACCGTGCGGAGCCACACCGAAGGTGGATGGAACAAGGTGGCCGGCCAGCTGCGCGCGCTCTACCGGTGGGCCGTGGAAATGAAATACATCCTGGAGGTCCCCTTCGCCGTGAAGCCCCTGGAGGTCTCGCTGGAGGCCAAGGGCGTGCTCTGGCCGGAACAGGTGCAGCCGTTCCTCGCTGTGGTGGACCTGGTCCGGAAGGAACGGAAGGGAGACCCGGTGCCCCAGGCCGGCATCGCCGTGCGCATGATGATCGGGCTGGGGCTGCGCGAGAACGAGGCCCTGCACATGGAGTGGGACCGGCTGGACTGGCGCCGCCACATGGCCATCGTAGCGATGACCCGGACCACCAAGAAGAAGGTCAAGGACCGGACGATCCGGGAGATCCCGATGCCCCCGTGGCTGGAGGCTTACCTGCTGAAGTGGTGGGCCTATTGCAAGCGGCCCGCGGCCGGCCTGGTGCTGGTCCCCCGCAAGGCGAAGGTGCACGGTGAGGGTTCGACCAAGAAGGCCGTCTTGAAGGGCGGCCGGGCACTGAAGATCACCGGCCTGACCCCGCATAGCCTGCGCTACACCTTCGCCACCGGCCACCACGAGATCGGAACGGCCCTCACGCAGATCCAGCAGATGCTCGGCCACGAGAAGCCTGAGACAACCTGGGGATACATCCTCCAGCGCCCGAAGGACCAGGCCGAAGCGCAGGACAAGCTGGGCAGGGCGATGGGCTTTACCGACCCGCCAATGCCGGATAGAGTATCACTGATACCGAAGCCAACTACCCAAAAGAATAAATCATTAAGCTTGTAATCTCAATCCGGCGGCTCATAACCGCTTGGTCCAGGGTTCGAATCCCTGTGGGGCCACCAAGGTCAAGCCCGAAGACGCCCGAAACGCCTTGAAAATTAAAGTCGTTTCGGGTGCGTTGTGTCTGGTGACGTATCTTGCCAGCAGGCGCATCCCCGAGCCATAGGGCAACCGAACCACCAATCCGGTCGTCCCATCCATCTGGTCCAGCAGCGCCCGCACCTCCCCCGCTGTCAACACCACTGGCAATTTGCGGGCAACCTTGGCCTGGACCACCTCGTTCAGCCAAGGCAGGTCAATCCCCAGCACATGCTTATAGAGGAAGAGCAGGGAGGACTTCGCCTGGTTCTGGGTCGCCGCCGACACCCCCGCTTCGAGGAGAGGTGGGAGAGGAATGCCAGGATTTCCAAAGGGCCCAAGGTTTCTGATTGGCGCTTTTCGTGAAAAAATATGAATCACCGTACCCACCCCACATAGGTTTCTTCGGTCCTGAAGCTGTAATGCCGAACCCGAATTTCCGCCCGTAACCGGAGCGTTCGACCTTGCGCCATGACGGCGCGAACCAAACCGGAGCGTTCAACCCCGGACACCACCCCCGGCCGCGCCGCCGGGGCCGCGCCGGTTAATGCTAGCGTCAGGCTCGAATGAAGCGCGGTGCCACGAGGCGCCAAAAGAGTTGCAGTGCGGCTTGCTCGAATACGGGATTTGGCATCTAGCGTTTTAGTAATTCGGCGCGCCCTGTCTTGGCGAAGCGGGCATCGAAAGTCAGCAGTTTCGAACAGCCTCGACCCAGGGTCCCAAGCGCAATGAGGTTGTCCGCAAGGCTCACAGATCCTGTGCTCCGTGCGAGGGCTTCTTTTGCCATCCCCGAAGCTTCAACCTCGATGCCTACCATATTTAATAGAGCCTCCAAGGCACGACGAACGCGGGCGCCATTCCATCCCGGCGCGGCACTGAGTACCCATCCCAATTCCACGAATACCAGGAGCGGAACGAATACGCCTCCGGTCCGGGCACCGCTGATCACAGCCTTGTGCGCCGCTGGGCTTTGCTTGGGGTCATCCCCCAGGATTACCCGGGCAAGGATATTGGTGTCCACTCCGATCATCGAAGTGCCCCGGCCCGCTTGGCAGCTTCCATCTCTGCAAAAGTCATCCGCCGGGCTCCTGGGATGGCAAAAGATGAAAGGTCTTCCGGCCGAAACCGTACAGGTTCCATCACGGTCTTTCCATTGCTCTTATCAAGTTCGAACCGAACCTGATCCCCTTCGTGGAGGCCGAGGGCGTCCCGAATGGCCTTGGGGATGGTCAGCTGTCCCTTGCTGGTCATAGTTGCCACTGTGGAGTGGAGCATGGCTTCACCTCCTTACCATTATCTATCTTTCACCTTACTTTTCCAGGCCATTTCAAGGTTGACCGTGCCACTCTGAAAACCCCAGTCGCGCCGCGGGCTCCCGCAAAATGGAGTGTCCGTTTTTGCCTAACAGTGCATGCGACCCCGGATACGTCCCTGTGAGCTCTCCTTCCAGTCGCGGTCATTATTCCGCCGGTCGTCCTCTCTTCGTCGCGCCGCCGGGGCCGTGCCGGTCAACGCTGGCGTTAGGCCACACATTCCACCCAATTAACGACCCGATCAAGACTCCGGGTCGAACCCGATTTCGCGGACCTCTTGCGCACACCGACACGCCTCGGCTATCCGGGCCGCCCAAGCGAGTGCCTCCTCGCGCGAAGGCACCTCGATGATCGAAAACCCTCCGATCACAGCCTTTGTCTCAGGTACTGGACCAATTGTGATGGTCCTGTCGGGCGCCGCGATAGTTGATTGTTGGCGCTGGACGCCGCCCCCGAAGATCCAGACCCCGGCGGCTTTGGCATCCCGAACCACGGTGTGCGCCGCCTCACCCACCCCTGGCCAGTCCGCCTCGGGAATGTGATCCATCGAACCATCGTCAAACGAAATCAAGTATCGAGGCATCGCACTTCTCCTTCCTTCTGGCAGCCGCGAGTCGCGCGGCCGCCCATCGATCTTGCCACAAGCGCACAACACCAGCTGGTGGGCGCTCGCTGGCAGATCGAGAGCAGTCCCAACCCACCTTCCACGCGATGTGTGGCCTAACCCGTCATGCCGACATCGTAATTCAATCGTATGTCCTCCTACGATTGCGCCACCAGGGCTGTGCCGGTCAACGCTTGCGTTAAGGCCGAACGGGGCGCCGGCCCACCGATACTCGCCGGGAGGCATTGGTTCGGTGTATGGGACGAGGCTCCAGGTACCACCAAACCCTATTGCAACCGCTCTGCTCCAACCGCCTTCGCTAACTTGCGGTCGAAGGTAAGCAACTTCCTTGCGCCGAGCGATCTTGCCTGGTGAAGTGCCAAATAATCCGCAAAATCTGCCGGGCCTTCCTTGAAGTCGTCCAATGATGCTTGAACTTCTACTGCACGGTCGAGATGAACGGTTGGCTGCCGGGCAAGAGTGGTGAGGGCTTGATGGATTTGGAGCCGGCTCCAACCGACTGATTTTAATACCCAAGCCAGTTCAATCAACACGGTGATGGGCACCACGATATCTCTGGCGTTCTCAATGGCACGGCGAGCAAGCGGAGACTGCTTGGGGTCATCTCCAAGGATCGCCCGAACAAGAATATTGGTGTCAACTCCGATCATCTCTCAGATCGCTCTTTCACGGCCGCCTGGATGGCCGCGCTCACGTCGACTGGCTTGGGTG
>Ga0316232_1003319_pt1 | contig 15081 bp, 13 predicted proteins | sample TBHtaG_FD_206006 | JGI IMG/M metagenome (GOLD analysis project Ga0316232, IMG submission 206006) | Freshwater microbial communities from Trout Bog Lake, Wisconsin, USA - TBH18025_13 | ecosystem: Environmental > Aquatic > Freshwater > Lake > Hypolimnion/Profundal zone | place: USA: Wisconsin... | reverse complement strand
GACGCCATGTTAGCAAAGTTTCAGCAGGCGAGAAAAATCCTGCCTGATCTGCTCGCAAGAAGGGTTCTTTTGTCATCCACGATTGACGCCCCGAACAGAATCTGTTTCCATATTGAAACCGCGTGTAGTGGCGGCGCGCGGCAGGCGGAAAGACATCCGGGCCGGGCAAACGCCGGGGGCTCACCGCCTCCGGTGAAGGAACAACATGCACCCTCCAAAAATAGCTTTTCTTGGCCCTTTGGGGACACATTCTCATGAAGCCTGCATTAAACGTTTCGGCACAAGGTTCATCCCCCATCCCTGCCGTAATTTCCGCGCCATTTTTGACTCCCTCCCCGATGTGGATGCGGCCCTGATTCCTGTGGAGAACTCCCTCGAAGGACCCGTCACGCAAACGCTTGACCTGCTTGCCCATCACACGGCGGTGACGGTCCGTGAAGCCTTTAACATACCCATTCACAATCATTTGGCCTTAAACCCAAAACTGACCCGATTGGATGCCGTGCGTGTGGTTTACAGTCACCCGCAAGTTTTAGGGCAGTGCGAGGAGTGGTTTCATCATAATCTTCCCCAGGCTGACCTCGTACCCACAAGCAGCACGTCTGAAGCGGCGCGGCGCGCCGCCGGTGAAAACAATGCCGCAGCAGCCTCCAGTGAAGTCGCCGCAAAAATACACAAGCTTCAAATCGTGGCTCGGAACATTCAGGATACAGCCGCCAATGCCACCCGGTTCATGCTGATCACCGACCCGCAGCACACCGGTGTGCGCCTGACGCCACCCAAGTCGGCAGAACGCCCCAAACCCTGCACACTGCTGCATCTGATTCTGCACAACCGGCCAGGCGCGCTTCTAACCGCCTTGAAGCCATTCGACCGCACAGGCCTCAACCTCTCTTTCATTCAAAGCCGTCCATTGCCCGGGCGTCCATGGGAATACGGCTTTTTCATTGAAGTGGACGCGCCGGCACGATCCCCTGCTCTGCGACGAACGATGAAATTACTCGCCCGTTGCACCCAGGTTTGCCGTGTTATTGGCTCCTATGCCTGCTTTGGACTTGGCAAGGGCAGAACTCGTCAGGTTTAACACATGCCCACACGACGCACAACGGTTCCGACACTCACGCAACTTCGGCGCAAAATTGCCGTCGTGGATGAAGAAATCGTCCGCGCGTTGCTGCAGCGCAGTCTGCTTGGCAAGCCGCCAGACGCACACGATATTCGTCCTGTCGAAGATTCGCATCCTGCACAGACCAGCGCAGAACTTGCCGCGCTTGCGCGACACGACTATGCGCGTCTGGCCTTGCCTGCCTTGTGTGAGGAGGTGGAGGAGAATCCGGAAGCCTCCGAAGAGGCCGATAAACGAGTGATCCATGCTGTTACCGAGCGTCTTAGTCTCATGACTTTGGTTGCCGCCGCAAAGGCCAGAAGCAGATCCGTTGCGATTCACAACCTGCGGGCTACAGGCAATGCAGCCGCGCTCGAAAAAGCCATTACGGATGCCGTCGTTGAATCACATGTCGTGACGCGGGCTGCCGCCCGTGCAGCTCTCCTGCGCCAGCCAGGAACCCCCATGGATTTGCCCGTGCGCGTAGCCGCCGTTTTTCGCGAATGGATTATTCCTATGGCCCGCCGTCTTCAGGTGCAAACCCTGCTCGCTACCCCTCTTCGGCGCAAACGGAGCCGGCGACCCAAAATCGGTGCGTCATAAAGAGACGCATCATCCTTTTCTGCCTGTTTTTAGTGGCAACAGCCGAATTTTCCATGCGCCGAATCGTCATGTAGCGCGGTGTCCGGCTGCGGCGAGACCAACTGCGAGGGCCGCTTGAGAACCCGGGAAGGGCTGCCTGACGTTCAACCGATTCATGCACATCTGGCTGCTATAGCCCCGTAAGAGATGGCGTTGAATGCGTTTTCCGGATCAACCGGAAGGGTGACGGGTTGCGACGCCCGGGGCAAATCCAGGCGCTTGGACATGCGTTCGACAATCCGCAGAAACAGTGAAGTCATGTCCCGCGTTTTCCCCGCAAAATAATTATTAATCAGTGGAAGGTGAAGCAATCCGCGCAGCCATCCGGAATGTGGATAAGCATACACATCCGTCCGGCACGCAACCGTATTGGTTCCTGATTCGCGCAATGAAAGATGAATGAGCGATTCGAAATCGCCAAAAAAACGCTCGCCCTTGACGTAAAACGAAAGGGCTACAGTGTTTGTTGAATCAACATGACGCCACACCTCGCGAATTTCGCTGCGCTCGTTGTGCCGATTTACATAATAATAGGCTCCGGGCCCGCTCATCCGAACCACAAACTCGGGTTGCTCCCCCGGTGGCAGCAACGTGGCATAGGTTGATTGTGCCTCCTCAAGAAGATTGGTGTCCCGGCTCAGAAGAAGGCGGGTCTCGCGCATGGAAGCAAGAATGTTTTCTGTTGTAGAAATGTGAATGGTGTCGGCTGCGAGAAGCCGCGTTTCATCCGGATCAGGCGCCGTATTACTCCGGGCGGCGGAAAGCGCAAAGCATGGAACAGCAAGGCATGCAGTCATGAAAATCCATTTTTCAAACCGCTGTGCACCTGTGCCGGGAGCAAATGTCATAAATGCCTTTCATTAAACTTAAGCACGTTATTGTTTGGATTGTGTCAGGACTGTCCGCATATTCATTTTAACGAAGTTTGCTGAAAGCATTTTTCATGGTTGACTCTTCGTAAGCGTTTCTGTATAAAGAAACGCGTGATTCGGAATCGAAGCCCCTGGAGTTGCCTATGTATTTGACATCGTTTCCAGACCGTGAACAGTTTCGCGCAGCCTTGCGCGACGCGAACGTCGTGCCGGTGGGTGTTCGCATCCTGGCGGACACTGAGACGCCTGTCTCGGTGCTGGCGCGTTTTGAGCCGGAATCGGATGCGCTTTTTCTCTTTGAAAGCGCTGAGGGTGGCGAGCGCTGGGGGCGTTACAGCTTTATGGGCATATCAGCCCGTGTCCGTGTGTCCATTTTCCGCGAGGAAGTGGTGATTCGTGAGGGCTTCCACGTGTCGCGTGTCTCCCATCACGGCGACCCACTGGCAGTCCTGAAAACCTTGCTGGCCCGTTACAAAATGGCGGCATTGCCCGAACTTCCCCGCTTTTGCGGCGGACTGGTCGGCAACTTTGCGTATGAAATGGTTCACTTCTTCGAGTCGCGCGTGCCTAATCGTCTCCCCGCCGAACAGCCGCTTGGCGAGTTCATGATCCCCGATTCGCTGCTGGTGTTCGACAATGTCACACACACGCTCACGCTTCTGGCGCTTGTGTTTTCAACGCCGCAGGACAACCCGGATGCGCTTTTTGATGCCGCGTGCGCGCGTGTTGCAAGCATGCTGAAAACACTTCAAAAACCATTGGCGCGCAGGCCTAGCGCAAAAACCAAGCTCCCAACACTTCCAACCCCCACCCATCCGGAACAGGCCTATCGCGACGGAGTGACCGCCATCAAACGTCACATCTTTGAAGGCGATATCATCCAGGCCGTGCTTTCGCAAAGCTTTGTCTGCGAAGCGCCTGAAGACCTGGTGGACCTTTACCGAGCACAGCGATTCATCAATCCATCCCCCTATTTGTATTTTCTCAAGCTGGGCGGACGGACACTGGTGGGTTCATCGCCTGAAACCATGATTCGACTTGAGAATCGCATGGCCTGTCTCCGGCCCATCGCCGGCACGCGCCCGCGCGGCGCAACCGAACAGGAAGACCGCGCGCTGGCCGATGAGCTGCTCAAAGATGAAAAGGAACGGGCAGAACACTTGATGCTCGTTGATCTGGGGCGAAATGAACTGGGACGGGTGGCGCTGCCCGGAACTGTTCAGGTCACGGATCTCATGGTGGTCGAGCGCTATTCCCATGTCATGCATCTGGTTTCCAACATCACGGCGGATTTGGAGCCGTCACATGATGCCTGTGACCTTTTAAAATCATGCTTCCCTGCGGGCACGCTTTCAGGCGCGCCCAAGGTACGCGCCATGGAAATCATCGCCGAACTCGAACCGGATCCGCGTGGCCCTTATGGTGGGGCGGTTGGGTACCTGGGCTTTGACGGCAACATGGATTTTGCGATTTGCATCCGAACCGCTGCAATTGAGCATGGTCGCTTGATTGTGCGAGCTGGCGCGGGTATTGTTGCCGATTCCGATCCTGAGAAGGAACGCATCGAAACCGTCAATAAGATGCGTTCCGTTGCCCGCGCGCTCGAGTTGCAGCATAGCGGAGCCATCCTTCCAGAACCTTTCCGAATGTAAAGTGAGGCCGTCATGATCCTGATGATCGACAACTACGATTCTTTTACCTACAACCTGGTGCAGTATCTGCGCGAAATGGCGGCGGATGTCCATGTGGTTCGCAATGACGCGTTGACCCTGAACGATGTGGAAGCGCTTGCTCCCACGAGCATCGTCATTTCACCCGGACCTGGGCGTCCTGAAGATGCCGGAATTTCGTGCGATGTCATCCGCGCGTTTTCAGGCCGAATTCCCTTGCTGGGCGTCTGCCTCGGCCACCAGGCCATGGGTCTGGTTTTTGGCGGCAAGGTTGTGCATGCCAAGCGTCTGATGCATGGCAAGACCTCGGAAATCACAACCGATGGAAAGGGAATATTTGAGGGCTTCAATCGTCCGATCACGGCCATGCGCTACCACTCTCTTGCCGTTGAAGAGGCATCCCTGCCAGCGGAGCTTGTGATCACTGCGCGCTCGGAGGATGGCGAAATCATGGGGCTGCGCCATCGCACGCACACCACGGAGGGAATCCAGTTTCATCCGGAATCCATTATGACGCCCATGGGAAAACGCATTCTGCGCAATTTTCTGAAACAGAGCGCCCAACCATAATTCTTCCACGCCATGAACTACCCGGAACTGCTTGGAAAACTGATTCGCCGCCAAAACCTGACTGTTGATGAAACAGCCGAAGTGGTTGACGCTATTCTCGCTGCGCAACTCGCCGAGGGGCAGGTTGCGGCCGTGCTGGCGGCCCTCGCCGTCAAAGGCGAATCCGTTGACGAATTGACCGGTGCCGCGCGCGCCATGCGTCGTCGCGCGACGCGCATACAATCATCCGGCCAGGTTGTGGTGGATACCTGCGGAACAGGCGGAGACAAGAGTGGGACCTTCAACGTCTCGACAACTGTGGCATTTGTAGTCGCGGGCGCCGGGGTAACGGTGGCCAAGCATGGCAATCGATCGGTTTCCAGCCGCTGCGGAAGCGCAGATGTCCTGGAAGCCCTGGGTGTTCGCATTGACGCCGATACGGAGTCTTCCGAGCAGTCGCTCAACGAACTTGGCATCGCTTTTCTCTTCGCACCGCGCTACCATGAATGCATGAAACATGTCATGCCTGTTCGAAAGCAGCTTGGCGTGAGGACGATTTTCAATCTTCTCGGGCCGCTCGCGAATCCGGCTGGCGCATCCTGCCAGTTGCTGGGTGTCTATGCGCCTGAACTTACGGAAACTCTGGCCCATACACTCCGGCAATTGGGCGGCAAACGCGCATTTGTCGTTCATGGACATGATGGACTGGACGAAATCACCGTTTGCGCATCGACACGTATTTCCGAATTGAATCAGGGGGTGGTCAAGACCTACGATCTCGCGCCGGAACGGTATTTTGGCGAACGCGCGTCACCCGAATCCATTCGCGGCGGCGATGCGACCGAGAATGCAGCCATCCTGCGTTCGATCCTGACAGGCGAATCGGGTCCGCGACGCAATCTGGTGCTGATCAATGCCGCCGCGGCCTTAGTGGCTGCCGGCGCTACGCCGGACATTTCCGAAGGGCTCGCCCTGGCGGCCAGAGCTATTGACACAGGAGCCGCCATGCGCAAGCTGGAAACGCTCATTTATGTCTGATTTTCTAAACAAAATAGTGTTATCCACACGGTCGGCAACAGCCCATGCAGCTGCCAGCGTGCCCCTTGCCGTTTTACGCCAGCATGCTGAGACCCGCCGAGATTTTCGAGGCTTTGCCGCAGCATTGGCCAGTCCGCATTCCGTTCGTATCATCGCCGAAATCAAGCGCGCATCGCCCTCCAAAGGGAACCTGCGCATCAACCTAGACCCTGCAAAACTGGCGCGCGCGTATGAAGCCGGCGGCGCGGCGGCCATATCGGTATTGACCGAACGCGCCTTTTTCAAGGGGTCTCCGGAAGATCTCGCTGCGGCGCGCAAGGCCACGCGGTTGCCGGTACTCCGAAAAGACTTCATCCTGGACGAGTATCAAGTTTATGAATCCGCCGCCATGGGCGCTGACGCCATTCTTCTCATTGTCCGTTTGCTGACCGACTTGGAACTTTCAAACCTCTATCACTTGGCTCGTAAACTTGGATTGGATGTTTTGGTTGAGGTTTACGACGACGCGGATGCTGTCCGCGCGCGCAACCTGGGCGCGCGGCTTATTGCCATCAACAATCGCGATCTGACAAGCTTTGACACCGATGTTACCCGATCGCATCGCCTGTCCTCACTGCTGACACCCGGAACGATCATTGTGGCGGCGAGTGGAATTGCCGAGGCCAGCGATATTCGCCGGACATTGGGCAGTGGCATCAACCGGTTTTTGATTGGAGAATCGCTGGTACACGCGGAGTATCCCATTCGTTTGCTCCAGGCCTTGAATGCCATTCATCCCATTGAAATCAAAATTTGCGGCATCACCGACCCGGAAACAGCAGCCATGTGCGCCGCCGCGGGAGCCAGTGCGATTGGAATGGTTTTTTATCCGCCCAGCCCGAGAAATGTTTCGCTGGAACAGGCGCGTGCCATTGCTGCTCAGATACCTTTTGGCGTCGCCAAAACAGGCGTTTTTGCTGATCAGGATGCCGACACCATTCTTCGCATTGCTTTTGAAAGCGGGCTGGACGTTGCGCAATTGCATCGAAGTTCCAACCGCATACCGCCGGAACTGTTTACGGCCCGTGGATTGCCTGTCGTTATGGCGCTGAATCTTTCCGGCGATGCCCTGCTTGAATATGTGCGCAGGACGCCGTTTGACACGGGCATTCTCGTTGAATGCGGGCAGGGACCGTTGCCAGGCGGCAATGGTCAGGAATGGCGCTGGGCCGATGCTGCTGTTTTGCGGGGCCTTCGCCCATTTGCCGTTGCGGGCGGGCTGACTCCGGAGAATGTTGTCACCGCCATCACAGAATCAGGCGCAACAGCGGTGGATGTCAGTTCCAGTGTCGAGCAATCACCTGGCGTCAAGGACTTCGGACGTGTTCGCGAGTTCATCGCTGCCGCGCGCTCGGTTTCCATTCCGCAAAGCAGCCCTGTTTTTTGGAGACCCTACCCTACGATCTCGAATCTTTCGACATGAGCACACATCGCATCAACAACGTCAATATTCAATCCAGCGCGGTGCTGACCACGCCGCACCAACTCCGTTTGCAATTTCCGCAGTCGCCGGCGACGCAGCGGAGCGTGGTGCGTGGTCGTGAGACATTGGCGCGTATCCTCCACAAGGATGATCCTCGCCTGCTGGCCATCGTGGGTCCCTGTTCCATTCACGATCTGAAGGCGGCGATGGAGTACGCAGAGCGGTTGCAGGCGCTGTGCAAAGAAATCTCGGATTCAATTTTTGTTGTCATGCGTGTTTACTTTGAGAAGCCACGCACCTCGCTGGGCTGGAAAGGCCTGATCAACGATCCACACATGAATGAAACCTTTTGCGTGGATGAAGGCCTTCACATGGCCCGTCGATTCCTTCTGGATGTGGCCACACTGGGGTTGCCTGTTGCAACAGAAGCGCTTGATCCTCTGATGCCGCAGTATATTGGCGACTTGATATCCTGGACGGCCATTGGCGCTCGAACCACGGAATCCCAAACGCATCGCGAACTGGCAAGCGGGCTCTCGACGCCCGTCGGCTTCAAAAATGCCACGGATGGAGACATTGACGTGGCCATCAACGCCATTAAGGCAGCTCAAAGTCCACATCATTTTCTGGGGTTCACGGATGGCGGATTGCCAGCTGTCTTTGCCACTACGGGCAACCCTTATCCACATCTGGTGTTGCGTGGCGGACGGGTTCCCAACCATGACGCAACGTCTGTGAGGCGCGCGGAGGAAAGTCTTGCTGCGGCCGGCTTGCCGTTGTCCATTGTTGTGGACTGCAGCCATGGGAACTCGGAAAAGAACCCGACACGTCAAATCGGCGTGCTGCGTGATGTCCTCACCCAAATCGAGGGGGGCAACACATCCCTCGTTGGTTTTATGCTCGAAAGTTTTTTGGAGCCCGGCAATCAACCCCTGGCGCCCAATCTCTTATCTCTGCGCTATGGCGTTTCCATTACGGATGCCTGCCTGGGATGGAGCGACACAGAATCCTTGCTGCGCGAGGCGCACACACGCCACGCGGCTGTTTTGAAAAATCGCACCACGCACAACTCAAGAACAACGAACGTATGAACACACCCATCATGGGGCGCTATCCGGATGCCACCGGTCATTTTGGCGCGTTTGGCGGACGTTATGTCGGCGAAACGTTGATGCCCGCGCTGATCACACTCGATGCCGCGCGGCAGGCGGCCATCGCAGACCCGGCCTTTCATGTTGAACTGCGCGCGCTCTTGAAAGACTACGTGGGGCGTCCGACCCCCCTGGATTTTGCAGCTCGCCTGACGGGACACGTCGGAGGCGCAAAAATCTACCTAAAAAGGGAGGACCTTACACACACCGGCGCCCACAAGATCAACAACACCATCGGGCAGGCGCTGCTTGCGAGGCGTATGGGCAAACGCCGCCTGATTGCTGAAACCGGGGCGGGACAGCATGGGGTGGCCACGGCCACCGTAGCCGCGCGCTTTGGGATGGAATGCAAAGTTTTCATGGGCGTGGAGGACATTCAACGACAGGCGCCCAATGTCCGCCGGATGCAACTGCTCGGCACGGAGGTTGTTCCCGTAACCAGCGGAACAGGAACCTTGAAGGATGCCATGAACGAGGCCATGCGCTACTGGGTTGGTGCCGTGGAAGATACGTTTTACGTGATTGGCAGTGTGGCTGGACCGCACCCCTACCCGCTCATGGTGCGCGATTTTCAGCGTATTATTGGCGACGAAGCCCGACTTCAGATCATCGACATGATTGGACGTCTGCCCGATCTTTTGGTGGCTTGTGTGGGAGGCGGCAGCAACGCCATGGGGCTCTTTTATCCTTTTCTGGATGATCCTGTCGAAATCTGTGGCGTGGAGGCTGCCGGCTCGGGAATTGCAACGGGCAAGCATGCCGCAACACTCGGACATGGCAGCGTCGGCGTCCTGCACGGGAGCAAATCCTATCTTCTGCAAAATGACGATGGTCAGGTTCAGGAGGCGCATTCGGTCTCGGCTGGACTTGACTATCCCGGCGTAGGTCCTGAGCATGCCCTGCTCAAGGAATTGGGACGTGTCCGTTACATCTCCATTGATGACCACATGGCTCTGGATGCGTTTCAAGCCCTTGCGCGACTGGAGGGGATTATTCCTGCATTAGAAAGTGCGCATGCCGTGGCGGCAGCCATGGAAATTGCCAACACACGCAAACCCGATGATGTCATTCTGGTTTGTCTATCCGGACGCGGCGACAAGGATTTGGCCCACGCCACAGCCGCCATTGAAACAATGGTTAAACATCACCCCCTCGCTTGAGTATTTGTCATGAACCGTATCCAAGCTACATTCAACCGTCTCTCTCAACAAAACCGCCGGGCGCTGGTAGCCTATCTGACGGCTGGCGATCCGGATTTCGAAACCAGCCTCGCCGCGTTTCAGGCAGCCATAACCGGGGGGGCGGACATCCTGGAGATCGGTGTCCCATTTTCCGATCCAACGGCTGACGGCCCTGTCATTCAAGAGGCTTCCACGCGCGCGCTTCGCAAGGGCATGTCCCTCCCCCGCGCCCTCGAATTGGCTGGCCGCATTCGAAAAGCCGCGCCGGACACACCCCTTGTCCTTTTCAGTTATTACAACCCACTCTTTCATTTTGGACTGAAGAAACTGGGAGAAGCGGTTGCTGCGGCTGGCGTGGATGGTTTGCTGGTTGTCGACCTGCCACCCGAAGAGGCAGGCGAACTGCGCACGGCGCTTGCGGGAAAGGATTTGCCCCTGATCCGTCTGGTTGCCCCTACTACGGATTCAGCGCGTATGAAAACGCTGGCGCAAGACGCCGGTGGATTTCTGTATCTGATCACACGAACCGGCGTTACGGGAACAGGTGGACTTGATCGCACGCTTGTTGAACAACATGCCCGTCAACTGAAGGCCATCACTTCGCTTCCCATCTGCCTCGGCTTCGGTATCAGTGACGCCAAGGATGTGCATGATCTTGCGGGGCTCGCGGATGGACTGGTTGTCGGCAGCGCGCTGGTGAAAATTGTCGCTGCGCATGCGGCAGACGGCCGCGCGCCAACCCTTGTTGCTGAGAAGATCAAAGAACTCCGCACCGCGTTGGATCAAACCCCATTTCGCGCCAACCCATCGCATTGATCTGTGGCAAACGCGTCATGAAAATTGCTGTTTTTATCACCCATCCCGATATTTCCATGTGGCATTTTTCGCCACAGAATACGCAACGCCTGCAAACCGGATGCCCACAAGCCGAAATTGTGGTTTGCCGGGACTCGGAATCGTTCAAGTCTGCGCTTGCGGACGCCGAAATCGCGCTGACATGGGTCTTTAAGGAAGAATGGTTTGGATTGGCTCGACGGTTACGCTGGTTGGTCACGCCTGCTGCCGGACGGGAATACCTGAAAAGCAAGCCACCGCCAGGTGTGCGATTGGTTTTCGGTTCCTTTCACGGCAAGTTGATTGCAGAAACCGTGCTTGGAATGATGCTGGGACACTGCAGAGGCCTGTTTTCCGCACTCAGGATGCAGGATCAGGCGTGGCCGCGCGCCACCCTTGCGGCGCACATGACCCCCTTGCGCGAAACCCACGCGGTGATCCTTGGCTTTGGCCATGTTGGACAGTGGGTCGCCCGGATGGCCAAGCCGTTTGGCGTTCGCATCACAGGGATTCGACGAACCGTCACGCCAGCGATCGCTGATCGAGAACCAGACCTGGGCTCATCCGCGCATATTGAGCAATGGCTCGACGCCAATGATGTCATTCGTCCCATGTCTGAACTGGATGCCGTCCTGCCTACGGCTGATCATTTGATCCTGGTGCTTCCGGGTGATGCATCAACAAATCACCTCATCAATGCCCAACGATTGGCCCTCCTGCCACAACATGCCGTGATTTACAACGTAGGGCGCGGCAATTCCATTGATGAATCCGCGCTGGTTGACGCGCTTCACAATCATCGGTTGGCGGCAGCCTATCTTGATGTGTTTGCGCAGGAACCGCTCCCTGCCGATTCACCTTTGCGGCGTTGCCACAATATCTTTCTCCTTCCGCACCTTTCTGCCGCTGCGCCAACCTATCTGGACCATTTTATTGATGAATTAGCGGCGCGGATACGTTTGGAATGGTAGATGCCTCTGCACGTGGCTGTTCTTTGCGGGCACACCACGAACCTGTTGCCCCAGCATGGCGCAAAGGAGTGATCACAACCCTTTCCAATTTGTGCGCTTGGCCTTGCTGATCTGCTTGTGATACAACACCGGCATGTTTAAGGAATTATTTACCCATCTGAGCGCATGGTATTTGTCGGCGCTGAATCATGGCGGCTATGGAGCTGTTGCGCTTCTCATGGCCATTGAAAGTTCTGTTGTGCCATTGCCCAGCGAAGTGGTCATACCACCGGCTGCGCACATGGCCTATACACATCAAATAGCCCTGACCATTCCAGGCATTATCATCGCAGGAGCGATTGGTTCATGGATTGGCGCCACGGTGATGTATTGGGTTTCCCGCCTCGCCGGACGCCCCTTGGTCCTGCTTTTCGGCAAATATTTTCTGATCACTCCCGAGAAGATCAATGGCGCCGAGCGATGGGCAAGCCATTATGGACCCGTTGGCGTGTTCTTTGCCCGTTTGCTTCCCGTTGTTCGGCATTTGATCGGCATTCCCGCCGGAATTGTACGCCTGAACTTCCTGACCTATTCCGTCTATACGCTCGCAGGATCGGCCATCTGGTCGGCTGTTCTGTGCTTGGTTGGAGTCAAGGCTGGTCAGGATGCCAAGATGCTTGCGGGCGACATGCATCACATCACCATCTGGCTGATTGGCGCAGTCGCCATTCTAGGCGGTATGTATTACCTCATGGTGCATCGTCATATGCACGCACGATCGACAGATGCAAGGAAGTAGGCGATGGTCTTATTCGCCAAACTCGTAGCAGCTCACGCCTTTGGTCGTACGAACGAACAAGCGGGTTCCAGCCAGCGCGGGTGATGTGCAACGCAGGGCACCGACTTTTGTGCTTCCCAGCAACTTACCGTCTGCGGCATTAAAGAGGAAGACTTTCCCTCCGGCGCCCAAAGCCAGCAATTTTTCGGAAACCAGAATCGGCGAAGCAAATTGTTCGCGTGTGCCAGGCACGTCCCAGATGACCGCGCCTGTCTTCATGTCCACGCAGACCGCCCTGCCTTCGGAAGTGGTATAGGCTTTACCTCCGGAAACCGCCGCGCTGGACCCTCGTGAACCGGCGGATTTTATGTCAGCCACTTTGACCGCGCCTGTGGCTGATAGACTGTAAACAGCCATGCCAGCGCCGTACTGCACGGCCATGCTGTCGCCCGACAGGGCTGGCGTGCTGTTATCACCGCCCGGCACATTCCACATCGCATGGCCGTCTTCGGCGTCCACGCAAACGACATGGCTGCCACCTGCGAGCACATACGTTTTGCCTGCATGCTCCCAAATCACCGGCGAAGCGTAGACGCCGCCAGCGGCTTTCTGTATCCATATTGTTTTGCCTGTCGTTCGATCCAGCGCCATCAATTGCCCGGCCTGAACGAACAGTTTGTCGCCGGAACAGGCGAAAGATGCGCTGACGGGCTGCCGGGCCAAAGCGTTTGTCCACACAAGATTTCCGTTGAGAGCATCGAACGCGTAGGCTGTGCCTGCGCTACCCATCACAAAAGCAATCCCTCCGGCTATGCACGGCGTGCTTGACGAACCCCAGTCGCTCGTCTGTCCAGGGAAGGTCTTCTTCCAAATGGTCCGTCCGCTTGCCGCGTCGAGACAGATCGTTACGTCATCGATATGTGGGGTCTTTTTGGGAATACGTTGCTCAATCTGCTCCCGGAATGGACTGGTAATGGCATTGTCCTTGAACCACGCCAGCAGAGCATCCTGATTGACAAATACACGGTCTACAATTTGAGTGATCGTCCGCAACCCTTCAATCGGAAATGCATTCTCGCCTCGTTTGATTCGGTCTTCGGCGAAACGCGCCACAGCAACCTGCTGCGTGACGTCTGGATGCGCAGCCACCCATGCTTGCGACCATTTTTCGACGTCTTGTCCTTGCGCCGCCTTGCGCTCGGGAGAGACGCGCGCCGCTTCGATCTCCGCCAACACGCCATCGTCGATGTTTGCCGGCGCCAAGCCAAGCTCGGCGGCTTTCTTCGCGGGCAGGCAGCGTTCCGTCAGATTGCTCCATGTACGCCAGGCACAGAACAGGTAAACGCGTCCATCCGCGACCACCGGACTTCCGAAACCGCCATCCGTATCGCCAGGGACCGGCTCGCTTTCCCAAACGCCTTTCCAGTCGTTGGTCGGCAGGGAGTCGGCAATCGAGCCGACATTGTTTGCCGCTCCATTTTGCAGGGGCCCGCGCCAGGATGGCCAATCAGCGGCGGCATGCAACGAGGAAACCAAACTCAGGGTCCAAGCCAGAACAGTCATGTGGCGCATTGTTTTGCTCCTTTACCTTGCAGTTCATCGTGCGCTCTTGGTTGTCAGAAATCAAGACGGGAACCGTGTTTGAAAAAAACGGCGCCCCGATTGTGGGGCGCCGTCAGGATGCTCACATGCGAAAACCGTATCGATTATCCTTCGATCGCTGCATGGGCAGCCGCCAGGCGCGCGATAGGCACGCGGTACGGGCTGCACGAAACATAGGTTAGTCCGGTCTTGTAACAGAACTTGACCGATGCCGGATCGCCACCCTGTTCACCGCAGATGCCAACCTTGAGGCCTTCGCGCGTGGAACGACCCTTCTGGACCGCCATGCGAATAAGCTGGCCAACACCTTCCTGATCAATCGTCTGGAAGGGGTCTGCGGCAAGAATCTTCTTGTCCAGATAGTCCTGAAGGAATCCGCCGATATCATCACGGCTGAAACCAAAGCCCATCTGGGTGAGATCGTTGGTTCCGAAGGAGAAGAATTCAGACTCCAGTGCCATTTTGTCAGCCAACAGGCAGGCGCGAGGAATCTCAATCATGGTGCCAACCATGTGCGGGATCTGCTTCAGTCCCTTTTCCTTCGCAACCGCGTCATGCATGCGGGCGATCAGCACCTTCTGATTCTTCAGTTCGTTCATGTCGCACGTCACCGGAATCATGATCTCCGGCTTGCACTTCTTGCCGGTCTGAATGATCTCAGCGGCCGCCTCAAAAATGGCCCGGACTTGCATTTCGGTTACTTCCGGATAGGTGATGCCGAGGCGAACGCCGCGATGTCCCATCATCGGATTGTTCTCGTGCAAATCCTCACCGCGTTTCTTGATGCCTGCGGCATCAATGCCCAGGGCTTTCGCCAGTTCGGCCTGCTTTTCAGCGCTCTGCGGAACGAACTCATGCAGGGGCGGATCCAGCAGACGGATGGTGACAGGGAGGCCGTCCATGGCTTCCAAAGTCGCCTTGATGTCGCGTTTGACGAAGACGATCAACTCGTTGAGAGCTTTGCAGCGCTCATCAAGCGTCGTGCTCAAAATCATTTTGCGCAGCAGGAAGAGAGCCTGGTCGCTGCCTTCGCCGTAGAACATGTGTTCCGTGCGGAAGAGACCGATGCCCTCGGCTCCAAACGCACGCGCCACCTTGGCATCTGCCGGGGTATCCGCATTGGTGCGCACGCCCATCGTGCGGAATTTGTCCGCCATGGCCATGAACTTCTGGAAGCGCGGATTCTCGGTCGCATCCATCATCGGCAGCGAACCGGTATAGACATGTCCCTTGGTGCCGTTCAGTGT
>Ga0316232_1003317_pt1 | contig 15090 bp, 6 predicted proteins | sample TBHtaG_FD_206006 | JGI IMG/M metagenome (GOLD analysis project Ga0316232, IMG submission 206006) | Freshwater microbial communities from Trout Bog Lake, Wisconsin, USA - TBH18025_13 | ecosystem: Environmental > Aquatic > Freshwater > Lake > Hypolimnion/Profundal zone | place: USA: Wisconsin... | reverse complement strand
GAGTTCGTCAAATATACAGTAATGGCGCGTTTTATTGTCCACATTGTTTCGAATCACGTCGATAATCTCTTTGCATCGACGCGACTCGGCTTGGAATAAACTGTCACGCTCCGACGTGTCGGGGATGTTCAAATACGAATGGATGTGGGTATATGGGTTTATCGTACACGACCCGTAAAATCCGTACCCGATTTGTTGCGAAAAAATCACGTTGATAGTGCTCGTCTTTAGCAGCGTCGTCTTCCCCGATGCATTCGGTCCGGTAATAATTACGTTGCGACTTAGATCGCACCGGTTTTTCACGTGGACCTGGTCGTAATAGGGGGGGTAATACTGGTCGTCAAATGTGCAACTGGCGGATGCATCAAATATCGCTAAATTGATGTGTCCCGCGACAAAATGGGTATTCACTCCTCGCAAATTGTCCAAGAATCCCTCGAAACCGAATGAGTAGCGAATACTGGTCTCATATACCGCGTTCGAATGCATCTCATAATAACACTTCAGCAGATATCCCACCTCGCCCATTTTCGCGACGAAGTGGCGGACGGGTCGGATCGGTTCCAACTCCTGTCGGAATTGGCGCAGGACATCGCAATGTCCGGCCACCGTTTCGCAAAAGGCCGTGTAGGTGGGTTTCGACCAGTGTGCGGCCACGAATTGGTCCATATTTTCGATGGATTGTCCAAGATACTCGCGCATTTCCACCAATTGTTCGTTGATTCGATGGATGTTTTGGTAGAATCGCTTGCACAACAGAATGTTTTGGTAGACTTGGTACAGATATAACCCTAAAGTAATGAATATGTAGGCGAGTTTGTCCCAAGAAATCGCGCTTAAATTGGAGAGGGCTTTCCCGATAAAATGGTGTTTTGCGATATCTTTGAGGACCTCGATATATACGGAAAATGTGATCGGAATGCCGCGGATCTTTAGCAAAATGAAGGGGAATATCAGAAATAGGAGGGGGATGATGAGACTGAGGACGGGGGACATGATGTTGGCGATTGAGAGGACTTGTAAAAACCCGGGGGAACGATTTAGGGATTTTATGATGTCCCATTCCACGAAACAGTATTTTTCCAAGAAGAATCCGTCTTGCTTGGTATCTTTCCAGATTTCCATTAGGCCGGCGTGATTTATGCGGGGAGGGGCGGATGTGCAAGCACCAACACCGGCACCAGCATTCGATTTCGTCGCAATCTCTTGGATAACTTGTTGCGTATCTTGGAGATATTGGGTATTTGTGGTGAATTGTTTCTTCCATTCGTGGATCATCGCAGAACCGAATGGATGCGACGGCAAGAATAAATGGTCATACATCGATTTTGAGGTGTTCGAGGTGGTCGAGGTGGTCGTATCTAACTCTAAATCTTGGCTGACGATTGAAGAGAGGGGGCGAATTTGGTCGGCCGGGAGATATGTGATCGGCAATTGAAACGGAGAATGGAGCGGTATTGTGGACGGATCGATTGATCTGGTCGCAGTTTGTTCAGATTCGTCATCTTGGACAGGAACTCCGGAGACTTCGGCAACCATTGTATTTATTTGGCGTTTTGTGGTATTTACCAACTCTTCTGTCCAAGAAAACATCGGAGAGAAAAAGGTGGCGAAAAGAATCCTATATTATCTAGAATCATAAAAGGAGAAGATAAGTAAACGCGAAAGTCGATAGTATATATTTGGTCCATCTATCCTTGAATATTTATTGGTATATACATCCGAGTTGATACATCGTGGTTTACAATACTAACTTATTAATGTAAATAATTAAGTAATACATATATAAATCTGTGTATAAATTAATGGATCCCCTCGATATAAACGATCCAAATTATGGATTTTATCCTGGACAGGATCTTTCTGGTGCAAACTTCAACGGTACTGATTTTAGTAACGATCCCTCGAATAATCTTAGTTTTGCAAATTTAACAAATGCATTGATGGAAAATTGTAATTTTAGTGGATTCGATTTGACAAATGCTGACCTTACAAATGCGAACCTTTCGGGAACAAACCTTTCGAGTGCAACACTTACAGGTGTAATTAGTTCAGGTATTATAGGAACACCGATTAATTTACCAGCAGAATGGATACTTGCAAATGGATATTTATATTTTATTGGTCCTGCTGCAAATTTAACAAATGCGGATTTATCTGGTACTGATCTTTCAGGTGTCGATTTGACAAGTTCGAATTTAGCAAGTGCGAATTTAACAAATGTGAACCTTACAAGTGCAAATCTTACAAATGTGGACATTTCAGGAACAAACTTTTCAGGTGCAACACTTACAGGTGTAATTAGTTCAGGTATTATAGGAACGCCAATTAATTTACCAGCAGGATGGATACTTGCAAATGGATACTTAGTTGGTCAAGGTGTAAATTTGACAGGTGTGGATTTATCCGGTACAGATCTTACAACTGTCAATTTTGTTGGCGTTCGAGCAATTAATATTATTGGTACACCTGTATTACCAGGTGGTTATACACTTTCAAATACAATCCATTCCGGACAAATATTAATTGGACCCTATGTACGATTAACAAATATAAATCTTAGTGAATCCGTGTTTACAAGTAATAATATTAACCAAATTGATTTTACTGGGTCGGATTTCTCAGGTGCTACTATATATTATAATAATCTTTATGTGTGTAATTTCACAAATGTAAATTTCACGAATGCAAATGTTAGTAGAACAGGCTTTTTTCACGCAAATTTAACAAATACCAACTTTACAAATGCAAATTTAAATCGTATGTCTGCGTACAATATTACAATAAATAATGGGAATATGCCGATTTTGCCACCCGAATATTATATAATTCAAACAACAAATTTGAAATACGCATTGGTCGGTCCATACGTAGTTTTAACAGATTATGGGTTTACAAATCTAGATATGGCTGGACTTAACCTTACAGGTGTAGAGGCAATACACACTCTATTTAATGATACGGACCTTTCTGGTACAGACCTTTCTGGTACAGACCTTTCTGGTGCAAATCTTACCGGTACAAATCTTACCGGTGCAAATCTTACTGGTACAAATCTTATCGGTGCAAATCTTACTGGTGCAAATCTTATCGGTGCAAACCTTACCGGTGCAAACCTTACCGGTGCAAATATTACAAGGGTGGATTTTACAGAAACAAATGTTTCAAATGCAATTTTTACAAATATTATAGGAAGACCAAATAGTTTACCAACGAGTTGGATATTTGTAAATGGATATTTAATTGGTCCTGCTGTAAATTTAACAAATGCGGATTTGTCTGGATTAGACCTTTCTGGCGTCGATTTGACAGGTGCGAATCTTACCAATACTATTCTTTCAGGAACAAACTTTTCAGGAACAACACTTACAGGAGTAATCAGTTCAAACATTTCAGGAACACCGATTAATTTACCAACCGGATGGTTTCTTGTAAATAAACATTTATATTTCATTGGTCCAACTGCAAATTTATCTGGTGCAGACCTTTCAGGTGTAGACCTTTCAGGTGTCGATTTGACAGGTGCGAATCTAACTACTGCGAATCTTACCAATACTATTCTTTCAGGAACAAACTTTTCAGGAACAACACTTACAGGGGTAATCAGTTCAAATATTACAGGAACACCAATTAATTTACCAGCAGGATGGATATTTGCAAATGGATATTTAATTGGTCCCGGTGTAAATTTAACAGGTTTGGATTTATCCGGTGTAGATCTTTCTGGATTTGATTTGACAGGTGCTAATCTTACAAATACTAATCTTTCAGGAACAAACTTTTCAGGAACAACACTTACAGGGGTAATCAGTTCAAATATTACAGGAATACCGATTAATTTACCAACAGAATGGTTTCTTGTAAATAAACATTTATATTTCATTGGTCCGACTGCAAATTTATCTGGTGTAGACCTTTCAGGTGTAGACCTTTCAGGTGTAGACCTTTCAGGTGTCGATTTGACAGGTGCGAACTTAACTACTGCGAATCTTACCAATACTATTCTTTCAGGAACAAACTTTTCAGGAACAACACTTACAGGGGTAATCAGTTCAAATATTACAGGAACACCAATTAATTTACCAGCAGGATGGATATTTGCAAATGGATATTTAATTGGTCCCGGTGTAAATTTAACAAATGCGGATTTATCCGGTGTAGACCTTTATGGACTTGATTTAACAGGTGCAAACTTTACAAATGTCAATTTGACCAATGTTGATCTTACAAGTGTCAATCTTAATGGCATTCGTGCAATTTATATTATTGGTACACCTTTATTGCCAGGTGGTTATATATTTGTGAATACAAACTATTCTGGTCAAATACTCATTGGTACAAATGTAAGATTGACCAATGTAGATCTTAGAGGAGTAGATTTTTCAAATATTTTTTATGATCAAATAAATTTTGCTGGATCAGATCTTTCAGGTGCAATTTTTATAAATACTTTGTTAATTTCTGCAAATTTAACAGATACCAATTTTACAAGTGTAGTTTTTAATAATGCTACCATATACCAGATTTATATAAATAATGGTGGAAATATGCCAATTTTGTCACCTGACTATCATATTGTTCAAACTGCAAATATTGGATATGCATTAGTTGGACCATATGTAGGTGTAGCAAATTATGATTTTACAGACTTAAGTATGTCAGGATTCAATCTTACAGGTGTGACGGCAATAAATGCAGTACTTAATGGTACAGACCTTTCTGGTACAGATCTTTCTGGTGCAAATCTTGCAAATGCAAATCTTACAAATACTATTCTTTCCGGAACAAACTTTTCAAATGCAAATCTTAACGGTGTCATTAGTTCGGGCATTTCAGGAACACCAATTAATTTACCAACAGGATGGTTTCTTGTAAATGGATATTTAATTGGTCCAGGATCAAATTTGACAAATGTGGATTTATCTGGTACAGACCTTTCTGGCGCCATTCTTTCATATGCGAACCTTTCAAATGCAAATTTGACCAATGTGAATTTGACAGGTGCAAATATGAAAAACGCAATATTAAATTATTTTATAATTAGTAGTGGTATTATTTATGACGACTTTACAGTATCGCATTTACCCCAACAATGTACTATAATCGGCAGTTCCGGTTCGGCATCATTATCCGTTAATATTTTGAACATTGATCAATATACAACAGATAATCTTATTGTTTGGCCAATTCAAATTTTTCCAACATCAACATTTTCAATTACAATCGTAGAAAACATAATCTTTAATTCGCCCACCCAATATTTTATTATAAATGGAACAAATACCGTCGTTGCGGATGGATTCTCAAATACAATCAATATTAGTGGCGTGTCAAATTATCCAGGTATTTTCCAAAGCGTCTCCACAAATTTGACTGTCCAAAATCTTGGCGTATTAAATAATCAACCGTCTACATTGCTCCCTTCAAGTGGGTGGATAATTCAACATAGTTCAATGTCCAACGTGTATAATTGTTATTCAAATGGAGATATCTCCGAATCGTGCGGCGGCATTTATGGGTCGAATTGTACGGGAGTTGTCGCCAACTGTTATAGCACTGGTAATATCACGGGTCAATATGCGGGGGGGATATTCGGCGAATCATCCAATGGAATTGCCACCAATTGTTATAGTACAGGCATTATAGATGCCAGTGATGCGGGAGGGATATTCGGCGCATTTTCCACCGGTACAGCAACCAAATGTTATAGTTCGAATGATATCATTGGCAATAATGCGGGAGGTATATTTGGAACTACCGATGGAACAAATATGATAGATGACGGACAAGCGATTGCCAATTATTGTTATAGTGTGGGAAATATAATCGGCGAAAATGCGGGGGGGATATTCGGATATCAAACGGATACACTGGTAAATCACCAAACAAACGTCGCAAATACCTGTTATAGTAATGGCAATGTAGTGGGCAATAATGCGGGTGGAATATTTGGAGCCTTGATCAATTCGACGAATGTAACCGCCACTAATTGTTACAGTTCGGGATCATTGGTCAATGAATTCAATGGTATTTGGGGAACGATTTTGGATAGTCGCACAATTGCAGATCCGTCCTATTGTTATGTGGCAAATAATGCGTGGAATGATTCAAGTGCAAATTCCATTTTAAAAGGGACTGCTGGTTCGCCCGGTATCATTGGTACATCTTGGACAAGTATACTTTCGGAAACCCCATTTAAGTTGTCTGAATTCAACTTCGCCTATAGTTTATCGAGTAACACAATATATTATGGCACTCCATATTCAACATCACTCGCAATTCCAACCATTGCAAATTTAAACGATTATGCGATTATAGATACGATTGGATCTGCAATTGCTGTTGTCGATGAATCGAATGGAATGATTTCATTTACAAATACGGCTGTCCCTGGAAAAACGATTGTCAATCTATACGCGGTAAATACGAGCAACAATGGTTACGGATTTTCTCAATTCACACTAAATATTACGTCTTCTTTACAAGATGTATGGTATTCTATTGGCATAATTATGAACAGCAGTAGAAGTGTAATTTTCAACGGAAGATTCAGAGTAAATATTCAGACGGGTTTGATAGTCGCATTTTATAATGATATCGATTTAAATCAAAATATATTGGCACATACAACCTATGATTATGGTGCGAACTATATTTTTAATAATAATTTTACAGACTATGGTACTACAATATTTAGTATACCGGCATTAGATGCGCAATATGATGCAGTTGAATGGAGTCTTTATCAATATCCGGGTTTTGGGTTATCCTACAAACTATCTCCAGATGTACACCCTCCATATACGTGGATTGATTTACCAGGAAATACGGTTACATGCACATTAGCATCACTCGAACAACCCCCGGTTCCTGTCCCATATTGTTTCAAAGAAGATACCAAAATATCTGTTTTCTTAGACAATCGTGAAATGATGATCCCCATTCAAATGATTCGTAAAGGGATGTTGGTGAAAACATTGTTGTCGGATTATGTGCCCGTTTATGCAATCGGCACCTCGACAATATACAATTCTGGCGATAATTTACGAAATAAAGAACGGTTGTATAAATGTTCAAAGAATCAATATCCGGAATTGACCGAAGATTTGATTCTTACAGGATGCCATTCGATACTGGTCGATTCATTGAGTGAAAGACAGAAGAGTAAAACATTGAATCTGTTTGGAAACATTTATGTGACCGATAATAAATACCGATTGTTTGCATTTTTGGATGAAAAATCGGAACCATATCAAGATGCGGGAAATTTTAATATTTATCATTTGGCCTTGGAACATAGCGACCAATATATGAATTATGGGATTTATGCAAATGGGCTTCTGGTAGAGAGTGCGAGTAAACGATCGATTGAAAAATTGTCCGGTATGAAACTAATTGACTGATAAATAATTTTATGCGAATGATCGATCACAAAACATAAGTAAATGTACGACAAAATGACGTGTCGTACATTTACCCAACGTGTAGAAAATAACATTACCGGTTCTCCTAACGATTGGCCAATTCCGTGAAATTCGCGGGCAGCTCTTCAATCGTCGACTTGTAGTGCCGTTCGATATTTTTCATCGTCCCGACATCTTGCCTCGTAATAAAATTAATGGCGAGACCCTTGCGACCCCATCGTCCACTGCGACCAATGCGATGCAAGTACGTATTCACGCATTTCGGCACGTCAAAATTGATGACCGTGCTCACCTGCTGAATATCGATTCCGCGCGAGGTGACGTTTGACGAAATCAGCACCCGATATGTCCCCGTGCGAAACTCCGTAAATGCGCGCTCCCTCTGATCCGCCGGCATTGAACTATGAATCGAACACACCGAAAACCCGTCCTTCACCATTGCCTCATATAGGTCTACCACGCGGTTTACGCTATTCACGTAAATGATGCACTGATTCACCGTCAAAAACCCGAATATATCCTTGAGTGTATCGAACTTCGCCGCGTCATTGGTCAAGGCGACATAGTATTGCTGAATGCCCTCCAGATTCAACTTCTCCGCCTCGACCGTAATTTTTACCGGATTCTGCATAAAATGCGTGGACATTTGCAAGATTTCGTCGGGCAATGTTGCACTGAAGAGGGCGACCTTGACGTCGGACTTCAAATACTGAAATATCTTGTATATCTGATCTTTGAATCCCCGCGAAAGCATCTCATCCGCCTCGTCCATTATAAACAGCTTCAGATTATGCACCCGCAAATGTTTGCGGCGGATCATATCGAATACGCGACCGACCGAGCCGACCACCACGTGAGGAACCACATTGCGCAAGGACGCCACGTCTTCCAATATCGAGGTCCCGCCCACCACGGTTTTCACCACGAGACCTTCCATACAATTGCCGATCGATCGAACTACCGTGGTAATCTGCTTCACCAACTCGTGCGTGGGCGCCAAGATCATTATCTGGGTAGTATTTTGCGTAACATCCACGTGATTTAATGCGCCGATCGTGAATGCGCCCGTCTTTCCCGTTCCCGAGGGGGCTTGGCCGATAACATCGCGTCCTTGGAGGATGGGTAGAATCGCGGTTTTTTGGATCTGACTCGGCTGTTCAAATCCGTAATTGTATATTCCGCGTAACACTTGGGGGTTCAGGGTCTCGAATTCGTCCCATTTTTCTATGCTCGGCAAGGGTTCAGTTGCTGCGATAGGTTCGCGTGAGACGATTTGACTCGGATACGGAGTTGGACTGGGGGTCGGTGTGGGCGCAACATATAAAGGAGAGGTTAAAGGCGAGGCCGGCCGAATAATTTCGCATTCTTCGTCTTTATTATCAATCGTATCCATAATATGCAAAAATTTCAATCGATATTTTTATATTTGTTTGTAAAAATAATATAAATAAAAATGGATTTATTATATAGATACAATATTCGATGACAATAGACGATGGGTATTATACGATTGCCGATTTCCATCAAATGGTATTCGATGGAAATTACCCCTTGGACACAGATACGCTGAATATTATTCGATTTTTAGAGCAAAACATTATCATTCCGCCCGATGCGGGAAATGGTGCGGAAACGGTGCAATCCTCTTCTTCAGCAATTTATCGGCGATTGGAATCGTCTGATCGAATGGGAAGTGGGGGCGGTGGCGGCGGAGGTGGTGGAGGTGGGCGTAGAAAGTTGGGATCGTCCTCAGTAATGGGATTTCGACGCGGGTCAAATGGATCAACGATCGATTGGGAAAATGCGCGCAATAGTTCTTATGTGTCCAAGAATGGGGGAACCAATACCAATGCTTCTTCGTCATCTGCATCTGCTCTCCAATTCAAGGTCACCAAAATGGAGACCAAGGAGGGTGTGGAAAAGCAGATCAGCGATATTCGAGGATTGTTGAATAAAATTTCGGCCAAGAATTATGAAACGCAAAAGGTCGTGGTGATTGACCACATTTTCGCGACATTGGAGGGGGGCGGAGACAATGAGAACCTCGACCATCGCCATCGAATTGCAACCGTCATTTTCGACATTGCCAGCACGAACAAGTTTTTGTCCGAATTATATGCCGATCTGTATACCGAGTTGGTCGCCAAGATGTCTATTTTCGCCGATATATTGGACGGACTCGTGGACCGTTATCGCGAAACCATTCACCAAATCAACTACGTCGATCCCAATATCGATTATGATGGGTTTTGCCAATATAACAAGGCGAACGATGCGCGCAAGGCAATGGCGGCATTTATCGTGAATTTGATGAAGCGCGATTTAATTTCGAAGGAGTGTGTGTTGACATTGGTCTATGAACTGCAGGAGTTGTCTCGGCGATATATGGATGAGGAGAATCGCACCAATGAGGTCGACGAAATTACGGAGAATATTGCGGTCTTTATTGTGATGGGTAAGGCCGTGCTCATCGATCACGAATTGTGGAAAATGCGTGTGGAACCCAACATTCAGGAATTCACCAAACTTCGTGCCAAGGAGCACGTGAGCTTGTCTAGCCGCGTGGTCTTCAAATATATGGATTTTTAGGGGGCTTAGGGGCGTGGTGGAAAGACGATGGGACGGGGTCCATTGAAATTGGTGTAAAACGTAAACCTACGCTATGAGTTTACGTTTTATTGTTTTGTTATTGTTCTTAGATTTCAGGTGTAATCGTTACAATACTCTTTTGTCATTTTTTCACACTGCATCGTGCAGCGGTCATCCCAACGACAGAATATTGATTATTTTTGTTCGGATCGTATATCGGTCTACCAATCATCGAACGCAGTTTTTTACCAATGAATATTTACACATTCAAAGGTATACCTCCTCATCCTCCACCCCGCATTTTTTTCCCGCGTTTTGCCCGGGTCCAAGTTTGACTAAATGAATACAAGAAGAAAAGAACTAAGAAAATGGACATGAAAATCCACCACCAATGTAAGACGAACATATTATAATAGGAAACGTTCCCTGAGTGAGCCGCGCAATTGCATCCTTTGTCCATTTAGACAAAAGTTCGTATATATATATTCACGCGATTTTTGTGCGCCCTTCCACGGATAGAAAAAACTGCACACATATATATGGTATATTCAAATCTAAATTCTGTCGTATTTTATAAAGAAAACCCGTCCGTCGATCCGGAAGATATTGGGCACACATCCACGCTATATGAAATGGATGTTTTGGGGAAAACCGTGCTGATCGTCTTGGGAAAAGCAAAACATACGTTTATTGAACGCAACCTTGTGTTTTATCCGATTTATTTAGTCGCAAACAAGGATCGGAAAATAAAATCGCAAATTGGCCTCGTGGAAGTTTCCAAGAATCGTGTGATCGATCTCACGGACGAGGAGGGGGATTTGGATGTTGCGCAACTTGATCCGCCCCTTTTGTTTGGATTTGTAAATGATGTGTTTATCGATCGATCGGGATCCGATGCCCAAGCATTCGTAGAAAAGGGCACGGCGGGCCCGCAGGAGGAAGAAGAAGGCGAGAGCGAGGGCAAGGGCGTGGAGGAAGAAGAGGAAGAGGGCCTGGAAGAGGAAGAAGAGGACGAAGTACACAAGATCAAAATTCCAAAGCACAAAGTATCGGAACAGAGGGAAAAAGCCGAAGTTGCATTGCAACAGGGTATATTTACGGTGGATCCGCACGTCAAACGCCAAGCCTTGCTCCCCGAGGAATCAGAAGAGGATGCAAACGCCGAAAAAAGGAAATATAAATCGACCAGTCGAAGCGTTTGGATCGCCAAGTTTATGAAAAATGCAAATTACGACATCCACAACGTCGAGTCCAACGGAGACTGTTTCTTCGCCGTCGTGCGCGATGCATTCAAACAAATCGGGCAAATCACCACTGTTCCTAAATTACGCGCGATCTTGGCCAAGGAGGCGACGGACGACATTTTCCAAGGATATCGCAAATTATATTTGGAATTGGAGGGAACGATCCGCGAGTATGACCAAGAAATGCGCGCCATCAAAAATACGTTGGAAAATGTGTTGAAGAAGCGCGCGATCAAAGCGCGCGATAACCGCGAAGAACTGGCCGCGATTATGAAAGAGACCGAAGCACTCACTATCCAGTATAAGGAGATTCAGCGAAACAAGGCCGGTATCCAAGAATTGATCGCGGAGGGGGTCGGCCATTTCGGAGATATCGATTCTTTGGAAAAGTTTAGGGAATATATTCAGACCACCAATTTCTGGGCGGATGCTTGGGCAATTTCCGTATTGGAGCGCGTACTGCAGATAAAAATGGTGATTTTGTCCGAACGATCCTATTTAGACGGAAATTTGGACGGCGTATTGGATTGTGGAATTGTCGACAAAGATATCGAAAAATCCGGACGATTCGAGCCGAAATTTTATATTATTACGACGTTTAGCGGGGATCATTATAAATTGGTCTCTTACAAGGAAAAGCGGATATTCGAATATAGCGAGTTGCCGTTTTACATCAAAACCTTGGTCATCAATAAATGTATGGAACGAAATTCGGGTGCGTTTTATATGATTACCGACTTTCGCAGTTTGAAGGCGAGAATGGGAATCGACGAAGATGAGGGAAGGCCGCGCGAGGAAGAGGAGGAGGAAGATGTGGGGGTCATAGGTTCTTCTTCCACCGCCGAATATACTCCCGATATTGTCTTTGAATTTCACGCCGCCTCGGGCAAAACGGCAAAACCGGGGAAGGGATCCAACGAAAAAATACCGATGGACAAACGCGCCGAATTCGCCCCACTCGGTCAAATCCCCGATTGGCGTAAGAAATTGGACGATTCTTGGACAGAGGCACCGTTTAAGCTGGAGGGACATCGATGGGCATCCGTCGAACATTATTATCAGGGTGCCAAGTTTAAGAAACACAACCCCGAATTTATGTTGCAATTCTCTTTAGACAGTGATAGCGAGATTTCGAAGGACGTGGATTTGGCACGTGTTGCTGGTGGAAAAACGGGGAAGCCCGTGACTGCAAAACAGAAGACCAAGGTCAAGGCCGGGATGAAATTGCGGCCGGTCAGCGTGGAAATTGACCCCGATTTTTACGGGGAGCGCAGCGAACACGAACGTATCATCGCCGTCCGCGCGAAATTTACGCAAAACGAGGATATGAAACATTTACTTTTGGCCACTAAAAACGCGAAATTGATACATTTTATTCGCGGGTCCGAGCCGGAGACGGATCACGTATTGATGCATATTCGACGCGAGCTGCGTGGGGACAGTGGTCGCCATTAAATATGAGACATTTTATTTCTTCAAGGATTTAAACATATTCTTCTATTTTTATTATTATTTTGCGGACCCTTTTTTGATCCTTTTTCTTCCCAAAAAAGCCTTTGAAATGAGTGAATATGCTCAGAAGGTAAAACAGTATGTAGAAAACGTGACAAATCGCGATTATTGGATTGAAATAACCAAGTGTTGTGGGTATAGCGAATTGATGATGTTTTATCGCACGTACACCTTGGCCGATTTTCATAATGCAGTCAAACATCATTTTGGATATACGAATGATTTCACATTTTCATTGTATGTCATCGATCCTTCGGATGGAGAACGCGTGTTTATCCCGCCCGAAACATCGGTTACATTGAATCATATGATTCGCGAATTGCCCGCAATATTCAAACCCATCTATCCATTACCCGCAAAAGTTGTGTATCGAGTATATTTGGATGATGGGCACCGTCACGCCGATATTGAGGATCAATCATTGTCAGATACTGGGTTGTAGGGTTCGTTTTCGGGTTCGGGTAAAGTTATGTTAGGTTTTTAGCGGGACCTTGGACATTGAAACTATATATGTCATATATTCAAACCTCATTATTGAATATATGGAGGAGGAAGCAGAAGAAATGTCCAAGCATCTGTGTCATTTTATTCATACAAATTTTTCGGATCAAATGCGTAATACTCTATTGTCCAAGAAGGCGCAAGGTGTGCTGCGCACCCTGCACGGCCGTATTATGCGCGCCGACGCCTCTTGGCAGAAAAATCGCGACAAAATTCGCGAAACCCCCGTGCGAATGATTGCACAATCTCAATCTCCACAAGAACAGTCATCGCCGTCCTATTTGCATATTCCAGAAGAAATACGCCAATCCCTGGACAAGGCCACAAAATACGAAAAGGTCTATCGATTTTCATTGAATGGGGATATTTATACGGTTACAATGATCTATCCTGTCCAAGAAGGCGATATGCCATTTGCAATGATGAAAACGCGAAATGCGAAAATCACGCGTTTTTGCGATGCGGCATTACACAAAATATATATGTGGCTCTTTGTCGCCGACAAGTTTGCCACGCGGGATTGTTCAACTTCGATGAATATACGCCTGTATTTCACCGACCATTTGAAAATGTTGGCCAAGACGCCGATGGAACCCTTGGCCGAAATCCACGCCAATACCGCATTTACGACGTCGTGTGCGCCATCGACGGAAATCCACCTATTTCGCAAGGAGGAATGGTTTAAAGTATTCATTCACGAAACATTTCATAATCTAGGCTTGGACTTTTCCTCGATGCCGGAGAAGGATTTAGCGACGAAACAAATATTGACACTTTTCCCGATTCAGGCCAAAGATTTGCGGATTTTTGAAACATATTGTGAGACGTGGGCAGAGATAATCAATGTTCTGTTCACCGCCATTTTCTCCACACAGGATCGGAAGAATTGGCCACTCATATTACGCAAAATCGAAAAACAATTGCACTATGAGGCGATGTGGTCCGCCTTCCAATGTGCCAAGATATTGCGACATTATGGATTGACCTATGCGCAATTGACGGATCGAACCAGTTCCCGTGCACAGGTTGCGCGAAATACGCAATATCGCGAATATACCTATATATTGTCCTATTATGTGATCAAGGCGGTCTTTATGTCTCGGCCCAGCGAATTCTTGGAATGGTGTTTGGCTCATAATGACGGGAATTTGTTGAATTTCAAAAAAACGGGGGAAAATATCGACGCATTTTGCACAGCGATCGCGACATTGTATCAGGATCCGGTCTTTTTGAATCGCGTCTTGGCCGCGGAAGAATGGTTCCGTCGATATGGATCGTCATCTTGGAAAAACGCGAACATTGAATCGCACACGTTGCGGATGACATTGTTTGGATAAACCGCCCTTTTATTTTCCTCCCCCATCTTTGTCCCGATTCAAAAATGGTAGGTAGTATAAAATTGATAAACAGTAGAATATATTATATAGAATTACCACACCATCTATCTATCAAATCAATCCACCAATCAACTAACCAAACAACCATCCATCATTGGATGGGAATTAAGCATTTAAATCGGCTATTTCAACAACATTGCAAATCTTCGTCTATCGCAAAAAAACATCTCCATTCGCTATATCAGAAGACTCTGGTCATCGATGCCAATAATTTTATGTATAAGTTTGCTGCCCAAGATGCTCTGCTCGAAAATTTCTATTTGATGATCTCACTATTTCGAGAATATCAAATTTCGCCCCTATTCGTCTTTGACGGAAAACCCCCTGCGGAAAAGCGCGACCTATTGCGCGAACGTAGTGCAATCAAACGCCAGGCCGAACAAAAATACGGAGAACTCCAACACGAATTGGCCGGTCTCGACG
>Ga0316232_1003314_pt1 | contig 15098 bp, 13 predicted proteins | sample TBHtaG_FD_206006 | JGI IMG/M metagenome (GOLD analysis project Ga0316232, IMG submission 206006) | Freshwater microbial communities from Trout Bog Lake, Wisconsin, USA - TBH18025_13 | ecosystem: Environmental > Aquatic > Freshwater > Lake > Hypolimnion/Profundal zone | place: USA: Wisconsin... | reverse complement strand
CAACTGCTTGTCAGCCAATCGCTCTCAGCGCTTGGTTTGTTTTGTGTACTCCAAATCCAATATTCGGTTCTTTAAAATCGGGCAAGAACGCTCTTGACTTTTCTTAGCAGGTTTTTTGTTTCCTAGTTTATTTAACTGCTTACGGAGGAATGTATTGGTAATTGAGGGACACAAAACAATATGACGCATCAAGTGCCGGTGTCTATTCCCGGTACTCCGGTACTTCATAATTAAGGGCACTCTGCAGAGTGAACTTTAGGAAATATCGAGAAATGGAAACAATGTAAGATGATTTAACGCTATTAGTCTACTATTAGACAATAGCGGTTCTTTGTTTATTACCGAAGTGAAATTCTTTCCAGTAGCTAAGTACAACTAAGGCTAGAATGTGTTAGACTGATTTTTTAAATTTCAATATTACAATGAAAAGGATGCTAAAAAGAATGTAGCAATATTTAAACGCCTGCTGTTGCAAAAATAAAACGAAAAGCATCATTTTATTCAACAAATTTCGTCAATGTTTCTGTTATATTTCGCTCGTTTGTTTTTTCTTTAGTTGTTTTCAGAGGCTACATACTTGAAGAAAGCATCAGATATATATTCTTCTTTATCTAGTACTCGGTCAATTGGCACGGTTATTGCAATTAATAAGGACAAAAGGAGGCGAAGTAATTTGGTTAAAAACCTACCAATTGTTCCTTCGGCAAAACCCGGCAGCATGGCGGAAGCCCCGTCGGGAATAGCCTGGCGCGAGCAGCATCCGGTTATCGGTGACAAATGCAATCAGTGCTTAGTATGCACGCTATTTTGTCCTGAAGGTGCGTTGAAGCAAGAAAATGGACGCGTAATCGTTGAGCTGAAATTGTGTAACGGCTGTGGCACCTGTGCTGTAGAATGTCAGCAGAAGGCGATCGTCATAGTTGCCGAATATGAGGGCGATCGAGGCGTTTTTCCGTTAAAGGAGGGTAAAGCATGAGTCTGATTTTGTTGACAGGCAGTGATGCAGCGGCTTACGGGGCAAAGCTGGCAAAAATCGAAGTATTGTCCTATTATCCCATCACCCCGGCTTTTCCGGCGATGGAAAGACTTAGCAAATTTATTGAAGATGGTGAAATGAACACCCAGTTTGTCCGGGTCGAATGCGACCATAGCGCGCTGGCCGCCGCTCTCGGGGCGTCCTTAGCAGGGAGCAGGACTTTTACTGTCACCAATTCGCAGGCATTATTATATATGACTGAAGTCGTTTATCACACGGCGGGTTTGCGCCAGCCGGTGGTCATGGCGGTTGCCAACCGGGCGCTGTCCGCGCCGCACAGCCGTTTTCCCGAACATGGAGACGCCATTTCCCAGGACGCCAGCGGCTGGATCCAGCTATTCTGCGAGAATAACCAAGAAGTGCTGGACACTATCCTGCAGTCGTACAAAGTGGCGGAGGCGTGTCGTCTGCCTGTAATGGTCAACTATGAAGGCTATATTCAGTCCCATACCCAGGAAGAAGTCGAGGTTCCCGACCAGGCAGAAGTCGACGCTTTCCTGCCCTTTAAAAGAGTAGCCGCCTTAGAAGTCAACAATCCACAGGGTCTCAATACCGTTACCAGCCCGGAATTTTATATGGATTACAAGTACCGCCAGAATGAAGCCATGGAACTGGCCAGCGACATGATTAACAGCACAGCCCGCAAATTCGGCCGCCAGTTCGGCCGCGACTGGTCCGGTGTTATCGAAGGGTATAAAATGGAGGATGCCAAACACGCACTGGTGGCTATGGGCTCGGCCGTCAGCGATGCCCGCATCGTGGTTGATGCCCTGCGCGCCGAGGGGAAGAAAGTAGGCCTTGTTAAAGTCCGGTCTTTCCGTCCTTTCCCTGCTGAAGCGCTGCGCGCCATGCTGAAAAGCGCCGAACTGGTGACAGTGCTTGATAAGAACATCATTTTCGGAGCCGGCGGAGCGCTCGGCAATGAAACGAAATCAGCGTTGTACGGATATCGCTCGGTTCCGGTGAAGAACTATATCATCGGTCTGGGCGGCCGAGACGTCGGACCGGAAGAAATCCGCAAAGTCATTACCTTGTCCGAAGAGCGCGCCAAACAGCAAACAGCCTACGAATGGTTCGGATTATAAGGAGGGAAGCTTGTGACGCTGAATATTAAAGACATACCGCAACAAGATCTATTCGGGCCGGGTAACGCAGGCTGCCGGGGCTGCGGAGCGGCGATCGCCGGCCGTCAGGCCATGAAAGCTCTGGGATCCCGGACAATCGTGACTATTCCGGCTTCCTGCATGGCTACTCTTAGTGGCAATAACCAACGGACGGCGTGGAGCGTGCCCTTTTATCACACTTTGTTTGAAATCGCACCCGCCGTTTCAGCCGGAATTCGCGCCTCGCTCGACGCGCAGGGCATTAAAGACGTCAATGTCGTGTCTTGGGCCGGTGACGCCGGCACGGCCGACATCGGCTTTCAGTCGCTCTCCGGCGCCGCCGAACGCAACGACTCAATCATCCATGTCTGCTACGACAATGAAATGTATATGAACACAGGCGGCCAGACCGGCAGCCAGACCCCGATGTACGCCATGACCAGTAACCAGAAGCAGGGTAAAGTGACGAAGAAAAAAGACATGCTGGCCATCATGGTCGCCCATGACGCAGGATACGTCGCCAGCGCCTCAATATCGCATCCGTTGGATCTCATCGAGAAATTCCAAAAAGCGGCGGCCCATGATGGCTTCTCCTACATCCACATCCTGGCCCCGTGCTATCGAGGCTGGGAAATCCCCACCGATCAATCGGTCGCAACGGCAAGACGAGCCGTGGAATGCGGTCTGTGGGAACTGTTTGAAGTGGTGAACGGCAAAAAGACAAGGACCCATGAGCCTTCCTTCTTGCCGGTAGCCGACTATCTATTACCCCAGGGCCGGTTCAAGCATCTCACACCTGAGCAGATCATCAGCATGCAGGATGCCGTGAATGGCTACTATGGGCGCGGGGAGGCGAAGTAAGATGCAGGAGATTCGTTTGCATGGAAGATTCGGGCAGCCTGTGGCCAAACTGGCGGCAGCTATTGCCAAGCATGCCATGGATAAAGGCTGGCATGTACAGGCTTTCAATTCATTTGCGGCTGTACGTCCCGGCGGGCCGATGTACACTGTTGTCAAAACCGACGCCGCTCCGATACGGGAGCGCTCAGCTAATAATACCAAACCGAATATCGTTGTCGTTCTGGACAACAGTCTGTTTTCGGCGGTGGACGTCACTAAGGGGCTCAAGCCTGGCGGCACGGTGCTGGCGCTGGGTATTGACAAAAGTGTGCTTGGTAACAAAGCCGAGAGCTATACCTTTGTTGCGCTGGACGAATTTTTGAAAGGGCAAAGCATCGGTGAAATCGAAGCCGGCCTGATCAGCAGCTTGGAGGGCCTTCATGTATTTTAATAATAATTTAGGATAGAGATTATTAAATTCAATTGTAGCGGCAACGGAAGATGTTCTGGATCTTGTTGCCGCTGCATTTGCGCCCTATGGGAAGCCGATGCAATTATTTTTTTGAGTTTAAAAGTCGGAATCTTCCCATTTTACAAAAAAAATAGAAGATATCCAATAATTTAAGAGAACTGAAAAGAATCAGAATTATTTTAAGATTTGAAGGGAGTAAAGGACATGGGTAAAAACAATATCAAATTATTTGCTCTCGTTGCATTTGTCGCCGTCTTTTTCTTTGTGCCGCCGCCTGCCGGGCTGACGGCGCCGGCCTGGCGACTGTTCGGCATTTTTGTGGGCTCGGTGGCAGGAATAATTATGCGGGTAATGCCGGATGCCCCTTTTCTGCTTATTGCGATATCGGTGGCAAGCTTCACCATTCCCTTAAAGGATATCATGGTTGGCTATATGGACGGCGTAGTATGGATGATGGTTGCAGCTCTAATGCTGAGCGTTGGCTTCAAAAAATCCGGGCTGGCCCGCCGTCTAGGACTGTACCTTATCAGCAAACTTGGGAAATCAAGCTTGAGCATCGCTTATAGTTTGAGTATTCTGGAGGTCATTCTTTCGACCAGCACCCCTTCGATTCCCGCCAGAACGGCCGGCTTGGTATATCCCTTGGCCGAAGGGGTTTTCCAGGTTTGTGAATCAGAGCCGGGTAAGAATCCCCACAAAATCGGATCCTATATTACGGTTATGTTATATAGTGTTAGTGCAGTTGCAGCCAGTCTATTTATGACTGGGTCGGGTCCCAGTATGCTCAACGCAAAGATAGCAAGCGACATGCTGGGAGTGCATATTACCTGGCCGATGTGGGCAATAGCGGCATTACCAGGATATTTGGGCATTATCATTATCCCCTATCTTATTTATAAAATTTTTCCGCCGGAACTGAAATCACTGGAAGTAGTCAGAGCTATGGTAGATTCCGAAAGGGAGAAGATGGGGTCAATTACCTTTAAGGAAAAGATTGCCGGCATGATTTTCCTGATTATTCTAATCGGGTGGGCAACAAGCACAATTACTCAGATGGACGCAACCCATGTCGCGTTTATCGGCGTTTCACTCATGCTTTTATTTGGTATTATCGAATGGAACGATGTAGCCGGGGCCAAAGATGTCTGGACAACGCTGATGTGGTTCGGAGCCTTTGTCGGTATGTCGGCCGCTCTGGCCAAATACAAGTTTTTTACCTGGATGGCTGCCGGTTTGAAGGCGTCGCTGCCTGTCGGGGGAGTGTCTGAGTATACGGCTCTGCTGCTTGTCGCACTCTTGGTGACTCTTTTTCACTATATTTTTCCTTCGGTTGTCGGTTACGTAGTTGCTTTTTCGCCGCTTTGTTATTCCTTTGTCGCAGCAGTGGGAGTTCCAGTTTATCCCGCCGCTTTTCTTGTATTGTTCCTGATGCCTATCTCATCGTCTTTAACCCATTACGGCAACGGGGTGGCTCCTATCTTGTTCGCCAAGGGATTTGTCGATCTGAAAACATGGTGGATAGTCGGGTTTATAGTGTCAATGTTGATGGTGCTGATCTATATGACAGTCGGTGTTGCTTATTGGAAGTTAATCGGCTATTGGTACTAAAGGACTTCTGGAGGCGGGGAGTAGGTAATAGATTTGTTTGATGTTGCATTGCTGTCCCAGCCAATTCTGTGAAAGAGAAATTGGAGGTTGTTGTTGTGCGTTTATCAACGAAGATCCTCTACTTAGTAGGCATGCTAATAGTAATAATGGTGTTGGCCGGCTGCGGTACAAGTCCGGCGGCACCCCAGAATGCGGGGGATAAAAAAGTGACGATCGAAGTTTTTCATGCTGATTCATTAGCAGGCCCGTTGGGACAAATCAAAAAGGCGTTTGAAGCCAAGAACCCCAGTATCACGGTAAATCTCACTTCCGGCCCTTCCAAAGTGCTGGCCGAACGCATCTTCAAGGGGGACACCTGCGACGTGTTCGCCCCATCCGATCCCGCAGTCGCCAAAGATATGTTCGGCAAGAAAGCCGGCGGCAAGGACGCTGCCTCATGGTATGTCACTTTCTCGGCCAACGAAATGGTGGTAATCACCAAGAAGGGTAATCCGCTGGGCATCAAACAGATGGCCGATCTGGCGAAAGAAGGGATTAGAGTAGTCAGGGTCACTGGCGAAAAAGACATGGCTACCTACCGGACGATGGATTTTATCAAAAACGCGACAGCAGCCGAAGGAAAGGCTGATCTTGGACCGCAAATCATTGACATAACACTTGTAAAGGTCAGCACCATCCCAGAGGCAGTTCAGGCACTGAAAGACGGGAAAGCTGACGTCGGCGTCGTATACCTGTCGGCCGCGGTAGCGGCCGGCGAGGCTGTAGATATCGTCTATTTTCCCGCCAACGTCAACCTGAGCGAAGCTATTCGTAATGTTGTCACCGTGCCGGGGACCGCCAAGAATATCGATGCAGCCAATAGTTTCATTAAATTTGTACTGTCCGCCGAGGGCCAGGCAATATTGAAGAAAACCGGCCAGCCGCCGGTAGTCCCGCCGATCAAGGAAGGAAGTGTACCTCCTGGCATTGTTTGATCGCATAAGCAGGGTGGGGATAAGCCGAAACCTTTGATGAAGGGACAGAATTTCGTTTTCCTGTAATATAATGCGTAGAAGGAACCTCAAACTGAGAGGTTCCTTCTACAGCCTAAAATCGATATGAGTTCAATGAGTCTCGGAAATTACAGATAGCCAAACGCTTTCAGGGAGTGCTCCGGTTCACTCGTTGGGCAAAGCAACAGTTTACTTCGCCTATTATTTTTATTATAATAAGTATTAATACATTATAATACTTATGAAAAGGTGAAATAAATGACAAAAACGAGTGTAATCTCAGATTCAATCACTCCATTGTATGTTCAGCTTGCTGATTTGCTAAGGGAAAAAATACTCTCCGGCGTTCTTGAACCAGGCACGCTTTTGCCATCGAACGAAGAACTATGCAAGCAGCATGGCATTAGTCGCGTGACCGTTCGGCTGGCTCTCAAAACACTGGCCCAGGAAGGACTTCTTGTTGCCGGAAGAGGCAAGGGGACCTTCGTTTCTACACCTAGGATCGGTCACAATCTAAATGACGTGCTCACTTGGCCGAATATTATCATCTCGCCTGCTTCCGGCTATAAAGTTAAAGTCGTTGGCTTCGGCAAGGTAAAAGCTAATGATGAGGTGTTGAAGTTTTTTGATCTTACGTCCGGTCAAAAGATGCTGCGAATTCAAAGACAGCATTATGTCGGGAATTTTCCGGTAGCTTTTGTGAATCTTTTCGTTTCGCCGGTGGTTGAAGCAATCTTTACTAAAAAGATTGTTGAAGAACTGCCGGTATATGATTTGGTGGAATCGAAAACCGAGTATGTTATCGGAAGAGCTGTTCAGTTTATCCGAGCTTGTTCTGCCGATCAAACTATTGCAAGGTATTTGGAGCTGGAAGTCGGCGACCCGGTCTTAATGTCAGAGAGGCGTACTTCCTCCACCACCGGTATTCCCATCGCCCATTCATTCTTCTATTATCGGGCGGATGAGCATGAATTTAAAATCGAACTCCATCGGTCACAGCACCGAACATTGCTGCCGAGCATTTAATTTAGGGGGTAACAGAAGAGAACTCTACCGATGTAACCTATACCATTGAGGTATTGTGAGCCGACTGACCTGTTAGACGCTAAATATTAGAAAAGGTGGAATTGTCATGAAAATCACTATTCTTCTCAGCGCTTTTTGTCTTATATTTCTTGTTGCCGGGCCAGCCTCCGCGGCAGCTACGGACGGCGAGCTGCCAAACATCAAAATCCTCGCTACCGGCGGGACAATCGCCGGACAGGCGCCTGACAGCACCCAGATGACCGGCTATGATTCCGGAGTGCTCACCGTCCAGGCCTTGATTAACGCCGTGCCTGAGATCAAGCAATACGCCCGGGTCAGTGGTGAACAGATCACTAACGTGGCCAGCCCTTCGCTGACCTTTGACATCTGGCTCACGATGGCCAAGCGTGTCAATGAGTTGTTGTCGGATGACGCCGTGGACGGCGTCGTCATCACTCATGGAACCAGTACCCTGGAAGAAACGGCGTATTTTTTGAATCTGGTGGTTAGGAGCGATAAGCCAGTAGTGCTGGTGGGGGCCATGCGGCCTGCCACCGCTATCAGCGCCGACGGACCAGTCAATCTTCTCAACGCCGTCCGTCTGGTGGCTAGCCGGGAAGCACGCGGCAAGGGAGTGCTTGTCGCCCTCAATGATGAAATTAATGGCGCCCGCGACGTTACCAAAACCAACACTATGGCGGTGGAAACCTTCAAGTCGCCCGAACTGGGTTATCTAGGCTATATTCAAAATGGCAAGCCGTATTTCTACCGCAACTCCACCCGCCGAAACACGGCGAACAGTGAATTCAGTGTCGACGGCTTGACTCAACTGCCGCGAGTAGATATCATTTACGGCTATGTCAATGATGATGCCGTGCATGTAGAAGCCGCGGTCGCGGCTGGCGCTAAAGGCATTGTCGTTGCCGCTCCCGGTCATGGCAGCCTGTCAAACGCCTTGCGTGCAGCGCTGATCCAAGCCCAGCAGCAGGGGGTAGTGGTTGTCAAAACCTCCCGTACCGGCAATGGCATGATTACCCGGGTTGCGGAAGATGACCGCTACCATTTTATCGCCGGTGACAACCTGAATGCGCAAAAGGCACGCATTCTCCTAACCCTGGCACTGACCATGACCGGCGATCTGCAAGAGATTCAGCGACTATTCAACGAATATTAAGGTCAATTCCGTTACGCAGCTTACAAGCTGCAATATCCTGGCCAACTTCAGCCGAGCGGTAACGACTCAAGTACGAGGAAGAACGCAAACACCTGAGCCTGATTAGCGGCGAGGATTATGAGTAACATTCTTTGTGACCATTACCGCATATTCAAATGATGAAACCGCTCAGGGAACACCAACTAATGGAAGGTGACGAACATGATTATCAGATCAGAAGATTTGCCGGTAGAGCAGCGAACAGCACCCCGCACGGGTACGTTAACTAAATTGCTTGACCCTGCCCAGATGCACAATAAAAACCGACTGTTTGCCAGAATCGCCCTGAAACCGGGCGGGTATAATCCTCCCCACAAGCACGAAGGGGATTTCGAGGTATTCTATATTTTATCGGGACAGGCGCGGGTACATGATAATGACTCTTTGGAGGAACTCAAGCCTGGGGATGTCCTATTCACCGATAATGGTAACAGCCACGGAATAGAGAATATCGGAGACACTGATCTGGAATATATCGCTCTTATCACTTACGTATAAAGAAAACTAAGGCTTCCGCGAAAGGTAAAATGAATGACAACGACGAGTGTAACCTCAGTTCAATAACTTTGCCGGTAAAACATTGCTGTGAGCAGTCAAACGCGCCGTAAATTAAATTAGTGAGGTAGTCGTTAGCTCCTTCTCGTTCTGCATTCAAATGCCCTCCGTCATGGAGCAAGTTGCATTGGCATCAACCCCACTTATTTATTTATTTATTCGCACATCAAAAACATCTGAAAAAGAGACCAGGTAATTGCGGGAACGTGGAAGTAGATAACAAGCAGTAATTAGCTCATGGAGGGACAATGATGAAGGCAAATGTTGTGCATAAGAGTACCAGCATCCGATTGAAACTTGCAATAGGCATAGCGGCGATTTCTTTCGCGGCTCTGGCGGTTGTCTCGGCCTGGGGCTGGTGGTTGATGAAATCGGAAGCGGAAAACCTTACGATGCAGGTTCTTACAGAACAGGCTTTACGCAATACCCAGCAGGCGGAAGCCTCTATCCAAAGTGTGCAACTGATGATGCAAGGATTGGCTGACGCGAGCGAAGTAGCCGATGCTCCAATGCTTGCCGATGCTCTTCCCGCAATCCGACGGTTTATGGCCAAAAACCAGGCTGTTACTGACTCGGTACTGATTTCCGGGCCGGATGGCAAACGAATGGCGGCAGACGGGGGCGTCGCTGACATGAATGACCGTATCTTTTTCAAACGCATAATCGCGGAGCGGGTTCCCCTAGTATCAGAAATGCTTATTGCCCGTTCGACCGGAAAGCCTTCCATATCGGTTGTGGTTCCATGGAAGGGGCTTGACGGCCAGTTCAGGGGCGGCATATGGTGCACTGTCGCGCTGGACAGTCTCCAGGCGCAGACTGAAGCCATTCGTTTCGGTGACACTGGTTACGGATTTGTCACTAATGATGAAGGGTTTATTATCGCTGACGGGGCCAACAAAGAAGCGGTCGGCAAGGTGAACTTCAATAAATTGCCGGACGGAGATCCGATGAAGGCCCTGTGGAAGAAGGCGTTCGATTCCAAGAAAGCGGTATCAGGTAATTATCAGTTTGATGGTAAGAGTTATTTTGGCGTGTTCACACCGATGCAAGTTCCCGGCGGACGAGTCTGGGTCGTCACAGTGGCACTCGAACAGCGGGAACTGGATGGTAACGCTGCCAAGGCTGGTATGGGCCTCTTGGGAGGCTCGATTGTTTTGGCACTGCTGGCAGCGGGCGCTGCCTATATTTGGGCCCGGTCGTTTTCCACGCCGATTATCAAGTGTGTGGCCGCAGCCCAGCGAATTGCCTCCGGCGACGTGCGACCGATAGCGAAGACAATCAATAGCAACGACGAACTCGGCGATCTGTCAGACGCCATTGTCGCCATGAACGACTCTATCCGGGCGCTGGCGCTCGACTTCCAGGACAAGTCGTCCAGGATCGCTTCTTCATCAGAACAACTTACTGCCAGTGCCGACCAGTCAGCGCGGGCCGCAGGCCAAGTGGCCGGGTCAATTACCCAGATGGCCAGTGGGACAGAAAAGCAAGCCACCGACGTCAGTGGGGCGACAAGCACAGTGGATAAAATGGTCCAGGAGATAAAAGCAGCGACCGAAGGGGCGGGCCGGGTCGCGGAAGTGTCAGGCCAGACTGGAGCTGCAGCCGAACAGGGCCAGCAAGCCATCCAATCGGCGGTGGCACAGATGAACGCCATCGCGGCGGGCAGTGCGAAGGTTCAGGAAACAGTCAATAAACTTGCCGCGAGTTCTGCGCAAATCGGCGATATCGTGAATGTCATCTCAGGTATCGCCGGCCAAACGAACCTGCTGGCGCTCAACGCTGCCATCGAAGCGGCTCGGGCCGGTGAGGCAGGGCGGGGTTTTGCGGTCGTGGCCGAGGAAGTCCGGAAATTGGCCGAGCAGTCGCACCAGGCAGCCCAGGAGATCACCGGGCTGATTGCGGAAAACCACGTCAATATGGAACATGCCGTTCAGGCAATGGCAGCAGGAACGGGGGATGTGAAAACCGGGACGGCGGTTGTACAGCAGGCGGGACATGCTTTTGATGTAATCGTTCAAGCCGCAAGGAAGGCTCAGACAGAGTCGGGTCAGATCACCGGAGTGATGAAACAGGTGGACGCGGGAGCTGATCTTGTCGTCGCTGCCATGAAAGAGATCGACTATTTAAGCCGAGAAAACTCCTCGGAAGCCCAGAACGTGTCCGCGGCGGCGGAAGAAATGTCGGCTTCGATGGAGGAAATCGCCTCGTCCAGCGAAGAGTTGTCGCATATGGCGCAGGAGATGCAAGTGGCCGTAACCCGGTTCCGGGTCTAGTCAACCGACTACCCACTTAAATTAAATTTATACCAAATGGCTTCCAGACTTGGAATCCAGGGTAAAGTGCAACTTAGATTGCTAAGGAGAGATGAGGATGGAATTAGGGTTAAACGGAAAAGTGGTAGTAATCACCGGCGGAGCGACCGGAATCGGTTTGGCTAGTGCGCTGGCTTTCGCTCAAGAGGGGTGTAAGGTAGCGATTTGCAGCCGAACGCCGGGAAAGCTCGCGGACGCCTCCAGGGAATTCGCCGCAAAGGGGTATGAGGTGTTCGCCGCGGTCGCGGACGTATCGCAGGAAAAGGAACTGCAAGATTTCGCTAATCAAGTGCACGAACAATATGGAAGGATCGACATATGGGTAAATAATGCCGGAGTTTCGCCGAAAGCCCGTTTAATAGATATGAGCGGCGACGAATGGGATGAATTGATGCGGATAAATCTAAAGGCGGTGTTTTTAGGCTCGCAAATCGCCGCTCGGTTTATGAAAGAAAGGGGCGGCGGGGTGATTCTAAATGCTTCGTCATATGCCTCGATTATGCCTTCGGCCACTAGCGGCGCGTATGCGGCAGGCAAGGCGGCGGTATCGAGTTTGACGAGAAGCCTGGCGGCCGAATTGGCTCCGCTCGGAATCAGGGTCGTTGCTTATATTCCGGGAGTTATACTGACCGAGATCAATAAAAATCGGGTGGAACAATTTGGTCAGAAGCTTTTGTCACAGATTGCCCTGAACCGTTTTGGAAAACCCGAGGAAGTGGCAAGTGTATTGGTGTTCCTTGCATCCGATGCTGCCAGTTATATCACCGGAACGGCGCTAGAAATCACCGGCGGTAAATTTAGTATTCAAAACCCTGAAGCCCCCTGGGGATGGTAGGTATAGGAGCACTTTTCTGCTATAACGCCTGTTGATTCTGATTACGTAAGCTTGCGCAAGAAAAGTCATGCTGGATGTGTGAAGATGTTTATCGAGGAGGATTCTTAGGGTGCAAACCGACGAGCTTAAAAAGATGCTCAAAGATGACCAATTTTATGTGATACCAGGAGTGTTTGACTGTCTTGGCGCGCTGATCGCGCAAAAGACGGGTTTTAAAGCCGTTTCGATAACAGGAAACGGCCTGGCGGGGTCTTTTCTTGGCCTGCCGGATAGCGCCATGCTGTCTGCCAGGGAAGTAGTCGACTTCAGCCGGAATATTGCCGGGGCGGTCAATATTCCGGTGATCGGTGACGCCGATACCGGTTACGGCGATCCGATTACTGTGATGAGGACGGTCAAAGAATTTGAAGCCGCCGGGATTGCGGCTGTCCATATTGAGGACCAGGAGAAACGAGGTTCCTATTATACCGGGACAAAAAGATTGGTCCCGACAGCGCAGCACAGTGACAAGATTAAGGCTGCCGTCTATGCCAAGCGTGATCCGGACTTTTGCGTCATCGCCCGGACTGACGCGTTGCGGACCGATGGCATGGATGAAGCGCTACGGCGTATCAAGGCCTATCAGGAGGCCGGAGCCGACGCTGTTTTTGTGGTAGGTATTTCGTCCCTGGCCGATATCAGGCAGATAAGCCAAACGGTTTCTGTGCCACTGATTATCAATGCCAATGCCGGCGACCCGATAGCACAAATATCACCGGCTGAGATTCATGCCGCCGGAGCGAAATTTATCTTCTATCCGTCGCTGCTGAGGGCGGCGGTTGTTAAATGTATGTCGGACATGTTAGATTCCCTTTATCAATCAGGCAGCGCTGGAATAGACTCAGCTCGGGTGACTTCCTCGGCGGAGATTAACGAACTTCTCTCGTTGCCGGGTTATCAGGATCTGGAACGCCGGTTCAAATCCGACTGACTGTACTTTTCAGGAAAAGATGTAGAAGCGCTTGATTCCCCCAATAAGTGGCGGTGAGGCCAAAACATGCCGGCACGCTGTCGCGGCGTTCGGGACGAAGAATTACCAGATTAATTAGCAGAGGTGACCGAAATGAATAAGCCAAAAGTATATGTTACTCGTCCCTATCCGCCGGAGGCGCTCGAACTGCTCAAGGAGCGCTGTGAAGTAGAAATGAACCCCGAATACCGCGATCCGCCGAAGGAAGAGTTGTTGGCGAGGATGAAGGGGAAGGATGCTATATTTGTTGTGGCTACCTCTATCGACGAGGAGATATGCCAGGCCGTCAAACCATGGTGCAAGATATTCGCCAACCATGGTGTCGGCTATAACAATATCGACGTTACCGCGGCTACCAAACACGGTATTTTCGTCAGCAACGCACCGGATGTGGTTACCGATGCTACCGCTGACCTTGCGTGGGCGCTACTTTTATCCACCGCGAGGCGAGTTGTCGAATGCGACAAATTTGTCCGGTCGGGTCAAAAGGGCTGGGGGCCGACAAATCTGATTGGCACTCAGGTCAGCGGAAAAACCATTGGAATCATTGGGAGCGGACGAATTGGCACCGCTGTCGCACAGCGCGCCTCAGGATTTAAAATGAAGGTAATCTATACCGGCCTGACACCCAAACCGGCGTTTGAACAAGCTACCGGTGGAAAGTATGTCGACAAGGAGACCCTTCTGAAGACAGCCGACTTCATTTCCCTTCATATTCCCTTGAGCCCCGCAACCCATCACTTGATTGGCGCGGAAGAATTAAAGATCATGAAAAAGACGGCCATATTAATCAATACTGCCCGTGGCGCGGTAATCGATGAGAAGGCATTGGTGGAAGCGCTGCGCAGCGGCCTAATTGCCGGCGCGGGGCTTGATGTCTTTGAGAAGGAACCCGTATTGGCGGCCGGTCTCGCCGAAATACCCAGTGTCGTGCTGACTCCGCATGTCGGCACAACAACCCTGGAAACCAAGACTGCGATGGGCGAACTGTGCGCGCGAAACATTTTCGCTGCGCTAGACGGCCTGATGCCGCCCACCTGTCTCAATCCTGAAGCTAAAGCGAACTGATGACATGCAGAAGTTTATTTGGCATATAAGAGTAAGATGCGAAGAAGAGACATGAGCAAAGAAGGGAGGGTAATAAAAGAAGGTTTTGCCGATGGTGGTACGGACAACCAGATTAATAACGTGCCAAACGAAATACGTGTCAGTTGAGGGCGGATAAAAATCCTATGGATGATATTGGCGCCCTGGGAGGACCAAAAGGAGGAAACAACATGATAAAAAGATTTTTTTCCCGAGCGGTGCTCATGATCGGCGTGTGCCTGTGTGTTGTTCCACTCATCCTCGCATCGGTTTGCGCTGCGGTGCAGGCAACACCGGCCGTCTATTACCCGGATGCCGAATGGCAACACAAAACTCTTGCTGAGGCTGGCATTAATCCACAGCTTCTGCAAGAAGCAATTGATTTTGCTATTGCCAGTGAGACAAAGAACCCGCGTGACTTAAAAATGAACCACTATAGCACTTTTGGACGAGAGCCGTTTGGGTACGCAATTGGTCCAATTCATGATCGCGGAGACATGACCGGGTTGATTGTGTATAAAGGCTATATTGTTGCTGAGTGGGGCGAACCACAGCGGGTCGACATGACCCACAGTGTAGCTAAAAGCATGTTGTCCAGTGTCGTCGGTGTCGCTTATGACCGTGGAATGATAAAAAGTATATACGATAGAGTTGAGCCTTATGTGCCACCGATTCAGCTTTACAATCCGCTTGTGATTGGTAATAAGGCGGACAATTTCGCAACCTCCGATTTTATTAACTTATTTGATACCCCTCACAATAAAACGATTACGTGGGACAATCTTTTGCGGCAGACCAGCGATTGGGAAGGAACGCTATGGGGTAAGCCTGATTGGGCTGACCGTCCGGATAAAGATCCCAAGACTTGGGTTGCGCGAACACACAACGAACCTGGCACCTCGTATAAGTATAACGATACCAGGGTAAATGTACTGGCTCTGTCCATTCAAAATGTTTGGCGCAAACCGTTGCCGCTGGTACTAAAAGAAAATATTATGGACCCGATTGGAG
>Ga0316232_1003310_pt1 | contig 15123 bp, 15 predicted proteins | sample TBHtaG_FD_206006 | JGI IMG/M metagenome (GOLD analysis project Ga0316232, IMG submission 206006) | Freshwater microbial communities from Trout Bog Lake, Wisconsin, USA - TBH18025_13 | ecosystem: Environmental > Aquatic > Freshwater > Lake > Hypolimnion/Profundal zone | place: USA: Wisconsin... | reverse complement strand
CCCGTCCGACCGGCGAACCGTAAAGTCACCGCAAACCTTGGCCAAATTTTCTTCCATATGTCCGTGAAGGCCGTCGTCAAAGGCCACAGCCTCACACGGCACCGCCAGCCTGAGGGCCGGCTTTCGCCCCTGCCCCAGCCTTGTTTCCTGCTCCTTGAGACTCAGGGTCCGGCAGGTTCCGGGATACGGGTTTTCTCCCCCATGCGGCGCCGACGCTGCCGCCTGGACCTCAGCCCGGGTGCAATAGCAAGGATACACCAGGCCACGTTCGATCAGGCTATCAAGATACTGTTGGTAGAGACCGCGCCGTTCATCCTGGGTGTATGGCCGGTAAGGCCCGCCGATATCCGGCCCCTCGTCCCAGTCCAGCCCAAGCCAGTGCAGATCCCGGATGATCAGATCGGTATGTTCCGGTCGGGACCGCTCAGGGTCCAAATCTTCCACCCGCAGTACCATTCTGCCCCCCAGGCTGCGCACCTGAAGCCAGGCGAGCAGCGCCGTCCAGGCGTTGCCCAGGTGCATTTCCCCGGAAGGGCTGGGGGCGAAGCGCCCGCGTATCTGGTCCATAATCTCCCACCTGTTGTCAGTTTTGCCCCTGGGGCTTGGCACCGACGCTGCGGAGGCCGATGGCGAAGACCGCACAGCCGCCGATTACGACAAATCCGCCGATAGCGAACATGGTCGCATAACCCCAGTGTTCCCCGGCCAGCCCCAAAACGACCGCACCGGTTGTTATCCCAATATCCATGAAAGAAGTGAAAAAGCCCAGCACGCTTCCCCGGTGCTGGGGCGGCGTATCATCGACCACCATAGCGTTCAGGGTCGGCATGAAAGCTCCGAACCCCAGCCCGAAGCAAACGCCTATCAAAGCAAGCAGCCAAAGACTGTGCAGCAGCGGCAGCAAAAAAATCGCTCCCGCCACCAGCCCCATGCACGGTAAAACCACTTGGCGGCGGCCGATGCGGTCCGACAAGCGCCCGACCAATACCCTGCTGGCCAAAGTACTGACAGCGTAAACACTGAAGAACAGCCCGAAATTGGTGACTCCCCGTTCGGGAGCATACACCGGCAGAAAGGTAAGAATCGCCCCGTATACTGTCGCCCCGCTGAACAGCGCCAGCGAAGCCACCAGGACTACCCTCTGGCGGGCGATGGCCGCTAGGCTCATCCTGTCGGTGCGATGTTTGCCTGGTTTGACCTCGCGGACAAAGAGCAGCAGACCAAAAGCCGCTCCGGCGGTAAGCACCGATACGGTGAACAAAACCGGAAACCCACCGTAATCGCCGACGATGGCCAACCCTAGGGCCGGAAACATGGCCATAGCCACAACGCTGGAGGTACTGTAGATACCGATGACTTCTCCCCGGCGGTCAGCTGGAGCAAGATCAGCGACATAGGCCGCCGACGCTACCAGAAAGCTGGCGTGGGCAAAACCGTGCACCACCCGCAAAAAATACAGCGGGACCACCGCCTGAATATAGCCGTAGACCACAAACAACAAAGAAAAAAATCCCGCCCCCAGCAGCATGAATTTTTTCAGGCCATGAATGTCGGCAAGTTTTCCAAAATAGGGCCGGACCACTACTGACGCGAGAGTGAGCGCTCCCATCACCAGCCCGATCTGGCCGGCTGAGCCGCCCAGCCTGGCGACATATTGGGGCAGGGCCGGAACAAGCAGGTAGAAACTGCCGAAATAGAGGAAATTGGCAACACAGACACACACAAAATCTTTGGACAACAGACTGAATCTATCGGTCATGCGTACTCTCCCCTGTATACCGCTACCTTGGAGTCAGCGGCGATCAACAGACTTTGTTTAGACGAAAGCCATTTACCCAGGCTGTTCAAAAAGGTCAAGATGCTAGGCGGCGTGAGGAAGCGCTCGCAGACAGTACGTGGCGGGTACGGCAAGAGCGCTCCCGGAGCGGCAACAACGCAGATTGGCCTTTTTCAACAGCCTGGCTATTTTTTCTATTTCCACGCCGTCAGACGCAACTCCTTTATCGACAATATTCGACACTCCCCCTTGCCTGATACCTTTCGGTACTATATACTTTTGCCATGAACTTCTTTTTAATTATTGAAATTAAGGAGCGGGAAAATGGCTAATTTTAGAAGAGTCGGCGTTTTAACAGGCGGCGGGGACTGCCCCGGCCTCAACGCAGTGGTCCGCAGTGTGGCCAGAAGCTGTTTCAACCATGACATCAGAATCTGGGGCATCAAAAATGGCTTCGGCGGCTTGGTGGAAAATCAGATTGATGAACTGAATGAAAGCCAGGTATCCGGAATTCTCCATCGCGGCGGCACCATTTTGGGAACAACGAACCGCGACAATCCTTTTAAATACTATACTGAAAGAAACGGCGCGGTCAGCTATCGGGACATGTCCGGCCAGGCGCTGGAAAATCTGCGTAGCCGGGGTATCGAGGCCTTGATCGTGATCGGCGGCGACGGCAGTCTGGCTATCTCCGGAGAATTTGACAAGCTGGGATTTCCGGTGGTCGGGGTTCCCAAAACCATCGACAACGATATCCCATACACCGAGCGAACCTTTGGTTTTGACACCGCGGTAGCCTGCGCCAGCGATGCCCTGGACCGGCTGCATACCACCGCCGAATCCCATCACCGGGTAATGGTACTCGAGGTCATGGGCCGCTACGCAGGCTGGATTGCTGTGCATTCCGGGCTGGCCGGCGGCGCCGACGTCATCCTTATTCCCGAATTGCCCTTCCGCATTGAGTCGGTTGTGGCCAAAATCAACGCCCGTAAAGCTCAGGGCAAGCTGTTCAGCATCATCGTCATCGCCGAAGGGGCTTTTCCTGCCGGCGGCGAAGTCACCGTCGCCCGAATCGTCGAAGGCAGTGCCGAAAAAATCCGCTTGGGCGGCGTAGGTGAAAAACTGGCCCGCCATATCGAAGACTTGACCGGAGTCGAGTCACGCTGCACCACCCTTGGCCATCTCCAGCGCGGAGGCAGCCCCACCGCTTTTGACCGGGTGCTGGCGACCCGCTACGGAGTGGCCGCCGTAGACGCCCTAGTCGCCGGCGAAACCAATTGCATGGTCGCGCTCCAGAAAAACGAAATTGTTCGCGTTCCCATCCAGGACGTTGCCGGAAAACCCAGCAACGTACCTCTGGAATTCCTGCATGTTGGCAGGTCCATAGGCATCTCCTTCGGCGATTGAGCATAAACCGAGAAGACCACCCACGCGGTGGTATTAGAGTTAAGACAAAACCCGCTTCCGTCGACCGCAAAGGTCAGGAAGTGGGTTTCTGTATGTCACTGAACATTTTGCAGCATTTGGGGAAACAGATGAAAATATGATTAAACGAAGAAGGCCGCATCGGTCGCATAATAAGGGCTATAGCCGCGGGAGGGGCAGTCCTCCGCTACGGATGATATCCTACGCCGTTACCGGTAGCAGAGCTGCCGACGGCTGGGGATAAGAATCCCGCTACGGAAAACCCCTCCCGCATCAATGTTTTGAAGACAGCCAGAGACCACTCACGAGTGGTCATTTTTTATTAGCCTGTCATCCCGTTTGGGGCGGCGCTTCGCTGCTGCCGGCTTGCTTCACGGCGTCGAAGTAAGTGATCAGCAGCACACCGCTGACGATCAGGGCGGCTCCGAACAGGTGGATCAGGGTCACTTTTTCACCGTAAAGCACGGCGGCAATCCAGATGGCGTTGGGAGGCATCAGGTTGATATAGGCGCTGGCCCTGCTTGCGCCGATCTGCCTGATCCCCAGGTTAAAAAGAACGTAGGCGGCTATGGTGGCAAACAGGATGAGGTATACCATCTCGGCGGCTGTCTGGCTGCTCATTGACGTCACTTTGTGCCAGCCGTGCTCAGGCAGCGATGCTATCGCCAGCAGCAGCGAGCCGATCAGGGTGGATACCGTGGTCGCAAGCATCGCCGGCACTTCCCTCATCACAATCTTGCCGAGGCTGGTGTAGGTGGTCCAGGAGATCACCCCTCCCACCAGCAGTAAGTCGCCGTAGTTAAAGGCCATACTTGTCAGTACGGTGACCGACCCCTGGGTGATGGTTATCAGCACCCCGACAAAGGACAAAGCAAGGCCTGCTCCCAGGCGCCAGCTCCAGGCCTCCCCGAGGAGGGTTACCGCTACCAGGGCCGTGGTCACCGGGTTGACAACAACAACCAATGCGCCGTTGATTGCCGAAGTATACTGCATGGCGATGGAGAAAAAGATGTTGTAAAGAAATATGCCGGTGACCGCCAGCGCTGTCAATCCCAGCCAGCGGCGGCGAATAAGAGGCCAGTCCCAGCCTCCTCTGGCCACAAGCCATCCGGCCATCAGCAGGCCGGCCAGCCCGAAGCGCAGCGCCGCCGCCGTCAGGGGCGGCAGTTCACTGACAACATGCTTGGTGGTGGCAAAGGCTCCGCCCCAGAACAGGGGCACAAGCAGCATGACGACATAGATCAGCCTTGGGTTCGCGGCGGTCTTTACGGTCACTGCTTCACATCCCTATCCCTTGCCTGCGCGGCTTCTGGGCCGACACCAGGTGTTGTTTTCATTTTATGTTCTTTCTCGGTTCAGGACCTTGAATCCTCTGGTCTAAAGACCTTATTGAGGGTAAATATAATACCCTTTCGCCATTTCCTTAAACTGCTTCGCCTCGGCGTCCCAGGCCGCCAGCAGATCTTCCAGGCTGTACGTGCCCAGACGCACGGCGTTGTCGCCGGTAATCAGATCCATCATCGGACGCTTGCTGCCTTCCTTAAAGGCAAACTTGTCGCCACTCATATCCTGAACGGCATAAAGCAGTGTCATTCCTGTCCTGACCGGACGAAAAGCCTTGCGATCTGTGATATGAAGCTGCACCCCGCCGCAGTTTTCGCCGGTGAAGTTACCGAACCGCGGCATGAAATAGGCTGGCCGGAAAATAACTCCCGGCAGCTTTTGGGCGTTCATCCGGGCAGCGAAGGCGTCGGCATCCAGCCAGGGGGCGCCGACAAAGTCAAAGGGCCTGGTGGTGCCAACCCCTTCGGAAATATTGGTGCCTCCGAACAGGCCGGTCCCTGGGTAGAGGAGCGCAGTGTCAGGGGTGGGGATATTGGGTGAGGTCATGACCCAGGGAAGCCCGGTTTCGTCGAAGTACATTCCCCGTTTCCAGCCGGTCATCTCCACCACCACCAGGTCACAGCCGATTCCGAACTCCTTGTTGAACAGTTTCGCCAGTTCGCCCACCGTCATTCCATGCCGGATGGGGATAGGATACATGCCAATGAAAGATTCAAAGCCGCTTTTCACCAGGCCGCCTTCCACTTCAGCCCCGCCGACCGGGTTGGGGCGGTCAAAAACAACGAAGGTTTTTCCCGCTTCTTTGGCGCCCTGCATGGCGTAGGCCATGGTGTAAATATAGGTGTAGGACCGCGCCCCTATATCCTGGATATCGAAGGCCAGCACATCAATGTCTTCCAGCATCTCCGGTGTTGGCTTCTTGGTATCGCCGTACAGGCTGTAGACAGGCAAGCCGGTCTTGGCGTCCACCTGGCTGCTTACCTTGGCTCCGGCCGTCGCCGCTCCCCTGATGCCGTGCTCCGGCGAAAACAACGCCACAAGGTTTGTCTTGGCTTTCAGCACATCAATGGTACTCTCGAAGTCGCTGTTCATCCCGGTGGCGTTGGTGACCAGCCCGACCCGCTTGCCGGCAAACAGCGCCAGGTTCTTATCAATGTTGTCAATTCCCAGTCTTACCCTCAGATTCACCTGTTCAGGCTTAGGCGCACTCGCACAGCCGCCGGTGAACAGCGGCAGAATGAGGATAGCCGCAAACAGCAGCCCCGAAGCCCAAAGCCTTGTACATCGTACCAAATACGTAACCCCCGCTCAAATTATTTGCAGCATAGAAGCCAGCCGGCTAGCCTTCGCCGAAGCCTGACCTGATAAGGGCCGTGACCGCCGCCAGCGCCGCCGCTTCGTCCGGGCCATTTGCCCTGACAACGACAGTATCTCCCTGTTTTACAGCCGCACCCATAATCGCCAGAATACTCTTGGCGCTAGATACCTTTTCACCCTTGATGATAGCCACGTCCGAGGCAAACCCGCTCGCGGTCTTGACCAGCAGGGCCGCCGGTCTGGCGTGCAGCCCGACCTTATTGGTCAGAACAACCTTTTCTTCCAGCATCCTTTTCTCCTTATAACGATATTTTACCCATAATCACCGGCCGGACAGCCCCGGTAACAGCCGGCAGGTTGTTGGTTCTGCCGCTGATCGTTTCGTTGGCCAGTATGGCAAAAGCCACCGCTTCCTTGGCGTCACCGTCAAACCCCAGATCTTCGGAGGTAAGGACGGTAAGCTCCGGCAATTCCCGCCTGAGCATGGCCATCAATGTCAAGTTGAGCCGTCCACCGCCGCTGACTACCACCTCATCCACGCGACAGCGGGGAAAAATGAATGCACGGTAGGCGTAGGCGATGCTGCGGGCGGTAAAACAGGCCAGAGTGGCCATGATATCTTCGGCGCTCAGGCTACGGGCCAGGTGTTTGCCGACAATGCTTTCGCTGTATTCGACCCCGAAGGTCTCCCGTCCGGTGGTCTTGGGCGGCGCCGCTGACAAATAGGGGTGATCCAGCAGTTCCTGCAGCATAGTACTATCGACCTTGCCGCGGCCGGCCATTCGTCCGTCTGTGTCAAAACGCTCCCGCCCGCCTGTCACCATGGCCACGCAAGCGTCCAGCATCATGTTGCCGGGACCGGTGTCAAAGGCCGTTATTTCACCAGGGCCGGCTCCTGCCGGCAGCAGGGTCACATTGGCGATGCCGCCGATATTCTGCAGCAGGCGGCCCTTCAGCGCGTCGCTGTACAGGATGTACTCGCTGTAGGGCACAAGGGGCGCTCCCTGACCACCGGCCGCCACATCCCTTACCCGAAAGTCGGCCACGGTGACAACTCCAGTCTGTTCGGCAATCACCGCCGGTTCCCCAATCTGCAGGGTAGCCTCCCCCTGCAGATGAAAGACGGTCTGGCCGTGGGAACCGATGATATCCAGCTCATGCAGGGCAATGCCGCTAGAGCGGCAAAGTTCGCTCACCGCAGCGGCGAACAGCTCACCCAGCCTGAAATTCAACCGGCAGACCGCCTCCACGTCCGAGGTCTGTTTTGAGCAGACCGCCAGCAGTTCCTGGCGCAGCTTGTCGGTGAACGGGACGGTTTTGAAAGCGACCTGCTGTACCCGGGAAGCCGCGCCACTCCCTCTGATGCGCACAAGGGCGACGTCGACGCCGTCCAGGGAAGTGCCGGACATCAGCCCGGCAACCAGCCGCTCCTGTTTGTGATAAATCCTCAGCAGTCGTTCCATGGCGCCCTAAAGCTCCGCGAAACTGACAAGCTGGATGCCGCTCTTTTTCAGGAGATCCTTCAGCGCCGGTGAAGTGAGGATAGCCAGTTCCTTCTCCCGGCAGGCGTTGTAGTCGCTTATTTCATAGATCAGTTTCTCGGCCTCGGCCGGATGGCACATGATCTCCAGTGTTCCTGAGCTGTAGCCGCCGATAATCTTTTCCAGGTTTTCGGCTGTTGCGCCCTTGTCATAGAAATCAGGTGAAAAATACTCGCTGGTCGCCACCCCGGCGCTCATGATCTTTTCTCTGAGGATCGCACTGGTCTGGCGAAGCGGAACCTTAAGCTCGGCAGCCAGGGCGATGACGGTGGCGGTGATTTCCGGGTAGGTATGGGCGTGGTGGTGGCTGTCAAGATGGGTTAATCCCAGCCCGGCAGCGCGAAATTTAGCCACCTGGGCCCGCAGCTCCTTCTCCACCTCCCGGGGATTCAGACCGGCCACCGAACGGGCGATCTTACGGAAAAAGCGACCGTCTTCGTCCACCAGGCTGGCAACCTCGCCAACCGGAGACACCGGCGCGCCAAAGGTGAGATTAAGATGCAGCCCGACCTGGGCGATGCCGCTCTTTTTGAGCAGTTCCACCGCCGCCTGGGCGTAGTCGGTATTGATCATGAGGGTGGTGTCGCTGACGACGCCCTGGGTGAGAGCCCGGACGATGCCGGCGTTGCAGCCTGGCGTCAGCCCCAGGTCGTCGGCGTTGATAATCAATTTTCGCATTTCCTAGCCACCTTTCCCACTATGAATCCCGTGAACTGCGGCAGATATTCCTTGTTGATGGTCAGCAGCTCCGCGAGCAGCTGTTTGGCCATCGCCGCCGTCGGAACCAGCGGATGATTCACCAGCGCCAGCAGGGCCTTGGTTGCGTCTCCCCGCACCCCGGCCTCGACGGCCAGGATTTCATAGGCCTTGACCTGCTGAATCAGACCAAGGATTTCGAAAGGGACAGCCCCGGCCGCAACCGGTGTCGCCCCATTTTTGCCGACAATGCAATTGATCTCAACAACGCTGTCGTCCGGCAGAAACGGGATGGCGCCGGCGTTGGCGGTGTCGACAGTGTGAATCTCCTGTTTATCGTTATAGACGGCGCTGATCAGCGATACCGCCGCCTCAGAGTAGTAGGCGCCGCCGCGCTTTTCCAGTTCTTTGGGCTTTTCGGTCAGATTGATATCCTGATAAAGACTGAACAGACTGCTTTCCACCGCCTGAACCTGCTCGGCTCTTGTGCCCGGGCCTCCGGGCGCCACCGCCGCCAGTTCTTCGGCCACAAGACGGTCAGTCATATAGTAGTAACGGTGGTACGGGCAGGGGACCATCCCCAGGGCGTGAAGAAACTCGCCGTCCCACTTCATGTCAGGCACGTTTTTCATGCTCAGAGCCGCGCCATCGGCGAGCTTGTCCAATATTTTCCGGGTGATGTCCTCACCTCTGAGCCGGACGGTGCGGCCCCACACCAGGTGGTTGAGTCCAACAAAGTCAATGGCGATGTCTTTGCTGTCAGCCTCCATCAGCTTGGCCACCGTCATCACCATATGGATCGGCACGTTGCACAGTCCCAGGCACTTGACGGCGGTGTGCTTGAGTACCGCTTCGGTGATCAGGCCGGATGGATTAGTGAAATTGATCAGCCAGGCATCGGGGCAAAGTTCCTCGATGTCCCGGCAGACGGCGAGGGTCACAGGAATGGTCCTCAGGGCGTTGGCAAAGCCGCCGGGACCGGTGGTCTCCTGACCAAGAACGTTGTATTTCAGGGGAAACCGCTCGTCGCGAATCCTGGCTTCCAGTCCTCCGACCCGCAGCTGACTGACAACAAAATCAGCTCCCTGGAGGGCTTCCCGCCGATCAAGGGTCAATACCACCTTGATATCCAGCCCGGCCCGGGCGATCATCCGCCGCACAAGCTGCCCGACGATTTCCAGCTTTTTCTGCCCGGCGGCGATGTCCACAAGCCAGATTTCGGCTGTCGGCAGTTCACCGGCCCGCTTGATGAAGCCATCCACAAGTTCGGGGGTATAGCTGCTGCCCCCGCCGATTACCGCGATCTTCAGACCCTTCATCGGCCGGCCTCCAGTTTACGGGACAGCTCCTGGATGGTTCGATGCATGCCCACCATATTTTCGATCAGATTCTTTTCGGCCATGGCGGTCATCAGGTGGTCCTGGGCATGGACAAATAACAGTGTTATATCCGTTTTTTCCCCCTGAGCCTCGCGCTGGATGATGTCGGCCTGGGTCTTGTGGGCCACACCCACCTCTTCTTCGGCCTGCCGCAGGTGGGCTTCGGCCTTGGCGAAGTCGCCGGCCTGGGCCGCCCGCAGGGCGTCATAGGCTTCAGCCCTGGCGTTGCCTGCATGCAGGATGATCTCGAAAATTACGGTCTCACTCATTTGGTTTCCTCCTGAATTGCCCCGGCCTCTTCCCGCAGCATTTTCCGCTCATAGGCCTGGAAAAAGGGGTAATAGAGCACCGTGACAATGATAATATTGACAATCACCAGGACGATGGCCCGCCAGTCGCCGCCGGTGGCCAGATAGGCCCCGATGGGGGCAGGCAGCGTCCAGGGGACGAGTATATACGGTTTGGTTACAAGGCCCAGCTGCATGGTGAAATAGGTCAGGGTGGCGATAAGCACAGGGCCAAGTAAAAAGGGTACGAATAAGAGCGGATTCAGCATGACCGGCACCCCGAAGATGACCGGCTCGTTGATGTTGCACACTCCGGGCAGAAACGTCGCCCGACCCATACTTCTCAGGTACGGGGATTTGGACCGCAGCATGAGCAGCACCAGCCCGATGGTTGCACCGCTGCCGCCGATCCAGACAAACCACTGGAAAAAGGGCTCAGGGGCAATGTTGGGTATCGGCTGTCCCGCGGCGGCGGCGGCGATGTTCTGATCCAGCAGCACCAGCCAGACCGGCCGGGCCACCGTCCCGACCACCGAATCGCCGTGAATGCCGGTGGCCCACAGCAGGGTGATGATGATCACCGGCGCCAGGATGCCGCCGAGGGTATTGCCGGCCATCACCAGCGGCTGGAACAGCTCGGTGACAAAGCGCTGGATATCAAAGCCCACCACATCCCGCAGCACCCAGACGGCAGGAATGATCACCGCCGCCGGAATCAGGGCCTCAAAGGACCTGGCCACCGAGTCCGGAACCCCTTCCGGCATCTTGATGATCAGTTTGCGCTCTTTAGTGAATCTGAGCACTTCCACCGCGAATATCGCCATAACGATAGCGACGAACATCCCGCCGCCGCCGAGACCTTCCATCGAAAGAGCCAGGCCCTTATCCTCGAAGGTCAGCGGCACGCTTGTCAGCAGAAAGGCCGCCATGGCCAGCACCCCGCCGGACACACCGTCCAGTTTATACGACCGCGCCAGGTAATAGCCGATGCTGTGACAGGCGTACAGGGCCATCAGACCCATGGTCAGGCGGAACGGCAGCAATATTTTGCCGGCGTAGGGTTTGACCGCCTCCGCCAGGGCCGGTATCGGCGGAAAGGCGATGATCAAAAAGAAACTGCCGACAATAATCAGCGGAATGGTGGAAATAATCCCGTCGCGCACAGCCCGCAGATGACGCTGCTCGGACATCCTGGTCATCACGGGTATCAGGTAGCGGTCCAGCAGTTGAAAAAATTTGTCCATCAATTTGTCTCCCGCTATTTCACGATCTTCTGGATTTCGGCGATAACGACGGCCCCGCCCAGCGGCGAATACCCTTGCGGCGGGATTAGCGCCACCGGAACACCAGACTCCGCCGCCGCTTCCTGGAACTCAGCCAGCCGATGTCTGACCTGAGGCGCGACCAGAACCACGTCCCAGCCGGTTTTGAGCTGCTCGCGCAATTCCCCCGCGCCGATGGATTTCACATTCATCGCCAGGCCTTTTTTCCCGGCCTCGCTTTGGATGGCCTTCACCACAATGGCGCTGGACATGCCACCTGAACAAACCAACAACACATTCATCTATTATTCCCCTTTTCGCACTGGTTAATAGCCTTACGGATAAAGCCGCCGGCGGCGGCAAGATGGCCCTTGGCTTCTTCGGCTGAACAGCCGCGTTTCAGCATGACGATGGCCGTCTTGGCGCTCATGCCGGCGGCCTCAAGGGCGGCGGCGGCCTGCTCCCTGGTCACGCCGGCAGCCTCAGCCACCATTCGCTTGGCCCGCTCCCACAGCTTTTCATTAGTGGGCCGAACGTCAACCATCAGGTTGCCGTAAACCTTTCCCAGCCGAATCATAACCGCGGTGGTAAGCATGTTCAGCACCAGCTTGGTCGCCGTCCCGGCCTTGAGCCTGGTAGACCCGGCAATAACTTCCGGCCCGACCAGGGGAGTAATCGCCACGCGGGCAAGGCCGCCGATCTGTGAGTCCGGTGAACAGCTGATCGCGACAGTGAACGCCCCCAGGCTTTCGGCATGCTTCAGCCCTGCGGCGACATACGGCGTCCGGCCGCTGGCCGCGATCCCCACAACTACGTCCCGGCAGTTCAGACCCAGCCCGGTCAGTTGTTCCTGCACCCTGCCGATCTCATCCTCGGCCCCTTCCACCGCCTGAACCAGCGCAACTTCGCCCCCGGCGATCAGGCCGATCACCAACCCCGGTTCGACCCCGAAGGTCGGCGGGCACTCGGCGGCGTCCAGAACCCCCAGCCGGCCGCTGGTGCCGGCCCCGATGTAAATCAGTCTGCCGCCCTGCCTGACGGCGTCGACAACGGCGTCAACAGCCGCCGTGATGTGCGGTATCTCCTGTTCCACAGCCAAGGCGACCGTTTTGTCCTGGTCGTTGATCAGGCGCAAGATTTCCGTCGTTGTCAGCAAATCAATATTCTCGGTGGTGGGATTGACTGCTTCGGTGAGCAGATTTTCAACCTTCAGATCCAAATCATCGCCCCATTTTAAGTCTTTCGACTCTTCCAATATTCATGACCCAGCTGCAGCGCACCAAGGGCCGGCTCCCTGTCGGCAGCAACCAATTGCGCCTTCCCGGCCAGCTGGGTAGCGATCCTCTGCCGGATAAGCGGAATATGATTGATCACCCCGCCATAGGTGCACACCGGGACAACCTGCCCGGCGGGAAAGCCCCTGCTGATAACCGATTCGACCAAACCGGCCAGGGCATCGGCCGCGGCGACGAGAATCTCCCGGGCCACGGCATCCCCTTCCAGGGCTGCGGCTGCCACCACTTCACTCAGGGCCGCCATCGCCGTCTTACCGCCAGCCGGATGATAGACAAATCCGATCACCCCATCGGGAGAGTCCACCTTTATGTATTCCATTATTTTCGCCAGAAGCACGGTCGGCTTGTCCCGGCCTTCCCAAGCCTTGACGCCGCGAACCAGCGCCTGGCGTCCGATATCATAGCCGCTGCCTTCATCGCCGATGATATGCCCCCAGCCGCCGGCCCGGATTGCGCCGCCCTGGGCATTTACCCCGCAAGCGATGGAACCGGTGCCGGCGACAAGCACAATACCTTCACGTTTCCCCAACCCCGCAGTGAGCGCCACGACAGCATCGTTGTTGACGACATAAGGGCAGCCGAGCTTCAACTCGCCCAGCGCCGCCGCAATCAGTTCCCGGTCCCGCACCCGGTCCACCCCGGCCAGGCCCAGGCTGATCACCTGCAGATCGCTCCGGTCAAGCCGGCAAGCGCTGCTCAGCTCTGCGACAATTTCGCCGACAAGAGTCTGGAAAGCAGCCAGACCGATCACCTGGTAGTTGGCCGGCCCTTTTTCGACCCGCCCCAGGACGCCGCCGGCCATATCTCCGGCAATGGCGGTGGTCTTTGTCCCGCCGCCGTCTATCCCGATCATCCACTTCATCCGAAACCACCAAATTTCCCAGCGGCTGCTCCGCTTCTTTTCCAACAATATTTGACACAAGACCAGTGCTTTCCTTTTTCAGCCAAAAAGCGAGCAATAGTATTCTGCTCGCTTTTGCTTGTTTTTACGCCCGTCTGCTGCCGATCGGCTCTTCCTGCCGACGCAAAAGGCCGCGTGACCGCGGCCTTTATGAAAACTTTATTGGTTGTAGATGGTTTGCTGGAAGCCGTAGTCCAGCATTTTAGGAACATCGGTCCAGCGGTCGTCGTCATTCAAAACCACGGCAATCAACTGAACATCGCGGCGCTTCGCCCCAGCCACCAGACAGTCGCCGGCAGCCTCAGTATAACCGGTCTTTACTCCATTGGCGCCCTCATAGGTTCTCAACAACTTATTGGTGGTACTGACCTTCAGCGGACCGCGGTTGATAAAACTGACTGTGTAATCCGCTGTGGACACCATTCTGGCAAACATCGGGTTCTGCATGCCTGTCGCCGCGATCTGCGCCAGGTCATAGGCGGTGGAATAGTGATTTACCGGGTCAGGCAGACCATGGGGATTGGAAAAATGCGTATTCTTCAGTCCCATCGTCTCGGCCCGGGCATTCATCAACCTCACAAATGCCGGTACCGAGCCGGCGATGTGTTCAGCCACCGCCTCAGCGGCGTCGTTCCCTGAGACAATTATCATCCCGAAGAGCAGTTCCCTTAGTGTGATCTGATCCCCCGGCCTCAGCCCGAGACTCGATTCTTCACAGGCAGCCGCCCGTGAGCTCACCGTCACCACGCTGTCCAGGTTACCTCTTTCCAGCGCCAGCAGCAAAGTCATCATCTTGGTGGTGCTGGCCGGATACATGACGGTATTTTGGTTTTGGCCGAACAATACTTGTCGGGTTCTGGCAACCATGACAACAGCCGCTTCCGCCCCGATCGCCGGCGGCGCAACAGTCATCGGCGGCGCTAGTACCTTCGGCGGCGAGGCAATGGCGATAGCCTGCAGGAGAAAGACAGCGATGAACAACATCGAAAGGGTCCGTCGAAACATTGATTATGCCCCCCATTTTTGCCTGCGTATTGTGCAGCGTCCGATAAGAAAATCCGTGTTGTTTACCATAACATCAGTATTCTTTGCGGCCAACATTATTCCTGCCTCAATTTGCCGGCTTAACGAAAATAAAATTTGTCAAAAATACTCTGCACCCTTTTGTCTAAGCCTGTTCCTTACGGACGTATTTCGTAGTACTGCAGAAGCTCGCTCACGGTGACAAATTCGTAGCCTTGGCCACGCAACCGGTCGATGATAATCCCCACCGCCGCAGGAGTCGAGGCGGCGTACTCCCCTTCGTGCAGCAGGATAATGCTTCCCGGTTCCGCCTGGTTTACCACGGTGTCCACAATGCGCTGGACGCTCTTGCCGGCCCAGTCCCGCGGATCAATGGACCATAACACTGTTGTATAGCCGCGCTGCCGCAGCTCCCACACCAGCTTGTCGTTGTACCCCCCGCCGGGCGGGCGGATCAGCGTCGGTTTCGGACCGATGGCGGCGATGATACTCTCCGACTTGTCGATCTCTTCTGTCAGTTCCTCAGGGGTTAGGCGGTTGAGAAACCGGTGGGTGTAACTGTGGCTGGCGAGTTCCTGGCCGCTGTTGATAATATCCGCCGCCAAAGCAGGATACAGTTTTACCCTGTTGCCTAACACAAAAAAAGTCGCTCTGGCCTGTTTAGCCTGCAGCACCGAGAGCAAGGCCGGAGTAGTCGCAGGATGCGGTCCGTCGTCAAAGGTGAGGGCTACCACTTTGTGGGTAGTCGGCACTTTCTTGATAGCCATACCTGATTCCATTGTCACAACCCCTGCCATGATGGTAACAGTCACCACACCGACAGTAAAAAGGCTCCAGAAGCTAAACCTCAAGACGATCTCTCCCTACTCATTGAAC
>Ga0316232_1003302_pt1 | contig 15140 bp, 13 predicted proteins | sample TBHtaG_FD_206006 | JGI IMG/M metagenome (GOLD analysis project Ga0316232, IMG submission 206006) | Freshwater microbial communities from Trout Bog Lake, Wisconsin, USA - TBH18025_13 | ecosystem: Environmental > Aquatic > Freshwater > Lake > Hypolimnion/Profundal zone | place: USA: Wisconsin... | reverse complement strand
CCCGCTCAGGCCGCCGACGAAAGATGACGCCATCAGCCCGCCTTTTTTCACGGCATCATTTAAGAGAGCCAGCGCCGCCGTAGTACCAGGGGCTCCGCAGCTTTCAAGCCCCATTTCTTCGAGGATATGGGCCACACTGTCTCCCACCGCAGGTGTCGGTGCCAGCGACAGGTCGATGATGCCGAAAGGCACCCCCAGACGTCGCGAAGCTTCTTGTGCCACCAGTTGCCCCACCCGGGTGATCTTGAAGGCCGTTCGCTTGATGGTTTCGGCTACAGCGCCGAAGTTTTCGCCTCGGACTTCCTCCAGCGCCCGCTTGACGACCCCGGGTCCGCTGACCCCGACATTGATGGTCGTCTCAGCCTCGCCAACGCCGTGAAAAGCACCGGCCATGAACGGGTTGTCCTCCGGGACATTGGCGAAGACCACCAGCTTGGCGCAGGCGATAGCATCCCGGTCGCGGGTAAGCTCGGCTGCGTGTTTGATGATATAACCCATCTCCCGGACACACTCCATATTGATCCCTGCTTTTGTGGATGCCAGGTTGACCGACGCACAGACCCGGTCGGTTCTGGCCAGCGCCTCAGGGATGGACTGGATCAGAATCTTGTCCCCCTTGGTGTAGCCCTTTTCCACCAAAGCGGAAAACCCGCCGATAAAATTGACCCCCACCGTTTTGGCGGCGGCGTCCAGAGCCTGGGCCACCGGGAAATAACTGTCACTGCGGCAACTCTCCGCGACAATGGCAATCGGCGTCACGGCGATACGCTTATTAATAATCGGAACGCCGTATTCGGCTTCAATGTCCTCGCCGACTCGCACCAGCCGTTCGGCGGTGCGGGTTATTTTGTCGTAAATATTGCGGCAGAAAATTTCGATATCCGGATGGGCGCAATCCCGCAAACTGATACCCATGGTAATGGTGCGCACATCAAGTTTATTCTCGGCAATCATCCGATTTGTCTCTAGGATATCCTGAATTGATAACATGGAAAACCTCCTCCGGCGCTGTTAACTAAATCCGATGCATGATCTTGAAAATATCCTCATGCTGAACCTTGATTTCAAGACCCATGGCCTCTCCCTTTTCCCGCAGAAGCTGCTGCAGATCCTTCAGGCTGAGCCTGGCAGCGCTCATATCGGCAATCATCACCATGTTAAAAAAACTGTTGATGATGTTCTGATTGATGTCCAGGATGTTGACATTATGCTCAGCCAATGTCGTGCTGACCATAGCCACAATGCCCACCTGGTCCTGTCCGATAATCGTGATAACGACTCTCATACGACCACCCTCCGCTTCATCTCAATATGTCTACCAGCAATGAACTGTTGTCTTCACGCATGATATTGAATATATTATACCTTTTTTTGCTAAAAAACAAAGGGGAATGTGTGATGTTTCTATTTTTAGATAAATAAAAACAAAGAACGCCCGCATAAGCGGGCGTTCCATAGTGTCGACAAACCCTAGGCTGTTCAAAAAGGTCGAGATGCTAGGAACAACGAGGCTTGCGCCGCGCCGCGTACAGGGTCGTACGCAAGCAAGCAAGCAAACGCAGGTGTGACAACGCAGATTGGCCTTTTTCAACAGCCGCTTAAATGTTTCATTTGCTTTCGTCAGCTACGTGGATCCCCGGCGCAGCCTTTTCGTCATTGGTCCAGCCCATGCTTTCGAACAGTGCGAACAACAGGCTGATTACGATGGCGACTATCGTTCCCAGGGCCATGCCCTTCAGTTCCACGGTGCCGAACTTCACGGCCGCTCCACTGATGCCGCTGACCAGTACTACTGATGTCAGGATGAGGTTTCTCGCTTTGGTGTAATCGACTTTCTTTTCGATCAGCATCCTGATACCGGCGGCAGCGATGACACCGAACAGCAGTATGCAGACCCCGCCCATGACCGGTACCGGAATACTGGCAATAAGGGCCGCGAATTTGCCGATGAAGGAGATAATGATGGCGATGACGGCCGCCCCGCCGATGACCCAGACGCTGAACACTTTGGTGATGGCCATGACCCCGATATTCTCGCCGTAGGTGGTGTTGGGAGTGGCTCCCACAAAGCCGGAGAGAATATTGGAGATGCCGTCGCCCAGCAGCGAGCGGTCAAGACCGGGGTCCTTCACCAGGTCCCGCTCCACGATGTTGCCTGTGACCACAAGGTGGCCAATATGTTCGGCCAATACTACCAAAAAGGCCGGCATGATCATTAAAATGGCGCTCATGTTGAAGACAGGCGCGTAAAGCTGCGGTACCGCAAGCCACGGCGCGGCTGCAACGTTGCTGAAGTCCACGATTCCCATGAATATCGACAACACATAACCGGCGATGACGCCGATCAGCACCGGGATTACGGAAAAGAAGCCGCGGAACAATACCGATCCCAGGATGGTAACGCCGAGAGTGAACATCGAAACAGTGACCGCTGTGGCATAAGGAATATGCAGTTGCTGAATCAGATCACCGGTCAGTCCTGCCATGTTGGTGGCGACCGGAGCCAGTTCGAGGCCGATGATGGCTACAATCGCGCCCATCGCCGCAGGCGGGAATACCACGTCAAGCCAGCCCACACCGACAGCGCGGACGATAAAGGATACTATGACGAAAAATACGCCGAACATGACGAAGCCGCCCTGGGCTGCTGCGTATCCGCCAAGGGCCGGGACTGCCATCACGGCAAATACCGGGGCGATAAAGGCAAAGCTGGACCCCAAGTAAGCCGGGATTCTCCCCTTGGACACGATCAGATAAATCAGAGTGCCGATGCCGTTCATCAGCAAAGAGGTGGCCGGATTGACCTTGAACAGAAACGGAACCAGGACCGTAGCACCGAACATAGCGAATAAGTGCTGCAAACTCAATGGGATGGTTTGTACTACAGGCAACCGTTCCTCAACTTGGATCATTCGTCTCTCCATCTTTCAATCGCACCTTCCTTTACTCGTTTTCTCTTGCGCCTGGACTGCCGTCGACGGCATCTGTCCATCCGCCCCGGTCGCATTGCATATTCTCCGGCTTCTAATTCGCAGGAAAACATTCATCACAAGAAGCGCCTGCTTTTCAAGGATTGCGCCATTGCAATCTCCCGCGACAGGCGTCAGCAACCTCCCTAGGCAGTGCCCAGACAAACTCGCCGGACATGTGGTCACTGTAAGACTATTGTACAGCAGTCGCAATAATTCCTGCCAGAATTGCCCACCAGCAAGAAAAAACGTGTCGCACCTGCGACACGTTTTTTTGATTGATGAATAGCGCTCGCGGAAAATAACGCAGATTGCCCTTTTCCACCCAACCGCGCCACGTTATTTCTTGTATAGTAAGTATTCATACGCCCCCAGCGCCGCCTTGGCGCCGTCTCCTGCGGCGATAATGATCTGTTTCTCCGGCCCACTAGTCACGTCGCCTGCTGCAAACAGACCGGAAATATTGGTTCTGGCTCGACAGTCGACGGCAATCTCGTTGTACGTGTTGAGTTTGACGACACCGCGCGTGAACTCAGAATTGGGGTCAAGGCCGATTTCGATGAAAACGCCCTGTACCCCCAGCTCCTCCGTGGAATCACTATTTGCTACCACAAATTTTTCCACCGTCTGTCCACCGGAAATGGACTGGGCGCGATAGCCTTTTAGTACAGTCAAGTTGGAACAAGCCTCCAGTTTTTCCACCACGATCGGGTCAGCGCGATAATCGCTGCGCACCACCAGATGAACCTTGTCGGCGACACCGCAAAGTTCGATGGCCGCCTGCAGGGCAGAATTGCCGCCGCCAACCACGGCAACTGTTTTGCCGGCATAGAGCGGTCCATCGCAGGTAGCGCAATAACCGACTCCCCGCCCGGTGAATTCCTCCTCCCCGGGAACATTAAGCCGGCGCGGCCGTTTTCCCGAGGCCACGATCACCGTTTTGCCCTGATAGGAGGCTTCGCCGCCTTGCACAACAAAGGTACCGTCAGTGGCCCGGGTCAACTTCTCAACTTCCTCATATTTGATATTAACCGGAAATTGTTTGACCTGCTCCTCAAATTTGGCAATAAGCTCCGGGCCGGTAATATATTGATAGCCCATATAGTTTTCAATTTCCCTGGTCCACATCAACTGGCCGCCAAAATCCCTTGTAATCAGCAGAATATCCATCTTTTTGCGAACAGCATAAACCGCGGCCGTCATCCCGGCGGGACCGCCCCCGACAATAATCAAATCATACAACTGACATCATCCTAACTGCTATCTTCTTGGACTTTCTTAGACCTGCTATTATTCTTTGCGCAAAGCGATAACAATATGTCCCTGCCCCAAAGACGCGCTGCCCTGCCTGCAGGAGGGATAAGCTTGCTTGTTCACCGATTATTTGATAGTATTTTTTTATCAGTCAGATATAAATGAGGTGACAGCGGTGATAACTCCGGAACTCATAGCCAGAATTAACGAACTGGCTGCCAAACAGCGCCACGGTATTTTGACCGGAGCCGAAAAAGATGAACAGACCAAACTCAGACAGGTGTACGTCGACAGCATCAAGGCCCAGCTGAAAGTTCACCTCGACGCAGTCAAACACTCCCACTCCGATACTTGCGGCTGCGGCTGTCATCCTAAACACTAGCGATGCTGCCCTAGTTTATAGTATGCCTCCAGCCAGGAAAAAGCGAAGGAGGGTTCGGGCAAAAATGCAGACACCCCGGGACGGGAAATTACCTGTGGCTCTGCTGGCCGCGGGACACTTCCTCAGCGATTTTTACAATAATTTTTTACCGCCTCTGCTGCCGGTGGTCATGGCCAGCCTGGGAATGTCACTTACCGCCGCTGGGCTACTTGTCATGATTTTCGCGTTTACCGGCAGCATCCTTCAGCCGGTCTGCAGTTATTTCATTGATAAAAAGGGGCATGGCTGGCTCATCCTGTTTACCCTGCCGGTGGGCGCTTTTTTCATCAGTTTGATGGGGCTGGCTCCGACTTATTTCATCCTGGTGGCCTTTATGTCGCTAGGCGGCCTGGGTTCTTCCCTGTTTCACCCTCTCGGCTCTAGTCTGGTGAGCAAGGTCAGCCTGCCGGAAAATAAAGGACTGGCCATGTCGATATTTATCGGTGGAGGAAATTTCGGTTTCGCTCTCGCGCCGGTGATTGTCGTTTTCTATCTGATGGAATTCGGCATCCGGAATTTGCCGTGGCTGATCCTGCCTTCAATCATCCTCAGCCTCGCCTACTACTTTTCCGGCCTGCACCGCATCCCTCTGGCATCGCCGCGGACGGCAGTGAGCGAAAGTACCGTCGCCTGGTATAAATCCTTCAGTTTGTTAAAACTCAACACGGTAATGGCCTTGCGCTCCTGGTCCCAGATGGCCCTGCCGAATTTCTTGCCAATCTGGCTGGCCCAGCAGGGTCACGCCCCCATGCTGGCCGGCAATATGCTCACTGTTTATCTTTTAGGCGGGGCGGTCGGCAGCTTTGTTGGCGGCTGGCTTGGGGACAAGTTCGGCCGCAAAACCTGCATTCTCGTCCTGATGGCGCTATGCCTGCCCACCATGTTCCTGTTTGTGCGCAGCGAAGAAATCACGCTGTTTGCCTGGCTGTTGCTGGCGATCAGCGGGGCTGCTCTCCAGGGCACGCTGCCCTCTTCCATCGTCTGGGCCCAAGACATCATTCCAGGGAACGCCGCCATGGCGTCAGGCATGATGCTGGGGCTGGCCTACGGGCTGGGCGGTGTGGGAGTGGCGATTACCGGAGCCGTTGCCGATATCGTCGGCCTCAAAACCGCACTTGTCTGGTCGCTGCTGCCATTAGCCCTCGCCATTAGCCCTCGCCATTCCCCTTGCCGCCTCCATTCCCGCCAAACAGCCTGGCAAACCACATAAGCCGCTTACACAATAAGGCCGGGACTTCGTCCCGGCCTTAGCCTTTTTCCCAACAGACGAGAGCCGGGACAACCGTCCCGGCCTTCACTACTTAGCCTCAAATGTCTGACAGTCGGTATCAGTGGTTTTTGCCGCCTGCGGACCATTAACCTCGATACTGGCGGCGTTGCAGTAGTTGCTGTCCTCCCAGTAGCGGCAGTTAGCCACATGGCATTCCACCGAAGGCGTTATCTGGGTGCCGGCGACGAACGCGGCTTTCAGAGTGCCGCCGACATTGGCGTTGTGCAACGCCCCGACATAATCCCCGACTCCCTGGCCGGGATGGAAGGATTTGCACTGGGTATCACTCGACCGGTTTGAGGCACTTGCCTCTTCCTCATTATAAATGGCAATTTTGGCAGCCATGCATTGGTCGCCAGGCATCCAGTGGGTGCATTGGTCAACCCGGCAGGCAACTTTCGGGTTATTGCTACTCATGTTGTGGCCCCCTATCCCTTTTTCCATAGTATGAAACCTCAAGGTGACTTTTATCCAAAGTGGTGCCGTCTTTTCATAGGACCTTCAATTCCCAGGCTGCCCTGGTATCGTGGCCGCATTCCGGGCAGGTTAGCAGATGGATGCAGTACGTATCAGGACCAAAGTTCTGCAATGAAGCTTCATCCATATACGGACTGTACGGTCCGCGATAGTCCGACAGTTTTCCCGCATCCGTCAGCTTTGTACCGCAGCAGCGGCAGCAAGCGGTTACCGGTTGCAAGCCGTTACAGAGCGGACATGTCTTGTCCAATTTTCTTCCTCCCTACTTAACATAGAACGGTTGCCTTACTGGCCGCATATCATATTACAGAATACAGTTACACTTTCTCCTGGGAGGTGACTATCTTGCCCCAGTTTGCCAGGGGAGCCATCATTGCCAAACAGTTGCTGCCTCTTTTCTCGGCTGGAGCATTCGCGTTTCTCATCTTTAGTGGTCTGACTTCCCTTACACTTGAGTCGTCCAAAATGCAAATCTTCCACGGCATCCTGGAAATGACCAGCATCATTATCGGGTTTATCATCTTTTATATTACCTGGTACGGCGCCAACGCCGTTAATGGTATCAGAGTCACGGCAATCAGCCTGGTGGTCATCAGCTCGGCCATCCTCGAACTGGTGCACATGCTGTCTTTTCCGGGAATAGCGGGTGACCCGCTGGGCAGTGGTCATGTCTGGGTGACATCCTGGGTGTTTTCACGACTGATATGGTCTTTCGGGATGCTCTACGTCACAGGACTGCCGACAAGCTGCAACGGCCAGACTCCTTCGGCCAACAGAACGCTGCTGTATTGCACCCTTGTCGCCCTCGCAGCCCTGGTAGCCAACATTATTTTCAACTACGGTTTCCTGCCCTCCCTGAATATCGACAGCTATGACCAACCGGCGGTTCTTCTGACTCATTACGCCTCCGTAGCGGCCGACCTTGTGGCGATTATTATTCTGCGCCGCTACTATCCGGCCTATGTAGGCAATTTGCCCCAGTACGCTCTTTTGTTCGCCGCCTTTTCTGATATCAGTTTCTGCCTGGCGGTCCATACGCCGTTCAGCCTCAACGTTGCCGATCACTTTTTCAAAATCATGGCCAACTTCTATATCCTTCGTTCGCTGTATATCCGAGTAATCCGGCAGCCTTTCGATGAAATGATCAGACTGAAAGAAGAGACCGAAAACCTGGCAGAGAAAAACGCCAAACTGTATCAAGAGTCGGAACAGCAGCGCAACCTGGTGGAAGATGTCCTATCCAAGATCGGCATGATTATTTCTTCACGGCTGGATGTCAAAGAGACCCTGGAAGGCATCGCCGATATGGTGGCCGATATGATGCACACCCGCCAGAGCGCAATCGCCCTGTTCGACAAAGACCTTTCCGCCCTGCAAGTTGCCGCCACTTACGGTTTCAGTGCACCGCCCGACTCCATCCCGCTGGATAACAGTCTTGCCGGGCAGGTATGCACAGCCAAAACCGTCCTTTATATTGATGACCTCACCCTCCATCCGGAACTTTTCCGACCTCAGTTGATATTCGCCAGTATCCGCTCCTTAATCTGCGCCCCGCTGGTCAACGACCAGGAGATTATCGGCGTAATCGAAGCCTATTCCAGTGAAAAGGGCATGTTCGGCAAACGGGACGCCCTGCTGCTGAAGGCGCTCGGTTATCATGCCGGCGCGGCGGTTGCCAGTGCCCTTTTATACGAGCAAACCAAAATGCGTCTTGACGAAGAGCAGTTTTTGTATCAAATCGCCCAGGCCTCCGCTGCCACAATTGACACCGATACCATCATGGAACAATGCACCGCACACGCCGCCCGGGCCTTACACGCCGATATCGCCGTCGGCTTTCTGGTCACCGACCATCAGACAAAAACCCTGACCTACAAAACTTCCCTCGGTTTGAGTCCACGTCCTGTCGGTTTCGAGACCAACTATCCAAAACTGTCGGAACTACTTGAAACCCCAGTCCCCGAGGTAACCCAGGTCGAACAATTTCCGCCATTTGGCGAGGTCTGCGGTGATCGGGCCAATGGCCCCATCATGGTCCTGCCTCTGCAGGTTAACAATCGCATTTTAGGAGTCATTGTCCTCGGCTGGCGGCGGTTTATAAACCCTGAACGCCTGGAGCGCACCTCCTTCGCCGCCTTGATGGCTCAACAAATCGCCCTAGGCCTGGAAAATGCCCATCTGTACAATCAGGTGAAGGCGATGGCTCTATCAGACAGCCTGACCGGTCTCGCCAACCGGCGCAACTTTGATATGTTCCTCAACACCGAACTGCGGCGAGCCGCCACGCTGAAGCGCCCACTCAGCCTGATCATGCTTGATCTTGACAAATTCAAGACCTACAACGACACCTACGGACATCCGACCGGCGATAAACTACTGGCCCAACTGGGTAAGATACTGCAGCAAAGTGTACGCAACATCGATTTCCCGGCCCGCTACGGCGGCGAAGAGTTCTCGATTATCTTACCTGAATGCAGCAACACCGACGCCATGGCTTTAGCCGAAAAAATCCGTCAGGCGGTAGAGTCCGGTCATTTCCCGGATAATTCCGGCACATTTACCGCAAGGATAACCGCCAGTTTAGGAGTGTCGACCCACGACCCGTCTATGGGTTTGCCGCCCCCCGATATCGCAAGGTTTGTGGCTTCCGCCGACGAAGCGCTCTATCAGGCCAAAAACCAAGGCCGCAATCAAGTGGCTAACGCCACTATCATCCAACATTAAAATCTCCCCGCTCCGGCGGGGAGATTCTGACATAATAAGGAGGGAAACGGTCAAATTAATAGAATAATACTCCAAAACGTCTGGGAAGGGGGAGTCATTACGCGCTATAAACCGTTAATCGCCCTGCTTGTCCTGGTACTGCTGGCCGCAAATCTGATCGGCTGTGGCAGTAAAACTACCGTTAAACATCTTCGCTACTCGGTGGGCACCGAACCGGAAACCCTCGACCCGCGCAAATCCACCGGCAGTCCCGAGGCTAATGTCGAAGCGCAAATCTTCGAAGGCCTGACCACAGTGAATGACAAGAATGAGCCGGTTCCGGCGGCGGCTGAGAGATGGGAAGTATCGCCCGACGGCCTTCGTTATACTTTTTTTCTCCGGACTGAAGCCAAATGGTCCAACGGCGACCCGGTAACAGCCGAAGATTTTGAGTATGCCTGGAAGTCGGCGCTAAGCCCGGAACTTGGCAGCAAATACGCCTACCAGCTGTTTTATCTGAAAAACGGGGAAGCCTGTAACAAAGGAGAAGCCAGCGCCGCTGCGGTCGGGGTCCGGGCGGTAAACGCGCGCACTCTGGAAGTGACCCTGGAAGAACCGACGGCCTATTTTCTCGCGTTGACCGCCTTCCAGACTTATTATCCGGTACAAAAGACCACAGTCCAAAATAACGACAAATGGGCGACCGACCCCAAAACCCTTGTCGGCAACGGCCCCTTTAAAATCGTCAGCTGGGTCCACAACAGCAAAATCGAGTTCGCCAAAAATGAATTTTACTGGGACGCCGCCAAGGTGAAAATGGCCAAACTTGAATTTTTCCTCACCGACAATGCCAACACCGAGCTGACACTGTTTGAAAATAACCAGATCGATATGGGTGGAAACCCGCCAACAGCTGAGATCCCCCGTCTGATGAAAGAAGGCAAACTAAAAATATATCCCCTGCTGGCTACCTACTTCTATTGCTTCAATGTCACCAAGCCCCCGCTGGACAACCCCAAGGTGCGGCAGGCCCTAACCCTGGCCATTGACCGCGAGTCCATCATCCAAAATGTCGCCAAAGCTGAGCAAAAAGCCGCTCTGGCCTGGGTTCCCTATGGTCTGCCTGAAGCCAAGTCCGGCGAAGACTTCCGCAAAACCGGCGGTGACTTCTTTAAAGATAACGATGTGGCTTCAGCAAAGAAACTGCTTGCTGAGGCCGGCTATCCTGACGGCAGGGGCTTGCCGGCAATCTCGCTGATCTACAACACCAGCGAAGGTCACAAAGCCATCGCTGAAGCCGTCCAGGAGATGTGGAAAAAGAACCTGGGGGTGAATATTACCCTTACCAACCAGGAGTGGAAAGTATTCCTCAATACCCGCAGCAAGGGCGACTACCAGATTTCCCGCCATGGCTGGACCGGCGATTATGCCGATCCGATGACTTTCATCGATCTATTTGTCTCCGACGGCGGCAACAATGACGCCCAGTACAAGAATCCGGCCTACGATCGGCTGGTGCGGCTGGCCAAAACCAGTAACGACCAGGCGACCCGCATGCAGGCCATGCACGACGCCGAGAAAATCCTCATGGATGACGCCGTAATTCTCCCCATTTATTTCTACACCAACGCCGTCCTCGCCAAGCCTACCGTAAAAGGCTATATCCGTTCAGTCCTGGGCCACTTTTATTTCAAGGAAGCCTATATTGAATAGATCTGATCAGTCTGGTGAGACCCACGTTCGGTGACTATTATCGCGCATGCAAGCGCTCTCCAGGAGCACCACGCTAGGCGAAGTTTCTCTAGCCGCCTGAAGCCAGCGCCTCTTTCGGCGCTGGCTTCTCTATACTAAGCACAACATCGCCTGCCCGGTACCGGCAGGCCCTTCATCCCTCGGGAAATTCATTGTCACGCCGCCGGTTTGGTGCTTAACACAATTTTTGATATAATTAAGCAAAGGACTTTTTTAACCAATTGGTTGGGAGGAATACTGCCTTGCTGCAATACGCCCTAAATCGGTTTTTGTCCATGTTGGTAGTGCTGCTGATTATCACCACCGCCACTTTCGTGCTGATGCATTCCGTTCCCGGTGGCCCTTTCACCGCTGAAAAGAACCTGCCGGAATCGGTGATGAAAAACATCAACGAACGCTATCATCTGAATGACCCGCTCTGGAAGCAATACACCGACTATCTCGGCAATGTTGTCAAGGGCGACCTTGGTCCGTCTTTTAAATACGAATCACGCACCGTCAACGACATCATCGCCGAAAGCTTCCCTGTTTCAGCCGAACTCGGCTCGCTGGCAGTGCTCATTGCCCTCATCCTCGGAATACCTGCGGGAATTATCGCCGCCCTCAGGCAAAACCGCTGGCCCGACTATCTGGCAATGTTCGGCGCCACCATCGGCATTTCGGTGCCCAATTTCATCCTGGCGACGTTGTTCATCTATGTTTTCGCGCTAAAACTCGAGCTTTTTCCCGCCGCCATGTGGGACGGGCCGGAGTACGCCGTCCTGCCGGCACTCGCGCTGGCCGCCTTTCCCACGGCCTTCATTGCCCGCCTGATGCGCTCCAGCATGCTGGAAGTAATGGGCCAGGACTTTATCCGGACAGCCCGGGCCAAAGGGTTGCCGGGTTATGTGGTCATCTATCGCCATGCTTTAAAAAACGCCATGATGCCTGTGGTCACCTACCTGGGCCCGCTCATAGCAGCCATATTCACCGGCAGTTTCGTGATTGAAACCATCTTCGCCATACCCGGCCTGGGACGCCACTTTGTCTCCAGCATCTACAACCGCGACTACACCGTCATCCTCGGAGTTACCGTGTTCTATAGCGCCATGCTGGTCTTCCTGAATTTCCTTGTGGATATCGCCTATGCTTGGCTGGACCCCCGGATCAAGCTTGATGGCGGAAAGGGGAAACAGTGATGGTAAACATTCAGGATTTCGAACGCGTCGGTTACGCCCCCCTTTCCGCCCAAACCATGAATCGCCCTGTCACAACCTACTGGCAGGACGCCTGGCGGAGGCTGAAACAAAACAAGCTGGCCATGGCGGGACTGGTGGTTATTAGCTTCATCGCTTTACTGGCCCTCATCGGCCCCCTGTTTTCCCCCTATTCCTACTCCGACCAAGTGCTGGCCGAAGCCAACCATCCCCCTTCCGCCACTCACTGGTTCGGCACCGACAACCTCGGCCGGGACCTTTTTACCCGGATACTCTATGGCGCGCGGATATCCTTATCCATCGGCGTCGTCGCAAGCTTCATCAATTTGACCATCGGCATCATCTACGGTGGCGTCGCCGGATATTTCGGCGGCCGCCTCGGCTCGGTCATGATGCGGTTGGTCGACATTCTGTACGGCATTCCGCTGCTGCTATACGTCATCCTGCTTATGGTAGTCCTCAAACCAGGGCTGACCAACATTTTTATTGCCCTCGGCCTAGTATATTGGCTGCGAATGGCTCAGATCGTGCGGGGTCAGATTTTGTCACTGAGGGAACAGGAATACGTTCTGGCGGCGCGCCTGATTGGCGCAAGCTCGGGCCGGATCATTCTCAGACACCTGGTACCCAATGCCATGGGCCCGATCATCGTAACCCTCACCTTATCCATTCCGGAAGCTATCTTTACCGAGGCTTTCTTGAGTTTTATCGGCCTTGGGGTTTCGGCCCCCATGGCCAGTTGGGGCGTACTGGCATCGGAAAGCGTCGCCGGTCTCAGATCCTATCCCTATCAGCTGCTTTACCCTGCCCTGGCCATCAGCATCACCATGCTTTCCTTCAATTTCCTTGGCGATGGACTGCGCGACGCGCTCGACCCACGGATGCGCAAATAGGAGGTGGAAAACAAATGGAACCAGTCTTATCTGTAGAAAATCTCACAGTCTTATTTCATACCTATGCCGGCACCGTCCAAGCCGTCAAGGATGTCAGCTTCCACCTGGACAAAGGCGAAATCCTCGGTATCGTTGGCGAGTCCGGCTGCGGCAAAAGCGTCACCGCCAACGCCATAATGGGACTTATCCCTTCCCCGCCGGGCGACATCGCCGCCGGCCGCATCCTCTTCGGCGGCTCCGATATCACCAAAATGGACGAGGCATCACTGCGGCGCATCCGTGGCAATGCCATCAGCATGATCTTTCAGGACCCGATGACCTCCCTCAACCCGGTATTGACCATCGGTACCCAGCTGACCGAATGCTTCCTGACCCACCATAGCATGGCCAAAAGCGCTGCCGCCGAACGGGCTGTCCAGATGCTCAAACTGGTGGGCATCCCTGTTCCGGAAATCAGAATGAAGCAATATCCCCACCAACTCAGCGGCGGTATGCGCCAACGGGTGATGATCGCCATGGCCTTGGCGCTGGATCCGCAAATCCTCATTGCCGACGAACCCACTACCGCCCTGGATGTCACCGTCCAGGCCCAAATCATCGAATTGATGCAAAAGCTCAACCGCGAACTGGATACCTCGATTATCCTGATTTCCCATGACCTCGGGGTCATTGCCGGGCTGTGCAGCAGAGTTGTGGTCATGTACGCCGGTCAAATCATCGAAACAGCCAGCGTTTCCGAGCTGTTCAGCAATCCGAGGCACCCCTATACCCACGGACTGCTTGATTCGATACCGCGCCTCGATGAGGCCCGGGCCCATCTGGAGTCCATTGAAGGCCAGCCGCCGGATCTGTTGTCGCCACCGGTCGGATGCGCCTTCCAGCCTCGTTGCCGCTACGCTATGCGTCTTTGTGAGCAGGCTCCGCCGCTGTTCGCCCCGGCCGCCGATCATCTCAGTCGCTGCTGGCTTGAACACGAGGCCTGCCCTCATTCCCTGCCGGTCCGCGGCCACAAGGCAGGTGAGCCGGCGTGAGCGAACAATTAGTCAGTGTAGAGCATCTCAGCAAACACTTTGTAACCCGTCAGACACTGTTGGGAGGCCCTCGCGACATCTTAAAAGCGGTAGAAGATGTCAGCTTCTCGGTGGAGCAGGGGGAAACCCTGGGACTGGTTGGAGAAACCGGCTGCGGAAAATCTACCGTGGGCCGAACGCTGGTGGGCCTGTACACCCCCACGGCAGGAAAAGTGTTGTTTCGCGGCCAGAATGTCCACGACGCGCTTGGCGGTCCCCTCGCCGAAGAATACCGGCGTAAAATCCAGATGATCTTTCAAGACCCTTATGCCTCCCTCAATCCCCGGATGACAGTGGGGGACATTGTCGGCGAACCGCTGGACATCCACCGGCTGGCCAGCGGCAACGAGCGCCAGGAACGGATTTACCATCTGCTGGAACAGGTCGGCCTCAATCCCGAACAAGCCGGCCGCTTTCCCCACGAATTCAGCGGCGGTCAGCGTCAGCGGGTCGGTATCGCCCGGGCCCTGGCGGTAAACCCCGAATTCATCGTCTGTGACGAACCCATATCTGCTCTTGATGTCTCCATTCAGGCCCAGGTGGTCAACCTGCTGCAACAGTTGCAGCAAGACTACGGACTAACCTACCTGATCATCGCCCACGACCTGTCGATGATCAAACACATCAGCCGGCGCGTGGCGGTGATGTACCTTGGTTCCCTGGTGGAACTGGCACCCTGTGCCGAACTGTATGCCAATCCCCAGCACCCCTATACCCAGGCACTTCTGTCCGCAATCCCCATCCCTGACCCGCAGGTGGAAGCCTCACGCCATCGCATCATCCTGGAAGGTGACGTTCCCAGCCCGATCAACCCACCCAGCGGCTGCAAATTTCACACCCGCTGCCGCTACGCCTTTGACCGCTGCTCACTAGAAAACCCGCAGTTCCTGGGCCAAAACAAGCACTACGTCGCCTGCCACCTTGTGAACAAGTGACAAGAAATTCAGGCTTTTGAAAAACTTCGCCTAGCGTCGTTGCTCCCTTTTGAACAGTCTGGTCATTCCCTACACCACTGAACCAAAAGCAGGTACTTAATAGTACCTGCTCAGACTGTCGGCAAACCCACCGTTTTTCACGGTGGGTTAGACATATCTAAGAATAATGGCTAAAACTAATTAAAAGCAGCCCAAAAACG
>Ga0316232_1003284_pt1 | contig 15217 bp, 10 predicted proteins | sample TBHtaG_FD_206006 | JGI IMG/M metagenome (GOLD analysis project Ga0316232, IMG submission 206006) | Freshwater microbial communities from Trout Bog Lake, Wisconsin, USA - TBH18025_13 | ecosystem: Environmental > Aquatic > Freshwater > Lake > Hypolimnion/Profundal zone | place: USA: Wisconsin... | reverse complement strand
CTTCGCCATCGAACTGGCCGACGCCATGATCACCCGCTTCCATGACGCCGAACACGGTGGCTTCTGGCAGACACCGCTGGACACCACCGACCTCATTCTGCGCACGAAGGAGGAAAGCGACGGCGCCGAGCCCTCCGGCAGCGCCGTTGCGATCCTGGCCCTGCTTCGCATGGCCGTCATTACCGGCCACAATGACTACGAGCGAATCGCGGCGCGCGCCATCCGAATCCACACGGAACGCCTGCAGCACAATCCCGAAACGCTGCCGCATCTGCTCCTTGGCACAGCCCTGTGGCTGGCATCGCCGACGCGTGTGACCATTGCCGGAGATGTTGCCTCGCCGGCCGGCCGGGCGCTCATCCGCGCCGCGCATGCGGACTACCATCCCTTCCGGATCGTGGCCGGCACGGCCGGTCCCGTCGATTCCTTTGCGCGCGGACTTCCCGCAGTCAACGGCGAACCCACCGCTTATGTCTGCATTGGAACCGTCTGCCGCCCGCCCACATGCGACAGTACCAAGTTGCGCCGTCTCCTCGCGACCATGCCCTCGCAGGCCGCGGATTATGTCTACCTCGCCTCGGCGTGACGGTGTGATCGAACATCCATTTCCCATCCTCCGCCCAACGCCTGATACAGCTGCACGATGACGAGCAGTTGATCGCGCTGCGTTTGCGCCAGCGCGGTTTCCGCCGGAAATAACTGCTGCTGAGCTTCCAGCACTTCGTAATAGGCGGCGCGGCCGGCCTGATACCGCTCCAGCGAAACCTTCACCGCCTCGCGCGAAGCCCGCACCGCGCGTTCCTGCTGCTCCCGGACCGCCGCCAGTTTTTCATGCGCCACCAGCGCATCCGCCACTTCCTGAAACGCCACCAGCGCCGTTTTCCGGTAGGCCAGCATCGCCTCGTCGCGCGCCGCCATGGCCTGCCGGTACTCGCCCGTCAGGCGGTTGCCCTGAAAAATCGGCCCAACCACGGTGGCGCCCAGCGACCAGGCTGCTGCGCCGCCGCCGAGGATGGACGACAACCCCGTGCTGACGCGACCATACAGCGCGGTCAAATCGAACTGCGGAAGCGCATCGCCAATGGCCGCGCCAATGCGCGCATTAGCCGCGCGCAGGCGTTGTTCCGCCGCGCGCACATCCGGCCGGCGTTCCAGCAATGCCGACGGCACGCCGGCGGGCACTTCGGGCGGCAGGATCTGCTCCAGCAGGCTGTGGCCGCGCGGAATTGAATCCGGATTGCATCCGATCAAAACGCAAAGCTGGTTTTCCTTGAGCGCAATCTGACGTTCGATGTCCGGCACCGTGGCCGCGGCGACCGCCAATGCGGCCTCGGCGCGCGTCGTGTCGAGCCGCGAAACCACGCCGCCTTCGAGCCGCTGGTTGAAGATTTTGAGGCTCGCGCCAAAGGAATCGGTGCTTTGGCGGGCAATCGCGAGGCTGCGGTCCAGTTCCAGCAATTCGAAATAGGCCTGCGCCACCGCGCCCACCAGTGCCAGCACCACGCCGTGTTGCGCCTCCTCGGTGGCCAGCCATTCTGCGCGCGCCGCTTCATCCAGCCGCCGGAGGCGGCCAAACAAATCCAGCTCCCAAGCCGCATTGAGCGTGCCCAGATAGCCGCCGGCCGGTTTGCTCGCCTGACTCGGCGCGGCATTGCCAAACAGCGTGTTCCGCCCGCGCGTGGCCTGGGCTTCATAGCCAATCTGCGGAAAGAAGGCCGCGCGCACCTGCAGTTCGGCAGCCTCCGCCTGTTCCACGCGCGCCAGGACCATGCGCAGATCGTAATTGTTGGTCAGCGCGGTTTTCACCAGCTGTTGCAATGTCTCGTCATGGAACACCTCCCACCACGGCAGTTCCGCCAGCGATGCCGGAGCATTCGTCGCCGGCCCGCGAAACGCATGCGGCGCATCCACGTCCGGCCGCCGGTAATCCGGACCGAACATGCAGCCGCCCACAAGCAACAGAACCAGGATGTAGGACAGTAGTTGCATACGAAATTGCCTGTTAGCCGTCGGGATTGGTCATCCCTTATTAGTCATTCAAAACAGTCGCCAATAACAACCGATGACTACGTTTTCCGAGCGTCCTTCTCGTCAATTGCATCTTTCTTTTTCGTGACATCCGACGCGCCGCTGATGCGCTCGATGATGTAGAACGTGACCGGAATGAGGAAGATGGCGATGCAGGTAGCGGCCAGCATGCCGCCGATGACCACGGTTCCCAGGATGCGGCGCGACAGGGCGCCGGCGCCGGTGGCAATCCAGAGCGGAATGCAGCCAAACACAAAGGCAAAACTGGTCATCAGAATCGGCCGCAGCCGAATCCGCGCCCCGGTGAGCGCGGCCTCCTCCAGCGGCTGCCCCTTCTCGTGGGCTCGCTTGGCAAACTCCACGATCAGGATCGCATTCTTGGCCGCCAGTCCGATCAGCATCACCATGCCGATCTGGGCATAGACGTTGTTCACCATGCCGCGCAAAAACAGCGCGCCAAATGCGCCAAACAACGCGATCGGCGTGCCGAGCAGCACGCTGAACGGCAGCGACCAGCTTTCATACAACGCCGCCAGAATCAAAAAGACGAACAGCAGTGAAAGGCCGAAAATCGCGGCCGGCGGCACGCCGCTCAGCGCCTTCTTCTCCTGGAACGACATGCCCAGATAGTCGTAACCCATTTCGCGCGGCATGGTCTGGGCAAAGGTTTCCTCCAACGCCTGCATGGCCTGCACCGAACTATACCCCGGCGCCGCCGAACCCGTGATCTGGGCAGCGCGGTAAAGATTGTAGTGCATGACGAACTCCGGTCCGGAGCGCGGTTCGACCCGCGTCAGCGACGACAGCGGCACCGGATCGCCATGGCCATTGCGCACATAAAACAGCCCCACGTCCCTTGCGCGTTGACGGTAGGGTCCGTCGGCCTGAACAAACACCCGCCACTGGCGGCCAAAGCGGGTGAAATAATTGACAAACGCGCCACCCATGAACGCCTGCAGCGTGCGGTAGATCTCGGCCACATCCACGCCCTGCTTGAGGGCCTTGTCGCGATCCACCGCCACGAACTCCTGCGGCACAATGGGCAGGAAGGTGGTGTTGATTCCTGAAATTTCAGGCCGCTTGCGCGCGGCGTCCATGAACTTGCTCACCTGTCCGGAAAGATAGGCCATGTCCTTGCCGGCGCGATCCTCCAGAATGAACGTGAAGCCGCCGGCCGTGCCGATCCCCTGGATGGCCGGCGGCGAAAACGAGAATGCGCTGGCTTCGGGGATTTTTCCCAACTCGCGGTTCAGATGCACGCGAATGGCATCGTATTTTTCCCCGGGCGACGTCCGCTCGCTCCACGGCTTCAAGGTCACGAAGAAGAATCCCACATAGGTGGTGCGCACGAAACTCAGCAGACTGAAGCCGCATACCGTGGTGTAATACTGCACGCCGGGCGTCTGGCGCAGCACGTCCTCCACTTTTTTGCATACCGCATCCGTGCGCTCCATGGAGGCCGCGAACGGCAATTGCAAATTAACGTAGATATACCCCGCATCCTCCTCCGGTAAAAATCCGGTCGGCAGTTTGCGACCAAAGCCACCCGCCACCAGCGTCACCAGCAGCAGCATGATCAGGCTGAAAACGAATTTGCGTATCAGTCCGCCGCACACGCCCACATAGCCATGCGTCATGCGCTCATAGCCACGGTTAAAGGCGTCGAAACCGCGTCCGAGCAGTCCGCGCGTTTTGGGGCGGGGTCGCAACAATAGGGCGGAAAGCGCGGGGCTCAACGTGAGTGCGTTGAAAGCGGATATGAGCACCGAGATGGCAATGGTCACTGCGAATTGCTGATACAGCCGACCTGTGATGCCGGGCATGAACACCGTCGGGATGAACACCGCCGCCAGAATGAGGGCAATGGCAACCACCGGGCCAGAAACCTCCTGCATGGCCTGCACGGCGGCGGCGCGCGGTTCCATCCCCTCCTCGATATGGCGCGAGATCGCCTCCACCACCACAATGGCATCGTCCACCACCAACCCGATGGCCAGCACCAGGCCGAAGAGCGAGAGCGTATTGATCGAGAATCCCAACAGCGGAAAAACCGCAAACGTGCCGATGAGCGAAACCGGAACCGCCAGCATGGGGATCAGCGTCGCGCGCCAGCCCTGGAGAAAGATGTACACGACCAGCATCACCAGCAGCAGCGCCGCGCACAGGGTCTTGAGGATCTCCCGCATCCCTTCCCGGACCGCCAGCGTGGTGTCCAGCGGCACTGCGTAATCCAGATCGGCCGGGAACCGCTGCTTGAGTTCCGCCATGAGCTTGCGCGCGCCGTTGGCGGATTCGATGGCATTGGCGCCGGGAACCAGAAACAGCGCCATGATGGCGGAGGGCCGGCCGTTCATGCGCCCGACAATGTCGTAATCCTGCGCGCCGAGTTCGACGCGCGCCACATCCTGCAATCGCACCAGCGAGCCGTCCGGATTGGCCCGCAGGACAATCTGGCCAAATTCCTCCGGCGTCGTCAGGCGGCCCTGCGCCCGCACGCTGTAGCTGAATTCCTGCCCCGGCGGGATGGGCACCACGCCCAGCCGACCCGCGGGATTGACCGTGTTCTGGCTGTTGATCGCCCGGATGATTTCGGAAACCGTGATGTTCAGCTGCGCCAGCTTGTCGGGTCGAACCCAGGCCCGCATGGCATATTGCCCGGCACCGAAAACCACGACATTGGCAATGCCCGGCACGCGGGTCAGTTGATCCACAATATTGATGTACGCATAGTTTGCCAGGAACACGTTGTCGTATGTGCCGTGCGGTGAATACAGGGTGACGAACAGAAAGGGTGACGAAAACGCCTTCTGCACCGTCACGCCGAAATTGATCGCATCCGCGGGAATCTGCGATGCCGCCTGATCGTAACGCAATTCGGTGAGCATGTGATCGATGTTCGGATCGCTTAGCACGTCGAAATCGACATACATGCGCATCAAGCCGTTGTTGGCATTGATCGAATACATGTAATTCATGTTGTCCACGCCGCTCATCTGCTGCTCGATCGGCGTGGCCACCGACTGCTCGAGCGTTTCCGCGTCCGCGCCGGGATAGGTGGACTGAATGAATATTTCCGGCGGCACGATCTTCGGAAACTGCGCCACCGGCAGGCCGAACATGGAAACCAGCCCCACCAGCACCGTGAGGATGGCGATCACCATGGCCACGATCGGCCGGTTGATGAAAAATCGCGACATGCGCGTTACCTCGGCGCGGCGGGCGTGGCTGCCACATACGGCCGCGGCGCGACCCGCGTGCCCTCATGCGCCTTCTGCACACCTTCCGCCACCACGCTCTCGCCGGGTCGCAGCCCATCGTTCACCACCCACATCGGACCGCTGCGCGCGCCCATGGTGACGGCGCGCACGTGCGCCACGTCGTTCGAATCCACGACCACCACCTGCCAGACGCCCTGCAGTTCCATGACTGCGCGCTGCGGCACCACCCGCGCATCGTGGAGCATCTCGCGGATGCGCACGCGGGCAAACTGGCCGGGCAGCAGCAGGCCGCGCGGATTGGGAAACACAGCCGCCACGCGCAGCGCGCCGGTGCGCGCATCCATTTGATTGTCCGCCGCGTAAAGTTTTCCGCGCTCGCCGTAAACCCGCCCGTCGGCCAGGATCAGTTCGAATGTCGTTTCCGCATCAACCTGGGATCGGGCGGTCGGACCGAGGCGGTTCTGCATAAACGCCAGATAGTCCTGCTCGCTGACCGTGAAGTAGGCCTTGATGGGGTCGATGGTTGATACCGTGGTCAGTTCCACCGTATTGGGCCCGACCAGATCGCCAACTTCCGCCAGCGCGAGACCCGACAGACCGTCAATCGGTGACAGCACGTGGGCAAATTCCAAATTCACGCGCGCTTGATCGACCGCCGCTTTGTCGCCCAGATAAGCCTGCCGGGCGTTGTCGAAATCCTCCTGGCTCACGGCTTTCTCAAGCGCCAGCGGCCGCAGGCGGTTGACATCCAGTTCGTCCTTGCCGAGTCTGGCGAGCGCCTGATCCAGAACCGCCTGAAAGGGCCGCGGATCGATCTCGAACATCAGCTCGCCTTTTTTCACCAGCGAGCCCTCGACATAGCAGCGCGACAGCAGATACCCCGTGACCTGCGGATGAACATGTGCATGCACCAGGCCGTCCAGCGTGGCGATCCAATCATGATCCACCGGCGTGTTCGTGGCAGCCACCTGGATCACTTCCACCTCTGGCGGCGGCGGCGGCGCCGGCGCCTTTCGCGCGCAACCCAGGCAACACAACAGCGCCAGCACGCTGCACCCGATGGATCTTCCCTGCGCCATCAACAGCCCTCCCATGGCGTTTAAAATTAGGCCATGGACTGCGCCATCAACATCGGGAAAACGTCCGCATGCGGCCACCGAAACCCGCAGACTATGTTAAATTTTCAGCTTCATATCCATAGCGCGTCGGCTGGCCCGTCTGGAGACAGAGCTGATCGATCTCGCGTTTTAATTCCGTCATGCGAATTTCGCGGTCGATCATCAGGCGGTTATAATATTCAAGTTCCGATTTCTGTTTCTGGAGTTTCTGGATCACGTCCGAAGATTTCTCAAGTTCGGACAAATCGTTGGCGACCAGGCAGAAACTCTGGCCATCCGGTTGGTTCAGCACGCTCAGGGAAACGTGCGCCGGGATGGTTGCGCCGTCGGCAGACCGAAAGACGAGCCGCAGCACCGTGGATTGCGTGGGCATCTCGCGCAGCAGGGCCGTGGCGTCAGCCTGGCTGCCTTCCGCCACATACGACAGGAATGACTGGCCGATCAACTGTTCCATCGGTATTTTGACCAGCTGCCCGAACTGGCGATTACAGAATAGGATTTTGCCTTCGCGGGTGATTGTAAAGGCCGCGCCCTGCATGGTCTCGACGATCACGCGGTACACGGCGTCGGCCCCTGCCAGCGAAAAGATCTGCTGACCTTTTTCGCCTGAGACCACCAGCGCGTCCACCTCGCCCTCGTGAATGGCCCGCAGCGTTTCCTCCGCCTCCACCAGGCGATGCTGCAATTCCTCGACTTGCCCCTGCAGGGCCTGTTCGCGCTGGGTTGCTGTCTTGTGGATAAACATGGCGCGCCCCTTATTTTTTGGGTCGCAGATCCAGCCCCACCAGAATCCGCTCTTTGTCCGCGAGGTTGCCGATGAAACGGCGCAGGGGGAGCGGCAGTTTCTTGATCAATGTCGGCGCCGCAATGATCTGCTCGCCCTTGGCCAGTGTCGGCTGCTGATAGATGTCGATCACCTCCAACTCATACCGTCCCTTGAGATGTTCCTCGCAGATTTCCGTGATCGAGCGGATCGCCGCCGACGAACGCGGGTTGATGCCGGCCACATACAGTCGCAGCACGTATTTCTGACGCCCCGGTTCCGCCGACTTTGCCGCTTTCTCGAAGTCCGCAAAGATGTCGCTCGTGTTGTGCTTTCTTGCCATGGCTTTCTTTCGTCCCGATTACCGTCTTGAACGCAGATCCAGGCCCACCAGGACGCGTTCGGTATTGGATAAATCGCCGATGATCTTCCGCATCGGTTCGGGGAGTTTGCGCACCAGCGTCGGCACGGCCAGGATCTGGTCGCCCTTGGCCAGCTGCGGGTTTTCCAGCAGGTCAACGACTTCGATGTGATATTTGCCTTTCAAATGCTCTTCGCACAGTTTCTTCAGATTGACAAAGGCGGTCAGCGCCCGCGGCGTATGACCGGCCACATACAGCCGCAGTTCCCAGAATTCCGCGGTCATTTCCGGCTGTGTCGTCAGGCGCTTACCCATCGATGGCATTTATTACACTCCACGGCAATCCTTGCATTTGCCAATGACGCATCATTAGTCTAGTCCGCCTTGCGCGCCCGGGCGAGTCCGCGTCGTTCCTGGATTGCGGCCTGCAGTTGCGCGGTGTCGTATTTCTGCAGCAGCTGGATATCCGCCCCGATGCCGGCCAAGCGCTTGGCGATGGACTCGGCCTGACTGCGCAGGTTTTCCCGCTCAAGTTCCAGTTCGCGCTGTTTCCGTTCCGCTGACTGCCGATCGACCTCAATCTGCGCCCGATCCCGAGCCTCCTGCACAAGGCGCGCGGAACCGGTCAGCACCTGGCCGGGCCCGACATACACATCGGTCAACTGGATGCCCTTGTCCGTCAATCGAAACTCCCGCATCTGGTTGGAGTGGCCCATGCCGCGACTCTTGAGCACGTACAGCAGGCGGTTGCGCTCGTTGCCGCTCTCCAGCATGCGCACCAGCAGCCAGGTATCCATCAGCGATGAAATTCCAACTTCGCTCTGCTCCGCGGCACTGCCGCCGTCCGTCAGGCTGGTGTAGACGCTCGTGATGCCGCGGATTTTCAAATAGTCGATCACGCGGACCAGCATGGCCTTGATCTCATCACTGTCGCCCACGCTGGTGAGATTGGTGACCGGATCGACCACGACGCCCGCGGGATTGAAATTCCGGATCAGCTTGTGCATGGTTGCCAGGTGCATCTCCAGGCCGTAGAGCTGCGGACGCAGTGAGTGGAATTCCAACAAGCCCTTCGCAGACCACGGGCGCAGGTCGATGCCGATGGAGCGCATATTGCGCATCAGTTGATCGGGCGATTCCTCGAAGGAAAAATACATGCAGCGCCTGCCCTTGCGGCAGAGACTGTCGACAAACGCCGCAGCCAGACTCGTCTTGCCGGAGCCGGCGGTGCCGGAAATCAGGACGCTGCTGCCGCGATAATATCCCTTTCCGTCCATCATCGCATCCAGCCGCGGCACGCCGGTGGAAACGCGTTCGTTGGTGACGGCATAATTCAAGCCGATCGAACTGATCGGCAGCACGGACAAGCCGTGTTCGTCGATCAGGGTCGGGTATTCGTTCGTGCCGTGCTTCGAGCCGCGATATTTCACGATGCGCAGCCGCCGGGTCGAAATCTGGTTGTGCACCCGGTGATCCAGAAAGATCACGCAGTCGCTGACGTATTCCTCGATGCCATAGCGGGTGAGCGTCTTTTCGCCCTGTTCGCCGGTAATGACCACGGTCAGGCCCTTTTGCTTGAACCACCGGAACATGCGCCGCAACTCTGCGCGCAGGATGCCTTCATTGGACAGGCCGCCGAACAGCGCCTCCACCGTGTCGATCACGACCCGCTTGGCGCCGACCTGCTCGATCATCAGGTTGAGCCGGACAAACAAGCCCTCAAGATCATACTCGCCGGTTTCCTCAATTTCGCTGCGCTCGATATGCACGTAATCGATCGCCATCTTCTTTTTGGCAATCAGGGCGTGGACGTCGAACCCCAGCGAGGCGACGTTCCTGGCCAGATCCTCGGCCGTCTCCTCGAAGGCCATGAAGACGCCCGGTTCATGGAATTCGGTGATGCCGCGAATGATAAACTCCATGGCCAGCAGCGTTTTCCCCGACCCGGCTCCGCCACAGATCAAGGTGGGGCGACCTCTGGGTAAACCACCCTCGGTGACTTCATCGAGACCGCTGATCCCCGTGCGGCATTTATCAAGGGACGAGATTTTCCGGGTAACCTGTTTGGCAGTCACAGTATCTTTCTCCATTAGATTCAAGGTAAAAATAATGCTCCTCCCCCGTGATTTTCAAGGACAAAACCAGCCCGCACAAACAGTGCTCATTTGACTCTTGCGTCAATGATTTGGCAATCGGGAAAACAGAAGAAATGCAGGAACAAACTTGAGCGCATTGCCGGCAATGCGGTCGCTTCTCATGCATACGCTTTCAGCACATATTCCAGCACCATGCGCTGCACATTGAAGTATGCGCCATTGATCGCAATGGCGTGCGCCATGACTTCGATGAACTGTTTGCGCCGCCGGTAATAGAGCGGAATCACCGCCTTTTCGAGTTTGCGATACAGGGCGTCGGCGTCGGCGACGGTGCGGTCATCGTTGTTGACGGGACCGGGATCGATCGCCCAGCCGGTTTTTCCCTCGATGCACCCTTCCCGCCACCAGCCGTCGAGTATGCTGAGGCTGGGCACTCCATTGACCGCCGCCTTCATGCCGCTGGTGCCGCAGGCCTCCAACGGCGGCTGCGGCGTGTTGAGCCAGACATCCACGCCCGCCGTCAGCAGGGCACCGAGTTCCCAGTTGTAATTCGCCAAATAGACGATCTTGATGCGTTCCTTGAGCGTATCGCGGGTTTGCAGGATTTGCTGGATCGAAGCCTTGCCCGCCTCATCCTGCGGATGGGCCTTGCCGGCGTAGACAACCTGAATCGCGCCGGTTTTGGCCGTGATGGACTCGAGTCGTTTCACATCGTGAAACAACAGCAGGGGACGTTTGTACGCTGTCATGCGGCGCGCAAATCCGAGGGTGAGCACATCGGGCGACAAGTCGACATTGGTTTGACTGATGACGCGATCCAGTAACCGCTGCTTGGCCTGACTGTGCGCCGCCCAGAGTTCCGGCGCGGGAATATTCAGCGCATGCCGCAGACTGAACGAGTCGCCGGTGTGGTCTCTCCAGCCGGGAATGTGTTTGTCGAACAGGTCGCGAAAGGACGGCGACGCCCAGGTGGGCACATGCACGCCATTGGTGATGGAATCGATCTTGCTCGCGGGAAACATGGCGCGCGAAACGTCGCCGTGACTCCTGGCCACGCCGTTGACGAAGCGGCTCGCGGCCAGCGCCATCCGGGTCAGATTGATGTGCCCATCGGAGCAAAAATCCTTCTCGAACGGACTCAGATCGGTGTCTCGCAGCACGCTGTGCATCAGGTCCTGCGGAAACTGATCGTGCCCGGCCGGCACGGGCGTGTGGGTGGTGAACACGCAACGCCACCGGGCATCCTCCAGGTCGCCGCGATTCAACCGTTTGTGGCCGGTGGCATGGGCGTGACGATGCATCAACTCAACGGCCAGCAGCGCGGCGTGCCCTTCGTTCAGGTGATAACAGCGAATGTCGCGATACCCGAGGGCGTGCAGCATGCGCGCGCCGCCAATGCCGAGCACGACCTCCTGGCACAGCCGGTAACGCGCATCGCCGCCGTAGAGGTGTTGGGTCAGCGTGCGGTCCCATTCGCTGTTTTCGTCGCAATCAGTATCGAGGAAATACACCGGGACGCAATGCCCCCCGACACCCCGTGTTTCATGCCGCCAGGCGCGCACACGGACATTGCGATCCTCCAGCGCCACGGTGATCCGAGGCTCCATTTCCTGCAGGAAAGCCTCGATCTTCCAGGTGTCCGGCTTCTCCACCTGGCGATATGCCGCATCCAGGCGCTGGCGTAAGTACCCCTGGCGATGCAGCAGGGAGATCCCGATCATCGGCACGCCGCAATCAGCGCACCCGCGGATCGTATCGCCGGCCAGCATTCCCAACCCGCCGCTGTAGGTCGACATGCCGGGGTCGATCGCAATCTCCATTGAGAAGTACGCGATGGTGTCTGCTTTCATGATGGAAGCACTCCTTAATAATCGTCATGATTCAATCTTCCCGCAGCAACGCCGGCTGGCGGTTGGGGGCATAGGCGGCGATGGCGGCGCACCACTCGGGGGCCAGTTCGGCATCCGGCGTGCGCCAGAGCTGCAGGTAGGCTTTGCGGCAGGCGGCGCCGTCGAGGAGGAGATCGAAGAGCTGTGCGCGGCTGAGCGCGCCGCTCCCCTCCCGCAGCAATTGGCGTACGAGCCGTTCATCGACCGGTGGCCGGCGATATTCGTCCGTGGCATACGGCTGACGCTGCAATTCACCGTGCAGCGCGTTCACATACGGCTCCACAATGGCCTGCAGGAACGCGTTGCCGTTGATCCGGTCCAGGCGGCCGCGGATGCGTTTCTCGGCTGCTTCAAAGTCGCGGATTTCCTGAGGCGGATTCGTTTCCTCCGGCGTCTGCAACAAGCCCGCGCGCCGCAGACGATCGCCAACCGGAACGGAGGAGAAAAACACGTTGAGCGGAATCGACAAAATCAGGGGCGCCAAAACCGGCAGCATGGAATAGCCAAAATGCGGATCGACCGCCAGGGCCAGAGCGGTCCACGCCACACCGATGAGCGTCATCCACCCATGACTGCGCGCGGCCGCCTGCCAGGCCAGACTCTGATCCTGCGCGCGATTCTGCACGCCCCACGCCACGCCCTTGCCAAACAGCATTGCCATCACAAAGAATGAATGCCAGAGCATGAAAAGCGGCGCCTCCAGGACGGAAAAGAGCGACCCGAGCACGACGCTCGCCGTGGTGCGCACGCCACCGCGAAACAAATGCCGGCGCATCGGATTGCACAGCAGATCCGCCAGGCTCAGGGCGCGCGGGGTGAACAGCAGCAGCAGGCAGAGTCCGTAGAGCAAGGCGCCGTGGGCCGCCAGCGAGAAATTGGCCAGTGGCGTGAACCCCGAGGTGGCGACGAAGGTGAGCCCCGCGTTTTTGAACTGCACGACCACCAGGGTGCTGAATATCAGAAACAACAGCCACAAGGGCGAACTGATATAGGTCAGGATTCCCAGCAGAAAATGCGTCCGGCTCACCAGGGGCAATTCGCGGCTGAACAGCAGCCAGAAATGCTGCAGGCTGCCCTGGCACCAGCGGCGGTGGCGGCGCAGGCTTTCCACCATGTTCGCGGGAGTCTCCTCGTAGCTGCCGTCCAGTTCCCGCGCCACGCGCACCTCCCATCCGGCCCGCCGCATGAGCGCCGCCTCGACAAAATCGTGGCTGAAGATCTGACCGCCGAGGGGCTCGCGCCAAGGCAGGCGCGGCAGCCGGCAGTGCGCCATGAACGGCTGCACGCGGACAATCGCGTTGTGGCCGAAATAAAAGGCGTCGCCGGCCTGCCAGAAATCCATGCCTGCCGTGACCAGCGGGCCGTAGAGCCGGATCACAAACTGCTGCGCGCGCGCATACACACTGCGAGCGCGGATGGCACCCGGAACGGTTTGCAGAATGCCGATTTCGGGATGCTCTTCCATACGGCGCACGAGTTCCACCATGCGGCCGCCGCTCATCAGACTGTCGGCATCCAGCACGATCATGTACCGGTAGGCGCGCCCCCAGTGCTCCAGGAAATCGGTCAGGTTGCCGGCCTTCATGCCGGTATTGACGGGCCGGTGCCGGTAATGCACGTGGCCTACGGCGCGCAGCCTGCGCGCCACGTGAAACCACACGATTTCCTCTTCAATCCAGCGTGCGGGCTCGAGCGAGTCGCTCAGCAGAAAAATGTGAAAGCCGTTCTCCAGGCCGGTGCGTTGCAAGGAGCGCCAGATGGCCTCGACACGCGCCAGCACACCGGCGACGTCCTCATCGTGAATGGGAAATACTACGGCGGTGGGTGCCAGCGGGCTCGAGGTTGCCAGCGACGGCCCCACCGGCTTTTCCGGCGCGCTGCGCCCCAGGCGGATCGCCAGAAATCCAAACAACACGGTGCAGAAGACAAATGCGATCAGTGCGAAGAGCAGCGCCTGCAACGCCAAGATGCCGTACTTCAGGCCGTAGAGCCCCGTGCGCCAGAGGAAATCGGCAAACAGCAGCGTTCCGCCGCCCCAGACAAAAAGAAAGACGCACAAAAAGGCGGCGCGCCGCGCCGCCGTGCGGGATGCGCCGTTTCCTTTCGCTGCAGGTCCATTCCCTGGCGGTTGACTCGTTGGTGGATCGTGTGCCACACCGTGCCTCACCGGGTTAGCCAGAACACAAAACCGAAGAAGGCCGCAAAGAGCCCCCACAGCAGCAGCACCCGCAGCCAGCGCAGACGATCCATCGTGCGCAGAGCCCTGTCGGCCAGTTGCGGCACCAGCCCCAGCGCGAGCGGTGGACTGGTCACCTGCCCCAGTCGCAGGGCGGGAACCGCCTCGACGTAGCTCGCGCGCACCAGGCGCACGAAGGCCTCCGGCCATGGCGGATCGGAAAGAAAAATCCCGTTGTGCTCGGGTGCCGGCATGTCGGCCAGCAGCATCGCCAGCCGGCCACGCAGCGAAAGCTGGGCCGGGTCGCCAATCGCGGCCACGTCGGAGGGCGCGATGCCCAGTACGGCCTGAAACCAGTCCAGCACCAGACGTTCCGTTTCGTCGGTCGCCACCTGGACCGCATGCTGCGCGGGACCGGCGCTGAGGCGTACGGCGCACCGCTCCATCACCTGTTGCACGAGCAGATGCAATTGAAACTCATGGCGAACGCCCAGCGCCGTCAAATAAGCCCAGACGCGACGGTACGCCGCATCCCATTCCTCGGCCGTAAGTCCGGCCGGAATCACATCATTAATTCGTGCCATGCGTACTCCCATGTTTCCGACAGCAGTTGTCCCTCCATTTCGAGATGAACACGGAAGCGCGCCTCCTGCGGGGCGGCTGGCGGCTGAAAACGAATGAACAGCCGCCAGGTGCCGTTGAAGTTGTTTTTCTGCAGGATGGTTTTCATGTCCGTGACGCCGGCGATGGAATCGAACACCGCCTTGACCGGATCCACGTCGTGCAGCGTCGCCAGGGTTTTGCTGCTGAAATCGACCACGCATTCGTAAAAGCCGGGAGCATTCGGCACCTGGCCCGTACGGGTGGCCACGACAATGCCCAGAGAGGACGGTTCCGTGGACAGGTAGCGCAGCAGATAATCCACATCGTACGGCACACCTTTCGCAGGCTGCAGGTCCGGCTGCCAGAACGCGGCGACGTTATCGACCGTGTCTTTGTTTGACGGAAACGTATAGAGCATCACGCGACCCCGTCCCCAGGCGCCCGGCTCCACCAGCACGCTGGGACGCAACTGATAGGCATCGTCGATGTCCTGATAATGCTCGAAGTTCCGATCGCGCTGCAGCAATGCGAACCGCACGGGAATTTCGAACGGAAACACGCGCGCCGGATACGAGATCGGCGGGTTATCCAATGGCGCCCAGATATAGCTGTTGGTGGATGGGATCAGCAGCAGCCCGTCCGAGTCGTGCACTTCCGGACGGTAATCCTGCGGTTTTTGAAGTGTGTTTTCGCCGTAAAGAAACATGCTGGAAAAAGGCGCCAGACCAATCTGAAGGGGAACAGCCCGGAAAAACAACCGGCCCCGGACATGCACCGACGTTTCTTCACCCGGATGCAGCACGAACGAATAGGCGCCGGCAACGCTCGGGCTGTCGATCAGCGCGTACAGGCACAGGCTGTCGGCGTTGGCTTCCGGCTTGCCCAGCCAGAATTCGCGGAACAACGGAAATTCCTCGGGCAGATTCGTGGTGGTGGTGTTGATCGCCAGACAGCGGGCCGACACG
>Ga0316232_1003278_pt1 | contig 15240 bp, 13 predicted proteins | sample TBHtaG_FD_206006 | JGI IMG/M metagenome (GOLD analysis project Ga0316232, IMG submission 206006) | Freshwater microbial communities from Trout Bog Lake, Wisconsin, USA - TBH18025_13 | ecosystem: Environmental > Aquatic > Freshwater > Lake > Hypolimnion/Profundal zone | place: USA: Wisconsin... | reverse complement strand
GCCCCGACCATTTTCTCGCCTCAATTAACGTGATCAAAGATGAGCAGGTTGCGTCCGTCCTTGATTTTTAGCCGCAAGCCATCAGTGCTGGCGTTTAGGTACTTGTCCTGGCCGTTCACCGTGACATGGATTGAGTAACTGGCACCGTCACGGCTCCAGTCGCCATTTCCATCTTCAGGTTGGAACGGTGGCTGATTTTGCTGGGTGGGAGCGCCGAATTTGGGCAGGTTTTGAATGTAAACCTGATGGTCGGCGGTGAACAACAGGGTGGTGTGCGCGTAGGCTTGGGACCACAAGGCCCGGACCGCGCGCAGGTCGTTGGCCCCCATTTTGGGCTGTTCCTGCCGGAGCCACGCGAGGGTCACATTGGCATTAAATTCCCAGTTACCCATGATGGGTTCGCCGCTGTACTTTGTGGACTTGCCCGTGGTTAAATAAAGGGTCAGGTCATCCAGATTGGTCAGCACGGCGTCCTCGATCACCCGCGTAAGGTCGTGGTTGGCCATGAGCGTCAGCACCGACGGTTCATTGGCGATTTCCCCCAAGGAGGCGCCAGCGGCCAGCGCATTGGTGAGGGTGGCGTCGGTCACCAGGAATTGCAGGTCGTTGCGGTGCCACAACGAGACCATGCCTGGATAGTCGGCCAGCCGCGGTCCCGTTTGCGGATTTTGCGCCAACAGTCCCGCCAAGTCCGCCAGTTGGTAATAATTGGCCGGCAGCCGGCCCACCGCATTGGCGGTCTTGGAGAAGCCGGCGGACTGCAAGCTTTGGCCCAAATTGCTTACGAGCCGGAGCGTCAGGGGCTGGCTGGACAGGTCATTGGGATCTTTCGTGACCTGGGTGGTCCAGTAGGCGAAATTGAAGATGAAGAAGCTGATGAGGACGAAATAAGCCGCGCCATTCAGCACGCCGAGGCAGATTCCCAACCGGGTGTTGAGTCGCTGCCAAAGGGCTTCCCGCAGGTCGCCCGCGCGGTACTTGTAAAAATGTTCCACCCGATGATGGACATACTGCGCACCGACGGCGAATGGGATGCTGGCTAAAATGAAGCCGGCCACCGGAGCCAAGGCCCAAGCGGTGAGGGGATTGCTTGCGCCCAGATGCGGCAACAGGGGATGAAAGAGCCGGCCGAGCGGGACTGCCAGGAGCGCGGCGAAGAGGATGCTCACAAAAGAAAACGCCGCGCGGATAGCTCCCTGTCGCCAGCCGGCCAAAGCCGCCGCCGTGATCACCAAAATCGCAAATATCCAAATGGTCATACCGACATTAAAAATCATCCCACAAAAAATGCACGACGAAAATGAGGGGGTATTGGGGATCGGGGTTGTTTGCAATCGCCCCAACACCCATTTATCTTGGCCGCGTGAAGATTTCCGTCATTGTCCCGGCATTCAACGAAGCGAAGCTGTTGGGGGCGTCGCTGGCCGGCATTCAGTCGGCGGCGGGCGCCTTCGCGCGACTGGGCTGGGATTTTGAACTGATCGTCTGCGACAACAATTCCACGGACGACACTGCCGCCATTGCGGGGGCGGCCGGCGCCAGAGTGGTATTTGAACCGTTCAACCAGATTGGCCGCGCCCGCAACACCGGGGCGGCGGCGGCCGCCGGCGAGTGGTTGATTTTTGTGGATGCGGATTCGCATCCCAGCGCGGAATTATTCGCCGATGTGGCAAAACAGATTGTCAGCGGACGCTGTCTGGCCGGCGGAGCCTCCATCCGGCTGGATGAGGACTTGTTGGTGGCCGGTCTGATCGCGCGGATCTGGAATCTGGCCAGCCGGGCGGGGCGCTGGCTGGCGGGTTCATTTATTTTCGTGGAGGCGGCCACCTTTCGCCAGTTGGGCGGGTTCAGTCAGGAACTGTTTGCGGGGGAGGAATTGGAATTGAGCCAGCGGCTGAAACGACTCGCGCGCCAAACGGGGCGGCGCGTCGTCATTCTGCACCGGCATCCGCTGGTGACGTCGGCCCGTAAAATGCGGCTCTACACGCCGTGGGACCACTTGCGGCTGTTGGCGCGGGTGACGTATAATCGCCGCGTGCTAACGAAGCGTGAGGCGTGTACGCTGTGGTATGACGGGCGGAGGTGATGCGTGATGCGTGAGGCCCAATCGTCCTCGTAATCAAAAACAGGGAAACTCGAGGACGAGCAAGAGGAGCAATGGATTTGCGTGAGACAAATCCTAATTCTTCTTTCCCGCGGCGAAATAATCCAAGTACCGCATGAGCTGCTCCTTCATTTCCTTGCGCGGCACGGTGGCGTCGATGAGGCCATGGTCGAGCAGGAATTCGGCGGTTTGAAAACCGGGCGGGAGGTCGGCGTGAGTGGTATCCTTGATGACGCGCGGGCCGGCGAAGCCGATGAGGGCGGCGGGTTCGGCGAGAATCAAATCGCCCAGCGCCGCGTAGCTGGCCATCACGCCGCCATAGCTGTTGTTCGTCAACACGCTGACGTAGGGCAGGCGCTGGCGCGCGTGGTAGGCTAGGGCGGCGGAGGTCTTGGCCATTTGCATGAGGCTGAAGACGCCCTCCTGCATTCGCGCGCCGCCGCTGGTGGAGATGATGACCACCGGCCAGCCGCCTTCCGTTGCGCGTTCGATCAGCCGCGTCAATTTTTCGCCCACCACCGATCCCATTGAGCCGCCCATGAAACCGAAATCCATCACGCCGAGCGCGACCCGATGCGCGCCGATCTTGCCAATGCCGGTCACCACGGCGTCGGTGAGCATGGTGTTCCTGCGGTCGCGCTCGAGTTTGCCCCGGTAGCCGGCAAATTTGATCACGTCCACGCTGGACATTTCGGCGTCCATTTCCTCAAAGGTGCAGGTTTCGACGAGGGAATGAATGCGCTCGCGTGAGCCAATGGGGAAATGATGCTGGCATTTGGGGCAAACCTTGAGGTTTTCGTCCAGTTCCTTGTCAAAGATCATGGTGCCGCAGGTCGGACATTTGGTCCACAAACCCTCCGGAATGTCGCGTTTTTTGCTGCGCGGCTTGACATTGATCTGCTTGGGTTTGACGGGGAAGGTCGTGGGGGCGTGCGTGATTGGCGGCGTCAAGGCCGGCTCAATTTGGGCAACGCCGCCAATTGATTTCTTCGTGAACGAAGTGGTATCCATGCTGCCTATGTTTAGCTGTTTTCGAGGGCTGAAACAAGTCTGAATAAAATGACGAATGACAAATGACAAATGACGAAAGAAATCCCAACGACAAGTGACGAAACCTGCCAGCCAGGCTTCCCTGTGCTCCGTAATGTTCGCGAAGGGAGGATTTGGTCATTTGAGCTTCGGCATTGATTTGTCATTCGTCATTCGTCATACCCGGCTGCCTCAAACCCCGCGCGCCACCGTCCAGACGCAGACCTCAACCGCGCCGGCTTCGCGCAACGCCCGCGCGCAATCGTTGGTGGTGGCGCCGGTGGTGAAGACGTCGTCCAGCAGTACGATGCGCTGTCCGGCCAGCCGGGCGCGGGGGGGCACGGCAAAGGCGTTCCGGAGATTCGCCGCCCGCGCGTCGCGTTTCAAGTGGGTTTGCGTGACGGTGGGCTTGGTGCGCCGCAGCATTCCTTGCGCACACGGGATGCCGGTGGCACGGCTCAAATGCCGCGCCAGCAGGGCGGACTGGTTGAATTCGCGCTCGCGCTCTTTGAGCGGATGCAGGGGCACCGGCACCAGGAAATCCCAGCCCTGCCCGCGCAACGCCGGCGCCGCCTCGCGCACCAGCAGGCCGGCCAGGAAGTTCTCAAACCACAGCGCCCGCGAATACTTGAATCGGTGGATCGCATCCCGCACGACGGTTTTGGCCACCGCCGCCGAGCGGGCGGACGTGAAATAGAACTTCGATTCCTGGCAATTCGTGCAAATAAATTCGGTTGTAAGGGCGCCCGCGAACGGCAGGCCGCAGCGCTGGCAGAACGGGGGCCGGATAAAGCGCACCTGCGACCAGCATTGGCTCCCCACAAAACCCTCACGCGGCGTGGCGGGCTCCGCTTGGCAAAGCTGGCAGACTTCGGGGTAGAGCAGGGCGAGGCCGCGGTTAAGCCAGCTTGGGAATTTGCCTGCAGCCAGAGTCATGGAGGGAATTTATTTCGTTGGCGGCGGGCGGAAAGAAAATTCTGTGGGAAAATTTGGGGATGTTCGCGGACAAATACCGCCATTCTCAGCCCCGTCAGGGGTGAAATCTTTGTAGCAGTCCCGTTGCTGAAGTTTCCAAGCTCTGTTCAGGAGCGGCATTTGAGGGCAGGGGAATATGCCACTCCTGACGGAGTTGATGGCCCTTGGAGATTGGAAGCTACAAATATGCCGCGCCGTTGGCGCTGATTGATTCTATTCCGGGTAGTGCGCGATGCGCATTGACGATCAAAAAAGCCTTGTAGAGATGCCTTCCGTCCGCTTTGATGCATCCATGCGCGGCCTCTTCATCGGTGGCCTTTTGGCCATCAGTCTGGTGCCCGGATGCTCAACCAGTTATCAACCGGCGGCCAAGGAACCTGACCCAGTTTATCAAGACCGGCGGTTGAGCGAATGGCTCCGGGATTTTGACGGTACCAACCAAGCGCCAAGCCAGGCGATGGCGGCAGAAGCGGTGCGGCATATCGGCGTGGCCGGAATGCCGTTGATCATTGATTGTTTGAGCACGGCCCGGATGGAACAGTGCAAGTTGGATGCGAAAAAGTGGCAAGACAGGCAAAAGAATGCAATTTATGACGTTCCGCGTCCACCGTGTCCAAGAAGGGAAGCACTGGCGGCATTGGACGCCCTTGCGTCGGTGGCTGCGGATGCTTTACCCGCCTTGGAAAAACTACTGCACGAAGATCCGCCTGACCCTGCCGCTCTGTATATTGCTACTCGCATCGGTCCGGCGGGTGTGCCGCTGTTGACGACATGTTTGACGAACAGCAGCAAGTTCTTGCGGTTGGAAGCCGGCGTTTGTCTGGATTTGATGAATTCCCGTTCGGAAGTCTTTTATCCCCAGATTCAGGTTGGCCCTGACGCACCCAGTTTTAGTCGGCGATTTTGCGAGTTCAATTCGAAGATGTTGCAAGCTGCGGCTCAAGTTTATAGGACTGAACACCCGCGTCCGTCTGTGCAGGAAGAAAGATCGTTTGGCACGCCATCACCCCCGCTCGTTGCGCCAAAATGACTCTTCTTGCGGCAGGATTTATGCTTGGCTGGTTTCCATTAATTCTTTGTCATAATGCGGAATTCGATTGCATAGCGGGGGCCGGCTTGGAATAAACTTGTGATTGCACAACAGCTTTAACCGTAAACAATTTTTTATTTTATGAAAACGATGTTCCATCCCGAAGCAGGCTGCCGCTTCCTGTCTCTCGTCACCCGCCACGCGTCGCTCGCCTTGCTGGCCGGCCTTGGATTGCTGGCCGGCAACACCCACGTCCAAGCCGAGGTTCCATACCAGGTGCAGGACACCGTCCAGCTCATGGGCAACGGCGGCATTGATTATGTCTATGCCGACAACGACGGCCGGCGCGTCTATGTGCCGCGCGGCGGCAACACCTTTGTGTTTGACTTGGACAGCCACAAATACATCGGCACGGTCACCAACGTGGGCGGGCATGGGGTGGCGGTAGACACCAAGTCTCATCACGGTTTCGCCAGCGGCCCAAAAATCGGCATGTTCGACACCGAGACGCTGCAAAAGCTCAAGGACATTGACGTGCAGGGCCGGCCCGACGGCATCCTGTGGGAGCCGTTCACGGGCAAGGTGCTCATTTTCAGCCATCAGTCGCCCAGCATCACGCTGATTGACCCGGCGGAGGGCGCCGTGACCGGCACGATTGACGTGGGCGGCGCGATGGAGCAGGCGCAAAGTGATGGGCAGGGGAAATTGTACGTGGATGTTGAGGACGAGAAGAAAATCGCGGTGGTGGATTTGAAGACGATGAAGGTGGTCACCAAATATGATCTCGGCTCGAGCGCCGGCGAACCGGGCGGCTTGGGATTCGACGTGAAGAACCACCTTTTGTTCGCCATGTGCGCCGATCCCAATGTTTGCGTGGTGCTCAACGCCGACGATGGAAAAGTGCTGGCCACTCTGCCGATCGGCGATCACACCGACAGCGGCGGATTCAATCCGAACACGATGGAGGCGTTCAGTTCGCAGCGGGACGGCACGTTGACGATCATCAAGGAAAGCAGCCCCACGAGTTTTGCCGTGGAACAGACCGTGCCGACCAAGCCCGGCTGCAAGACTTGTTCACTTGATGCTAAGAACAACAAAATCGTGCTGATTTGCACCGAACGCCTGCCGGGCGCGCCCACGCCGGCGCCCGCCACCAACGCGCCCGCCGGCCAGCGGCCCCGCGGTCAGCGCGGCGGTCCAGGCAATCTGGATGTGTTGTGGGTGGGCCGCTGATCCGCGGGAACCAGATTTGCGGGTAACCACCGCCCGGCCATTCACTGGCCGGGCGTTTTTTTTGGCGGAGGCAATCGGCCGGCGTGAGGCCCGCCGGTTGCCATCCGGCGATACCGCCGACTGCCAGTCGGCGGTACAACTTCGCACACGGAAATTTGTTCGCCGCCGGGAGGGCGTTGTGCTAGTTTTTTCCGGGATGGCACGTTTGAACAACACAACGGCGGCCGGCGAAGAGCGCTTCGGCAGGTTTTACCTGCGCGAAATGTTGAATTCCGGCGGCATGTCGGAAATCTGGCTGGTGGTGGATGGCCGCAACAAGCCTTTCGCCCTGCGGAAGTTGAAGCGCGAACTGCGCTTCAATTTCACGGCGCGGCGGCGGTTCCTGCGCGGCTGCGAGATCCTGTCGCAATTGACGGAGAGCGACTACATCGTGGGCTACGTGGAACACGGCCGGGCGGAGGGCACCTGCTATCTGGTCATGGATTACCTCGAGGCGGAGAACCTGAAGGAATTGTACGCGCGGCAGGACCCGCTGCTCACCGAACACGTGGCGCAGATTCTGATTGATGCGGCCACGGGCTTGAGCCACGTCCACGAGAGCGGCTACATGCACCTGGACTTCAAGCCGGAAAACATCCTGATCAGCCGCAACGCGGCGGTGCGGCTGATAGATTTCGACATGGCCCAGCCGATTCCTGAAAAGCCGGTGAAGTTTTCCAAGAACCCCGGCACGCCCGGTTACATGGCGCCGGAGCAATTGAAGCGCGAGCCGATTGACGCGCGGGTGGATATTTTCGCCTATGGCGTCTCGGCCTACGAATTGTTGACGAATCACAAGCCGTTTCCCGGCGATTCCCCGGGCGAAATTCTGGCGGCGCAGATGGACCCGTCCGGGCCGATTCCCCTGCGCGACCACAATCCCGATGTGCCGCCGGCGCTGGAAAAAGTGGTCTTGAAATGCCTGGAACGCGACCCCGAGCGCCGTTATCCGTTCTGCGGCGTGATGTTGCGCGAGTTGCAAGGCGCGCTGTACGTCTGATTCGCGGCCGCCATGAATCGCTGAAACTCCGCGTCCGGGGGCGCGCGAAACTCGTGGTTTCGCCCGCGCCAGTCAAACTGAATGCAGCCGGCGTGCAGGGCGTGGTTTGGCAGGATCAGGCGCCCGCGTTGCTCCCCGGTCAAACGCCGTTCGACCAGGGCGAGGTAGAGATCCGGATCGCCCCCATAGAGTTTGTCGCCCACCAGGGGGTGGCCAAGGTGCTGGAGGTGGATGCGGATTTGGTGTTTGCGGCCCGTCAGGGGCTCCAGCCGTAAGAGGGAGAAGGATCTTCCGGGGCCGCCTGCGTGTGTTGGCGGCTGATTCGTCGGCTGTGAACTCACGTTCACGCCCGCAGCCGCCTCATCCTCATCCTTGCCATGAACCGGAGCGCCGAGCACCGCCTCGGCTCGTTGGATGCGATTGCCTGCCAACTGGCCGAGGCGGTGCTCGGCGCTCCGACCGCACGGTTCATGGTGCCAAGGCGCGGCAGCAGGCCGTGGAGGCTCGCCATCAACTATTGGCTGTGAACTGACCTTGACGGCCACGGAAAACCTCTGCTCCACGAAGTACTGGGTTTGTGCGGGATGGCCATCGCGACGCACGCAATCCTTGATGGCAACGCGGCTGGTTTCGTCTTTGCCGAGCGGCGCGTCAATGAGGCCCTGATCCGCCGTGACATGGCCATGAACGATGGCCAGATATTCCTTCCGCACCGCGCGGGTTTCCCAGATCTTTCCCAACTCGCGGGCGGCCAGGGGGGTCTTGGCGATCACCACCAGTCCCGAGGTTTCGCGGTCCAGCCGGTGCACCAAGTGGGGGATGGCGGCGGATCGCAAATAAATCCGGGCGCGGCTGATCAGGCTGGAATAATCATCCCCCTTGGTTGGGTGACAGACCAAATCCGCCGGTTTGTGAACGACCAGCAGGTCGGCGTCTTCGTAAATGATTTCCAACCGGACCGATTGATTGGCCTTTTGCGGGTTGCTTTGGGGTGGTGCCACGTTTGGTGCCACGGGCGCTAGTTCAGCCGGTTGCGGCGAAGTTGGGTGAGCAGTAGATCATTCATGGTTACAGGGTCGGACGGGGCCTGCGATTTGGCAAGTGTTTACGGCTGCTCGACGGCGAATTGGAGGGCGGCATCCTTGAGGGCGGTGCGGACGTGGCCGCAGGCGAACTGGGCGATCTGTTTCATGGTGCCTTCGGTGGTCAGCCACCGGCGGAGGAGCGTGGCAATTTCGTCGCTGCTGGGGGGGCTGGAGTTCGAACACGGTAAACCAACTGCTGAAGCGCGGTTAGAAATCTCTCAGGGCGCAGTTGCTGGTGCGGAGGATGACGAAAACCACGCCGCCGAGAAGGGCAATACCGGCGGCAGAACGGGCCATCCAAAAATGGCAAGTAATGTTTGGTTTTTGGCTGGAAATGTGTAGCCCTTTCGCAACCGAATGTTTCAAAATGACCCCATAGGACTGCCATGAGGATTTTGGGGGGATTTTCGCAACCGCACAAACTTGTGTGGTGCGGGAATTCTGTTGCCGCAAATCAGCTTCCTTCTGCCGCCGCCAGATTTTATGGCACGGCTGACACAGTTTCCGAATCGCCGACGACTTGGAATTTCCGGCCATCAATCCGGCCAACGCCGCCGAATGCGGCAAATTCCGACTGGGCATCTCCACGCCAGACAACCACGCGCCGCCCGCGCCAACGTTTCTGCCGCAATCAACGCCGCTTGCCAAAGAAATAGCGTGTCAACCAAAAGATAAATCTATGAAAATGAAAAAAATCTTCCGCAACATTTGTTGTCTGGCCGTGGTGCTCTGGGGTGGGGCGCTAACGGCGCAGACCATGCCGCAGGATAACTGGCGCAGCAACCAGCACCAGTTCTCCGCGCCCGATCCCACGGTGACGTTAAGTTCCATCGCCATTGGCACGGGCGGCGTGTATGTGGGATTTATCGGCCCGGCCAGCAACAGCATCGGCCAATTCCAGGAGAACGGCGTCTTCATTCGCCAGTTCGGCACGTTTGGCGGCATTCGGGGCATCGCCTGCGATTCCACTGGGAATGTTTATGTGCTGGATGCCGGCGATTCCACCGTCAAAGTCTTCGATCAGGATGGCAGCCCGCTGCGCCAGTGGGGCAGTTTCGGCACGAACGACGGGCAGTTCAGTCTCACGGTGGCAAACGCAACGACGGCGATCACGGTGGGTACCAATGATCAAATCTATGTCTGCGATCCTGGCAACAGCCGGGTGCAGGTTTTTGACAAGCTGGGAAACTTGCTGCGAAAATGGGGCACTCTGGGAAGCTCACCGGTTAACATAGCCGCCTGTCCCGACGGCCGAATTTATGTGAACAACCCAACTCCAACCTTTTTTGATTCGTCGGGGAATTGGATAAGAACGCTGCAGCCTCTTTTCGATGCTGATCGTAACGGCTACGGATTTTCCCCAATCAGTTGCCTGTGTACCTTTCCAGACGGTCTCGTGTTGGCAGGCTATCGTGACAATAATTTTCTTTGGTTGATCCGCCTTGATGCCAGCGACAATCAGGTTGGTCCAAGTTTTTACCAAACTTATGTAAACAGCCCCAGTTTGCCACAGAGTGCGGCCATTGACAGGCGCGGTGATCTTTACGCTAATTTTGGAAATGTCGTGCAAATCACTGAACGGGAATATTCCAGCGTTCAGAACCCGCCGACCCCGCCAGCCATTCCGCTGCCGATGGTCCTGAATGTTTCGCAGCGCCCGAATACGGCGTGGCTCGACGTGGATTTCAGGATCACCGACGCGGACAGCACGAATGTGGCTGCGACGGCGCTGGCGTTTGTCAATGGCGGCAATACCCTCTCGGCAGCCGTGCCCATGAGCACCTTCATGGAGAACACGGCCACAAACCTTGGGGCCAATACGCCAGCAAATACCAATCTGCATATTACTTGGAACATGGGTGCCGATTGGTCTATTGATTACGCCCAAGTCCAAGTGGAAGTGCTGGCCAATGATGGTCGCGGCCTGATGGGCTTCCACTGGATCACGGTGCCCACGGACGGCACCAATGCCGCCTTCCAGGCCAGCAGCGCCGCCGTGCCGGAGTCGGAATTGCTTTCCGTCTGGTATTGGCTCATCGCCACGCACAATCCCGGCATCTTGTTCACAAACGGAACGGTAATGGGGTTGGGCGGCGCTTTTGATGGACAATTACTTTCCAATGATGCTGGAGGAACCACCGTCGCCGGTCGGGCGTTTGCTTACAGCCAGATGGGTGTCCGCGCCATCACGCCGGCGGAAATCGCCCGGGCCGGTGCCGGGAGTTATGGGTTCAGTTCGGTGAACGCCAACTCGGTGGTCAAATTGCCGTGAGCCATTGGTGGACGCTTATTTGTGTCTGCAACTTACCAAGCAATGCAATCCACACCCGAATTTCAAAGCGGGCATTTCTACGAGGTGGTAGGGACAGCGCGCTGTGCTGTCCCCGGCGGTAAAGCCGCCGGAATGGCGCCCGCCGCGCGATTCTTTGCGCTCGCTCTATGGGCGCGGACGGCGCAGCGCGCCGTCCCTACCTGGGTTTTGCTGCTCGTCTGGCTTACCGCGTCCGTCGTTTCTTCGAAGGCGCAGAATGTGCAATTCATCCAAACGTCCGATCCAGCGGGGATTGTGAACCAAACCACTTATCCGGCTTTGGGCGATTCCGCCAGCACCGTGACCGCGCCGGCGAGCACGGGCGGCTATGCGTTTTGTTATTGGACGCTCAACGGCGTGCGTTACAACGATCTGCTCGGCGTGGCCCTGAATCCGGCGCCGTTCAACGTGACTGCGCCGATGGCGGCGGTGGCGCATTACCTGCCGGCGAGCCGGGATTCCAACGGCTCGGGTCTGCCGGATGCGTTCAAGCTGCAATACTTCGGCACACTGGACATCACGTCCAACAGCGTCCCAGTGCCCGACGGCTTCACGGTGGGGCAGAAGCTGCAATGGGGATGGAACCCGGCGGCCTATCATCAGATTGAAGTCGGCGGCATCAGCCGGCGGCGGATGGCGGGTTTGCTGGTGGTCGTGCCGGGCTACGTCGGGCCGCGCGAAAATCTTGGCGGCATCAGCCGCCGGCGCTCCGCCACGACCATGGTGATTTTGAACAACGCCTACGCCCGCTTGAATGTGGTCAGTTCGCCAGTGGGAATTCTGGGCAGCAGCCAGGTGGTGCTGAAAGGCACCACGGTGAATCTGCCGGTCGCGCCGACCAGCAGCTACGGCTATAACTTCACCGGCTGGCTCACAAATGGTGTGCGCGTGGATTCGCCCAGTCAAAACCAGCCGATTCCGATCGCCATCAATCAGGATACGACGGTGGTGGCGCGATATATTTTGTCCACCGCCGACACTTTTGGGGTGGGAATTTTCGATTGGATGGAATGGTTTTATTTCAATCAAATCGGCTATGGACTGGGCGACGATCCGGTGGGCGATGGCATTTCGCTGGGAGTGAAAATATTCCGGGGCTATTCGCTGGCGGTGCCGCATGAACTGGCGACCGGTGGCCTCAGCCGCCGCCGTTCCGCCACGACGATAGTGATTTTGAATAACAACTATGTTCAATTGAATGCCGTCAGCGATCCGGCGGGCATCGTGAGCAGCAGCCAGGTAGTATTGAAAAACAGCACGGTAAATCTGCCGGTTGCGCCCGGGAGCGGCTACGGATATAATTTCACCGGCTGGCTGACGAATGGCGTGCGTGTGGACCAGCCAACGCAAATCCAGCCGATACCCATCACCGTCGGTCAGAACACCGTCGTCACCGCGCGCTACATTCCAACAGCCGCCGACACTTTGGGGGTGGGCATCCCGGATTGGCTGGAGTGGTTTGACTTCAATCAAATCGGCTACACACTGAATTCCGACCCGGTGGGTGACGGCATTCCGCTGGGCGTGAAAATCTTCCGCGGCTATCCGCTGGCGGCGTTCAATCAATTGGACATCGGCGGGATTTCGCGTCGGCGGTCGGTGTTGACGGCGGTGAATTATTTTGCGGTTCCTCCGCCCGGAGCCATTACCGACACAGCCAGCCAGATTGCAAACGTCTCCGTAAAATTGAATGGCTGGGTGAATCCGAACAGCCTGCCGACCACTGCGCATTTTGAATTCGGCCTTACGAACCTATCCGAAAACGCTACGGTGCCGCAGGCAGTCGGCAGCGGAACGAATGCCGTTCCCTTCAATCAGACGATCAGCAGTTTGGTGCCAGGCAGCACTTATCATTTCCGCATTGTGAGCGCCAGCAAGAGCGGCACCAGCTATGGCAGCGACCAGACTTTCATCACTGACGCTCTCCCGCTGGCCGTGCAAGCGGTGGCGCAAACCAATGGCGCGATTGTCTTCACTTGGAGTTCAAGAAGCGGCAATGTGTATCAATTGCAATACAGCACGGATTTGAGTTCGACGAACTGGATTGATTTGGGCGGGCCGATTACCGCCGCCGATATTTCGGTGTCTGCATCAGATGTGGTTGGCACTGATTCGCAGCGGTTTTATCGCGTTGAGTTGTTGCCGTAATTGGGGGCATCGTCCGCCTACTGCGCTGGCGGAACTTGGCCGGGGGCACTCGCCTGCACGGAGGCGACCGTTGGTTGAGGGGCGCATGGTGCAGATGATCCATTCCATGCAGTCGGGGCTGCGGTGAACTTCGGTCAAAATGCATGAAGGCTCGTCCCATGGGCGTTCGGGTGTCCACGTTGATGTCGAGAAATACAATGCGGGCACCCAAGGTTTCAAAGAGAATGACGGTCTGGGACGCGTCCACGGTGTCGCGGCCAAGGCGGTCCACCTCGATGACGATGATGGAGGGATTCTCGTCGGCGGCGAGGACTGCTAACGCTCACCCAGTGCCGGGCGCTTCAGAATTGCTCCCCGATGTACGCGGAGTGCCAGCGCAAATCTTTCTCGATCACCCCTTTGGTTTTTACGCGGCCCATGATTTCGTCAATCTGGCGCCAGTCCAGTTGCAGGGAGCCTTGCTCGGGCCAATCTTCCCGTTCGGCCGACCAGGAGCCTTGAGGCCAGAAATCCAAGCGCAGTTCGATGCCGTCATTTCTCTCCTCGGGGGTGACCATGGCCAGTTTTTCGAGCGTTTTGGGAAAACTTTTGCCATTGGCATGGGACCAGCGCCACAACACCTCGTCGGTGATGTCCAAGGGCAATTCCGGGGATCGGACGGCAAACAACCGCGGGTGGGTGATGCGGGCTGGATCCAGCGCGGCCTTCTCGGCGACGAAGATGGCCAGCTCGCCGTGGATGATATCGTTGACGCCATACAGCGAGGGCCAGATGGGGGTCACCACATTGTTTGTGCCCCGATACTGGAAGGAAATGCGCGGCGGCGCCGGCTCGTCAATCAAGGTGTGATAAGGATGCGACACTTCTTCATAGCCGTGCTTCAACGGCACGATCGTGGTGTGAGTCTTGCAGCCGGCCCCAGCCAGGGTGAGCAGGAGCAATCCGCCCCGGATGGCAAACGACATTGGTAATTTCATGGTCAAGGCCTCCTCGCCGACGCGGTTATCAACGGTATCCGTTGCCAACGCGCCGGCGGCATCAGCCACTCAGATGGTGTTGGCAAAACCGGCGCGGGTCAAGCCCCGGCTCGCCGGCATAATCGGGGTATTAATTAAGAACGTTAAGTTTGGGACGTTGAGTTTCGGTTGACAGCCGCGTCAACCGGGAATAATATGCCAGCCTAAACCAATAAAATGGATCGCAAACCAGTTGATTGATGTTCGCAATGCACGCGCAGAGGCGCAGGACTCCGGGCAGTGAGGGAGTATGTTGAGTTTCTTGCCGTGGTCGCCGGTGGCCCCTTGGGCTTCGCATGGATCCATCCCGCTGAATAGTCCTTGTCACTCACTTCATACATGACCATTGGTTTTTCAAATATTATGCGCCGCCCCCGATGTTTTCGCTGGCTGCTGTTCTTGGGGATTGCCGGTCTCGCCAGCGGCGCCACTCGGGTGCGGGCCTCGCAAACCTTGGAATTCAGTTGGAGCGACAGCTTCGATCCCAACATCGTGTCCCACAATGTCTATTGCGGAACGCAAAGCGGCGTTTATGGCTATCCCGTCAACGTTCCCGATCTGGTCACGCCCCTCCTGCCCGGCTTTGAAGATGGCTCGACCAATTATTTTGCCGTTTCGGCGGTGGATGTCTTTGGCAACGAAAGCGGCCTTTCCAGCGAGGTGGTTTTTACGGTTCCGCCACCGGCATCCTTGGGCCTGCAGGCGCAGGCGGCGACGGATGCTTTTGCGGCGGTGCAGCTATCCTGGTCGCCCAGCCCCGAGTTCGATGTGTACGGATATTTCGTTCAGTACGGAACGCAGAGCGGCGTTTATACTTCCGCCCAGGAGTTCGCTTACACGACGGCCGGGACCATTTACGGTCTGGCCAGCGGCACGACGTATTATTTTGTCATCGCGCCCATTGACTATGCTGGAGGAATTGAGGCTTTTGCCACCAATGAAGTCCAGTATGTGGCTCCCGGGCTCGCGCCGGTGGTGCTGACCGCGCAACCGGCGGCGAATTTGCCCGGGGTGGAGCTCCGTTGGAATACCACGACCAATGAGGGGGCCTATGGCTACAATGTTTATTGCGGCACCGACAGCAGCGATTGCGCCCCGGTCCTCAACTATGTTTTGACCAACGACATCGTGCTCACTGATCTTGCGGCCGGGCAAACCAATTATTTCGAGGTGACTTCGGTGGATGCCTATGGCAACGAAAGCCCGGTTTCCAACGTGGCCTCAGCCGTCGCCTCCCTGCCGGGTCCGATGACCTTGCAATGGCAAACTT
>Ga0316232_1003275_pt1 | contig 15247 bp, 11 predicted proteins | sample TBHtaG_FD_206006 | JGI IMG/M metagenome (GOLD analysis project Ga0316232, IMG submission 206006) | Freshwater microbial communities from Trout Bog Lake, Wisconsin, USA - TBH18025_13 | ecosystem: Environmental > Aquatic > Freshwater > Lake > Hypolimnion/Profundal zone | place: USA: Wisconsin... | reverse complement strand
TCTGATGGCAAAGGGAATCTTCCGTAGGCTGGGGACTCTCCGGCTTGCGAAAGCGGCAGAGGACTGCCCGCACTCCAAGACGCTGACGCGCTTATCGGAAGCCCCACTCGGCTCCATCGCCACTCCTGTAAAGCGAAAGTTATCGTGTTACAGCATACTAGCTTACTTAACATTCTTTTCATGGACTATCTTCCCCATGTCTTTGTTGAGTTTCTCCTGGTCGGCGGCGATGTCGTTCAATCCTTCGAACGAGTTCATCAGCCGCTCGGCCATTTCCGCCCGCTTTTCTTCGGGCGTCACAATCTTGACCTGATAATGCACCGTGCTTCCGACGCCCGGCCCGGTGACATCGTTGCAGTCGGTCGCGTCGATCCAGTACTCAATCGCGTCGCCCGCCTTCGGTCGGAAACTGAGCGCGCCGAGCTTCCACTCAAACTGCCGCGAAATCGCCTTCGTGTTCGCAGCCGGAACTTCCAGGTCCACTTTTTGCTCGGATGCGCCGGTGGCGGCCGCCCGGGCCTCCGACGGCTTCAACGCGTAATGAAGCGTCACGCGCGCGATCCCAAAATCGTCGTCGGCTTCGTATCCCACCAGCAGCGCGCCTTGTGGAGTAACCGATTCCTCGGCGCGATCGGGCACGGTAATCCGCACCGTGGGCGGACGGTCTGGCACGATGTCGAGGCGATGCACCGCGCTGTCCCGCGAACCGACGCCGTGTTCGTCGGTCAACTGAATGGAAAATCCGGCGAGGCCTTTGGCGGGAATGAAAATGGATGCGGAGAATGACCGCGGATCGCCGCGGTCGATGCGAACCGGCGCTTCGCCCGCGGTCCCCGAGAGGCGCACGGTCGCGCTGGAGAGCCGGGCGCTGGCGGCGATCTTTAGATTCAAGCGGCTGCCGGCAAGCAGCGTGAGGTTTCCCAGCGAGCGGCGCACGGTTCCGAGGCGCGTGTAAGCCGGAAATACTTGCTCGCATTCAATATTCGTCACCGCGGGCCGGGGCCACGCGGTCACGCGGAACAGCGGAGTCTCGGCATCGTTCAATCGGATTGAGTACGCAAACGATTCCTGGACGCTTTCGAGGGTGCGCCGGAACCGGGTGGGCGCCGCCGGGTCGGCATCGAGCGAAAATTCCTGCACCCGCCCGGGGCTTGTTTTGACCTGGAGCCCGCCGAAAGCGGGAATGACGCCGGCGGCGACGGCTTCGATCGCGACATTGTCGCCCACCGCGATGTTTCGGTCGCCCGCGGTTACAGTGATGCGCGTCTTGCGGGGAATCCCGTCGTTAAGCAGCAGCGCGCGTCTGAAAAGCACCGACAGCAGCGGGGTTCCGTGCGTCAGCGTTCCCGTGACCGCCACCAGCGCAACGCCGGCGATCAGCAGCGCGCGCCGCAGCCGCGCAGTATCGACCACGCGCCCAAAATGAAGCTGCGCCTCGATGGCCGCCGCTTCCGCCAGCAGCGCGCGAACCAGCGCCTGCGACATCCCCGGATGGCGCGAACGCGAAAGCTGAATGGCGGCGATCAGCCGGCCCTCGAAACTCGGCAGCTTGCGCTCGATCGATAGCGCGACGGTGTCCTCGCCCGGCCACCGGCAGAACCGCGTGGCAAACCACCACCCCAGCGCGGCGCAGCCGGCGGTCATCAACGCGCAACGAATCCCCCACGCCAGTTCGAGCCGCCAGTCCGCCAGCATTTCCACGGCAACGACCGCAATCGCCAGTGCGAGCACCAGCGTCAGGCCCGTGGAAACCGCCACGCCCACCGACCGCCGCCGAATGGCATGCACCCGCCCGCGGAGCGTCTTCGCTTCGCGCGTGCGGATGACATCGGTTTTTGTTTGCGTGTTCATTTGAGGTGCCAGCGCCTGCGCAACGCCCATTCCACGCTGACGATTGTCAGCATCAAGATAAAATAGAACGGCGTCGCCCACAACTCCACGTCGTGCTCCGAGCGAATCCGTTCCGTCGCGCGGCTCACGGCGGACGGCAGTTTCGTAAGATCCTCCTCGCGGAAGAACGCGCCGCCGCTTGCCTCCGCCATCGAACGCAACAGCGTCTCGTTCATCGCGGTGTCGCCCAGTTCGAAGCGCGGGTCGGCGGCGGCGAATTCCACAGCGGTCTTCGGGTCGCTCTCCACCGAAAACCGATAGGTCCCGGGGGCGATCGCGACAAAGTCGCCGCGGTACATCCCGGGCTGACCGGGCATCGGGCGCAGGGTGGTTTCCTGTTTTTCGCCCGGAGGCGCGCCCGCGGCCTGGACGGTGTAGAAGCCGTGGACGGCGGGGTCTTTCACCGGCTCGAACCCTTCGTTGTAGAGCCGGGCGTAAATGGTGACCCGTTCGCCGGTGGTATAGTTCTGTTTGTCGGCGGAAAGCTGCGTGCGCTTCGCCCCGCCCAGGAGGTGAGACAGCGCCATGCGTTGCGCGATGCGGCTCCAGAACAGGGAATGATGGGCCTCCCCGGCGTTCTTGCGCCAGCGCCAGGTGTTATCCGTTCCCACAAAAAGCACCTGCCCCAGCCCGTATTGCTGAAGAGCCAGCGCCGGCATCCGCCCGAAGCGCGTCGCATGGGCGGGATCGGGATCTTCCATCAACACCTGCGCGCCCGGCTTGGCGCGAAGCACTTTGGCAACCCACTGCACCGGCGGGAAGCTGTTCCAGATCGCGGCATTCTCCGCTTCGTCCTGCGCCAGCTTTAGCATTGCGCTGGTGCGGCCCAACGGCGTCAGCAACAGGTTCACCGGCCCGCTCTTGCTTCCGCCGGCTCCCCCCGCATCCAACTCCACCGGCAACAGCTTTTCCAGCGGCGTGTCCCTGTAAGCCGTGGGATTCGATTTCTTGCCCGCAATCGCAATGCACGAGCCGCCGAATTTCGCGACGAACTCAACGAGGCTCTCCGCCTGCGCCGCCGTAAACACCTTGGGATCGACATCGCCCACGATGACCAGATCGAACTTCAGCAGCATCTCCTTGCTGGGCGGAATTGCAGGGAGATACGGCGACGATTCACCCTCGGAAATTCCCGGATCGCCCTCCAGCAAAACGCACTTCAGGTCCACGCGCCGGTCGCGCAGCAGGATGTTGCGAAGGTAACGAAATTCCCAGCGCGGCGATTGCTCGATGAAAAGAATCTTGATCTTGCTGTCGATGACGCTGAGCCGCTGGGAGACGGAATTGTTGTCCTTGACGGTCTCATCCTCAAGCGGCGGGATCGACGCCTGCAACACGTACTCTCCAGTCTTTTTCGGCGTGAAATCCAGCGACACCACCTGTTCGGCGTCTCCGGTGAATTCCACCTCCTTATCCGCCACGTTTTCGTCGCCGAGTTTCAGCGTCAGCCGCGCCTTTTCGCCCTTCATCCCCTGGCCGCGCACGCGCACGGTCACCGGCAGTTTGTCGTTCACGAACGCGACTTCCTGAGTGAAGAGGTTGTTGACCGCAATATCCTTGGGCGAGGTGATGCCGACCCCGTATGCGTAAACTGGCGCCCCGGCGCTCTTCGCCGCGGCGACCGCTTCCATCACGTCGCTGCCCGCGTTGTTCGCGCCGTCGGTGACCAGAAAAATGCCGGCCAGCGGTTGCCCGCGCTTGCGTCCGACAACCTCGCGTATCGCGTCGCCGATGGCCGTCATCGAACCGGTGCCGGAGAGGGCGGCCGGCCAGGTGTCGTGCGTGCCGGCGAGACGCTTGACCGACTGACCGAAAGCGAATCCGTCCAGGTCGAAGTTGCGCTTCAGCTCGTTGAGGAGATCGAGGCGGAAATCCCGCAACACGTCTTTGACCAGCTCGACGCGGGTCACATGCTTTGGGTCCGGGCTCTTGCTAAAGAGCGAGGCGCGCGTGACATCCATCGCGTCGGCGCGCGAATCCTTGATCGCCATGCTGGCGCTGTCGTCAAACAGGCAGACGAGCACGCGCCGGACGCTGCCTTCCAGGATGAATGTCAGCACCGGGCGCAGCAGAATGAGCAGGATGAGTAGCAGGAACGCCGTGCGAAGGCCAATCAGCCAGCGGCGGCGGCGATTTCCCAGCGGAACTTCGCCCGGTAGTTGGCGATAGGTCCACCACGCGAGCACCGCCAGCGCCGGCGCCAGCACCAACACCCAGCCCGCCGCGCCACTGTTGCGAAACTGCAACCCCGTCGAGACGACCCTCAGGGCGCCGTCGATCTGCAAGCCAAACAGTCTGAGGAGAAGGTCAGTCATGGCACCTGTCTCCGGCTGCTGGCGTTACTCGGTGAAAACGCGGCGTTGCCAATGAACCTGACGTTTGCGGGCAGGCCCAGTGCCAACGACGCGGCCCCATCGAACGTCCGCATTTCAGGGCCGAGGGCCCGGCCACAATGTAGCCTAGGCCCAATGCCTGTAAGGAAATAACGACGCCCTCTATAGCGGAAAATTCTAACAAGTGCTCCCCCGAAAATACAGACGCGCAAGGAGTCGAAGGGGAGCGCGGGCTTCCAGCCCGCTGCCTCCGGCATCCTGCCGGAGGCCTGCGCAGTAGAACGCAAACGAGCGGTTTCTCCCGGACGCCGGCAAGATGCCGGCTGATGCGGGCAGGATGCCCGCGCTCCCCTTCGGATCGATGCGTTCGCACAGTTCCCGATTTCCTTAAAGGCATTGAGCCTAGGCCAGCGGCCTAGGGCTTCCGTTGGCGAGGCATCCCAGGCTGTAGGCCTGGCACAATGCGTCGCGTGGGAATTGTTGGGGGCTTTCAGCCCTGACGTTTGCACACATTTTGCACCCGTGTCGCCAAAGAGCGCCGGAGGCGAATTCTGGGGAGCGCGCGCGCCCCGCGTGCTGGCGTCGGCGCCCCCGCCGACGCGAACTTCTTGGGCTCCGAGCGCTTGTTTATCCACCGGGTGCCTTTGGCGAGGGCGCCAAAGGCCGCACGCGGGGGCGCGTGCGCTCCCCAGAGTTTCGCATCCGCGCGCCTTTGGAGCTGAAAAAACGCCCTGCCAGTCGCTGTTGTTCGCACGCCAGTTCCCAACGAGCCGTTCTGGTTGTTCGATTTTCATTTTGACCGGCTGAATCGCGCCGCCAGCATTGTTTCCGTGCAGGCGACCACCAGCGCCAGGATAGCGAGCGGGAACCAGATTTCCGTTCCGCCCCGTTCGCGGGCGATGCGCTCGCGCAGGTTCTCGTTGGGACGGCGCCGCATTACCCGCAGCGGCGAGAGCGAATCGAACTGAGTGAACTCCGCCAGCTTCGATTCCTCCGGGGACGCCTGTGCCGCAAATTTCAGGGTCAGCGGCGGATCGCCCGCAACGTTGACCTCGTACGCGCCCGCCAGCTCCGTCTCGTCGAACCGCAGCATCGGTTCGCCGTTGACCAACTCGACGCGACCGGGCCGGGTGCGCGCGCTACGGTCCGCCGCGGCATCGGCATTGGTTCCGGTCTCCACGGCAACCGACCCCGCAACCGGCTTCACCACAGTCACCGGTTTGCCAAGCAGTTCCGGTTCGCACAGATACGTGAACCTGCCGCCCACGGGCACATTGAGCCGCTCGCTGCGCCGGTTCACCAGCGCGCCGAGCACGCGGTGAATCAACGGCACAAACACCGGACGCACCGGCAGATCGTTCCAAGCCGTCCCGGCGGTGCTGGCAAACTGCACGACGCGCCCAAGGCCCCATGTCCGTTCCACGAACGCCGGCTGACCGTCGGCGAACGGCACAACGACGCGCGGCGCATCGGGCTGCGCTTTGCCATCCGCCGTCGGCGCCCGCTGGCGCGCCGGTATTTTCAGCTCGAACGCCCGGTGGAAATGCGCCGTATCCAGGCTGCCCGACGCCGGGTCCTTCCAGATCGAGACGATCGGGTGCTCGTAGTCCTTGGAGTGCAGCGTGAAATAGCGGGTGTCGTCGCCGTAAACCGCGCCGAATTTTGCCGGCAGGAACGGCAGCTTGCCATCGTAGAACGCGACATCGATCTTATCCCCGGGAAACACGATCAGTCCGCCGCCGCGGCGCAAGTAGCGGTCGAGCGCTTCCGGAGCCGTCGCGGACAGGTCGGGCGCGTTGGCCAGCACGACCACATCGTACTCGTCCAGCTTCGCCGAATCGAAATCCGCCGGCGCGATGGTGTCGGTCTTGATGAAATACTCAGCCTGTTGCGCGGACGGGACGGGCGTCAGGGCGTTGCGCAGATAAAAGACCTCGCTGTCCCGCGGCTCCGTGCCCGGGTTTCCGTCCACGAGCAGGACCCGCGCCTGCTCGAACGCGCTCAGGGCAAGGGTCCGGCGGTCGTCGGCGGGGACGCGGTCCGCGGGCAGGCGCGCCGTGACGGTTCGAAAACCGGGATCGCGGAAATTGGCGAAGAGCGAAAGGCTCTTCGAAGCGCCTGGAGCGATCGACTCGATCGCCCCCTCGTCGCACGGCTCGTCATTGTCCACGGCCAGGCTCACCGGCACGTTCTTCGCCTCCGCCGTTCCGTAGTTGGTCACCTGCACCTCGAACCGCACTGCCTGCCGCGCGGGAGAAAGCGCGCCGGCCAGCCGCAGTTCGCTGACGCCGAGGTTGCGATCCTCCGGCGTGCCGGTGAGGACAACGTAAGCCTGCACTTCCAACTTCGCCCCCTGAAGCAGGGCATGAATCTCGGCGGCATGTGTCCACCCGTTGGCCTGGCCGTCGGTGAGCAAATAGATCGCCTTGCGATTGCCGGCGCGGCTCTTGAGCAGTTCCAGGGCGTAGTGGAACGCCGGTTGCAGGTCGGTGCCGCGGCTCGACAGCGCGGCTTCCTTGATCGTCTTGCGGACAAGGGCGAGATCGAGCGTTGGCTCCGGGATCAGCGCCTGGACGACATCGGACACCAGCAGCACCGCCGCGGAAGAGCCCGGCGGAAGCGAATCGACGATCTCCTGCGCCGCCTTTCGCGCGTTGTCGAACCGCGAGGAAACGCCGTCGCTCTGGCACATGCTGTAGGAATTGTCGATGGCGATCACCGCCGTCTCGCTGCCCGAACCGGGCGGCGCCAGCACGCCAAGCCCGAGGCTGTGCAGAGCCGGCCGCGCCAGCGCCAGCGCGAGCAGAATCAGGAGCGCGCACCGCAGCAGCAGCAACAGAAGGTTCTCGATCCGCAGCCGCTTTTCGTTGCGTTGCACGCTGGCCTGGAGAAAGCGCATCGCCGCCCAAACCACGCGCTTGAGCTGCCGCTTCATCAGCAGGTGGATAATAATCGGCACCGCCACCGCCCCGATCCCGAACAACAGCCATGGATTCAGAAAGCTCATGCGGCTTTATGGCAACGCCCTGACAACGGGTGGGGCTTTGATGGTCGCGCCAGCGTCTTGGAGTGCGGCAGGCCTGTCTTTCCATTACCCACAAGTTTGCAAATCGGGCGCAGGAGTGAGACCGGAGCCCCGAACGTTGTCATCCTGAGCCTGCGAAGAGCCTGTCCTGAGTCTGTCGAAGGAATCTCACGAGGCGATCGCGACCTTCGTTTCAGTCGGCACGTAATCGGGACGGACGGCTCATCGGGCGGCGCTGTCAGCTTCGAGAACGGTGAATGGTGACATAACGCCGGCTGGCCTGCTGTGAGATCCTTCGCAAGCTCAGGATGACAAAAAATATGGGCCGCTCCGGTTTCCGTGCTCGGCTTCCGATTTGTGGGTAATGGAAAGACAGGACTGCCGCACTCCAAGACGCTGGCGCGTTTCTCGAAACTCTCAACGCAATCTGTTCCGATAACGTGTTTGCCCATGGATTTTCGGCGTTCTCTCCGGCAAAACCGGGGGACCTGTTGAGCTTTAGAGCCGGCGGTGAACGATCTCCAGCGCCATCACGGCGTAACAGGTCACGACGACGGGATCTTTCTCCATCCAGCGCCCGCTGGCATTGACCCAGGAACCGTCCGGCTTTTGGAGATCGATCAGCTTGAGCGCCAGCGCGTTGCGCCAGTCGATCTTGCGTCCCCCTTCCACCGTCAACTCGTCGGTTCCATATGCGCCCAGCGCTTTCGCCAGCATCTGGTAATAATAGAAAAGCCCCTCGGCTCCCATTCCCGGATTCTCATCGAGCGTGTAATGCCGTTGCGCCCAGTCCACCACCGCCTGCACGCGCGGATCGTCTTTCTTCAGGTCCGCGTAAATATAGCTTAGCATCCCGGCGTAGCTCATGGTCCCATAGGACCGCGGCACCGTCCGTCCGTCCGGCAGTTGCACGTTCCCGGCCTTGCTCGATCCCGAGCAGTAAACAAACCCGCCGGCGTTGTCCGCTTCCGCAGGGGACATCTTCTCGGTTTTCGGCTGGTTCTGGCAGCGTTGCAGAAACCCGATCAGCGCAGGCCAGTCCAAATCCTTCGCGTGCCCCATCTCCTGCTTCGCGTTGTCCCGGCTGTGATAGAGCGCGTCCAGGGCCATGACCGTGTTCGAGAGGTCCGGGTGCTTGCTATCGGTCCCGGTGGGGCCGTAGCCGATGCCGCCGTCCAGGGACGGATCGGTCATCCCGCGCGCCTGCTGGTCAATGACAAAATTGCGGGCGGCAGCGATTGCGGCAGCGAACTTCGGGTCGTTGGCGGCGACCAGCGCGCTCAGGGCCAGCGACGTGTTGTAGTTTGCGAGCCCCTTGCGGAAGATTCCCCCCTCGGGTTTCGCCGAAGCGAGCAGGGCGTCGTACCCGCGGTTAACGAAAGCCGGCCTTTCGGCGCGGAACTTGCCGGAGGGTTCCAGCATGAAGACAGTGAGGGGAAGCGCCGTCAGCGCCGGTTGATCGGGCAGCGACCAGGTGCCGTCAGCGCTCTGCACTTTTTCGAGCCAGCGCAGCCCCCGGTCGATCGCCAGGGAAACTTCGTTGCGAAGCGAGAGGTTGCCGGTTTGGTGCGGCGGCGGCTCGGCCGCCGACAGAGAACGGGCGGCGAGCACGGCCAAAAACAGCGAGAGAACTTTCATGAGCGTGGTTGGTTGTTGGTTACCATCGCCCCTTCCGCCGCTGAATGGAAATAGAAAATAACCCGGCCCGGAACCCGCGAACTCGTCACCACGCGGCGTGAATGCCGTATCTGGACGCCGTTACCGCGGCGGCATCAAGATCTCCCCGGGGGTGACTGCCGTGAACTGGCCGAGTTTGGCCTTCTGAATCACCTCCAGAGTCGCCTGGACGTTCTTCTCGATCGACAGATTGGAGGCCAGATTCGACAAGTGCGGCTTGATGGCCATCCGGCGTTCGAAATCGCTCCAGCCTTCGATGGCGCGGGCGACCGCGTCGCAGTCGCTCGGATCGTCGAGCACCTCTCCGTCCACACCCGGCTGCAGGATTTCCGAGAAGCCGTTTGAGGTGGTGGTAATGATCGCCAGTCCCGCCGCGAGCGCCTCAAGGCAGGCGTTGGAAAAGGGATCGTAAATCGTCGGGAGAATGAAAACATCCGCCGCGGCCAGGTAAGGGGCCATATCCTTGACCGGGCCCAGGAAGTGAACGCGGTCGGTGGCGGGGAAGCTCCGGGAATCTCCCCGGCCGGCCACCAGGAGCAGCGGACGCGAAAGATTCGCCCGCCGAATGCCCTCCACCGCGTAGCGCAAGCCTTTGCGTCCCCAGCCGCTTCCCGTAAAGAGCAGGACGTAATCGAATGGCGTCAGCCCCAGGCGCTTGCGGGTCTGCGTGCGCAATTCCGGGTCGAGACGCACTTGTGGCAGGCCGTTGTAAACCACGTGAATGCGGTCGGCGGGATAGCCGTAGTAGCGCACGATTTCCTCCTTCACCATCAGCGAATTCGCGATGATCGTCTTTGCCCCCGACTGATTTCCGCCGAGAAGGCGCTCTTCGATCCGGAGCAATTCGCGGTGCTTGTTCTCAAACGGGTTGAACCGCCGGCTCCACGACTTCCAGAACGGTTCGATCGTGCGGCGCCGCTCCAACCATGCCCGGTGAACGCCGTCACCCGCGCGGTAGCAGTCGCACTTCCAGACGCGCTCAAGGGAAAAGAAAAAGTCGCAGGCGGCATTCGGGTTTGTGACCCGGCCCTCGCGGGACGAAGCGAACTCAAAAGAGTCGGCGAACCCGCGCGGCGTGCGCCCGGGCAGGTACACGAACTTCTCGCCCGGCCAGAGTTCCGCGGGCCAGTCTGTCGAAGTAAAAAGGACGCACTCATGGCCCGCCTCCTGCAACGCGCTGGCGAAGCGTTTCAGGTACGCTTCGGCGCCGCCCGTCGCGGAATAGCCCCGCCTGACAAGTCCCAATCTCATGAATTAAAACCGAATGCTTGAAAACATTGAGCCACAAGGATAAGGGTTCGACCTTGCCCGAGGAAAACAAAAATTCAACTCAGACTAGCCTACCGGAAGCCGATCGCCCAGCGAAGTTTTTGGTTCTTCAGCTAAAACGCATCGGGGATCTGATTCTGACCACCCCGGCGCTGGCGGCTTTGCGCAAGCATTTTCCGCAGGCGCGGATCACGCTTTGCACCGCCGACGCATGTTCGGCGCTGGCCGCGGCAATGCCCTTCGTCGACGAGTTTCTCGTGTTCCGCAGGCGCCGGGGCGACGCCGCTCTCTGGGCGCACCTGGCCGTGGAGCACTTCGATGTCTGCCTCGATTTCACCGGCAACGACCGATCCGCGTTTTTTGCGTTCCTCTCGAAGGCCCGTCGCCGCATCGCTTTCGGATCGGTGCGCAAGACTGCGTTTCGACCGCTCGCATACCACGAGTTCGTCAACTGCGGCGCCCGGCGCAACCACACCGTCGACCGTCATCTCGCGCTGTTGGAGCCGCTTGGAATCGCCGAACCCGATTCCCCGGTAACCCTGTGTCTGCCGCCGGACGCCTTTGAAGCCGCCGGACGCTGTCTGGAAGAGGCGGGCATCGCCGGGCCTTACGCACTGGTTCATCCCGGCACCGCGCGCCCGGAGAAATACTGGCTGCCGGAACGCTGGGCCGCGGTGATCGACCACTGCCAATCCCAGCTGGGGCTGCCCTGTTTGCTGACCGGTTCGGTGGCTCCCGCCGAACGAGCCCACCTCGACGCCATCCGGGCCGCGTTGAAGACGCCTTGCCGCGAGGCGGTCGGAAAGACCGACTTGCTCATCCTCGCGGCGCTCATCGCCCGCGCCCGCATTCTCCTGAGCATGGACTCCGCTCCCGTGCATCTCGGCGCCGCTTTTGGCACTCCGCAGATCTCCCTTTTCGGGGAAACTAATCCCTTCCAGTGGCGCCCGCGGCATTCGAAATCCGCCATCCTTACGCCGGGAATTGACGAGCCGCTGCGGGACTTCACCCCTTTTTTCACTGCGCGCCCGCTCAAGGACTTATCGACGGCGCCGGTCATCGCTGCTATAGAATCGCTCCTTGCCATCCATGGAACCATCCCAATCTAACGAATCCGACCCGCCAAAACCCAAACGGTTTGAATTGCTGCGGGAGATGACCGTGCCGTACAGACGGCTTTGGCCCTATGTCATGCCGTACCGCGGCCGCTTCATTGCCGGGCTTCTCTGCGGCATGGGCGCCGGCATGGTCAACGGCCTTTACGGGCTGGTGATCAAGTACGTGTCCGACCAGGCTTTCGCCGCGAACGCTGCAGCCTCCAAGGGGGCAATGGCAACCGCGGCGGCCCACGCAAGCGGGGGCGGCGTCCAGATCAAGGCGGTGCTCGGCACCTGCGCGTTGATCCCGTTGGTCATGCTCGTCCGCAGCACGCTCAACTACCTGAACTCATACTGGGTCGCATGGGTCGGCTTCCGCGTCCTGACAGATCTGCGCAACGCCATCTTCAACAGCGTCATCCACCAGTCGATGAGCTTCTTTAACCAGGCCCAGTCCGGGCAGCTCTTCCAGAACGTCCTTTACGACGCCATGGAAGCGCAAATGACCCTCACCACCATCAGTTGCGACGTCATCGCGCAGCCGGTCTCGATCATTTCGGGGGTGGCGGCTTTGTTTTATCTCGACTGGAAATTCACCCTTGTCAGCTTCGTGCTCTTTCCCGTCTGCCTTGTTCCCATTACCATCTTCGGAAAGCGGGTGCGCCGGCAGTTCGCCGCGCAACAGACCGGCACTGGCAACCTGCTGGTGGTGCTAACCGAAGCATTGCAGGGCATCCGTGTCGTCAAGGCGCTGGGACGTGAAAAATTCGAGCACTCCGAATTTGTGGCGTCGGGCAAACACCAGTTCCGCCTTATGATCCGGATTCACCAGGCGATGGAGATTGTGGGGCCGCTGATCGAGGCGATCTCGGCTGTCGGCGCGGGCATGGCGCTGGTGTATTGCTGGGTCAACGGGATCAAGGCCGGCACGTTCCTCGGGCTGATCGCCACGCTTTTCCTCGTTTACGACCCCGCCAAGCGCTTGAGCAAAATCCACCTGCTCATCCAACGGGCAATGGTGGCCACCGGTCGCATCTTCGCCACGCTCAACCGGGAATGCGAAATCGTCGATGCCCCGGATGCCCGGAAGCTGGAATGCGTTCGAGGCTTGATCGAATTCGACCGAGTCTCCTTCCGGTACCGCCCGGACCTGCCGTTCGCCCTGGAGAACTTCAGCCTCAAGATCGAGCCCGGCAAGACCTACGCGCTGGTGGGAGCCAGCGGCGCGGGCAAGAGCACGGTGCTTTCGTTGATCCTCCGCTTTTACGACCCCGAACAGGGAGTTGTCCGCATCGACGGACAGAACATTCGCACCGTCACCCAGCAATCGCTCCGCGATCATGTCGCCGTAGTCAATCAGGAGACCTATCTCTTCCACGCATCCATTATGGAGAACATCCGGTACGGACGCCTGGATGCCACCGACGAGGAAATCTACGAAGCGGCCAATCTCGCATATGCCCACGAGTTCATTCTCGCCCAACCGAACGGATACGAAACGTTGATTGGCGACAAGGGCTGCAACCTATCCGGCGGACAACAGCAGCGGCTCGCCATCGCCCGCGCCCTGCTCAGGAACGCGCCCATCCTCCTGCTGGATGAAGCCACAAGCGCGCTCGATTCGGAGTCCGAGCAGAAGATTCAAATGGCGCTGGAACGGCTGGCAAAGGGGCGCACCGTCATCGCCATCGCCCACCGGCTTTCAACCGTGCTCAAGGCCGACCAGATCGTCGCCATGGATCGCGGCCAGATCAGGGAAATCGGCACCCACGCCGAACTTTTCGACAAGAACCAACATTACCGTCGTCTCTATGATCTCCAGTTCACCCGACACAATGGCTAATAGTGTGAAATCCGCCCTTTGCAGCCTGCTGCTTCTCTTCTGTCTCGCCGGATCTCTCTGCGCCCAGGAAGGCGGCATCAAGGCCACGACCACGCTGCACCCCGACGGAACGCGCACCGATCTGATCAAGGATTTTGCCACCGCAACCGCCGAATCGAAGACCTTCGATGCCGCGGGCAAGGTGATTCAGTCGATGACGTTCAAGATCAACGAAAAGGGCGATTTCCTTGAGGGCACCGCGTTTAACTCCAAAGGCGTTGCGGTATTCAAATACACTTACGTGCGCGACGACTCCGGCCTCTTGACCGAGGAACGCAACATGGACGCCAAGGGAAACCTGTTGCGCCGGCTCGTGTACCACTACAACACGACGGGCGCCATTTCCGGCATCGACACCTATGACGCCCAGGGCAATCTTTTGCAACCGGCGGCAGGTTCGAAGAAGAGCAAGCGGAAGAGGCAGATCGATAATTGATAATTGTCGATTGATAATTGGGACTGAGCACCGGTGTGGCCTTAGCGGGCGGCTTCGGTTTGCCACGGTAGTGGCGCTCGACTCTCTCACCGAGGTGAGTTGCCATGCGAGCGTTTTTTCATCGGACGGCACGTTCCGTCCGCGTTTAGTTTAGTTTAGTTTAGTTTAGTTTAGTTTAGGGGTCAGTCCTGAATGGCGCTAACTTAAGGAGGCTTTCGGTAGGCACGGGAGACACGAAGAAGCTGGGGAGCGTCGGATGCGGGTTCCGGGGAGCGCACCCGTCCCGGGTGTTGGTTGAGGCGTCCCGCCTCAACGAACTTCTGGCGTGGATGCGCCCACAGCCTTCGGAGTCTGGGAAACGGAAGGCGATTCGATGGATGGAAGTTCGCGTCGGCGGGACGCCGACGCCAGCACGCGAGACGCGTGCGCTCCCCGGAGTCCCCGTCCCGAGCACTATCTGCAACACGAGCCAGCATTGATTCAAGAACGCCCTTAAGTTAGCGCCATCCAGGACGGACCCCTTTTCTCGCCGCTGCTTGTCTTTCCAGCAGCCGTAAGGCGTGGTATATTGTTATGGCAAACACACTCCACCCCCGGACGGCACGGAGTGCCATCCCTACCGTGGAAACCAAGGCCGCTCCCGTTTTATCATGCGTGGTGGGCGCCAGCCCATGACGACTCGTTCCCAAAGACGCTTCGCTTAACAGAAGTAATGCCGGGCAGGTGCCGAAGTAGTCGGGAAATCGAGCTTGAACCGCCCGGTTCGCGACGGTATTCTAGCGCGATGAAACATCTCCACCGCATCACTTTCGACCCGGAACAGTGTGGCGGGCGCCCATGCATCCGAGGCATGCGCATCCGAGTCAAGGACGTGCTGGAGATGCTGGCTGCGGGAGTGACGGAAAAAGAAATCCTCGAAGACTTCCCGTATCTGGAAGCCGAGGACATTCGGGCCGCCCTGGAGTTCGCAGCCGCCGAGATGGACCATGCCATCCTGAGGGTTGCGTAAGGTGAAGTTCCTCATCGACGCCCAATTGCCGCCCCGGCTGGCGTGCGCCCTGACCGAAGCGGGCCACCAAGCCGAACACGTCGAGGACTTGGGCATGCGGCACGCCAAGGATTCGGTGATCTGGGAGTATGCGATGACCCAGCAGGCGGTGATCGTGAGCAAGGACGAAGACTTCGTGGAGAGGGTTCGCCGTACGCCCGGCGGGCCGGTGATCGTTTGGTTGCGCATCGGAAATGCTGCCAATGCCGCACTGCTTTCGTGGTTCCTTCCGATCCTTCCGTCAGTGGTTGCCCGTATCCGAAGCGGCGACCGTCTGATCGAAGTGCGCTGAGATTTGAAGGAGACGGTATTGCTTGGGGGGGGAGTGCGGTGCTGCCGATGGTTCGGTTCGGGCCTCGCCGGATCACCGGCGCTATTCCTCGGCGCACGAGTGGCTGCCGGGAGCGGGGCCGGTGTTGCGATGCGATGCTTGGAGATGAAACGGAGTTTCGGGAAACGGAGGCGTTCCCAAAGCGCTTCGCTTAACTTTGGGAACGTCGCGACAAGAAAGAAGCCGTGAGGCTTCATCCAGATAGAAAGGAAGTGAAAACTGAAATTCAATGCAGGAACCCAGCGGGTGTCGATTCCCG
>Ga0316232_1003270_pt1 | contig 15255 bp, 14 predicted proteins | sample TBHtaG_FD_206006 | JGI IMG/M metagenome (GOLD analysis project Ga0316232, IMG submission 206006) | Freshwater microbial communities from Trout Bog Lake, Wisconsin, USA - TBH18025_13 | ecosystem: Environmental > Aquatic > Freshwater > Lake > Hypolimnion/Profundal zone | place: USA: Wisconsin... | reverse complement strand
CGATCCGTCCATGGCGGCTATCACCTCATACCCGGCGCCTTGCAGTTTCATCGAGATGGTCCGGACGACAATTTCGTTGTCATCCACCACTAAAATCTTTTTTGCAGGTACCCCGGTTGGATAGCTATTCATAGTTAGGTTAGATTGCCGATGCGGATTACAGTAGATTGGCAAAGCAAATTGGCAAGGGCAAATTTGTTTGTTTCAAAATACGCCCCGCTAGCAGCACAACTCCTGCCAACCACCAATGGAACTGAGTATCTCTTGGCCCCCGCGGGTTCTGGCATCTTTTGAACCAGCACCGTCCCGATCTGGGGCAGTCGGGCTGGTCGCGCCTCACGCCTCACGCCTCACGCCCTACGGCTTCCACTGCCGCTCCCACCACGCGCTCCGCGCCAATCCCTTTCATGCAGCGAAAATCAATCGGACATTCGCGCAGAAAGCACGGCGAACAGGGCGCGTCGGATTTCAGCAGATGATGGCACGGATCGCCCGGCAGACCCGGGCCGGTCAGCTCCGGCGACGTGCTGCCAAAGGGCACGACCACCGGCGTGCCAAGCGCGGCGGCGACGTGCATCGGCCCGGTGTCGTTGGTGAGCAGGACGCGGCAGAGTTTCAACAGCGCCATGAGTTCGCGCAACGTGGTTTGGCCGGCCAAATCGTGATGCACAATGCGTGATGCGTGAAGGGCGGCGGAAATTTGAGCGGTAAGGGACACGTCACTTTTACCTCCGAACAAGAGCCAGACGCAGTTGGTCCGTTTCTGGATTTCTTGGGCGGCGGAAATAAATCGGTCCACCGGCCAGCGTTTCGCCGGACCATACTCCGCGCCGGGATTCAAACCAAGAATCGGCCCGGAGATTTCTTCCAGCCCGAATTTTTTCCGCGCCGCCTCGATTTCCTCCAACGTAACGAACAGCAGCGGTGCGAGCGGTTCCGCATTCGCGCCCAGCGCGGCGACGAGGTGCAGGTACTCGTGAATTTGGTGGGCCGACGCATGATACGTGATGCGAGCTGCGTCAGGGGGGGGATCATTAATCGCGGCTTTGATTTCCGCCACGGAACGCTTGTGCATCTTCACCGCTTCGCCGCGCGAGGCGACGACCTGGGTCAGAAACCAATTCCGCCAGGGACGCGCATAGCCGACGCGATGGGGAATTCCGGCGAAGAAAACCTCCAGCGCCGAGCGCGGGGAGTTGGGCAGCACGAGTGCGAGATCAAATAGCAGATTGCGAAACGGATGAGTCAAACTGCGGTTCGCAGCGTCCGCAACTTGTTTAAGGTCCTGCCGCCTTATCTCGTCCTCCACTTGCTGAAACGGCCTGGGCAAGTTATCCTCTTTCCGGAGCGGTTTGGGCAAATTGTTGAGTTCGTGCCAAAACTCGCCAAGACACTTTTTGTAGAATTCCAGAAACTGCCCCGGCCAATTCTTGAGTTTGTTTGCCATTGTTACCAGGCCGTCCTCGTCGCTGAAGCCAATTATTTCATCCACTGCTGGATGATGCGTCCACAAGGCCGCGAGTTTTTCGGGTGTTAGCAGCGTAATGCGCGCATCGGGAAATTGTTCGCGCAGCCGGAGCAGCGCGGGCGTGGTCATCACGGCATCGCCCAGCCAGTTCACGCCGCGCACCAAAATCCTGCGAGGATCGAGCCCGCCTTCGCTTGGTTTCGGCGCGGCAAGGTTGGAAGATAAAGGAAGGCCGTTCATGCCAGTTTTTTGCCATCTGCTATCTTCCATCTTCCATCTTCGCCTTTGTTTCCCCGCCTTTCCACCGGCGGTGGACCCAGAACCAGTTCGCAGGATCGCGGCGAATGGCGTCTTCGAACGAGCGGTTGACGTCGCGCATGATGTCCTCGGATGAGCGCGGATGGCCATTTTCGTGCGTGGCTATTTTTTGACCGACCTCCAGCCGCCATTTCGCGGAAGCAACCCGGAAGCAGAAGCCGGTGTAAAGCTCGGTGTGATAGCGCAACGCCAGCACCGCCGGCGCGAGGCCGGTATCACAATCATGCCCGAGAAATGGCGCGCGCAAGCCCTTGGAACTTTGGTCGGCAAGCAGCCCCAGAATGATGCCGCCGTGTCCCAGCGCAGCGCGGAGCAGCGGGCCGTCGGTGCGGCGTTCGAAAAATAGCGAGCCGCTCCGCCGGCGCAACGCCTGCATCAGCCGGTTCAACGCCGGCTGCTTCAGCGCGCGATAGGTCGTGGCGCACTGATAATCCGGACGCACATCATGGAACCGTGCGTACAGCTCGAAATTTCCAAAATGGCCAATGGCGATCACGATGTTCGGCAGCGGCGCGGCGCCCGCCTTCTGCGGCAGGCGATCAATGCCCGCAAACTCGAGGTGCGGTTGCAATTCCGCGGCGGACATGGCGGCCGTCTTGATGGCACAGGCATAGTTTTCGCCGATGCGCCGGAAGTTCTCCTGCGCCAGCTCCCGGATTTCCGCCGCCGATTTCTCGCCGCCGAAACACAGCATCAAGTTTTGGAGCGTCACCCGCCGGTAACGGGCGGTCAGATGAAACGCCAGCCCGCCCAAGGCGCGGCCAGTCCGGGCCACGAAAGTCAGCGGCAGCGCCTGAATCAGGGCGACCAGCGCGCGGGCAAAAGCGTAAATCAGCGGGTCCATATAATCGGAGCGCCGGTCTCCGACTCGGCTCGTTGTAAATTCAAGTCACTTCGCGCCGGGTCGGAGACCGGCGCTCCGATGCATGGCCCCAGTGGAGCCCGGGCGGCTCGCCCGCGTGTCTCATCCCGTTTGGACGCGACGAAGCAACTTGCGGGCGAACCGCCCGCGCTCCAGTGGTGGCAACAGTGGGCGCTCATTTGAAACAGATTTTGCGGACGCAGTCTTCAAAGCCGTCCGCGCCGCTCACGATTTTTATCTCCACCCGCATGAAATAAAACGGCAGGTCGCGCCGGTCAATTTTCGGAAAGCGCACGGCGTCCTTTTGGGTGGTCACGATGATGTCGGCCTGCCGCTTTTTCGAGCGGTTGATGGCGTTCAAGATTTCCTGCTGGGTAAACCGGTGATGGTCGGCGAAGCGCTTGGAATAAACCAGCTCGCCGCCGAGTTTGACCAGGCTCGCCTCGAAGCTGTGGGGCTGCGCGATGCCGCTCAAGGAGGCGACTTTCTTCCCGGCGAGCAAATCCAGTCCCCGGCGTTCGCCCGTGAACACGTCCTCGAAATACAGCGGTTGATGCACGCATTCGATGATGGCGGCGGCGGCATTCAGCCGGCCGATGCGCTCGCGCAATTCCCGGGTCTGGCCGTCGCTCTTGGTGATGAAAATGGTGTGGGCGCGCGCGAGGTGCGAATGCGGCTCGCGCAGCGTGCCGCGCGGAAACAAATGTTCGTTGCCAAACGGCTGCTGGCGGTCAATCAACACCACGTCGTGGCGGCGGCCGCGCAGCCGCCAGTATTGAAAGCCGTCGTCGAGCAACAAGGTGTCGCAGCCGAATTTTTCAATCGCGTAGCGCCCGCTCTTCACCCGGTCCTTGTCCACCAGCACGATGACATCGCGCAAGTTGGACGCGAGCATGTACGGCTCATCGCCGGCCATTTCGGAATCGAGCAAGAGCGACCGACCATCGGACACCACGCGGGGCGGGGTCTGATCCTCGCGCAACAGGATTTTGTTCAGCAGCCGCTGGTGCAGTGGCGCGGGTTTGGAGCGGTAACCGCGGGAGAGAATGGCGACTTTGCGGCCCTCATTTTGCAACACACGGGCGAATTTCTCCACCACCGGCGTCTTGCCAGTGCCGCCCACGGTGAGGTTGCCCACAGCAATGACCTGCACGCCCAGGGTCTTGTCTCGGAAGATGCGGACATTGATCAACCAACGGTGGACGGTGATGAGCACATGATAAACCTTGGACAGGGCGGATAGGATGGCGCGCGTGAGCTTGGCCTTCCAATCGTGGCGCTCCTCGAAAACCACTTCGATGAAGAAGGTTTCGATAAGTTCAGCCCAAGCCCGCAGTTTTTCGCGCATCGGGTATCAGTGTGCCAAGCGCAGGGGGTTGCGGCAAGGCGAAGCGTTTCCGAATCGGGTTGCGGCGTCAGGCATCCGTGCCTGACGTGGGCGGCAACTTGGCCGCCCAGATTGGGCCAGGTTGGCTTTGGGTCCTGCAAGAATTTGCACGCGGTTCGGATTCCGTGAGGCTATTTCCACCGGGCTGGGAAGCCAGGCTCTGCGGCAGGCAGGGATACCTGCCGCCACAGCCGCGCGAATTGGCTGATTTCATTTTCTTTTCCTTGGCGCCGATTCAGTTTAGCTTCGCCGGCATGGCTTTTGATTCCTTCCGCGATTTTGTGAACGCGCTTGACCGCGCGGGCGAGTTGAAACGCATCGCCCAGCCCGTGGCCACCGAACTCGAAATCACCGAGCTCGCCGACCGGGAGATGAAATCGCCCGGCGGCGGCAAGGCGCTGCTGTTCGAGCAACCCACCATCGCCGGCGTGGTTTCGCCCTTTCCGGTGGCCATCAACACCCTGGGTTCGCACCGGCGCATGGCCATGAGCATGGGCGCCGATTCCGTGGCGGAGGTCGCGCGTGAGCTGGGCTCGCTGATGAAAGCCAAGCCGCCCACGGGTTTTAAGGAAGCCATCAAATTGCTCGGCCAGGCGCTGGATTTGCGCCACGCCAAACCGAAGCTCGTCCGCAGCGGCGCGTGCAAGGACGTCATTCATTTGGTGGAGAGTTCAAACTCGAGGGTTGAAAACTGGCCGGCGGCACCAGACTGGAAGAACCCCTCAACCCCCAACGCTCAACCCCCAACTTTGCTGAACCTGCCCATTCTCAAATGCTGGCCGCTTGACGGCGGACGTTTCCTCACGCTGCCGTGCGTGGTCACCCGGGACCCAGACACCGGGGAGCGCAACGTGGGCATGTATCGCGTCCAGATTTACGACGACCGCACCACGGGCCTGCACTGGCAGTTGCAAAAGGTCGCCGCGCGCCATGGCCGCCGCTACTACGAAACCGGCGCCCGCATGCCGGTGAGCATTTTTCTCGGCGGCGACCCAATGTTTCCCTTTGCCGCCACCGCGCCGCTGCCGGACGGACTGGACGAATTCCTTCTGGCCGGCTATCTCCGCAAGCAATCCGTGGAACTCGTGAAGTGCGAGACCAACGATCTGGAGGTGCCCGCCAACGCTGATTTTGTGCTCGAAGGCTACATGGATCCCCGCGAACCATTGCGCGAGGAGGGTCCGTTTGGCGATCATACCGGCTATTACACGCTGCCGGAACCATATCCGGTGTTTCACCTCACCGCTATCACGCATCGCAAAGACGCGGTCTATCCGGCGACGATTGTTGGCCCGCCGCCGATGGAGGATTTTTACATTGGCGGGGCGAGCGTGAAATTATTCCTGCCCATCTTCCAGATGAATTTCCCGGAAATCGTGGACCTGGCGCTGCCGGCGGAAGGCGTGTTCCACAACCTCGTGTTTGTCAGCATCAAGAAGACCTATCCGATGCAGGCGTACAAGATCATGCATGGTCTCTGGGGCATGGGCCAGATGATGTTCTCCAAATACATCGTGGTGGTGGATGCCGAGGTGGACGTACATGACACGAGCCAGGTGCTGTTTCATCTCACCGCCAATACCGACCCGCAGCGCGATACCATCTTCACCAAAGGTCCCGCTGACGTGCTGGATCACGCCACCAGCGAAATGGCCATCGGCAGCAAGCTGGGCTTTGACGCCACCAAAAAGCTGCCCGGCGAAGGTTTCAAACGCGCCTGGCCGCCTTTGATCCAGATGGATGCGGCGGTGAAGAACAAAATCAATTCCCTGTTTGGAAATGCCGGTGACAAGCTCTGAAAATACGCTTATACTCTCTTGTTTGAATGAAAAGCCGCGTTAATTCAATTGATGCCGTCCAAGCCCGGCGCTGGGCGCGGCGCTTGTCCGCCCAGGTTAGAAAAGTCCTGTCCACGCATCCTCACGCCAATGCCGACAACATCCGTCACACCTTGATTTTGCTGGAGCTACCGCCGTTGGAACGATTGCAAAGGAGCCTGATCCGTGGCCGCGCCAAGGACAAACTCACGATTCCCGTTCTGCAAGACGCGCTCGCCGTGACGCGTACAGCGAAACGCCGCCTCAAGCACAAATGAAAACTGACGGGACAAAGCAGATTGGCTATTTAGCCACCAAGTCAGAGCACGAAGCCGCCCGGCCGTTGGCTTCACAAACTCGCGGATTCGGCGGGCAGACCAGTCAAGGGCAACGCAATCAGGTCGTCGTCCAACTCAAATCGGCGCGATCCCGGATAAACCACGAACAAACGTTTCAACTTCAAATCCGTGATCGCCACGCGCATGGATTTGGTGGGAGCAGGCGACTCGTTGAATTTGAATTCAAATGCCAAACCGCGCCGCATCCCGGCTGAGGAAAGTCTCGATAAAATCCTGACGCCACGCGTAACTTCCGGCGTCATCCGGCGCGAGAAATGACCGGGGAAAGCCACCTCGTTCCCAAGACGTTGAACGAGCGCATCCATAATGCGAGCAATATAGGATATGAACTCCGTAAATTCAAGGATAACCAAAAGCTGCCATAGGGTGGCGATGACCGGCGGACGGCGTACCGGAGCGCCGGTCTCCGACCCGGCTCGTTTCAAAATACGCGCCATCGAGCCGGGTCTGGAGACCGGCGCTCCAATCTCGCAAAATTGCGCCTCGTCACCCCGCCTCCCACGAAATAAACTTCCCAAACAATGAACCAAGAATTTGCAGGCCAGGTCGTCGTGGTCACCGGCGGTTCGCGCGGCATTGGCCGCGCCATCGTGGAACGCTTTGCCGCGCTGGGCGCGCGGGTGTACTTCACCTGGCACCAGAACGCGGAAGCCGCCGCGCAGGTGGCCGCCGCCACCGGCGCCGAAGCCATCCAGTGTTCGCAGACCGATGCCGACGCCATCAACGCCACGGTGGAAAAAATCGTGGCTGCCGCCGGCAAGATTGACGTGCTCGTGAACAATGCCGGCATCACCGCCGACATGTTTCTCATGCTCATGCCGGCGGAGGATTGGAACCGCGTGCTGGATACAAATCTGAACGGCGTCTTTCGCTGGTGCAAAGCCGTGACGCGGCCCATGCTCGGCGCGCGGCGCGGCGTGATCATCAATCTGGCGTCCATCGCCGGCCTGGTGGGCGTGATGGGGCAGACCAATTATGCGGCGTCCAAGGGCGCGCTGCTGGCGTTCACCCGCGCGCTGGCGGCGGAACTGGGCGGCAAGAATATCCGCGTCAATTCCGTCGTGCCCGGCTTCATCGAAACGGACATGTCGGCCCGCGTCCCGCGCCAGATCAAACAAAAGAATCTGGAGCACATCGTGCTCAAACGTTTCGGCAAGCCGGAGGAAGTCGCGTCGGTCGTCACCTTTCTCGCCTCCGATGGCGCCGCCTACATCATGGGCCAGTCCATCGTGGTGGACGGCGGCTTGACCGCCACCGCGGCGTAGTAACGAGCACGGTTCCGGTTTGAATGGCGATGAACGTCTTTCTTTTTCCCGGCCAGGGTGCGCAGGAAATCGGCATGGCGGCGGACTTGTTCAAAGCCGATGCCGCTTTTCGCGGACTCGTCCAGCGCGCCAGCGAACGCACCGGGACGGATTTGGAAAAAATCTGCCTGCGCGGGCCGGAACGCGAGTTGACGCGCACCCGCAATCTCCAGCCCTTGCTGACTTGCGTTTCGCTAGGCTATTTAAGCCATCTGGAGGGCAAGGGGATTCACGCGGACCAGGTGCTGGGCCATTCGCTGGGTGAAATCGCCGCGCTGGCGGCGGCGGGCGCCATCAGTCTGGAGACCGCCGTGGACCTGGCGGCCAAGCGCGGCGAATTGATGGAGGCTGCCGCCGCGCGCAGTCCGGGCGGCATGACCGCCGTGATTTCCCATGAGCGGGAAAAAATATTGGGATGGCTCACGCAAAATTTCTCCCCCGCGAAAATCGTGCTGGCCAACGACAACGCGCCCGGCCAGTTCGTACTCTCCGGCGACCTGGCCGCCCTGGAGCAGGCCGCGCAGTGGATCACGGCAGGGAAACTCGGCCAGTGCCGCCGCCTCGCCGTGGCCGGGCCGTGGCATAGTCCGCTGATGGAACCGGCGCGGCAGGCCTTCGCCGCCTGGCTGGAAACGGCGGCGTTCCAGCCGCCCCGGGTGCCGATGATCTTTAACGTGACCGGCGCCGCCGAAAACCGCCCGCAAGAGATGCGCCAGTTGGTGGCGCGTAACCTGGTGGAGCCGGTGCGCTGGCGTGCCGCGCTGGAACGGCTGCGGGACGGAGCCTCCGGGTCCTGGTACGAAGTGGGACCGGGCCGCGTGCTGGCGGGTTTGGCGCGGGCCAACGGCTTTGGGGAGACGACGAAGATTTTCCCGGTCAACAACCTGCGCGGGGTTGAATTTGCCACGCGCGTTGGCTAGAGTTGCCGGCATGAAATCAGAATCCGCCGCGTCCGCCAGCGCCGCCGGCATGGCTGCCGATGGCGAACCGCCAACGGTTCGCCCGTTGATCGTGCGCATGGCCGATGCAAGCGATCGCGAGGCGATCTACCGCCTGCGCCACGCGGTGTACGCCGCCGAACTCGGCCAGTACACCGTCAATGCCACCGGACGCCTCACCGATGCGCTGGACGCCTTTAACCACTACGTGGTGGTGGCGGAGGGCGACCAGCTCGCGGGCTTTGTTTCCATCACGCCCCCGGGCGGACCCAGCTACGGCATTGACAAATACTTCAAGCGCGCGGATTTGCCGTTTGCCGTGGACGATACCTTGTACGAAATCCGGGTGCTGACCGTGCCGCAGGAGTCCCGCCGCCGCCTGCTGGCATCGGCGCTGATGTTTGCCGCCTTTCGCTGGAGCGAAGAGCGCGGAGGCGGGCACATCGTGGCCATGGGCCGGAAGGAAATTCGCAACCTCCATTTGCGGGTCGGCCTGAAGCCCACCGGTCAGAATGTGCAGGCCGGCGCGGTCACCTACGGCCTGCTGCACGCCACCATGGCCGAAATCCACGCCGCCCTTCCCGGCGTCCGTCCCATTCTCGACCGGGCGCAGGCGGAAATGTCCTGGCAGATTGGCGTGCCGTTTTACGCTACGCCCCGCCCACCAGCGCCAGCGTAAGCGTTCCGCTGGCGATGAGGTTGCGGCCGACCGTGGCCTCCACCTGGAAGCGGAACAGTCCGCTGAAACTCCGATCGCCCTCGGCCCGCAGGATCAGCAGGTCCCCGGGCACGGCCGGATGCGTGAATTTGAGATTGGTGGCGCCCAGAAAAAACGCCTTCGGCTTTTCCGGCAACACCCGGGCGGTGACCCATTCGCTCAAGCCCAGCAATAACCCACTGGTTTGGGCCAGCGCCTCGGCCACCAAGACGCCCGGCATGATGGGCCGGCCCGGAAAATGGCCGGTGAACTGCGGCTCGTCAGCCCGCAGCCGCCGTTCGGCTAGGATGAAGGCGCCCGGCTTGAGCTTCGTCACCCGATCCACAAACAGAAACGGCGGACGATGCGGCAGCACCGGCAGCAGGTCAGGCAATTCAAACGGTGGTTGTTTGTTCATAGTGTTATCATCCTCGTCCTGGTCCTCACTCTTGATGGTTCCAGTTTTCGATCACGAGGACGACGACAAGGACGATTCGCTTGCCTTCGGTCCCCGCGGGATTCTACCCCCTTGGATTTCCCAAATCGTGCCGGCATCCAGTTGTTTCAATTCGCGTGCCATCCGCACATACACCCGGTCGCAGAGCGAGCCGGCGTCATCATCATCGCGCGGCAATTCCGGCTCCAGAAACCGGATGCGGTAATCGTTTCGGCGGCGGGGAAAAATGCTGCCCGGCAGTTTGGCCATGAAGGCCAGCGGCGTGTGCATGATCACCGGCACCACCGGCACCCGGGCGAGCAGCGCCAGTTCGAAGGCCGCGCGGTTGAAATGCTGCAAGCGGCCGCTGCGCGCCCGCCCGCCTTCGGGAAAGACCAGCAGATTCTTGCCGTCGCCCAGCAACCGCCGGCTTTTTTCCAGCATGGCCGCCAGGGTTTCCAGCGAGTGCCGGTCTGTGGTCACCAGATCGAAATACCGCGCAAGCAGGCCGTTCATGATTTTCCGCACATCGCGCGATTTGATCAACGCTCCGGTGCGCGGCAGCAGCCCGAAGAGCATCGGGGCATCCATCAGGCTGCGGTGGTTCGCCACCAGCACGGCCGGGCGCGCGGCCAGCGCCCGTTCCAAGCCGGAAATTTCGGCCACCCGATACACGCCCAGAAAGGGCAGCCAGCGGCGCGAAAAGAAGCCGAGGTAGCGGTGAATCACCACTTGCAGCAACCACTGCTGCCGCCGTGGAAACGGCAGCAGAACCACAAACACCGGGAACATCAGCGCGACGAAAAGGGTCTTGGACAAGAAATAGCTGGCGTAGCCAAGACAGCCCACCGCGACTTTCAAAGGATAGGGCATTCCGCCGTCCGCTTTCATGGATGCGTTTGCGCCTCGCGGAGGAGTTGTTCGATCCGCCGCCGTTCGCCGCCCAGGGCGGGCTGGCCGTCCAGTGCCTGACGGCAGGCAGCAGCGGCTTCCGTGTATCTGCCCTGTTTAAACCAGACTTCGGCTTGCAGCCACGCATTCGCGTAATAGCCCGGATTGTCCTTCGCAGCCCGCTGTGCGTCGGCCAGCGCTTGGTCGAATTGCCCGCGTTTCACGGCGCGAAAGCCCTCGCTCAAGGCGGTTTTGGCGGCCAGATAATTGGTATAATCGCAGCCGAGCAGCGGATCTTCAGCCACCACCAATCCGGGAAGCAGCTTTTCCGGATCCGCCACCGCGAAGGCGACGAACCGGCCCAACTGATGCGGCGGAGTGGCGGCCCAGAATATGCCCGCCGTCAAATCCATCACCGCCGCGTGCGTGGCAATGAGCGGATTGAGCGCGCCGCGATGGCCGTTGCCGGCGAACTGCCCGCCGGGCAATCGCCGGTCACGCAGCAGCGCCGCGCAGGCAGGCGCGTCAAGCCGGTTGGTTTCACCGCGCAGCAGTTCGGTCAGCCGGTCGAACCGCGACACCGAAGTGTCGGCGTGTTTGTACTTTTCATTGAGGGGCGTATCCTTGAACTCTGGCGTGAGGTAATGATTGGCGCACACCAGCATGTCACCGGCCGGATCCGGTTCCCGCACGGACGCTTGAAACGGCGTCTTTTCCACCACAATGAATTTTCCGTCCGCCCGGCTGCCCACCAGGAACATCGCCGATACGAACGTACGGCGCTGGCGGATGATGGCCACCGCCTCGGCAAGATTGTGCGCGTGTTCCATGACTTCGCGCGCCACCAGGCACGTGGGCGCCGCCCCGGCCGCCGGCAGGTCCGAGGGCGCGCCGTTGACCGCGATGGAAACACCCGCGCGATTCAGGCCGGAAACACAGCCCGCCATGCCCGCCCACGCCAGCGAAACGAACGCAATTCCGTTGGCCGGCTCGCAGAAAATGAGGATGCGCTCCTGGTCAAACACGGGGTCGGCTTCCCAGTCGAAATTGCGCCCGCAAAGCAGGTGATTTTCCGTCGTAGCCGCGCCCCAGGCGCCGAAGGCCGTGCAGCCGCGCCGGATCAGCGGACTGTTCATCAGCATGTACGAAATGTCCTGCGCGGCATGATAATTCACGACGCGGTTGTAGAGCGGCCCCAGTTCCGGGTGCGTGTCCGGGCAGCCGCGCGCCAGCCCGAGTAGTTCCATTTGCAGATCCGGCGGTATGTTCTCCAGCATGTGCCGGTTCTTGCAGGTCACGAAAAATTCCAGCAGGAACCGAATCCAGCGATAGGGGGCGACCTGATGCAGCAGCGCCACCACGGAATCTTCCTGCCGGTGAATCTGCTGTTGCGTCAATACGCCGTTCGCGTAACCCATTTCAAACGGCGTGCCCGTCAGATAGAGCACGGGCAGGCCCTCGCGGTGACCAAACCAGTTCCGGCCGAGATATACCCGGTCCCCGCGCGGCTCCGGGGTGAGCGAGAGAATGGCCGGCGGCGCGGCCAGCGCCGGTTCCCGGGCGACCCAATGGTACATTAGCGCCAGCATTCCGGCCCATAGCAACAGCACCGCCGCCACCAACCCGACGCCGAGCCAGAGCAGCCGGCGACGCCATTTACGCCAGCGGCTCATGGCGGCCCCTCCGGTTGCAGCGCCGTAATGCGCAGCTCCAGGCGGTAGGATTCCGCGCTGACTTCAAATTCATCCGGTACTTCCGTAGTCATCGCCGGGAACTTTAAGTAGTGCCTGGCCTCCGCGCGATAAAATGTTGTCCCGCCCGTCGCCAAATACAGTTCCTCCCAGCGCGAGCCATCGGCCGCGAAAACATATTCTGCCACCACCCCGCCCGCGTCCGGCGCGGTTCGCAATGCCAGCCGGCCATCGGCCAGCCGCCCGGCGGACTGAAGCTGATCCGGCGGCAGGAAGAGCCGCCGCAAATCGCGCGCTACGAATTCCCGGCTCCAGTCTGCGCGGAACAGCGGCGTCACTTTGAGCAGTTCCGTGGCGCCGTCCGCCCGCACCCGCAAATCCGTGACCGCGCCGAAACTGCTGACCAGCGCGAGGTGATGTCCGTCCGTGGGCGAAACCGTCAGTAACCCGTCACAGGTGAACTGTTTCCCGATGGCCGTGATGATGGCGCGCTGGGTGGCGCGATACCGCTCCGGAAACAGCCGCGCGATGGTCTGTTGCGCGTGTTGCACCGCCGCTGGATGGCGGCCATCGTCCGGCAGCACGGCGCACGCCGTTAGCTGGTTGCGTGTGGCGCAACCGCCGGCGGCGGTGAGCAGCGCGGCGAGCAGACAGGGGAGGAGGAGGGCCAACCGCATGAGACTCACGGTTTGGTGTGGGCGGCAGCCTGGATTTCCGCCAGGGCGGCCGGCGCGGCGCGGTCAAACGTTTTGGGCGGCGGCACAAAATTCACGACTTGTTCCGTGAAGGTGATGTCCGTGTGGTCGCCGTCGGTCTCGCGCAGCACCACGCGCCGCGTCGCCTGTAAATCGGCGGCCAGGTGAACCTCGATGGCCGCCATCATTTTGCGCATGGACTCGTTTTGCGGGACAAGCGTGATGACCAGTTCATCCGCGTCGCGAGTCACGGTGGCCTTGTAGCCGCGCTGGTCGCGCGCGAATCTTCCGTCCATCACGCCGGCGATTTGCGACACCACGTTTTGCAGCGCGCCGCCCAGACCGAGGTCGAGTTTCTTCCATTTTTCCTCCGACCACTCGAACTGCGCCACGCCGGTGCCGTCCGAAACGAGAATGGATTTGTATGGCGCCGTGGTTTCCCAGCGTAGGCGTCCCGGTTCTTGAAAACAAAGAAATCCCTCTGAACGTAGCGGCTCGTCAAACAGCGAAAGATGCCGTTCCTGAACGAACCGCGTGAACACCGTCCGCGCTTTGCCCATCGCGCCGGTAATTTGCTCCAGGGACGGCGGTGGGTTTGTCTGCGCCCGGACGCCAGCAGGCGCCAGCAGTAGTGCTGCAACGATGACCGATACAGCTTTCGTCGAAATCAGGTGGTTCAAAAAGACTTTAACCACAGATGCACACAGATGGACACATATACGGAAAAGAGACGACGGGGCTACCGGCGACGGGATCACGGAACTGGAGGTCTCGCGATCTGTGGTCCGTGGTCTTGGCTTATCTATGTTCATCTGTACATCAACCCGGTTGTCCCTTGATTTGCATGACGCCAGCGAGCTTAATCGTCCGGGCACCGCACCGTCAAGCCGCGCCGCGCCTGCCGCGCCGCGCCTTAGCCTTCGGAGAGCGAGTCTGAGACTCTCAGCAATTTCCCCCAGCAGGTGGCGTTCGCGATCATACGGACGCGCCTCGTTTGGCACCGCCTTTGCTTTAAAATCACGCTAAAACGAAGCCGCCATCGCCCGGCGCGCATTGGCTATGCAACCTATTCATTTTCAAGCGTTTAAGGCAATCGGCATCCATCAACCGGATGACAGTTGTGTCCCATTAACGTACGGTGAATAATGGGAATCCAAGTACCATGACCAGCCTCGGAACCCAAATCACCAACCGACCGCACAATAATTTGAATATTATCCGGTTGCTGCTGGCTTGGCTGGTGATTTTTTCCCATTCATTTCCCTTGGCGCTCGGCAATGGTCCAGCGGGCGAAGATCCTGATCCATTCAACCGATGGACTCACTTGCAGGTATCGTTCGGGACCATGGCGGTAAACTGCTTTTTTTTTATCAGTGGATTCCTCATCACTGCCAGTTGGCTGCACTCCAAGTCCTTGCCGGATTACTTTCTCAAACGGGTCCTAAGGATTTATCCGGGATTCATCGCGGCGATGGGATTTTCCGCAGCGCTGATATGGGCGGTTTGCCCTGAATTCAGGACGGCGACCGGCCGGCCGGCAGATTGGTTGTGGCAGTGGATGCGTGACTTGCTATTGTTGAACGCAAACAGCATTTCCCAGCCCGGGGTTTTTGCCGGGAACCCAGTGCCGCAGGCGGCTAATGGATCGCTATGGACCATCTCCATCGAATTCAGTTGTTATTTCTCGGTCTTGATACTTGGGGTGGTGGGTCTGTTCAAGCGGCGCCGCTGGCTGTTGGTGATGGCGGTGGCCGGCTACGTGAGTTGTGCGTTGAAATTGTTTCATGGCAACAATCGGTATGACCAGTTCTTCATTTGCTTTGCGGCGGGGGCGGTCGCATGGCTATGGCAGGACAAACTGCCGTTTTCCCGTTGGCTGGCCGGTGGCTGCCTGGTGGTTTTGTTGGCCGCGAGCCGCTTTGCGCCGTGGTTTTCCGTGGTATTCCCGGTCGCCGGCGGCTACTGCCTCCTGTGGCTGGGTTATGGACCTCGGTTGTGGTTTTCAAGCTGGGCGGAAAAAACGGATCTCTCTTACGGCACATATCTATATGCCTTTCCGGTGCAACAACTGCTGGCGACCGCGGTTGCGCTGCGGCATCCTTGGATGATCTTCATGCTCGCCAGTCCAATCACTCTCTCCTGCGCGTGGTTAAATTGGAACCTGGTCGAACAACCATTCCTAGCCATGAAACGCGGACGCCCCAAGAATAGCCTGATAGACCATCCCGTCGCGCTGGACGCCGCCATCGTTTTGCGCACGCCGTAGCGCAGACATTCGTGTCTGCGGGTTCTGGCGACTTTCCAGTCGCCAGTTCCTGGACGGGAACACGGGACTGGAAAGTCCCGTGAACCCGCAGACAAGAACGTCTGCGCCACGATGATCTCGCCCCTT
>Ga0316232_1003244_pt1 | contig 15343 bp, 10 predicted proteins | sample TBHtaG_FD_206006 | JGI IMG/M metagenome (GOLD analysis project Ga0316232, IMG submission 206006) | Freshwater microbial communities from Trout Bog Lake, Wisconsin, USA - TBH18025_13 | ecosystem: Environmental > Aquatic > Freshwater > Lake > Hypolimnion/Profundal zone | place: USA: Wisconsin... | reverse complement strand
GGTCCACGAACCCTCCTTCCATCAGAGCGGGTAGTTGTCGTCGCACCTTGATCGGCAGGACCGCCTGGTCCAGGGTCGCCAGGGTCTTCCCCACGGGCAGCTTGGAGGCCTTGAGCACACGCTCCAGGCGCTTTTGCCGCCGCTGCTCCAGCTCTACTTCCAGGACGTGATGCAGGAACCGCTCGAAGCCCCAGCCCTCCTTCTCGGCCCGGATGGCCGCCTCGGCGAAGTTCGCATGCACTCCGGGCAGCTTCAGTTCCCGCAGCATCTCGCCCAACTTATGCCGACTGTCTTTGCTCATACGGCCTCCGCCATCATGCCCGGCGTCAGGCAGTCAAAGTCGATCAGCGTCACTTCCAGGGGCGCCATCTCCGGGACTTCGGTGGGCTCCTCCAGGTTCATGAGCTTTTTCACCGCCTCCGGGCTGGGGCATTGGCCGGCCTCCATAAGCAGGCTCAGAGCGGCTTCCACATCGGCTTCCAGGTTCTTGGAGGCCAGATGGAGGAGCCTCAGGTAGTCCACGTCGGCTTTGTGATCGCCCACGGCCTTCTGGAGCGCGCTCATGGCCCTATGCCATACCGGGCTCAGAAACAGGTCCTCCTTGAATCGGAAGCAGCGGAAGGCCCCGGGCTTCCGGAGCATGGCGTCGACGACATGGCGGTAATCGATGTGGTGGCAGTTCCTCCCGATCAGCCGCGGCATCTCCAGGACCAGCTGGCCACTGTGCCAAACTTCCAGCCGCATCTCGTAGATACGCACCCGGACCTGCTCACCGACGAGTCGGGGGTGCACGGAATAGGTGTTCCGTTTCACCACGAGGATGCTCTCGCTGGTCACCTTGGTCGGGATCTCGTCGAACTCCAGGAAGGCCGCCACCGAGAGTGGCCTCATGGCGGCCAACTCCTCGGCCACCCGGGGTCGTCGCCGCTTGTTGTGGCTCCGGCAGATGTCCTGGGCCCAGCCTTCCCACGCCTCGACCGATGGGAAATCCCGGTTCTCGCGCAGAAGCAGGTGCTGGTTGAGGCGGCTTTTCAGCGCGCCGTTGCTGGCCTCCACGTCGCCGTTCTGCTCCGACTTCCCGATGCCGATCGTCCGGGGGGTCATGCCGTAATGCTTGTTCAACTCCAGGTAGTCGGCGTTGAAGTCCCGAGTCCACTTGGTGGCCGGTTTCCCGGCGGCGTCCTCCTCGGGCTCGTCCTCGGCAGCCCGGACGTGGGTGGCGGCTGTGGAATTGTCGGTCTGGTGGAACCGGGGCACCCGCCCCAGTTGGACGAGGGCTGCAGGGACGCCCCTGCGCAGGGCCAGCATCGATTCGGACCGGGAGACCGTGATCCAATCCCAGTTCGAATAAGGCAGCACCACGTGGCAGAGCATGTGGGGGAACGGCTGCCCCAGGATGGTCACCTCCAGTTCCGTGGCCCAGGTGAAGTCCGTCTGCATGGCCTCGCCGGGGATGTGCTCCTGGCGAAAGAAGACCTCCTTGTCGGGGCCGTGGTGGGCTCGCCAAACCTTCACCCGCCGCTGGAAGGTCCGCAGCTGACCCTCGTCATAGACGCCAGGCCGAAGCAGCATCAGGTGCTCGAACAGGGCCCGGGCCTGGAGCGTGGGCGCAAGCTTCAACCGGGTCTCGAGCTCCGGCCAGTCGGCCGCGAACGGGTCAGGCCGCGTATCCCAGGTCCTGGCCCTTTTCAGGTCCGAAGGAAATTGGCCCATCTTGAGATATTTCCGGGCCGTGTTTCGGTGCATCCCGACGCGGAGCGCCGCGATCTCCACGCAACCGAGCTTGGTCATTTCTTCGCGCAATTGTCTCACCTGCTGGTCTGTGACCCGGGACATGGCAACGCCTTCCTGCGTCCACCTGGTCGCAGTTCAAACGTGTCACGAATCCGCCCGGTTCAGCGCTACCCCATGCACTGGTGTAGTTGTCGCTGACGCACTCCACACAGTGTCGTCGCCCAAATCCACGATGAAGCCCGTGCGGATGTTCGAGATGAGGAACACCATGATCCTCTGGCGGTCGGATCGGGCCACTGTGGGCAGGCCCAAACGCCGGCGCAGGTCGATCACCGGAAGCACGGTTCCCCTCAGATTGATCACGCCCTCCACGAAGGGAGGCGCCTTGGGCACATGGGTCAGTTCCTCCGGCACCCGGACGATTTCCTGGACGCTGGCGATGGGTGCGCCGAATTCCTCTTTGCCCAGGCGGAAAACGACGACCTGCTCATCGTCATCGGTCGTCCCCTCCTCATCACTGGCCGATCGTCCCCGTTCCTCGTCTTCGCGCAAAGTCTCCACGGTTTTCAGTGCCTCCTTGACGGCCGAGTTTCTGAACAAGTTCTTGGCGGAAATGATCGAAACCAGACGCTTTCCTCCTTCGATCCTGCAGATGTCGGAAATGTCGGCCAGGTCGCCCTCCCGGGCCAGCATGGGCGGCACCGAGTCCACGACCGACCGAGGCACCCTCAGGACCTCGTTCACACTGTCCATGACCACGCCTACGGAAGTTGATCCGAGGGACACCACCACGATGCGGCAATGGTCATCCAGCGCCTTTTCAGGCAAGGCAAACATCCGCCGCAGGCTCACCAGCGGCAGCAGCCGGTTGCGCAGGGTCATGACCCCGAGCACATGGGCGTCGCAGTGTGGGACGTGGATGATGGCCTCCGGTATCTGGACGATCTCCTGCACATCTTCGATGGCGATGGCATATTCCTGGTTGGCCACCTCGAAACTCACCATCTGGAGTTCATCGCTTGCCACCTCCTCCTCGGTCTGGCTATCCGAGGACTGGAAGCTGGCCATTCCCGCCCCTTTAGTGATGGAGGCCAGTGCCGTGAATTCCTGGGCGATGAGTTTCTGGAAATCAAGGACCATGATCATGGCGTGGCCGCCCACGTTCTTGATGAGGCCGGCCAGAAGTTCCGTGTTCACGGTCGCGCGCAGGCTCCCCACGCTTTCGATCTGGGAGGGTTCCACCCCCAGCACGCTGGAGACCTTGTCCACGACGAACCCCAGCGGTTGGCCCATGTCGATGACCACCGCACGGCTCGCATCATCATTGGCCCGTTCCTCGAAGCCGAAGATCCTCCTCAGGGAGACGATGGGCAATACCTTGCCGCGCAGGTTGGCCAGCCCCTCCAGGGCGGGCGGGGCCAGGGGCACCCGCACCATTTCGGGAACCCGGATGATCTCCTGCACCGGGGCCATATCCACCGCGAAGACTTCATTGCCGGAGATGAAGGTGACGAACTGTCGGGTTTCGGAGCCATCCGACTCCAGGGCGTCATCCTCGGTCGCCAGGTTTTCCCCTGGCAGGAGATTGGTTTCGTTTGCCATGGTTCCCCCTCAGGCGCTCTGGAGTTCGTCGGCGAGGGAGGCGATTTCCTCGATGGACGCCGCGAGTTCCTCGGCGCCCTGGGACTGCTGTTTGGAAGCGGCAGCAGCTTCGGCCGCGGCCTTGTCGCCCTCCTGGGCGGCGCCGGCAATCTGCTCCATGCCCTTCTTCACTTGGCCAATGGCGGCAGCGATTTCGTTGGAGGCCGCGAGGATCCCCGCGCAGCCCTCTTCGACCGCGGCAATATCGGTCTCGATGGACACCAGATTGATCGTGGTGGCCTTGGCCTTCTCGACCTCGGCCATGGAGGTTGAAAGGATCTCGTCCAGATCGCGGCCCACGATGCCGATCTGGTCCTGGACACCCTTGACCATGTCCTTGATCCGATCTGCGTTCTCGGCGGAATCGTGCGCCAGATTGCGGATATCGGTTGCCACCACCACGAAGCCCTTGCCGAATTCGCCGGCCCTGGCTGCTTCGATGGAGCCATTGACTGCCAGCATATTGGTCTGGATGGAAACGGTGGTGATCGCATCCACAATTTTGTCGATGCGGCGCGACACCAGTTCCAGATCCTTGATCTGCTTGATGCTGGAACGTGACACCTCCGCGGCCGAGAGGATGCCGGTGATGAGGGCGTCGACGGAGGTCTTGTTCACGCCCAGGAGTTTCAGGATTGCCTGGACCTTGGCACCGCTGGCCGTGGCACGAGCCTGGGCAATGTCCACGCCCTTCTCTATCTGGTTGATGGCGGCCGAAGCCTCCTCGGTGCTGGCGGATTGGATCTCCGAACCCTTCCGGATCTGCTCGATGGCGGTCATGACCTGGGCGGCGGACCGGTTGATTTCGGAAACGGCGGAAGACAACTCCTCAGCCGAGGAGGCTACCTCTTCCGAGGTCTTGCCGATGTCGGAAGAGTTCTTCAGCTCATCGGCCAGTTCGGAGAGGCTCTGGGCGGTATTCTCGCACTCTGCCAGGGCCTTGGCTTGCTCTTCCACCGTCTTGGCGGTTTCTTCGGCGGCAGCGGATTGCTCTTCGGCAGCCGAAGCGATGTCCTCGGCTCCCTTCAAGGCCTGCTTCGCGGCGACGCTGGACTGGGCAGCGCCTGTTGCGATTTCGCGGATGGCGCCGACAATCTCGATGGCATCAAGGCGGATCTGCTCCAATTGCGCGGTGATGGTCTTGCCGTTCTCCACTTCCTTCTCGATGGTCTGGGCGGAGGTGCCGATGCCTTCGGCGATGATCTGCACTTCCTGCTGGATCTGCCCCACCAGATCCTGGATCTGCTTGGCGCTCTTCTCCGACGTTTCGGCCAGGGTCCTCACTTCGTCGGCCACGACGGCGAAGCCCTTGCCGTGCTTTCCGGCCCGGGCTGCCTCGATCGCGGCGTTCAGGGCCAGGAGGTTGGTCTGGTCGGCGATGCGGGCCACGGCCTTGACGATTTCCCCGATGCTGGCGGCCTGTTTCTCCAGTTCGGCCACCATGCTCACGGAGGCCAGTTGGCGCTTGGCCGCGACGGCCACATTGGTCACCAGGGCGGCGACTTCCGCGCTGGTCTTGGCCACCAGGATCTGGCTTGCTTCGGCTTTATTCCGGCTGGTATCGCCATCCTCCAACTGGCGCGCAAGGGCATCCCCAACCGACTTCAAGGCCGAAAGGGATTGCTGGGCGGCTCCGGAAGCTTCCTCGGCGCCTGCGGCGATCTGATCGGCGGCGCGCTTCAATTCTTCAGCGGCGGAAGCGGCCTGATTGATCCCTGAAGACAACTGGCCGGTGGAGGCGGCTACGCGTTCCGCGGCCTGCTGCTGCTTCGCCATCGTCCTTGCCTTCTTGCGCTGGGCTTCCGCTTCCCGGGTCGTCCCGGCGGGAGCCTTGCCATCGGTGGGCGGGACCGTTGCTGAAACGAGTTTCTTCACCAGAGCCATGGGACAATTCCTTATCTGGAATGGGGTTATGCGATCGACACCATTGTCTTTCGCAGGTCGTGTGACAGGCGAAGCCCCCGGTGGCTGGGACCATTTCCAGCTCCGGGTCTTCCCAGCGAAAATGGGCACAAATGGTTCCGGGAATCACAGGCGGGTTGACCGGTCGAGGACTCAAGGGAATTTAGAGACGGTACCCGGCATGCATGGCAATGTTCAATTCTTTTCAGCCCAAGCACATCAGTAGAATTACGCATTGGATCGAATTCATAAAAATTTCTTCAGCTGATAAAATATAAATAATAATTTGCACAACCATGCTTTTGTGGCGGCCGCTCAAGGAGCGAATAACGGCGGCAAAGCCAATCCTGACAGTGCAATCCAGAGTCACATTACGACCTAGAATTCGTTAATGATCTAAATCAAAGCCATGTTTGATCGCGAAATTCACTAGACCTGGACCATTGCTGATTTCCAGTTTTTGCATGATCTTCTGCCGGTGCGAATCTACGGTACGTGAGCTGATGTTAAGCGTTATCGCCATCTGCTTACTGGTGAGCCCTTGTCCGAGGAGGTGAAGGACCTCCATTTCCCTCTTGGAGAGCAAAGGGGCGGGAACCGCACGATGGCTGCCCAAGCTAGTACCCCGGTCCTCAACTCCCGCCGATAGGTGTTCGTGTGAATGGATTATCCCTTCTATTCCTTTTACTTGTTTATGCTCTGTTATATTCGTAACAATAACAAGATATATTATAACACCATTATGGTCCCTAGCTAATCTAGCTCCCACATGAGCCAAAAAGGTGGTTCCATTTTTCCGCACCATCTGAAGTTCGCATGCGAACAGTTTTCCGCTATCAATCAGTTGTTTGCGATTCAAATAGTAGTTATCCAGGTCTTCCGGACAAATGAACTGGGTGAATCGCTGCCTGACCAGGTTACCTTTGGTTTCGCCCAGCAAAGTAGCGAAGGCCTGGTTGTCTTCCAGGATCGTTCCCTTTTCATTCAGGGTGCAATAACCCGCTGTGGCAGATTCATATAGATAAAAATAGCGCGCCCGGCTTGTGGCCAATTCCACCTGGGTCCTATGGAGTTCGTCGTTCTGCATATCAAGTTCGATTTGATACAGCTGCAATTCCCGCTGGGTCTCCACCATTTCGGAGGGAGACGTGATCTCCTCCCCGACCGGCAGGGCAGATTGATAAAGGGGAAGCATCACATTGGCATGACGGCGCAGGTCAGCAGCCTTTTCCACCTTGCTCTTCACAATCCGCATTCCTGCCCCTTGCCAAAAAAACGCCACCGAAACTTCATTCCGTGTGCTGTCTCAGCTTGATGCCAAGGAGAGTCAAAGTCCATAAGGAAGTTTTTACCTTCACTAGCTAAGGATTTATTTTTTTATGAAATGCACAAAAATGACGCCTTCAATTATTTAATGTACATTCACGGTTCCCTCAATGAGAAACAGTGCAGCAATGCTCAATGTGGTGGAATGCCTTTCGAAATCATTGGCCTCCTTTGCAAACTTATCAATTAGATCCGCATGGAATTGCTTTTGGCAGGATAGGCCCGGATAGGTATAGGAATCCATAATCTTCTCTTCCATTGCGCAATGCGATGCCGGGTAGCCCAAAAAAGGGACTCGAACATTCAGCTAGAGCGTTTTGCAGCCATCCTCGGCGGCTAGGATCTCATCGATGGCGAGGCGGATATCCAGGCGTGAATAGGGCTTGTGGAGGATCTGAACCCCTGGGTGGCTGGCTGCCTGGGCAGCCGCTTTGGCGTCCAGGTACCCGGTGCCGAGGATCACCGGGAGGAGCGGCCAGTGTTCCCGGAGCCGGTCCAGGGTTTCGGTGCCGCTGAGACCTGGCATGTTCTGGTCCAGGATCACCAGGTCCACTTCCAGGCCACCGCCCAGAAGCGCCAGGGCTTCCTGGCCGCTGTGGGCAATTTCCGCGCTGTGCCCCATGAAGATCAGCAGCCTGGGGACCGTATCCAGGAACAACTCGTCGTCATCCACGATGAGAACCTTTACCGGCCGCTGCACGGCGAGGCTGGGCAGCGGGAGCGCCTCGGCCGAGACTGTTTCCCCGACGGCTCCCGGGAAACGCAGCGAGACGGTGGTGCCCTCACCCGGTTTGCTGCGGATATCCAGGGTGCCTCCATGCGATTTGATGACCGCGAATGCGATGGTCAGGCCGAGGCCGGTGCCCTTGCCCACCGGTTTGGTCGTGAAAAAGGGTTCAACGGCCTTGGCCAGCACTTCCGGTTGCATGCCCGGGCCGCTGTCCGTGATCGCCAGTTCCACCCACTGGTCCGGCAGCTGGGAGGTGCGGATGACCAGGGCGCCACCCTCTGGCATGGCCTGCACGGCATTCACGCACAGGTTCATCAGGGCGCTGGAAATGGACGATGCTTCGCCCATGACGAGCGGGAGGTGGGGGGCCAACTCCGATTGAACTTCGATTTTCTGCAGGGTGGTTCTGCGCAGCAACGCGATTTCCCCGAGCACCAGCTCATTGAGATCCAGCAGCTGGGCCGTCTCGAGTCCCTTGCGGGCGAAACCGATCAGTTTCTTCACCAAGTCGCGGCCACGTTCGCTGGCCCGGATGATGGTGGCGAGGTTCCCGGCCGCGTTCCCCACCGGATCGCAGGTGACCTGCATGACCTCGGCGGTGCCCATGATGGCTGCCAAAATGTTGTTCATGTCGTGGGCGATCCCGGCGGATAGGGTTCCCAGGCTTTCCATCTTCTGGGCCTGGTGGAGGCTTTCCACAAGTTCCCTGCGTTCCGTTTCGCCCCTTTTCTGGCTGGTGAGGTCTTCGACCACGTACACGAAATAGGTGGGCGAGCCGGTCAGGTCGTGCAGCAGCGAAAGGGTGACCCTCACCCAGATGGTCCCACCATCCTTGCGGAGGTAGCGCTTCTCCCAGCAGCTGCTGGGCCGGGTGCCCGACGTCAAGGCCAGGATTTCACGGGCATCTTCTTCCCGGTCCTCAGGATCCGTGAACTCCCGGTCTTGCCGCCCAAGGAGTTCTTCCTCCGGGTAGCCGATGATCTCCGAGAAACGTCCATTGAGTTTGAGGAATTGGCCCCCCAATGAGACATGAGTGATTCCCACGGCGGCCTGCTCGAAAGTGGCCCGGAATGCTTCTTCCGCCCCCTTCCGCTGCGCTTCGCGGGCAAATCGATCCAGGGCGAAGGAGGTATCTCCGGCAATTTCCCGAAGCAGTTCCAGGCGATCGGGCGTGAAGAAGCCCGGTTCCACCGAATACAGGTTCAACACGGCCACCACCCGCTCTTCACAGCCCAGCGCGAGGGATGCGCTGGAGCGGACCCCGAATGGCTTGGCTCGTTCACGCCAGGGTTCCAGCCTGGGGTCCAACTCCCAGTCCTGACAGATCTGCTCGCCGGTTCCTGCGAGACAATGACCCGATGGGTCCAGGCCGTCCGGACCGTCCGGATTGGTAGAAATGTTGATGCCATCGAGGTAGCTGAGCAGCCGCCCTGCGGCCGTCACAGTCTCGAGGCGAGCCGCGGCGGAGTCCGGCCTGCAGATGAATGCCAGATCCAAGTGAACGAATTCCGCGCACACCCGGCAGACTTGTTGGTACAAGCCAAACGCGTCCGTGGAATGGACAATGGCCTTGTTGGCGTGGCTGAGCGCCTTGTATAGTCCGGCAATCCGCCGGCGCTCCTCGTCGATGCGCCGGAAATCGTTCGGGTCCATCAAGCGGACGTCGGCATTCCCCTTTCGCCGGTCGGCCGGCCCCCGGCGAAGCTCGGAGATGCCTTGAACAGATCGTGATTCGGATGCTTGTTGGTTCAACATGCGCTACCACCTGGGATTGGGGCCCGGACATGGATTGCAGCATTCAAGCCACAAAAGCAACTTATTGACAGTTGTTGAGTTCCTGTTCCCTTGACCCGGCGCGGCAAGCGGGGGACATCAAATTGAAGGGACCCTGGCGGGGGCAACATAGGAAGTCACAGTGGAAGGCCAGCAGCGCCCAATGACCGCCCTCAGCGGGACAGCATGTTGGCGCCATGGACGCCGCGCCGCACCAGCCAGGCGATCACCGGCTCCATCTGGGCGCCCTGCCCGAGCAGGACGCTGCCGTCGCCGGCATTGAGGAACAGCCGTTGTTCCTCCCACAGCAGGCTGGTTTCGGCGACCGGGAAGGCCTTGGGATGGCTGATCGCGTTGTCCTTGCCCAGGAGGTACAGCCAGGCGTAGCGCTGGGCCCGTGGGTTCAGGAAGATCACCCGTTCCGAGGCCGCCTCCAGTTCGCCCGGCAGCCGCCCCAGGAAGAAAGGCAGCACGAAGCCGCTCAGCACCGCGGTGAGCACCAGGACCTGCAGGCTGGACAGGCTGCAGAAGACCAGCAGCGGGCTCAGCAGGAACAGAACCACCCAGACCCGCACCGCCCACTTGGCGTACCGGGGCAAGGGTAGGCGAATGCTCGCTCTGTCGAGGGTGCCGGGATCTGACTGCATGGCTCCATGATACGCCGCAAACCGGATCATGGTAAAAGGGCCCATTCCATGAACGGTTTTTTACATGAGCTGGTCAAGTGCCCAACGGGCGACCGGCTGGCTCAAGCCATTGCCCACCAGGCGATAGCGCTGTTCCAACCCCAGGTCATCCGGAAACCGGAAGGTGCCCGGCAGGCCCATGAGCCGGGCGATCTCGGCCGGGGAGAACCGGCGGACGCCGCGCGGCGTCTTCAGGAAGGAGCCGCTGCCGACGAAGCGCTGGCCGTAGCCGCCGATGAAGCAGGCGGTGCGCCGGGAATCCGGCGTGACCAGGTCCAGCCCAGGACCGTGCCGGTCCAGCTGGGCGGCATCCAGGTAGAGCGCCGGGTCCTCCTCCGCATCCAGGAACCGGTCCAGGGCGGCCGGCTCGATCCGCGGCACCGGCAGGGGCGCGAGGGTTGCCCGGGAGGCCAGGAGGAACCCCCGCGGGCGCTGGTTGGGCAGGCCGAAGCTGCTCGGACAGAGCCGGTAGACAAGCTGGTGGAGGCCCTGCTCTTCCAGCCGGGCGCTCAGCAATTGGTGCGCCTCCGAGTCCAGGAAACCGCAGACATTCTCCAGGCACAACCGGTCCGGCGGCGCCTCCCGGAGCACGTCCAGCAGGTGCAGGAAGGCCTGGCTGCGCCGGTCGGCCAGCCCGTCACGGTTGCCCATGCGGCAGAACGGCTGGCAGGGCGGGCTCAGCAGCCAGGTGTCCGCGCCGTGGGCCTTGAACACGCCAGGCTTGACCCGGGCGATCTCCCGGGCCAGCGCTGCCGTGCCATGGTTGAGCTGGTAGGTCGCGTTGGCGGCGGGGCTGATGTCATAGGCCGCCACCACGGCGCCGCGGCCGCCCAGGGCATATCTCCAGCCGCCCAGGCCGGAGAACAGCTCGAGCACCCGCGGCAAGGCCATGGTCTAGTAGCGGTAGTGCTCGGGCTTGTAGGGGCCTTCCACCGGCACGCTGATGTAGTCCGCCTGCTCCTGGCTGAGCACGGAAAGCTGGGCGTTGAGCTTCCTCAGCTGCAGCCGGGCCACCCGCTCGTCCAGGTGCTTGGGCAGGGTGTATACGCCGATGGGATACTTGCCGGGGTTGGCCCACAGTTCGATCTGCGCCAGGGTCTGGTTGGCGAAGGAGGAGCTCATCACGTAGGAGGGGTGGCCGGTGCCGCAGCCCAGGTTCACCAGCCGGCCCTTGGCCAGCAGGATGATGCGCTTGCCGTCCGGGAAGATGACGTGGTCCACCTGGGGCTTGATCTCCTCCCAGGTGTAGCGCTCCAGCGAGGCGATGTCGATCTCGCTGTCGAAGTGGCCGATGTTGCAGACGATGGCCTGGTCCTTCATGGCCGCCATGTGGCCGTGGCCGATGACGTGGCGGTTGCCGGTGCAGGTGACGAAGATGTCGCCCTTGCCGGCGGCGTACTCCATGGTCACCACCCGGAACCCCTCCATGGCCGCCTGCAGCGCGCAGATGGGATCGACCTCGGTGACCCACACCTGGGCCGAAAGCGCCCGCATGGCCTGGGCGCAGCCCTTGCCCACGTCGCCGTAGCCGCAGATGACCGCGACCTTGCCGGCGATCATCACGTCGGTGGCGCGCTTGATGCCGTCCACCAGGGATTCCCGGCAGCCGTAGAGGTTGTCGAACTTGGATTTGGTGACGGAGTCGTTGACGTTGATGGCGGGGAACTTTAGCTCGCCGCGCTGGGCCATCTGGTAGAGCCGGTGCACGCCGGTGGTGGTCTCCTCGGTGACGCCCTTGATGGCCGCCAGCTGCCGCGAGTACCAGGTCGGATCTTCCGCCAGCCGGGCGCGGATGGCGCCATACAGGGCGACCTCCTCCTCGTTCTCGGGGTGGTCCAGCAGGCTGCGGTCCTGCTCGGCCCGGGCGCCCAGGTGCACCAGCAGGGTGGCGTCGCCGCCGTCATCCAGGATCATGTTGGCGGTGCCTTCCTTGAAGCGGAAGATCTCGTGGGTGAAGGCCCAGTAGTCGGAGAGCGATTCGCCCTTGTAGGCGTACACCGGCGTGCCGCCCGCGGCGATGGCGGCGGCGGCATGGTCCTGGGTCGAAAAGATGTTGCAGGAGGCCCAGCGCACTTCGGCGCCCAGGGCTTTCAGGGTCTCGATCAGCACCGCGGTCTGGATGGTCATGTGCAGCGAGCCGGCGATGCGCGCCCCGCGCAGCGGCTGGGCGGCGGCATACTCCTCGCGGATCGCCATGAGCCCGGGCATTTCGGTCTCGGCGATGGCCATCTCGCGCCGGCCCCAGGGGGCCAGGGAAAGATCAGCTATATGGTTTTCATTCTGGATGGTTGCGCTCACGAGCGACTCCTGTGCGGCTGGACAAACTGAACGATGGTGCCAACATTGGGCTTACCCGTCAATCAGCGTTCCTGGATTGGGTCGGGCAAGCGCCGTTGAAACCATGAACCGATCGTAACCGGGGAGCCGAGCCTGGGACGGGATGTCTCGCAGCGCTTCTCGGGCCGTTATCATGATAATGCAAACCTGCCTTCCGGCCACCTGTCCCGGTCAAGGTCCTGGGAGAGAACATGGAAGCCAGCCCCGTCTTCGACCTGATCATCCGCCATGGCCTGGTGGTGGACGGCTCGGGCGGCCCGCCCCGGCGGGCGGATGTGGGGCTCCGGGGCGACCGGATCGCCGCCGTGGGCGACCTGGACCGCGACGCGGGCGCCAGCCTGGACGCCTCGGGCCTGATGCTGGCGCCCGGCCTGATCGACGTGCATTCCCACGATGACCAGGCGGTCTTCCAGTGGGCCGCCAGCGAGGCCAAGCTCAGCCAGGGCGTCACCAGCGTGGTGGTGGGCAACTGCGGGATCAGCCTGGCCCCCCTGAGCCTGGCCGGGGCGCCGCCGCCCCCGCTCAACCTGCTGGGCGAACGGGCCCGCTTCCGGTTTCCCGCCTTCGCCCAGTACGTGGAAGCCCTCCAGGCCGCGCCGCTGCCGCTGAACGTGGCGGCCCTGGTCGGCCACGGCACCCTCCGGGTGAAGAACCTGGACGACTACGCGCTGGCCGCCACCCCGGAGCAGATCCGGGCCATGGCCCGGGACGTGGAGCTGGCCATGGCAGCCGGCGCCACCGGCCTGAGCTGCGGGCTGTCCTACCCCACCAACCGGGGCGCCGACACCGCCGAGGTGGTGGCCCTGGCGCGGGCCGCCGCCGGGCGGGGCGGCCGGCTGTGCATGCACATCCGGGACGAGTACGACGGCGTCGCGGGCGCGGTGCGCGAGGCCTTCCAGTGCGCCTCCCGGTCCGGCGCCTTCCTGGTGCTTTCGCACCAGAAGGTGGCGGGCCTGGCCAACCAGGGGCGCAGCGCCGAGCTCATGGAGATCTACCAGCGGGACGGCGCCGGCCTGCCCTTCGCCATCGACACCTACCCCTACACCGCCGGTTCCAGCGTGCTGGACCCGGTCTCGGTCAAGCACTCGCGCAAAGTGCTGGTGGCCTGGTCCCTGCCCCATCCGGAAGTGAACGGCAGGACCCTCGAGGCGATCGCGGCGCAATGGGGCTGCACCCAGGGCGAGGCCATCAACCGGCTGCAGCCCTCCGGCGCGGTGTACTTCCACATGGACGAGGCGGACGTGAGCAGGTTCCTGGCCTGGGACCGCTGCATGGTCGGTTCGGACGGCCTGCCCAACGACACCCATCCGCACCCCAGGCTGTGGGGGGCCTTCGCCCGGGTGCTGGGGGAGTACGCCCGGGACCGGGCCCTGTTTCCCATCCAGGAGGCGGTGCGCAAGATGACCTCCCTGCCGGCTTCGGTGTTCGGCCTGGTGGACCGCGGCCTGGTGCGGGAGGGCGGTTTCGCCGACCTGGTGCTGTTCGATCCGGCCCGGGTGCGCGACCGCGCCACCTACGAGGAACCGCGGCTGCGCGCCGAAGGGATCGAACGGGTGTTCGTCAACGGCAGGCAGGCCTGGCCCCTGCCCCAGGACCAATCGGGCTGCTGGGGCCGCTTTCTCAGGCCTTGAGGGCCGCCAGGATCCGCTCGGGCGTCATGGGCAGCTCGAACAGGCGGATCCCCAGCGCGTCGTGGACCGCGTTGGCGATCACCGCACCCATGCAGACGATGGGGGGTTCACCGCCGCCCTGGGCCTGGAGTTCCGGATTGGCCACCAGCACCGTCTCGATGGCCGGCAGCCAGGAGAACCTGGGAATCCGGTAGGTGTCGAAGTTCTCGTCCAGGATCCGGCCGTCCTTGAACCGCAGCCCTTCGGTGAGGGCGTAGCCCAGGCCCATGGTGACAGCGCCTTCCATCTGCTGGCGGGCGCCGTCGGGGTTGACCACCAGGCCCATGTCCTGGGCCAGCACCACCCGCTTCACCCGCACCTGGCCGGTGGCGGCGGCCACGCTCAGCTCGGCCATGGCGGCGACGATGGTGCCGCGCCAGGAGCCGCAGGCGACCCCCACCCCGCGCCCGGACGGGGCGGCGCCCGCCACCCAGCCGAACCGCTCCGCCGCCGTCTCCAGCACCCGGATCACCCGTTGGTCGGACAGGTGGCGCAGGCGGAAGGCCAGGGGATCGACCTTGGCCTTGGCGGCCAGCATGTCCATGTGGCACTCCCGGGCGAACACGTTGGTGTTGGCCGCGGGTGCCCGCCAGGCGCCGGTGGCGAACGGGTGCAGCCCGCCGCCGGTGCTGGTGCCGATGTCCCCGGCATCTCCGGTGGAGGCGAAGCGCTTGGCGGGGAGGTCATAGCCGATGTCGGCTTCCCGGTCGCTGGTGCCGGACACCCGGCAGTCCCAGAAGGTGATGCGCCCGGCCGGATCCAGCCCGGAGCGGATCTTCACCACCGCGGCCGGGCGGAAGGTGTCCAGGAAGAACTCCTCCCGGCGGTCCCAGACCACCTGCACCGGGGCGCCGCCGGCCTTCATGGCCAGCCGCGCGGCTTCCACCGCGTGGGGCCCCGCGGCCTTGCCGCCGAACGCGCCGCCGATGTAGGGCGTGATGATGCGCACCTTGTCGGCCGGCAGACCGAGGGCCTCGGCCACCTGGGCCTTCACCCGGAACGGCGCCTGGACCCCGGTCCACACGGTCATCCGGCCATCCTTCCACTGGGCCAGGGCGGCGTGCGGCTCGATGGCGGCGTGGGCCACGTAGGCGTTGAGGTACTCGGCTTCCACGAGGGTGCTGGTCCGGGCCTCCCCGGCCTTCAGGTCGCCCTCCTGGACCCCCACCTTGGCGCCGCCCACCTTTGCCGTCAGGTGGCGGTAGATGGAGCGGTCGTCCAGGGCCAGCGGCACCCCGTCGAAGCTGGCCTTGACCAGCGCCGCGGCCATGCGCGCCTGGTCCGGCAGCGCGTGCAGCACCGCCACCAGGCTGCCGTCGCGCAGCACGCGCACGCCGGGCACCCGCTCCGCCGCGGCGGTGTCGGCGGCCTTGAGGGTGGCGCCGTGGGCCGGGGGCCGCACGATGCAGGCGTGCAGTGTGCCGGGCAGCCCCTGGTCGGCGGTGTAGCGGGCGGCGCCGGTGACCTTCGCCAGGGCGTCCTTGCGCGGGGCGGACTTGCCCACCAGGGTGTAGGCCGAGAACGGCTTGGGCTTCACGTCCGTC
>Ga0316232_1003238_pt1 | contig 15354 bp, 12 predicted proteins | sample TBHtaG_FD_206006 | JGI IMG/M metagenome (GOLD analysis project Ga0316232, IMG submission 206006) | Freshwater microbial communities from Trout Bog Lake, Wisconsin, USA - TBH18025_13 | ecosystem: Environmental > Aquatic > Freshwater > Lake > Hypolimnion/Profundal zone | place: USA: Wisconsin... | reverse complement strand
GCCTTTGTGGACCACGATGAGCATGCGCTCCTGGGACTCCGAGAGCATGATTTCGTAGCTGCTCATGTTCGGCGCGCGTTGCGGCACCTTGTCCAGTTCAATCTCGATGCCCGTGCCGGCGCGGGCAGCGGTTTCGCACGTGGAGCAGGTCAGACCCGCCGCGCCCATGTCCTGCATGCCCGCGACCGCGCCGGTGGCCAGCAATTCCAGACACGCTTCGCACACCAACTTTTCCATGAACGGATCACCCACCTGCACCGCGCCGCGCTGCTGCTCGGCGGATTCCTCGGTCAAATCCTGCGAGGCGAACGCCGCGCCCGCCAGGCCGTCGCGCCCCGTGGCCGGACCGACATAAAACACCGGATTGCCCACGCCCTTGGCCGCGCCGCGGGTAATCTGTTCGTGGCGCAACACGCCGAGGCAGAACGCATTGACCAGCGGATTGCCCTGATACGTCTTGTCAAAATAGACTTCGCCCGCCACCGTCGGAATGCCAAAACAATTGCCATAACTCGCGATGCCGCTCACCACGCCGGCGAACAGCCGTTTGTTATTTGCGATTTGCGATTGACGATTTGCGAGCTCTTCATCAGCAGGTGGCAAACCGCCGTTACCGACACCCGGCAAACTGGCTTCGGCCAAATTGGCGCCACTGCTGGGTTCACCGTTTTCCGTTTTCCGCTTTTCGCTTTCCGCTTTTGCTTCCGTGATCGGCCCAAACCGCAGCGAGTTCACCGCGCACACGGGCCGCGCGCCCATGGTGAAAATATCGCGCACGATGCCGCCCACGCCGGTGGTCGCGCCCTGAAACGGCTCGACCGCGCTCGGGTGATTGTGTGACTCGATCTTGAACGCGATGGCGATGCCGTCGCCGATGTCAATAATGCCGGCGTTTTCCTCGCCCGCGCCGACGAGGATTTTCGGCGACTTGGTGGGAAAGGTCTTGAGCAGCGGGCGCGTGTTTTTGTAACTGCAATGCTCGCTCCACATCACGGAAAAGATGCCCAATTCGGTGTAGCTGGGCGTGCGCCCAAGGATGGCCACGGCGTGGGCGTATTCTTCCGGTGTGAGGTTGTGTTTGGCAACCAACTCAGGGGTGATGGCAGGTTCGGTCATGGGGAGATTCTAATTTTGGGCAATTGCCTGAACGGATTTGTAAAATGGTGTTTCTTTGTCGCGTACCAATCCAACTGTTGGATGATAACGGAGACCGGAATCAATTTTGGCCGCAGCCTCAAGCGCATTTCTTGCCAGTTCCTTTGCTTCTCGAATCTGCCCCCTCTGCGCTGCGATCAGCGAACGAATTCCAAGCGCCTTGAAAGTGTCGGCAGGGAATTGAATCCCTCGCGAATTTAACCCTGCCTCTAGCAAAGATAGAGCTTCATCATAAAATTGCGCCAATTTATTTTCGGCTACGAGTTTTCCAAAGTCCATGAATGCGTAAGTTCCAACCTGTGGAAATTCTCGTTCGGTTCGTAAAGCATGTTGATAATTTACAATTGCGTCATCAATGTTGCCCAGCTTGGCCAAGCAGCTTGCCTTCTGGCTATATGCAGAAGCCAACTGCGTTCGTTCTGGAAATTCGGCAAACATTTTATCTAAAAGTTCCAATGACGCTCTCAGCATTTCGTGCGAACCAACGCCTTCGAGAAGATACGCTTGTATTCGCAAATACTGCGCTTTGTTACCGGCGGTGCGGCTCCGGTTGAGACGAGTGAAAAAATCAGCCTGGTCAGCCGCGGTCCAGGTTGTCTTTCTATACCAATCGTGTGCCATAAAATCACGCCAGTTCCGCCACGTTTTCGTCCTCGTATTTTTCAATGAGCACGCCGATCACCTCCATCATGGAGGCGAGCGGATGGTTTTCATTTTCGCCCACCTCGTCCACGAGGCGGTCGAGTTGCTTCACAAGCTGGCGGTATTCGCGTTCGTTGTGCGGCACGCGCAACGCCGGTTCGACCTGCGGCCAGACGGCAAAAGCTTTGTTCAGTTGTGCGGTTGACATATCATTTTCTCTCTTTCCAGCGGCCCTCGTCATATTCGGCGTGGGTCAGCACAGCGCGAATATACACTTTCCGGCGATTATAGTGAAGCGCAGCGATAAGGCGAGCCTTGTTGCCGCCGATGTTAAAAACCGTCAATCCACCGACCTGATCGGCGTGTGGAAAAACGCGGCGTACTGCGACAAAGTTCTCAAAGTCGCTCTTTTTGAAAATTTTATACCAGTGGGCAAGTCCGCTTCCCGCCGTGGGATGCACTTCAGCAAAATCGTTCAATCGTTTGCGGGTGATAATGTGCATGTTTCACGCCGCCACTTTCACTTCCCGAACTTCGCTCGGCTGCGGAATCGGCTCACCCCGTTCGCGCATGTCTTCGATGTGCATTTCCAAGGCTTCCTTCATCAGCGCAAGCGTTTCCTGCTCGGTATCCGCCGCCGCGACGCAGCCGGGAAAATCCGGTGCGTAGGCGCTGAAATTTTCTGGCCCGTGCTCGAGGATGATGGTGTGGCGCATGGCGCTTTGACTTTTATACCCAATCCGCGTCCGCAATTCCAGCCTCCTTCGTGTTTTTTCGATCTCCTTGGCAATCCCTTTGGGATTCGGGCAACCGGACATAGTGCGACCACGAGAGAAGGCACGGCAAAGGACTTCAAGTTCCCAATACATGGCGCTATGACTTTTATACCCAACCCACGTCCGCAATTCCAATCGTTTGCGTTTTTCCGCTTCCTTCCCCCGCGCGCATCACGCATCACGCATCGCTCATCACGCCGCACGTCTCACGCCTCAGCTCACGGCACCGGATTGTTCGTCGCCGGCGGAGCAAAGATTTTTTCGATGGTGCGGATGGGATGCAGCGGCGCGGCGAACACCTTGGCGAAGGGGATATAGACGGGCGTGATTTTGGGCTGGTCGAGCGTGCCCGTCACTTCGCATTCAAACGCCTTGCTCACCGGGGTCAGCACCAGACTGAAGATAGGCCCGACCATCGGGGTGTTGCGCAATAGTTGCGCCCGGGCCCGGGCTGCCACGTTTTCGTCCAGATCCACCGTGCCCACGTAATCGAGCCGCATGGTCAGCGAGCGGATTTCGAGCGAGTCGGTGTACACGATACCGTTGGTCATGTTGAAGCGGCCGGCGCCGTCCGTGGCCCGGCTGTTGCCAATGTCCAGTCCCGGCGTGAGGGTGTTCAGCACGGGCGACATCAGCCCAAGGATCGGCGCGTCCCACAGCAGGCCGCTGTGCAGTTGCGCCTGGCCGTAGCCGTTCCAGGTGCGCCAGCTCGAGGAATTCGCGCTGGTCACCAGCACCTGGCCGGACAATGCCCCCTTCAACTGGTTGGTCGGCGACCACAGCGCCCGGCCCATGGCGTTGAAATCCACGTTGGTGCCTTCAATATAAAAGGAAAAATCCGTGCCGTCGCCCGGCGTCTCCACGTCAAAGACGCCCCAGCCTTGCGCCGTGCCGCCGTAACATTCCGAAACCACGTTCGTGAGAATCAAATCATGGGCCAGCCAGTGGATCGTGCCGGTGATGCGCGGGGTCTCAAATTTCCGCCAGCGGAACGGCGTGGTGCCAATGACATCCACCCGCAGATCCGCATCGTCGGTCACCAGTTCGCCCGCCCGTTGTTTCAGCGGGATGCAGCCCTCCACGGTCGCGTTCGGCAGGTCCAGAAAGTGGTACGGCTCCATCGCCGCCGCCGTCTGGGGCCCAATGGCCTTCCCCACCGCCACCGGCGAGACATGGCCGGTGCCGCCGTGCAGGAATATTCTCTGCCCCGCCAGATCCAGGGTCACCTTCTCCGCCGCAAACCGTTCCGTTCCGTTCGCCCGCGCCATTTGCGGATGGAAAAATTCCGCCGTCAAATTCGTGTAGCGCAAGGCCGCCGTGATGCTGTCCACAGTTTGTCCGCGAATGGCAAAATCCGTCGCCACCACGCGGCCGGTGGCGGCGAGTGTGGCAAAATCGCGCAGGTTGCCGGCCAGCTCCAGCTCCAGCGTCACCGGCTCGCGAAACTGGAGCGCCTTGAAGCCGGCCGCCGCATTGCTGGTGGCCAAAAAGGGCCGCACACTCTCTGCGTCCAGCTTGCCGCCGATGACAAAGTTGAAGTCCTCCGTGGCGTCGTTTTCTTCGCCGCCCATTTCCAGCGTAGTGCGGCCCTGGGTCAGCGCCAGATCCGGCAGGCTCCAGACCCGGTTGGCATAGGTGAAATGCGTTTGCACGGAGCCGAACGGCGCTCCGCCGGCCACCACGGTGTTGGTAAACGCCACCGCCCCGTGCAGGTGCGCCCCCGCCCAAAGCTCCTCCTGCCAACCGCGCCCGCCCGCCGCCGAGCCAGGGACAACTTGTCCTCCGCCGACAAGCTTCTTGCTTTCGGCTTGCGGCTTTCCGCTGACTGCCCTCGCCCCCCCCACGGCCTGCCAAAATGCGCGGTTGGTCCAAGCCGGCAACACCAGCGTGCCCGTGGCCTGTAAGGTGGGCGGCTGGGTCCATGAAACCTGCGCCAACCGCTCGCGCGCCTGGGCCGGCAGCAACGCCGCCATCGCGTGCAAGTCAAATCCGGAATGGACCCTGACATCCAATCCGCGCGCGCCGACGTCCAGCTTGGCGCCAGCCTCCAGCGAGCCGCCTCCCAGCCGGGCGGACAATTCGGTGAGTACCAGTTCCGGCGCACTCCAATAACCGCTGCTCTCCACCAGATCCACTTCCAGCCCGGCAGATTCCACATCCGCCCCGCGCGCCAGCCAATCCAGTCGGAAGGGTTGCAGGTTCGTCCAAAAACACCAAGCGGGGTCGCTATACAGGGGCGCGTTGGTGGGCGCGTACACCCGGGCGGCGAACTCCAGATTGCGGGCGCTGAACCACGGCGTCTCCACCCCCGGCGCCCGCGCGCTGACCGTCAGGGCAATGGACTGGACGTCCCGCGCGTCGCCATTCAGCCGCACGTTCAACTGCGGGTTCCCCGCGAAATGGATTTGCTTCAGCGTATCGGCAAAACCGCGCAGCGAGGACTCCACGTTACCGTGGTCCGCGGTTTCCGCGGCGGCAAACAGTTTCCAGTTGCGGCATTCGGGCGCGTGGGCGATTTCGCCGGCCAGCGTGAAAGTGACGCCGGCAAGGTCCGCGCGGAATCGGTCCAGCGACCAGGTCTCGTCCGGCAAAATTCGCAATTCGCCTTGGAGATTGGTCATAGCGAGAGCGTCGTTGGCCGCCAGCGGGAAGGTAAAATTTCCCTGGCGCAGCACCAGTCCGTCCACCTGCGCGCGCAGGTGGAGCAAGGCGGCATAATTTACGCGCAACTGCACTTCGCGCGCCCGCAGCACCGGCCCGCCCGCGCCTTGCACCGGACCGATGCGGACCTGGTCGCACACCAGGCCATGGACGAAACGCAGGCGCATTCGGGTGAATTCCAGTTGTACGCCGCGCTCCCGCAGCGCCGACACCAAACGCGTTTTGAGGAAATCCGGCAGCCCGACGACATTGAACCAAGCATAGGCCAGCAGCACCAACAGCGCCGCGCCCCAGACCAGAAACCGGGCGCAACGGAAAGCGAGGCGGCAGACGCGCCATAATCCGGGCTTGGAACTCATTTCCTGCAACAGTGGCCGGAATTCATAAATAACTCAAGATTTTAGCGGAGCGCGGCTCTATGAGCCGCCGCAGCATCCATCCTTCAATGCGCGTCCGTATTTTCGCAAACACCTCCTGCTGGGCGAAGTTGCGGCGGGTCACAGACCCGCGCTCCGAGGGCAGTTCCCTCCGCGCCGGCATCTGGCACGGTTCGAAGATCAGTCTTCTGAAACGACCCGTGGCGCGGAGATGATACTCCAATTTGGTCACGGCTTATCCGGAATGGTCAGCCAATCCCTGACCAGCGGAAAAAGCACCGGAGGAAACACAAACGCCCAGCGCTCACCGTCCAGAGTCACCACCGCCGGCGCGGTGCTAGTGTTCAGCGACGTGACCGGCTCCTCAGGACCGAACTCGAGAGTTTTCTTTTCCCCGGACTTGAGTTCGATGGTCACGGACAGGCTGTTGGTAGTCAGCCCGACATCAGCCGCGTCATCAAATTTGCGCCCATACCAGCCCGCCGCCGTGAGTTCGCCGAGCCGGTGGATGGTTTCCTCAATAGCGGGCGGGTTGATGATACCCTGCGAACCGGGAGCCAGCGACCATTCGTTGGTGCCGGTGCGCAGCATCTGGCGCGTCTTGCCATTCTGCCGCAGCGTGACCTGCGCCACATTGGTTTCGGAAAAACTCCAGACGCGGAGGGCGCGGAAAAAATCGCCCGACAGCCCCAACCCGACCAACTTGTTCGCAGCCACCGCATAGACAAAGTCCTCGTCGCCGCGTTTGACGTAAACTTGGTTGTTGGTGGTGGTGGCGCCGAACAATAATTGGACGATGACGCGGTTGGTGTCGCCCACGGCGGCACGCAGCGTGACTTGCCGCGACGGACTGAGCAGGCCATAGCTCTGCAAACCCGAGGTCGTCACCACGTCCTGCACGAAATCCGCGATTTGCAGGCCCGCCAGCATCCGGAGGAGCGTGGTGACCTGGTCCGCGTTCACGGGGAACTGCTCGCCTGCCATGGTCCAGGTATTCGAGCCATGTTGTTGCAGGATGTAATGGTTGTTTCCCCCGCCCACTTCGATTTCCGCCACGGGCGCGGTCAGTTCCAAAAGGTCGGGGTCGCGGAAATCGTTGACCGAGCCCCGCCAAACCTTAAGCGGATCCTTGGGGGTGGTCACCACCGCCGGCCAGCCCTCGCGGCGGGCGTACAATTCACCGGCCAAACCAGTCACGCCTTTGCCAACATGCACCGCAGTCAGCAGATTGGTGCCGCTGCCGAGCCAGATGTCGAGGTTGGCCGGTGCCAATCCGTTGGTAGTCAAGTCGGCCTTGGGATCATCGGTGACGAAGCTTGAAACCCGCGCCGCGCGCAATTGCTCCAAGGCGGAGGCGATCCGCTGGTTGTTGGCGCGGGCCGCCAGCGGGCGCCCGGCCACCATCCGCCAGAGCCGGTTGGTGGCATCGCGCCGCAGTTCGATGGCCTGCGTGCCATTCGTGATCACCAACCAATCCAGCGTGTCCGGCACGTCCACCAGCGAGGTGTCCCGCCATTCGTTAACGTCATGCGGCAGGAAATTCAACCACGACAGGTCAGTCACGTACGCCCCGGCGGCGCCCGCCACGCGCACATAGAGTCCGTCGCCCGGCGCGGTCTTGTTGCCCACCACCAGATGCCAGGTCTGGTCGCCGGCCACCAGATCAAGCGTGAATTGCGGATTGTCGAAACCGAACTCTGCTTCCGCGTTCTTTCGTCCGCTCATCTCGCCGGTGGAAATGGACATTGCTGGCGTCAATTTTTCGAGCGTGTCGAGCAAGCCGTCAATCGTGGCGGCTTGGGCGGGATAGCAGATGGGACGTTCCAACAGCCAGGCATGATTGGTGCGGAGGACGCTGATTTCGCGCGCGCCACCCGGCACGACCTGCAGGCCGGTCACCCGGGCGGCGCGTAATCCCGCGCACAGGAATTTGGCGCCGGTGGCTTCGGGCTGGAGATAACGCTCCGAAATCCAGATGGTCGTGGCCAGGGCCGCGGCGAGCAGGAACCAGAGGACGGTGGATTTGGATTTCATTTTCTGCGCACGAGCCAGACCAGCCAGCCGAAAAAGAGCACCCCGCCGGGCAGCGCCGCCAAGAGCAGCCAGGTCAGTTGGCGCTGCTGCTGTCGCGTGAGTTGGAGGTGAAAATTGGTGACCGGGCGCGGCTCGATGCCGGCCACCAGCAAGGGCCGGTCGCACAGCCAGTTGACCGCCGCGTTGAGAAAATCACGGTTGCCGCCGGAATCAATCATCAAGTTGCCCAGGAAGGTCGCGTCCCCCGCCACAATCATGCGGGCATTGCCGCGCGGATTGGTGACGCCCGCAACGGGTTTCTGCTCGATCGCGCAAGCGAGCGGATAGGCGTGCGGAGGTTCATTGCGATTGCCCATCAGCGTGCCGTCGGGGCTGGTGCCAAACAGTTCGGTCACTTCCGGCGCACTGGCCGACTGGACAGCCTGCATTTTCAAGACCGGATGCGGCAGATAAACGTGGAGTTGCGACTGGGCCAGCGAATCCACCACCGGATGTTTGCCATATTGGTATACCTTGATGTCGTAGCCCAAAGCCGTGGTGCTGCGGTTGAAATCCTGCGCGATGTCATCCTTCACATCCACGCCCCAGGTGCGCAAGATGGTTTCCAAGCCGGTGGCCGGCGCTTGCGGGGCATAAGCAAACAGCATCAGCAACCGGCCGCCTTCGCGCAGATACCGGTCAAGTTGCTGGAGTTCGGTGGGATCAAAGGCTTTGCCGGGAGCGGCGATGATCAACAGGTTGCAATCCATGGGCACGCCCACGTTGCCCAGCCAGAGGTTCGTCACCTCAATGTAATTCTCCTGCAACACCGACGCGAACTTCTGGTAGCCGCGCTGGCCGGACTCCGTCAAAGACAATTCATCCTGACCCTGCAAAAAATACGCCTTGAGCGGCTGCGGATTGGCCAGGGCCAGCAGGATGGAGGTGAACGCCCGCTCGCCGTTGAAAGCCACGGGGCGCCGCTCGAATTCCAGTTCCTGCTTTTGCGGATTCGCCTCGCTCGCATGCGTGCCTTTGAGTTTGGTCGTGTAGGTGGAAAGCTCGCCCCCGGGAAACACCTTCACCCGCCCGCCGCAGTCGAATATCACCAGATCCTTGTCCGCATTGGAGTTGAAATACTTCCGGTATTTCCCCTTGATGATCTCCGCCTGTCCGGGATCGCGGACATAATCCACGGCGTCCACGGAAATGTTCTTGCTGGCGGCGCGGTATTCGTTCAGCAAGGCCATCACTTCCGGATAAAAATTGGGCTTGTTGTCGTCTGGCCGGCGATCGTAATAAACTGTGACATCCACCTGGTTGGTGATGGAGCGCAACACGGCCAGCGTCCGCGAGGACAGGGCCATCCGCGTCTGGGAGCTCAAATAAAACCGGTGAAAAAATTTCACCCCAAGGTAGTTGACCATGCCCGCCACCGCCAGCACCAGCACGGTGCGCAAGGCCACGTCAAAGCCGATGCGCCACCGGCTGGCGGTCGAAAAACTGGGCCTGGATTTGGGTTGGTCGCTCATGTCATTTCCAGCGGCGGCTTTCCACCACCCGCAAGGTCAGGAACAAAAATATGAAGGTCGCGCTGAGGTAAAATGTCAGCGCGCGCGTATCCACCGCGCCCCGCGCCAGATCGTTCATTTGGTCGAACAGGTTAAGACAGGACAGCAGCTGCGACTGCCAGTCGGCCGCGACCGGAATATTCTTGGCCCAAAAGGCCAGGGCAAACTGGCTTACGCCGAACGCGAGCGAGATCATGGCTGCCACCATCTGGCTGCGCGACAGCGCCGAAGCCAGGCAGCCGAAGGACAGGAAAAAACCGCCCGCCAGAAAAATCCCCAGGTACATGCCGCCTACCGTGCCGGGGTCCAGCGCGCCAGCCTGGTCGGTGAAACGGCTGACGAGAAACAGGCACGCCAGCAGCGGCAGCCACATGACAGCGTAAAACAAAAACGCCGCGGCAAATTTGGCGGCCACCACCTCCAAATCGCCCACCGGCGCGGTCATGAGGGTTTCGTACGTGCCGCTGGCCTTTTCCAGGGCAAACAGCCGCATGGTGATCACCGGCGCCGACAGCAGCACGATCATCCAAAAATAAAAAGTGCCGAAAAACATCTGCGTCGCCGGCATCGGCCAGGGATCGTTGCCCAGTGCGCTGATCATCTGCGTGAAACTGGCCCCGGTCAAAAAGGTGATGGCCGCAATAATCACATACCCTGTGAGGGAAAAGAAATAGGATGCCAGTTCCCGGCGCAGCAAGACCCAGAAAATTCTCATTCCTGCTCCTCTGTTCGGGGTTTGGTCACCTGCACGTAAATGTCCTCCAGCGAATGCCGGCTGCGGGTCAACTCCCGCAGCGCCCAGCCGTTCTTGCCCGCCAGTGCAAAAATTTTCGGCCGCAGGTCAACCCCCTCGCGCGGGGTCAGCGCGCAGCGGAAAAAGTCGCCATCCAAAGCGGAGACATCATATTGCTCCACTTCCGGCAGGCTTTCCCACGCGGCGTTCAGCGCTTCCAAGGGCGCGGCGATTTCAGCGATCACCTGGCTGCCGCCGGCCATCCGCCGCTGCAAATTATCCGTCGTGTCTGACGCCAGCACCCGGCCGTTGAACATGATCAGCACCCGCCCGCACATCATTTCCACTTCCGGCAGGATGTGGGTGGAGATCAGGACGGTGTGCTTGCCAGCCAGGCTCTTGATCAGGGCGCGGACGGCCCGGATCTGGTGCGGATCCAGGCCGATGGTCGGTTCGTCCAGGATGATCAGCTCCGGATCATGCACCAGCGCGTCCGCCAGGCCCACCCGCTGCCGGTAACCCTTGGAAAGCTGGCCAATCACCCGCCGGCCCACGTCCGCCAGCCCGCATTGTTCCATCACCTTGGTCACGCGCTCCCGCGAGCGCGCCCAGCCCAGCCCCTTGAGCCGCGCCCGGAACTTCAAGTATTCGCGCACGCGCATTTCGGGATGCAGCGGATTGTTTTCCGGCATGTACCCGATGCGCCGCCGGGCCTCGTCCGACTCGTAAAACACGTCGAAGCCAGCCACCCGCACCGTGCCGCTGTTGGCCGGCAAAAAGCCCGACAATATGCGCATGGTCGTGCTCTTGCCCGCGCCATTCGGGCCAAGCAGACCCACGATCTCGCCGCGCGCAACCGTGAACGAAATATCGTCCACCGCCGTGCGTCCCGCGTATCGCTTCGTCAAATTGGAAACTTCAATCATCAAATCTGCATGTAATCATCCGGCTTGGGTCAAAATGCGCCTTCAGTAGCCGCTTTCAGTGTAGCGGAAAAAAGCCCCATACGCCTAATAAAATTTACGGCGGCGACCTCGACTGGCGCCTTGGTGTTCCGCAGGAATGGCGTCCTCATCCAACACCGAATCACCGGAAAAGTTCCGTCACGCACCGCGCCTCACGCATCATTCAGTCACTTCAATTGCTTGACCAGCACCTTCGAGTTGCGGCCGCTTTGATCGTATTTCTCGCGGCGTCCCGGCGGCAGATCGTCCGGCGTGCCCTCGCTGAAGCCGCCCTTCAACTGAAAATACGTGAAAGCCTGCGTCGAAAGCGTGATCAACTCGTTCAAATTCTGCTCCTTGGCCCGGTTCTCCACAAATTGAATCAGCTTGCGCCCAATGCCGTGGTTTTCGTGCGAGGGATTGACGTACAGGCACGCCAGCTCGCCCTGCTTCTGTTCGGGATAAGTATGCAAGGCCACGCACGCAACCGGATTCCGGTCGGTCTCAAAAATAAAATAGTCGCCCAGGTTCTTCTCGATGGACGCGCGGGTCCGCCGGACCAACTCTTCGGCCTCGACGGCTTTCTTGGTCAGCAACTGGATGGCCCGTATATCTTTTTTCATCGCGCGGCGGATTTGCTGGTATTCGTTCGCGTAAATCAGCGTGCCGATCCCGTCGTTGGAAAATACCTCCGCCAGCAAACCCTCGTCCACCCGGCCGTTGATGACGTGAACGCGCGGAATGCCCGCCTTGCAGGCGGCCACGGCGTGCAAGGCCTTGGAAAGCTGCTCCGGCAGGATGTCGTTTTTCTGCAATGCCAGCACCGATTCAAAATCCGCCAGCAGCATCTGCCGGATCAGGCGGCCCTGCACCAGAATGCCATCCTGCGCGGTGATGAACATCAGTTTCACGGCTTTCAACGCCTCGGCCACCGCCACCGCCACGCTGTCAGAATTGACCCGGTAAGTTTTGCCGTCGCCATCGAATCCCAACGGCGGGATGATCGGGATGATGCCCTGCGCCAGCAGCGTTTGCAGCAGGTCCACGTCCACGCGCTCCACCTTGCCGGTGAACAAATGATCCACGCCTTGGAGTATGCCCAGCGGATGCGCGATGATGGCGTTCGGGCAGACGGCGCGCAGGTCGTTGGCCGACAGGCCCTCCAGAATTTCGTGGGTCAGCCGGTTTGCCGCGTCCAGCGCAAGCTGCAGCGTCACCGCGTCGGTGATCCCTGTGCCGTCGGCATTGGACACCTTGACGCCCTGCTTCTCCGCCAGCGTCTTGATCTGTGCCGATGCGCCATGCACCAGCACCACGCGGATGTTGAGCGAACGCAGCACCGCCACGTCGAGCAGCAACGTGGCGAAGTTCTCATCAGTCACGATCGCGCCATCCAACGCGAGGACAAATGTCCGCTCGCGGAATTGCGGAATATAATGCAGGATGCCCCGCAGATCGGTTGGTTTCATTTCAAGCGGCGTTCCTGGCCACAAACTAACGGCAACTCTTCGCAAAAGCCAGTGCCAAAACCAAGTCGTTGTCCAGGCAGAACATATTCAACCTTTTCCCCTCGGCCGAAGGCACGCAGCTTGCTTGTAAAAGTCTCGTGATGTCGCCGGCGCATGCAGCATGGCTCTGAAATGACTGCATTTCCGCGCAAGGCGATGTTAAAAACTGTAATGAATCAAGACACGAAAGAACGGTTTATGAACGAGACGTCAATTTTGGACCATCTGGACGCAGCCATTCCCGCGCGTCCGAATACCCCGGCGGAGGAAACCCAAAAGATGGTTGATACCGTGCGAAGTTGTTTGCAAATTTCCCTGGCTGGAGAGGCGCAAAATTTCCGAAGCTGGGTCGCGGCAACCCACCGCAAATTCAAAAATTTCCAACAGCTCGCCTTGGCCACGACCGCGCTAACCTGCCTGCTTAGCTGCTTTATGTTGCTGGCCAGCGTTTGGCAGTCCCACCGGATCACCCGCCAGGCCGAAGCCCAGTTGCAATTGATTCAAAAACAAACTGCGGTCTCTCCCGACGCCTTTGCGGTACTGCGCCGGGAAAACTGGGAACCCACCGGCAAACTCATAACGCAACGAGGTCGGACATTTATCGAGCTAAAAGCGGCGAAATGACTCGGGCAGGCCGTCCGCACCACTGCAACTGAAGCGGGGACCAAGATTGTCCCTGCCAAAATGAAGTTCCGGGGAGGATTCGCTTCCAACCGGCAGGCAAATTATTGCGGCCGGACTACCGGAACCGGCGCTTCGCTCGCGGTGGCGACCTTTTGAGCTGCCGGAGCTTCCGTGACGAAACCGCCAAAACGCTCGTTGTTCGTGTGTCCACGCCACTCCGCATTAGACGTCAGACAGCCTGTGGTAAAGAGCAGCGAGCAGCCGCAGGCAGACAATAGAATCCATTTCATACTCAATCTTTGTTAACAATTTAATATCGTTGGCTTTTGGCAGCATCCAAACGGACCATCGCCGCCAAGGCGAACGATTATACCCTTCTGGTTCGAAGCGTCAACTGGTGAACTTTTATGCGCGAACCTACTCCCGGCCCAGGCGCGGCGCGATCGGAACACCGGCCTCCCGGCACGGCTCGGCGGCCGCCACTCTCCATGAACCGAGGGCAGATGGGTTGGATCACGCGGCGCATGTTCTCGAACACCCGCTTGCAGGGCTTGATAAACGCTTGCGGCCCCAACCCCAGGGCGTTGCCCCGGGCTGTCCTGTTTTGGGCTTTCAGCCCAATCGTTAGAGTTATTGCTTCCGGCTGGCCCAAGCCAGCCCGTCAGTGCCCGGTCCAGTGGCAATCAGTTTCACCACCTTCCATGCTTTCAGATCCACGACCGCGACCTGATGGCTCGCGTCGCAGGAAACATAAGCATAAGCCCCATCCGGCTGAATCAAAATTTCCTGGGGCGCTTTGGGCGCCTCCAAGGTTCGTGCCAGCTTGAAGGTCTGGAGGTCAATCACAGCCACTTGGTTGATCCGGTTCAACGCCACGAGCAACCAGCGGCCATCGGGCGTCGGGGCGGTGCCATATCCCGTGCTGGGCAGTTCAATCCAAGTGCGGACCCCATTCGTTTGCGTGTCAATCACCGCCAATCGCGGGGCAGTCTGATCCGCGGTAAAGACCCAGCGATCGTCCACAGACAACGATATCCTCTGGGTCTGCTGGGAAACCGGAATAACGGCGACGAGCTTTTTCGCCTCCAAATCGAGCACCGAAACCGTTCCCGGCCCGACATTGGCAGTATAGCCTCGCTGGCCGTCCCGCGTGATCGCCAGCATGTGGGATTCCGCTTGGCCCGTGGGAATTTTACCCGTGATTTGCAGCGTAGCCGGATCAATGACGGTGACGGATTGGTCCAGCTCCGTGGTCACATAAAGCAGGCCGTTCCTTGGCCCCATCACCGCGCAATGCGGACGCAGCCCTTTCCCAAGGTCCACCGTTCCCACCACCTCGCGTTGCCCAAGATCAATCACCCGGATCAGACTGCCATCCGTGCCTGGCCGGCCCACCCCGGCATTGCCATAGATCGGGACAAAAGCGCGCCGGCCGTCGGCTGATGCCACCACTTCATGCCCGGTGATGCCATGCTCCGGAACCGCCGCGACGATTGTGCCCGCAGCCGGATCCACGATCGCCAGCGTTTGATCGCCTTTGTTGGCGACCAGCAAATAACCCGTGGCCGATTCCGATGCCTGAACGATGGAAGACCCGCAAAAGCTGGCGAGCGATAAAATGGCGAACTGCACGAGCAGCTGCTTGGATCCGGGAATGTGCCACGCTTGAATCATGACCACAAGCTGCCGTACTGCTGGAAAAATTCAAGCGCCAATCTAACCCCGATATTTCATAGGCAATCGTGGAACGCGCGGGTGGGCCGTCGCAGCCTGCGCGACGCCTTGGCAGCTTCTGGACAGGCTTCGGGTTAGTGAAACATGCTTTCAATTCGGAATCCTTACCCTCCGCCGAATCTTGGTCAAAACGCCAAAAGTGAAAAAAAGTGTCGCTCCGTTCTCCCCCGTGCTACCCTTTTTTCACTTCTATGCCAAAGAACTTTGAAACCTTGCGAAAGCACGAAATTGCCGGCCGCGTGGCCGTGGCGCCCGGCCAAGGTGGCCTGGCCAAAATCGTCGTCACCACCCCCTTCAGCACGGCGGAGGTTTATCCGCAAGGCGCACACGTCACCCATTTCCAGAAAACCGGCGAGCCGCCGCTGCTGTTCCTGAGCCGCCGGAGCTGGTTTGCGCCCGGCCAGCCGATTCGCGGTGGCGTGCCCATTTGTTTTCCCTGGTTCGGCAACCGTGAGGGCCAGCCTTCGCACGGCTTCGCCCGCATCACCAAGTGGCAGCTCGTCCACAGCTCCGCCGCGCCGGAGGGCGCCGTGGTCCTGCGCTTTGCCCTGCCGCCCGTTCCCGGGTGCGAGGCGTGGAAGAATTTGCGTACGGAGTTCAGCGTGACCGTGGGCCA
>Ga0316232_1003234_pt1 | contig 15364 bp, 13 predicted proteins | sample TBHtaG_FD_206006 | JGI IMG/M metagenome (GOLD analysis project Ga0316232, IMG submission 206006) | Freshwater microbial communities from Trout Bog Lake, Wisconsin, USA - TBH18025_13 | ecosystem: Environmental > Aquatic > Freshwater > Lake > Hypolimnion/Profundal zone | place: USA: Wisconsin... | reverse complement strand
CCTCCAGCGCAGCTGGTGCATCAGGTCCTCACCCGTTTGACGCGAAAAGGCAAGTAGACTATCCAATAGCATATTACGGGCTACGCCAAGTAAGGATAGGTCTGAGATTAAGGCGCCATTTAATTGATTTAACGCCTATGTCAGAATAAATCGTGGCCATAACCGATACATTGGCCAAGCGAGCTGAACATCCTATGTAGGAGCAATCTTTGATGTCGTCTTTAAGTCATGGCTACCGAAATCTGACCATAGCCATCGTTTTTTTGTTTCCTATCTACCCACTACTGGTGACTGAAGGCTGGGTAGGACGAATGATTGAACTCTTTCTTGGCTTGGCCATATTGACCAGTCCTATTTTCGTCATAAAAGGAAGGAACCACTCATTTAAGACTATGTCACTTCCCATCATAATCATAATCCTGTTGGTCATAGGCGCTGTTAAACCAGAGCTTTCATGGTTAGTGATGATTAAGGAGTTTCTCCTCATGGTTTTTCTATTAGAAGTTATAAGGGTCATAGCAAGGCACGTCTTTACGACGAAAAGAGTAAGTACCGCCGATAGTCTCTATGGAGCTGTTTGCATTTACCTCCTTACGGGAGTCTTTTTCGCCCACACTTATTTCCTGATCAACTTAATAGCACCGAACTCGTATGGTTGTTCGACAAGCCTCTGCGCAGGCCATCTAGACAGTGCTTTTCAGAACGGGGTTGATATCTACTACAGTTTTGTCACGCTCACTACCATGGGATACGGGGATGTTGTTCCGCTATCGCCGTTTGCAGGGATGATTGCCGTCTTGGAGGCCATCATCGGCCAAATGTACGTTGCCATCGTCGTTGCGCGTCTGGTCGGACTTTATCTCCTTGAGGCGGAACAAAAAGAAACCCGATCGTAGAAACGGATATGGCATCAAAGAAGAGCAGTGGAGACCATTCTTTGGCGGTTCACATTCCGCTTGGCGACTGTGTAAGGTGAACTAATTGGGGTTAGAGACACTTTGAGGGCTAGTAGACGCCAATGCGGAATTATCAGCTGAACCACCCGCCGCATAGACTAGGGCCGCTGCGGATTGCAAAAGACCAGCCTTACTGTCGATCTCGGTATATCTCGCATTCGCGAGATTCTTTTCAGCTGTGAGTAATTCAATCACAGTCGCAACACCCTGAGCATAGGTATCTTTAGCTGCATCATAAGACCTCTCGGCAGCCCTTAGCATAGCGACCGCAAACTCACGTTTTCTGACCGCTATTTTGAATTCAGCATAAGCTTTCCAAACATCCCTGATCACTTTAAGTTGGAGCGCATCAAACTCAGCTTGCGCTGCGTTTCGATTGGCCTCAGCTTGGGCAATTCCATTTGTACCTGCAAAGCCTTCGAACAGGTTCCAATTCATTGTGATGAATGCGTCTGTAGAGGGTGACCCAATGTTCACAGTTTGACCCGGTGATCCCGTTGCATTTTGGTAACTCCACTGCTTCCAACCCGCATCCCCAGAAAAGCCAATGGTTGGCCAGTAGGTGGCTTCTGCTTTCCTAATTTCAGCCTCTTTAACTCTCAGATCAGCAAGCTTCGCAGCGAGATCAGGCCGGTCAGTAAGCGCCTGATCAATAATCGAATCGGCTGATTCTTCAAGTCCCTTTGGCAAAGGGACATCATTCATCGTTACAGTTCTAAGCTGAACATTAGGCGTTATACCCAAACTTTCCGCCAATTCAGCTTGCCTCTCCATAACTGAGCCTCTGGCTCCTTGAAGTTCATACCCAGCCTTTGCTTGATCCTGAATAGCCAACAGTGCCTCAGGTTGAGTGGCAAGACCTTTATGGAACTGCGACTCAATAGAGTTGGCATTCTGTACTGATTGATGGAGCGTGATTTCAGAAGCCTCTAGTCGTGATTCTGCCGCTAGCAGACCATAAAATGAGCGCTGGATATCCCAAAGGACTTTTTGATGCGTACGGTTCAAAGAAAAGTTCGCTGCAAATAACTGCTGGGTCGCCACATCTATTTTGGGTGATCTTGTTTTATCAAACAGACTCCAAGTCATTGAAACGGTGGAGTTGATCGATTCGCCTTTCAGTGAGAAAGCAGATCCCGGGGCCGGAAATGGGTAACGTGCATATCCTCCTTGTGAGTTCAGCGAGATGACAGGTAGCCATTGAGCTTCGGCGATCCCCAGAGCCGCTGCAGCTGACCTAGCCTGTTCCCAGGAGTTACGCGTAACAGGATTCGATCTCATACCCAGATCAACCAAGTCGGTTAACTCATAGGTTTTCTGATGCTCAACCAAACGATTACCGACAGGCAGAATCGATGTGGCTTTAAGATCGGGGACTTCAGGGGCATCTGTCAGTTTGGGCTTCCAGTTATCAAAATGATTCACAGGCGCTGCTGACATCGGATTTAACGCATTATCGATGGAGGGAATTTCTGATTTACTGGCACAGCCAAGTAACTTAGACAATAACAGCGTAAAAAAAACGCATCGGAACACATTCATAGTTATTGACTGAAATCCGGTCGGGTCATGACACTCAACCGTGACAAATGACTTTAGATCATTTAGAGTCCAGTCGACATAAGCTCCGAAGCTAACAAATTGGGATAGCTTACATGTTCTGTTCAGAGCCCGTTGGATTTATGTTATCTCATCCCACAATGGCTGAACAAGGCAATCCGACAGGTTGATAGTGATATGAGACGCCTAACTTTACTGATTTTTCTCTCACTTTCCCTGACGGGCTGTGATCCCTTACTTTCATTGCAAGGCTCTTTCTGGCCACCCTGGATTATGTCCATGGTCTCTGGATTAGTGTTAACTGCTATTTTGTCAAATCTTCTATCTAAGGCGAATCTAGCCGAATTTCTAGGGCCACCTGTGCTGATCTACCCTTCCCTCTGGGCCCTATTAACCTTCACATCCTGGCTGGTAGCTTTTAGTTCATGAGCATCCAAAGTGAAGACGCCCGCAGACGTTTGGGTCGTAAGATTGGGATTGGCATCGTTTTATGCGCCTTCATGACTGGGGCATGGGTTTGGCATATCAACATCGAAGATCCCAGAACCAACGATGCCATGGTCCGGGCCAACACCATCGATGTGGTACTGCAACATGTCAATGGACGGATACTTAAACTCAATGTGATTGATAATCAATATGTGAAGCAGGGAGATCTCCTTTATGAGATTGATCGCCGTCCCTACGAAGCAGCCGTTGCTTATGCAGAATCTGAACTCAAACTCGCAGAAAAAGAGGTTTCTGGACAAATAGCCGACCTCAGGGGATTTGAGGCTAAAATCAAACAAGCCGAGCAAGCCATCAACTCGGCTGCTGCTGAGGTTAAGCAACTAGAGGCCCAGGCAAGCTATGCAAAGTCATACCTCCAGAGGATTGAACCCCTGGAAGAAAAAGCGTACGTAACGAGTAATGCGGTTAATCAAGCTTCAGCCAACAAAAAGTCTGCTGAAGCATCCGTTCAAAATGCCAAAGCCCAGATGCTCTCTCAAATGGCCGCTCTTGAAACTGCCAATCAATCTCGAACTGCCGCAGAAGCAAAAGTCGCTCAGTTTGGTGACGCGTATGCCCGCATTCAGGCAGCAGAAGCAAAATTAGTCTCAGCTCAGCTTGACCTGGAATACTGCACGGTTCATGCCTTATTTGATGGTTACGTGACCAACCTTAATATCTCGGTCGGGCAATACGTTCAACCGGGCCAGAAATTGTTTGCTTTAGTGGATGACCGCACCTGGTATGTCATCGCCAACTACAAAGAGACCTATCTCAGAAGCATTAAGACAGGACAAGCCGTTGACGTGTTTTTAGCCGCCTACCCTGGAAAGCACTTTAGAGGTGAAGTCCAGGGTATAGGCTGGGCCAACTACCCCGATAATCTCAAAGTCCAAGACGCACTGCCAGAAGTCGAACGGACTCTCAGCTGGGTTGTACTCGCGGCCCGTTTCCCCGTACGGATCAAGTTGCTGGACCGAGACCCAGAACACCCTTTCCGGATGGGTATGACCGCCTTCAGCACGGTACAAAAGGGCACGATCCGTGATTAGAGCAACCAGTACAACTCCGTACGCATTAAGACTTAGGGATGAGCGTTATCAGGCCTAATCGAAAACGCTCCATGAGCGAGAGCTTTTGCTTCGGCTTGCCACCGGAGGTATTTCTAAAAAAAGAGCTTAATCTTAACGAAGAGCGTCGCATTATTGCTTGGCGGCTTTTTTTGATCCTGATCATGCTCAGCACGATAAATGCCACGCTTCATCCGCCTACCAATATTGCGGTAGGGGTGGCTATTGTCTTGATGTCCAGCCAAGCTATGCTCAACACCACGCGCGGCATCAATAGCGCAATCACTATGGGGAAGTTAGCCTTTACAGGCATCCTATTGGGCCTTGCCACCATCATGCTGTGGGCGGATCAACCTTGGTTTCTAATACCCTGGAGTGCTTGTCTCATATTCGCATTCCTTTGCCACGCACGCATCAACAAACTACCGAATATATTGCCTTTGGTATTTCTCGTTAGCGTTCTGTCCACCCCACAAAATCCCATTAAGAGCCTAGACCAGACACTCTGGTTTCTGGTGACCATTGTACTTCTACCAATAGGGCTCTCGACCTTAGCACAATGGGCTTTTTGGCCTGCACCGCCCTCAAAACTTCTCAATATACGTTTAGCGTCTGTACTTAAAAAAATAGAAGCCAAAATAGAAGACATTCAGGAAAGAAACCAAAGGCGCAATAAAAATAATCCATCATTAAGTGCTTACCTAACCCCTGGACGCGTTTCACTCAGTCTGAACTTACTCCGTGAAACTGAAGCGAACGATCTAAAAGTTCGCGCCAAACATCTAGAATGGTCCAATCTTATTTTAGAGCTTGATAATTGGTTTAATATCTTCTCGGAAATCGATCGGGTTCTTACGCAAACTATCCCTGCCCATGATCTGAGCGATCTAGACCTTGAACACCTTAATCAATTAAAGCGACGATCAGTCCAACTGCGTAAGACATTTACGGATCCGCATGATCAATCGATTGATGAACAATTAGAAATCGCAATCCCCTCTTCCAACTCGGCCGCGTTCGGTCCACTCTTGAAAGCTGCTTATGAGGTTGCAGAACGCATTGAACAAACTCTTGTTTCATTGAGCACCGCCAGTGAACACGAAATACCTAGCACCCCCCCTCAGCCCATAAAAAGCCCTGTCATTCAACCGATGCACTGGCTCACAAGTGCATTTGCAAAGGATCATGAAGACAGCTTTATCTGGGCATTTAAGGCCACCCTCTCTGCGATGATTGTTCTGATATTGGTTCAATCTCTGAACTGGCCCGGAATCAATACGGCATTAGTGACTTGCGTTCTGGTCGCGGATAACTCTCTGGGCTCAGACTTCAGGAAATCCATCATGCGAATGCTAGGCGCGCTGATCGGCGGATTCCTGGCGTATGTGTACATCCTGGTTTTGATGCCGGCGACCTCAACCATTGCGGGTTTCCTGCTCGCGATAAGCCCAGTGCTATGGATCAGCACATGGGTGGCAGCGGCTACGCCACGTTTATCCTATATCGGCGTACAGATTGGCTATGCCTTTGCGCTAACGGCATTGGATGGTTCTGGACCTGTCACCGACCTCGTATTATCGAGAGATCGGGTGATCGGGATCCTGGTTGGGATCGTGATCGCTGGATTGGTCAACTATTTACTATGGCCTCAACGCTCCGAGACCCTCTCAAGCAAAAGACTCGCTGGTATTCTCAGAAATCTAGCTCAAACCATTCGCAAGCACCCCGCCGAAGAACTTAATGAACAGGTGTCAGAAACCGTCTTAAATGCCCTCGACAGTACGTTACAAGATTCACTCTACACACTTGAGCATGCTCAGTTTGAGCCAAAAGCAGAATTAAAGATTCACCATGACCGTAACCTTAGACTCCGCTATATCATCCATAGCCTTCAATACATTTCCAATATCATTCTTGCTCGCCATCGCTTTTTCTTGAGTAAACAATACGATGTAGTCACAGTGCCACTTGAAGCTCAAATGAATCAGGTGCGTGAAGCGTATGGCTGTTTCTATGACAATTTAGCCAATACTATAGAATTTGATGCGCCAATGACCCTGCCGAACCTCAATGGCTATCTGGCAAGCCTCAATGACGCGTGTGATTTACTCATAAAGAGCGATACATTGAATGCCCGTGAGATCAGCACGCTCAAGTCTCTAATGGCACTTGAGAATAAGCTAGTTAATGTGATGAAAGATGTTGCTCAAAACCTCGCGGCACCCGAGACTCAGAAACTTGAAGAAAAACTGCAGTTTTTCGGACTCATACCTTCTTAACCAATAGATAGTGCCCTAAAACCAAGATCTCGTTCTTCATGTTTTACAAATCGATGCCCGGGAGTTAGAAACAATACTTCGATTGAGCATCGGTATATATGAATTGGGTCCATACAGTTTTATGTCCGGATCAATAAAGATGAATCACCCGTTTCGATAAACTCAGGGAAAGATCTACCTATGTGTGCCATCTGAATTCATGGGGACTCCAAGCCTTTCGACATGTAGAGTTCGTTCCTTCTACCCTGAATTTCTGAGACCGTTTAAATATTGATCGAGGCATCGATGGGTTAGTTGGCAAAAATACGTCATTGTATAAACATTGATAAATGATTAGCCTGTCCTTCGTATTCACGCGCACGCCATGACCATAACCACTCTATCGAGCCGAGACTTCAACCATGATACTGGCTGAGCCAAGAGATTGGCTTTATTAAGAGCCCGTCTTCCCAAACACTTAAATCAATAATACTGGATGCCTAAAACGATCATTGCTCTCGAGATACCGAAACAGAATGCGTGAAGCCATCATCAACTTAGCTGCTTAATTGAGGTCCATGTCATCGAGGCAAATATCTCTAAAACTTCTATGGCTCATCCTGTTGGCCTTCCATGGGTTTTTTTCGCCCCTGGCTTGGTCTTGTGATCATCCTATTAACCCCAACCTGGAACCTTCGACTATTGATGTTCAAGGAACATTGCGAACATATATCGTAACGGGCTGCGCTGATCATCAAAAACCCAAAGGGTTACCCATCATCTTGAGTTTTCATGCAGGTGGAGGTGTACTTCACACTTCAACTGGAACTGGGTTCATTGACTATACAGGGCTCGCCTCAGCACCTGCGCTTGTGGTGTTTCCTATAGGTAACCCCTCTTGGAATAACCACAGTTGGATGAGTGCTTTTCCTTGGATGAAATCGAATCTATACGATGATTATGCCTTGGTAGAACAGCTGTTGATCGAGTTAAAGCGACGGAGTGAACTACCCAAAGTCAATCTTGAAGAGATCTTCGCTGTTGGCAAATCAGACGGTGCTGGGTTCGCCCTGTCGCTCACGTGTAACCCAGTTAAAACCTATACATTGGCGGGCGTTGCGGTGGTTTCCGGCGCTTATTTCGGATTAGGCTCGGTCAATGCTTTTGGCGCCAGCGAGCATGCCATCTGTCTGCCAGTTTCGTCCACGCCCATACTGATGATTCATGGCACTGGCGATTCCGTTATGCCTTTTGAGGGGCAGCCATTTTTGAATGCACGTGCACTTGCCCATAGCGGAGATTTTTGGTCTCAGATCGATCCATCTGTGACAAGCGACTCCAGCAATACCTTCACGGCAGACATATCAGGTTATGCTGAGGCTATTGCCTTGGGCCCAGAAGCTTGCAAGCAATCAGAAGTAGAGCGCGTCTATAGCAATAGCCTTAGAACGAACTGGATGGGTTGTAAGGCGCCGTTCGCAACCATTTGGGTTACCGGCGGCAACCATGTGTGGATGGGACACTCACAGAGCGGACCCGGTTCAGGGAAACCGCCAAATATGGATTTTGATGCAACTAATACTATCTTGGAATTTTTCGGGATACACCCTTAAACTCACTACTCCAGTGGACCGCCACGACAGTGATTCTTTGAAAAAGAGTCGGATATAAGGAAGACATGGCGGCCGAAGACCGTCGTAGGATCATCTGCGGATAAGGACCATGGGCTCTTAATGAGCAAGAATCGATATTCTTGTTGTGAACGCTTCTATGCCCTTCGCATGGATCTCATCAAATACCGATTCCAGTTGCGCACCTTTTCTTTGATTAGCCCAGTCATCAGGCGGAGTGGCCAAGATGTCGCGAAGATTGCTCATCTTTTTTAACAATTTCATTAGTTTAGTCTGTAGTCAAGCATGCTCAGCTGTCGAATCTGCTCTTCTCTAAGCATGGCTTTGTCGGAGGGCTTTTAATAAAAAGCCCCCTCTCCCGAACCATCTAACGGAATGAGGGGGGGGGGAAGAGGCCTATTCAAGGCCTTTGGGAGAACTCATCGAGAGAGGACCTCCGTCTATTCGACCCTGCACAATTTAGACAGTTCCTTGGGGCGTTCGGTTGAATCAGGGGAAATGAATACACTTTTTTCTGATACTTAATCTTTGATACCTCCAAGCCTTGAAGGGCTGGGATTCCGTTTGCTGTAGCTTGGTATCCCAAGCCGAGATTGAGTACTTTGCACGCTGCGTTAATATCGCGCTCATGCTCTGCCCCACAGTCTGAGCAAACCCATTCACTTACTCCTGGTCCTGCTCTACCTTCCGGACTGCTTGCGGGAATAGTCCCACAGCACGAACAAGCTTGGGTGCTGTAGGCTTCATTGACCTCTAAACACCAAACCCCCTGCTCTTTGGCTTTATACGAGCGTTGAGTTTTAATCATTAACCAACCTACATCCAAGACGGACTGAGCCATCTTGGTCTTTGCCAGTTTGGAACTGCTTACGTCGCCCAGCAAGCTGGTAAACTGGAGGCTATCTAGATGAATTATCCTTCGTGCGAAGCTCAGGGGTTTCCTTGATTCTTCACCCACCGAGGGTAACTTAAAAGGAACGTTATCGAATTGGAGAAGCGGAATGAATATTCCAAAAAAAGCCTAAACAAAGGAGTTCATAGCACTCGCTTTGGGCGGTGCTCGAGTCTTTAGATTTTAAAATTAGCTCACAAGTACATGCAATTACTGTCATCGGCACCGCCTTTGCAATTCTCCAACGTTGACTTCGTACTCACCGACATGGACGAGACGCTTACGTACCAGGGGCGATTGCACGCATCAACATACGTTGCTCTAGAACAATTGCAGATGGATGGCGTCAGGGTCATCCCGGTGACCGCTGCTCCCGCGGGGTGGTGTGATCAGATGGCCCGCATGTGGCCTGTAGATGGGGTAATTGCGGAGAACGGCGGCCTCTTTTTAAGACGGAGTTCGGATGGACACACCGTCGAGAGGAACTATTGGGCAGCTCAAGACAAGATCGCTGATTTGCAAGCACGACTTCAAGACATCGCTGCGATGGTTGAGGATTCTGTGCCCAGTGCTCAACTCGCCGACGATCAGGCCTTTCGCTTGACCAGTCTTGCCTATCACCGCAAGGGGACGGAAGCTGACCGACGCATTGTCGACGCACTGGTGAACTCAGGAGCCCATGCAACAGTCAACAATCTCTGGGTTCTGGGTTGGATCGGTGACTATGACAAGTTGTCGATGTCAATGCGGGTGCTTTCTGAAACATTTGGGGTGACAGCAGGTGCGGCTACCGATTTAGTGGCCTATTCGGGCGACTCGATCAACGATGCACCGATGTTCGGCTTTTTTAAGCATACGGTAGGTGTGAGCACGGTAGTTAATTGCCTTTCTGAATTACCGGCTCCTCCCGCGTGGATTACTTCAGGACCTGGAGGCGCGGGTTTTGTAGAATTTGCACAGGCTATTCTTCATGCGCGATCTCAATATAGCGTTAAGCCTTAATCGTAAGCGTCTTCAAGAAGACGAGACGCACCAGAAAGGATTCGTTAAACCGATACAGGTTTGGCGGATGCCACCTAAATGATAAGCACGTGTACCAGCAATTAGTTCAAATACCATGATCATTAAAAGCATCTTAGCTGATATCACGACACTACCCGTAGATGTCATTGTAAATGCAGCCAACTCATCTCTTATGGTGGGCGGTGGTGTGGACGCGGCCATCCATCAAGCCGCGGGTCCAGAGCTACTGGAGGAGTGCCGCACCTTGAATGGTTGCGCGGTGGGCGATGCCAAGCTTACGGCAGGTTATCAACTGAAGTCTAAGCACATCATTCACGCAGTCGGACCTAGATGGGAAGGTGGCCGTCAGGGTGAACACGGAAGCCTCTCATCCTGTTACCGTCGCGCCATCTCACTTGCTGAACGTATTGATGCACGCTCGATTGCCTTTCCTTGTATCAGTACAGGCGTTTTCCATTTTCCAAACGACCAAGCGGCTGATATTGCGGTCTACTCGGTGCTTGGATCGATCAGTGAACTCTCATCACTTCAGGAAGTTGTGTTTTGTTGTTTTACTGATACAGACTTAGAACTCTACAAGGCAGCCCTAAATGAACAGTTAGGCGTAACTGAAGTTAAGAAAAGCCTATCTGAGACCTAACAACCTCAAAAGGATCTTGGCTTTACTCTGGTCATAAGGTCCTTTGACCGTACCTAGATTTTGGCCAGTGCGATCAACAACCGCCACATACGCGCCATGCTCATCAAATTCAAATCCCATAGATTCAGAAAAGTCCTCGGTGTCGGTATATAGGGTGATCACTCGTTCTCTCACCTTAGGATCGGTAATACCTTTGCGCATGCCAGACTCAATCATGAAGCTTCCTATGACATAGGGTGTTGAAATCACTGGAACTTCAACCCAAGGAATGTGGCTATTGGCTAAATCCAGGCCTTTTGACCAGGAGTTCAAGGTCGGCTGTTGCGCATGTTCAAACGCAAACATGACTAAAGTTCGTTCTGCAGGCAAATCTTGTGGAAGCGTGAATTCTTTGTCATTGAGATTTTCACCCGTCAACGTCGGGAATACTGAGGGACTCGAGAGCCTCACTAACCCCGTGTTCAATTCTTTAGTCTGAGCATCCGCAACAGCTGTGGTCAATAAGAATGCCAGAGCAATCGAAGACAAAACAAAGGGGAGTTTTTTCATATTTTGACCCATAGCTTGCTGATAGACGTATTCAAATACTGCACAGTCAGAATCTACACACATTGATCGAAAAGAGGTTAGATTTTCGAATGGGGTGTCTTCAAGATCGAAGAGCACACCGACCAAACCTTCTCAACATTTTCGCTTTAGCTGTTGGGATATTCAGAGATATCATCCAACAGGTCCGATAATGTTATCTAGAGAGTGGCCATGGACTATCCGTATTTAACCCTTTCTCTCTACACGCACACGGGCTAGACTGCCCTTCGTACCCTATATTCATCTGAGACGCCCTTTCATTATGCCTTTTTCCGAACTGGATTTAACGCCGGCGATTGTTAAGGCCCTAATCCAAAAGGGGTATGAACACCCAACCCCTATTCAATACGCCGTTATTCCGCCCATCTTGAGTGGCCATGATCTCGTGGGATTAGCTGCGACAGGCAGCGGAAAAACTGCAGCCTATGCACTCCCTTTACTCCAGTTGATCGGCAGCTTCACCGCAGAGATGCCTCATGCCCTCTTCGGGCTCATCCTAGTCCCTACGCGCGAACTTGCGCAGCAGGTAAGCGAAGAGTTCACCGACTTAGCGAAAGCATTACCTTATCGCGTTCGGATCGTAACGGCCTATGGGGGAGTGTCGATCAATCCTCAATTACTCCGCCTTCGTCAGACGGCCCATATAGTCATTGCAACGCCTGGCCGTTTACTCGATCTCATCGAACACAATGCACTCTCACTCAGCCAAATCAGAGTCTGGGTGTTGGATGAAGCGGATCGTTTACTGGACCTTGGGTTTACAGAAGAACTCAAGCGCATCCAAGATCAACTCCCTAAGGTCAAACAAAGCCTCCTTTTTTCAGCCACCTTTCCCGTTTCTCTGGAGTCCATTATCCAGAGTCAGTTGATCAACCCCCTACGCATCGAGATCCCTAAAGAATCCGAGCACCAAAACGTCATCACGCAACGCGCGATCCAGGTGGATGGCCCTGCAAGAACACAATTACTCCGTCACCTCATAGAGACTCATTTATGGTCACGGGTTTTGGTCTTTGTCGCCACACGATACTCAGCCGACACTATAGCTCGAAAACTCAGGAAAGCGCGGATTGCAGCTGAGCCCTTTCATGGCGATTTGAGTCAAGGAAAACGAGATCAGGTGCTCAGAGATTTCAAGGCTTCACGGGTTAAGGTGGTCATTGCAACGGATGTCGCAGCCCGTGGCCTTCATATCGAGGCACTCCCGGTCGTGGTTAATTATGATCTTCCGCGTTCAGTCTTGGATTACACGCACCGCATAGGCCGTACAGGCCGAGCTGGCCTATCGGGCTTAGCCATCAGCCTCGTCACGGCACCGAGTGAATCGCACTTTAGAATGATCGAGAAACATCAAGGGCAAACCATGCCCCGAGAAGAGATCGAAGGGTTCGAACCACAAGAACAGAACCCGATCAACCTGGCTGCTCTCAGCACCCAAGAAGGTGGTGGCATTAAAGGGAAACGACCCAACAAAAAGGATAAACGCCGCGCCTTAGAAGCCGCGCAAAAGCCCTAAATCAAGCGGGCCTTCACCGGGCGACCCTTTAGTCTACCGGCATTAAGATTTCGGACTGCATCACGACCAATGGCCCTCCGCACGGCCACATAGGTTACAAATTCGGTTACGTTGATTTTTCCAATGTCATCCCGACCGTACCCCGTACCTGCCGTCAGGGCGCCCAAAACATCACCGGGCCTGATCTTTTCTTTACGACCACCGAGGATCTGCAAAGTCACCATCGGAGGCTCTAAGACCCCACCTCCGGCAGGTGCAAGATCTTCAATTTTGAACCAGGACAAATCCTTTTTTTGATACTGTTCAATCTTCACTACGGAGGGCATTTCAGAAAGCGATGCAAGACTCAGCGCTAGCCCGACCTCTCCCGCTCGCCCGGTGCGTCCAATTCGATGCACGTGTACTTCAGGGTCCGGCGTTATTTCAACATTGATCACCGCTTCAATCTGATTGATATCGAGACCACGTGAAGCCACATCCGTAGCGACTAATACAGAACAACTCCGGTTAGAAAACTGAACCAGGACCTGATCACGCTCACGCTGTTCTAGATCACCATGAAGGGTCAGCACATTGAAGCCTTGAGTCTTAAGATAATCCGTTATCTCATTACATTTTTGTTTGGTGTTACAGAATGCAAGTGCACTTACGGGCCTAAAATGATTTAAGAGTTTTGCGACTACTGAAAACCTTTGGGCGGGTGTAATTTCATAAAACCGCTGTTCAATCGCTGATTCAAGATGAAGCGATTCGACTTTAACTTCAACCGGATTACGCATGAACTTCTGCGCGAGACGCACAATGCCTTCGGGATAGGTCGCCGAGAACAATAAGGTCTGCCTATGCTTTGGACATTGCTCTATGACGCTTTCAATTGCATCAAAAAACCCCATATCAAGCATGCGGTCGGCTTCATCAAGCACCAGGGTATTGAGGCGATCCATGCGCAAATGGCCCCGCTCTAAATGATCGAGTATTCGGCCTGGGGTACCTACGATGATATGCGCACCATGTGTCAATGAATGACGTTGCCCATGAAGTGAGTTTCCGCCACAAAGCACCAGGACTTTAACGTTCTCTTCTGCCCTAGCCAATCGTCTGATTTCAGTTGCGACTTGATCGGCGAGTTCGCGGGTCGGACATAAGACGAGGGTTTGTATGGCGTACCGTTTCAGATCAAGATTAGCCAAAAGGGTCAGCGCGAACGCCGCTGTTTTTCCGCTCCCTGTCTTGGCTTGGGCGATCAGATCGGTCCCGAGTAGGGACACAGGAAGACAAGCCGCTTGGATCGGCGTCATCTTTAGGTAACCGAGTTGCTTCAAGGTCGCCTGGGTTGAGGGACTCAATGGTAGTGACTCAAATCCTTTCTGATCGGAGCCTGAAGAGGACGTCTCTTGGGTATTCATGGAGCGATGGTCGATATGAGTGGACAGAGAAACTGGCTATACAGTCAGGGCAATAAGCTATGACTTGTAGAAGGTGACATGAACACGATCAACACTAGCTACCCGTTAGCCTAGTCTTTCATATTAACAGTTACTAAGATCTGTGCACCTACCAGTTCCTAGGGGCTGATCCAGATGCACCAACGCCTCCGACCCTAAAGTCTAGAAATACACCGATCCAAGAGGAGCGCGGGCTTTCACAGAATTCGAGCGAACCCTGTTTTGTCGATACCACAATCAGGACACACCCAGCCTTCTGGGAGTTCATCCCAATCGGTTCCAGGGGGATATTCCATCGTTAATTCACCAATGGTTTCATCATAAATATGACCGCAGTTTCGACACATAAAGATATCGTTGGGTGCTCTGGACATAGCCCAACGTTGTGAAATTTGAGATAGAAGACTTGGCATGACTTTCCTCCAATGGTTCACCTGCGTGACTGCCCCAGATGAGTCACACGCCCGATAGAAATTAAGACCGCCGCTAAGAAAATAGTTCAACGTGCAGACACTTAAGCCTTGGCAAGTAAGATCGCGATCGTTTACTTGTGCGTATCTAGACCAACGTATTTGCTGCCATCATTCATGATCCGTCACCTCAATTGCGGCCCTGAGCCTTTGGTTGTATCGAGCCTCAAGATTAAGCCACGTCGCTTAAGGTCCTGCAGGTCATCCATAGTGTCTAAAGAGCAGGGATTCCGTCTGGTGGAGCTTGGTATCCCAAACCGAGCGTAACTGATGAGAAGACATCGATGATTAGACGCCAAAATAACCCATTTCCGTGAGGAGAAAGACGAGAAGACACCTAAGAGGGACTCAACGCACAATAAAAAAGGGGCGGTGCCTTGATTAACAACACCACCCCTCTTCACATTAAAAGGATGGGCCTAGACCCACCCTTTTAAACTCAATCAATAACGACCGCCACCTGCGCCGCCAAAGCCACTGAAACCGCCACGACCGCCACCGGCCCTGTCTTCACGTGGACGGGCTTCATTGACCGTTAGGCTTCGCCCATCGACATCCTTACCATGAAGAGCGGAAATAGCCGTACGAGCATGATCATCTGTGCCCATTTCAACAAAACCAAAGCCCTTTGAACGCCCCGTTTCGCGGTCCATGACCACTCGAGCTGATTCAACCACACCATGCGGAGCAAAGAGATTCTCAAGCTCACGGTTATCGACAGAATAGCTTAGGTTACCGACGTATAAATTCTTACTCATAAAACTCTCAAAAAAATAAAAGGGATCGCCATAGTCATATGGCAAGAGTTTGCAGCGTGTAGATGTGA
>Ga0316232_1003233_pt1 | contig 15365 bp, 26 predicted proteins | sample TBHtaG_FD_206006 | JGI IMG/M metagenome (GOLD analysis project Ga0316232, IMG submission 206006) | Freshwater microbial communities from Trout Bog Lake, Wisconsin, USA - TBH18025_13 | ecosystem: Environmental > Aquatic > Freshwater > Lake > Hypolimnion/Profundal zone | place: USA: Wisconsin... | reverse complement strand
TTGCATCGGCCATAACATACATGAGAAGGTTATCGGTAGCATCGGTAGTAGGGGTTGTGCCTGGAGATGATGATGATGGAAATTCAGCTTCAGGAGTAGTAAACAAATCTAGTTCAGCAATGAAAACCATAGCCAAAGATATTTTATAAAGGAAACAACATGGCATATATACCTAAAGAAGGATCAGGAAGTCTATTTAAAAATGATCGCAAAACAACCGACAATCACCCTGATTACACAGGCACAATTATGGTGGCTGGTAAAGAAATGTGGCTTTCGGGTTGGGTTAAAGAAGGTAAAAAGGGTAAGTTTTTTAGTATTTCAATTGGCAAAGAAAAATTATCTATGGGATTTAAAGCTGCTGGATCGGATGAGTTACCTAAATCTGATCCTTTTATTGATGATAGTGTTCCTTTTTAGGAGATAGTTATGCAGAACCAAATTAAAGACATTATTGAAACTAAATACACGGAAAAAGTATGGATGGGTGTCAATGTTGATGAAGAACAACAACTCATTAGTTTTAGACCTGAAGATTTAGCATCAGTCATTAAGGCGGTTCTGCTTGTTGCAGCAGACTTATGCGTATTTCAAGAAGATAGCATGAGAATTACTAACTACTCTAAGGGCATTTAATGGCCTGCAAAAACTGTAAATTTTATGTATTTATGCAAAATGATATGCTTGGTGCTTGTAAGCTCAATCCTGTTGTGGTTAATAAATCGCCATCAGATTGGTGTGGTCAAGAAATCCCAGCAAAATATGAAGCAAAAATAATTCCAGATGCACCTATAGAAGTTGTATATGACATTAACACGGATGAAGTAAAACCAAAAAGGGGAAGAAAAAGTGCTAATAAAGGACAGTCAAAGTGAAAGCGGTCATTGGTATGACCAACAGGGTAATACAGCCTATACAACAATATCCAAGTCTGGAAAAATACGATCCACAACGTTGGCAGACGCCAAGAAAAACAACCTTTATCCCAGCGTTACCACAGTCTTGGGGGTTGCAAACAAGGGTTTGGGCTTACAAAGATGGATGCAACAACAGGCAATCCTCGCTGCACTTACATTACCTCGCTTAGATGGTGAAGAAGAATCAGATTGGCTTAGTCGTGTATTAAGCGATTCAAGATCGCAAGGAAAAGATGCTGCGGCAAGGGGAACTGCCATTCACAACATCATTGAGAGCTTCTTTGACGGCATTTTGCTGGAATCAGTACCTACCTATTGCCGTAACGTAGAAAACGCCTTACAAGCCGCTTATGGGGCTAGAGCGTGGCTTCCTGAAGTTAGTGCAAGCCATACAGAATTAAAGTTTGGTGGCAAAGTGGATTTATATGCCAAAGCAGACAAGATTAAAGGTGTGCCAGGGGTTGTTGTAGATTTTAAGACTAAAGAAGTCCCTTTGGAAAAGGTCGTTCCATACGATGAGCATATCATGCAAATGGCAGCTTACCGAGAATTGCTTGGTTTAGAGGGTGCTAGATGCGGAATTATGTTTGTAAACGGCTTAACTAATGAAGTGAAGTTGTGCGAAATTCCAGAAGATGAGTTGCAAAAGGGATTAAAGTGCTTTTTTCACTTATTACGCTTTTTTCAGTTAAAATCGGGACTATAGAATTTATGGGGCTGGCATTGGTGATCCCCCGCCAAAAATCCTTCCGTGAGGTGTCAGCCCCACCCTGTTGTAAAAATACAACATTCAAATTATTTTTAAGAATATTGACCTAGATCAAGATTTTTATTCAAATTCTGTACTAAATTACATACATCAGGTCAACGACACTATTCAGCTCTATGGCTCTTAGAGATTTCAGACTAAAAAGACTTTGACCTGACTTTTTTAATTTTGGGGGAAATATGAAAGCAACTTTAATAGAATTAGCATTAGGTGGCCTTATGGGTCTGGTAATTGCAATCGTTATTTTTGGTGTTAATTATTTACGGACAGGGTATGTAATATGATTGATAAATCTGTTTTTTCCATACGAATGATGGAAACCCTTAAAAATAGGGAAATGTTTAAGAATAGAGCGCAGATTACTTTATTGTTAGAACGCAGAGGTAAAACTTTAGAAGCAAAACGTAAGCTAATAATGATTGCTAATTCGCCATTGTTCTATGCTTTTGGATATGAATATAACGCTCAAGAAGGAAGAAATTATGGTTTTGGATACTGAATTTGACGTGCCTGATAGGGCTAATTACAAGTGCTATAAATTAGGCAATGTAATGTATATACCTCATTATGAGTTACCTGGTGTGTTTGTAGGCCCTAGTAAACGTAAAGAAAGCAAGTTTATACGAGCAGATTACGTTGCACGACACTTTTATAAAAGTGAACTTGTAAAGATGGGTGCTACAGAACATATTGAGCAGCTTTGGACAACTCCAGCAAGGAATCAAAAATGAGCCTATGGGATGAAGCTGGCGAGCTTGAAAAAATCGCTAATCAAATAAGTTGTTTAGGCAATGTTTTAGAGTTAGTTGCAGAAAAACTTACAGAAAATACAGAAAGTGGCACTCTTTGGCTTTGTAAAGATGTTTGTGTCAATATCTCTGAGCGTTTAGATAAAAGCATGGTTGCTCTGTTAAACATGGACATAGACAATAAAAAGAAATGAACGCTAAAGAGTTTGCACACGAACTAGAAAAATGCGCATCGTTTATACGCCAGCAACAAATTGAAATTGAGGCGTTGAAAAGCCGTGAATTAACAGATGAGGAAATAATGTATTTAGCCAAAAGATTTGAAGGTGTATGGGATGGCGCAATAGATTACAAAGGATTTGCTAAAGCAATACTAAAAAAGGCACAAGAGAAATGATTGATTATCTTAACAACGGCAAAGTCTTAATTAGCTCTAGGTATGACGAAAACCCACTTAAACCACGTTATATAGAACACGACCCAGATATGTTAGAGCTTCAAAAATGGATGATTGGCAATCCTTATAAACTGCGTTTTGAATATTGGTGCAATGTGTCATATATTCTTTTGCTTTGTTTCATAGTTTTAGTAATTGCACTTAGACATTGAAGCCATTTAGTCAATATTTACACGATAAGTATGATGCGCCTGCTCGTAAAGCTGTATCCGATTGGGTACAGATGAAATGGGGCGTAGAATGTAAAGATAACCCTAATAAGTATGGAGTTGATCTAATCGTTTGTCGATTAGGTGTTCCAGTTGGTGCGCTTGAGGTAGAAGTTCGTCAAGAAGGTTTTGATCAATTTGGTAGTATTCACAAAGCGCAACGTAAAGACAAGCTAACTCTAGGTAATCTGCCTGTTCTATTTTTTGCTTTAACTCATGACTTACATCGTGCTTATTGGGCAAAAGTAAGCTCTTTAGAGAATTGCCCATTAATTGAAGTCCCTAACAAATATGTTGCTAAAGGGGAGTTGTTTTACGACTGCCCCATCAAATTATTTAAAATAGCTGAATTAACAGACTTATTTTAATATTTCCGCATATTTGGTAAAGGAGCTTCTTTTTGGCTTGCTTGGTGCGGATGGTGAGCTTTCTCCATAGGCAAAGCAATATGCTTATCTAGCTTGCTTTCTAAGCGATCTAAACGATCTTCTGTGCGATGCTCAGAGTCTTTAACATAATGACCTGTTTTTGTAGGTTTTTGCTTATGTTCTTTAATTTCAAATGCCATTTGCTTCTCCAATCATTTTTAATGCGTTAAATTTAACATCTTCAACTCGTTTAAGCCAGCCTTTACCAAATACAGGAAAAGTCTTTAAACCTTTATAAAAGTTAATTTTACGCTGACTAAACGCATCTACAATATCTTCTGGCTTCTTTTGATCTAAAAGTTGCATAGTTCTTGGGCCAATAGTTCCGTCAGGCATACATTGTATGGCTTCTTGTAATAGCTTTACAGCCCTTCCAGGCCCCATGTTGACTGCTGCATCAAATAGACAATAATCAACTCCTAAAGGCAGTTGTGGTGCGTAGCAAGCCATCCAATATTTAGCTTTGTAAAGCCCTGATACTTGATCAACTGTAAGATTACGCATAGTTTTGTCATCTACAGGATGACCTAGCCATTCTTCAAGAACTCGTTGAGTTACACCTAAATTAGTAACGCCACCTGGGTCTTGGCTATTATTAACATAGCCACCTTCTGATTTAAGAACTAAATCAAGGCATTTATCAAAGTTGTTTTGCACTATCTAATCCTATTTGAGTCCGAATCCAATCTTGGGTTGATTCGAGTTGTTGGGTGGTTGTGGCACATTGTTCGGCAAAATCCAATGTGTTGATGGTAGTGCCATTAATTGTGATGGTGGCGTTGGGAACGCTGGACATTGCACCGCTACCGGTGTCGAGCATCCTGTGATAAAAATTGTGAATATTACTGACATTAGCGTTGTACGCATCTGTTACTCCTCTATTTATTAATTCTTGTTCTTTAAGTTTTGCCTTGTTTTCGGCAATTTGTTGTTCTGCAACAATTTTGACTTTATCTTGGAAATCAACAAAGCGAATATGCTCAATATAGAAACCACTAGAAAAACTACCAAGTACAAGTACAAGATATATGTAAGTTTGTCCACTTAGACCGCCTAAAAGATTAAGTAAAAAGCTCATTGTGGCTCTGCACCAGATACTTGTTTTGCTGCTACTGAAGCTGCGCCTGAACCTGATACGATTCCTAAAGCACCAGCTAATTCAGTAAGACTAATATCTTTGCCTGTATATATTAAATAGATAGCAGAACAGCCAACAAGCAAAAATCCAAGCATCCATGCCCATTTAGCAATGTCATGCGTATTGTTGTCTTTACCTGTCAATATGTGTGTAAAAATTTCATTCATAATTTATAACCCCATGTTAAATACCATGATATTAATGCTGCAACTGCAAAACAATAAAACTGTACTTTACGCACTTCTTTTAGATCATGCTTGAACGCTTCATTATTTGCACGTTCCATATTTTCAATATCCAACTTAATTTTTAATACTGCTTCCCATTCTTTAGCTCCATACTTTTTAACAAAGTCTATCTTTAACTTTGCTTCTTTGTCGCTAATTTGCTTCTTTTGTTGCCAATCTTCTAAAGCCTTAATTAATGCTGTTTGCTTACGATGTTCTTCTTCTCTTGCTACTCTACGTCTTTCTACTGCTTTTTGTTGCGCTACAGCAAGTCCGTCATGCTGTATTCCTTCTATACTTTTAGTTAAACCTTTACTAGCCTCTCTGCTTGCATCAATACTGCTGCTAAGAGTTTTTGCCCCTTGTGCAATACCGAATGGGTCTGACATGGTTCATTTTGCGCTGAAATAATGAGCTATAAAGCCTATAAAAGAGCTAATGCCTGATACAACCATCATGCCTACCCAAAAGCCGCCACGACCTTTATTTGCCATAGCCAATAGTTCTTTTACGTCTGCTCTTAGCTCTGAAACTTCATGCTCCATAGCTTCAACCTTCTGCCACATTACCCCTATTTTTACTGGATCAACTTCTATCATTGCTATGCCTTTTGTATGTATGCAAGCGCATAGTATGGTGGCAAATTAGCGTTAGTTCCGCTTACACCAGTTGATGAATTTGTTACTGAAATGCCTGTAGTTGCAGTAGTTGTATTTCTATCGCCACTTTGCTGACCACCTGAACCAAAGAACTGACTGCCACTTCCTGTAAGCATTTGATAAACGTGCAAGTGACCAGGGTCTGTAACTGATGCTGTATGAGTATGACTTACTACAATTGAATCTGCTGTACCGCCTGTTGCGCCTACTGCGTATGTATTGCCAGCACCCACAATAAATGAATTTCGTAAGTCAGGTGTTCCGTTTGTGCCATCGCACAAATACCATCCACTAGGAACTGAGCCTGTAGAGCCTGACCATAGAATAATACCGCCACTAGGAATCGCTGGTGCGCTTGTAGGAGCGTTTTGAAGAATAGGGTATAGATTATCTAAAGTCTGTATAGAAGTCGCTGTAGCAGACTGTATAACGAATTTATAGCTATATCCTGTGAACATCCATATCTCGTATGGAACACGACCAGCAGAGTCCAAAACTATAGGATTAGCGTTAGCAACTGTTCCACCATTGTCTGTATAAGTCGCTAATGGAGTGCTTGTACCAGCTTGATAAGTGTAAATAAGACCACCAGCTAAAGGTACGCCATTATTGTCAAAGTATTGTTGACCTACGCCAACTGGGGATAGTAGAACTGATGCCATTATTGTTTTCCTAAAATATCATTAAGATTAACATACCCAGATTTCTTTTTTTCTAGGTTTTGTTTATGTAGTTTTTCTAATGCTTTTGCTTCTTTTCTTGCATAATGACCGCCAATGGCTTCATGTGTTGTTGTTCCAGCCATTCCAAAAGTGTGACCACCAGTTAAAACTTCAGAAATAGCAGCTCCACCTTTTTTAATAAATTGTTCTTTTATTTTTGTTGGCAAACGTTTTTCAATGTTAATTTCTTGAACTTTTGCGCCAGGATAGCCAGTTTCTGTTTTTAAAATATGAGCTGCTGAATTGTAATCATTAATTTTAGACATTTCTTCTGGTGTAAACCAACGTGTCATTACTTCTTTGTTATCTCTTAAATATTTTGTTCCAGCATTAGGACTTTTTTGAAAAGCCTCATGCGTTCTATTTAAAAATTGAGATTTAATTTCAGATCGAGCTTTTTCTGCTAAAGGTTTTAATTCTTTAGGTGCATTATTAATAGTATTAAGAATATGAGTTGATTGATCTACTCCTAATCCAGCAATAGAATTAGGTATTTTTTCAATATCAACTTTTCTATTAATTTGATTTGGGCCTTCAGCATCTAAAATACGAGAAATACCATTAGGGTTTTCTAATGTATCTTTTTTCAAACCATGCAAATCTCTTGCTTCTTTATAAATAGAGCTTTTTGGATCTAATGTTGAAATAACATCCTCATCTACAGCACCTTTTAATGCTCTATGCAATACAGCATTTTGTCTATCCCATACATTTGGTTCATTAAGCCATTTGCGGAATTGTTCTGCTGTATAACCATTAGACGGCAACATATTGCCATCTTTATCCATCATGCCTAATTGTTTTAATTTTGCATTTGCAGCATTAGCTAGTTTTTGATTGTCACCAAGAGATAATGTAACATCATCAGTTAATGCTGATTTAATGTTTTCACCTTTAACAGGTATATCTTTTGCTAATTTATCTCTTTCTGTATAAATCTTTTTAATAGCATCGTCAAAATGAGTTTCAAGTTTTTGAAAATACTCAATTTGATTGTTTCCACGTTTATAATTTGATGTTTCATCTAAGCCTGAAGTGCCACCACTTTCAGAAATTAAACGTTCTCCATAATTGTTTAAGGCTCTTTTTTCTTCTTTTAATTTTTCAGCAATTAAATTGCCTTCTGATGTATCAGTTTTTGATAATTGATAATCAGTTGCTCTTAATTTTCCACGACCTTCAATAACGCTAGGATCGACTTTAAGATTTGGATCAATTCTATGTAAAACTTCTGCTCTTGCAATTTGCTCGTCTTTAGGCAATACATTTTCAGCGTATTCAACAGGTGTAAAATCACGAGCCGCTTCATAAGATTTTGCTGTTCCTTTTGGAATTTCAGAAACAACTTCAGCCTGTGTTTGACCACCTTTAGCTTCAAATTGACCTTTCATTTCTTCAGGAGTCATTTTGCGTTCTTCTAAAAACTTGCTAACTGCTGGTATTGTTTTAGCTTTAATTCTTCCAGCAACTTCTGGTGCTGCAAAAGAAAGCGTTTGAATCATATTTTCTACGTCAGCTTTAGGAATTCCTGTTTTTTGAGAAATAGTATCGGCTTTTTCGCCAATATATTGACCAATAGCTTCCATTGCTTGTTTTGCCGCTTCACCTTTATAAGCAGCAGACTCTGTTGTTCCAAGAGCTTTTCCTAATGGATTTTCTAAAAATCCAGATACTTTGCCTGATGTTTTTTGTGCTTCTTCAGAAGTTTGTCCTAATGCTCTACCAGCAGCATAAGTAACGCCACCAGCAGCAGCCGGTACAACTCCATAAACAGTATCAGCTAAAGAGGAAATTCCTTCTGCTAATGGTTTGTTTGTTTCTTTTGCTTTGCCCATTGTTTGAGCAAACTTTTCCATATAAGACAAAGGTTTTTTGACTTCTTCTGTTTTTGCAGTAGTTTGAGCAGTTGGTTGAGCAGTTGACTCGCCACCTAAAATAGCATTGTATAAAGCATCATTAGATGCTGGTGGTTCTTTTTTTGTTCCACCCATTACATTGTTTACATAAGCAGTTGGGTCTTTTGTAATATGTCCACCATACGCTGCCAATGCACCTTCAACGCTACCTTTTTGTTTAACTAATTGTTCAAGATATGTTTTTGCTGCTTGCCTTGATTCTTTTTCATTAAAAGGATTAAATTCAATTCCTTGTTTATGAAGCATTTGTACAGTTTCAGGTATAAATTGATAAGAACCCATAGCTTTAGATTCTTTATTTAAAGCATATTTATCTTTACCACTTTCAACTCTTTTTAAACTATCAAGAATTTGATCGGTAATAACACCGCCACCAACAGAGCTAGAAGATACAGCTTTTGGCGTTTCTTCCCCAAGAATTGCATTGTATAAGGCATCAGCCATTATAAAGTTCCTGTAGTTTCTAACTTCTGTAAATTCAGATATTTAGTAGCTAATTCTTTACGCTTTTCTGGTGTTAGACCAGACTCTTTAATGTATTTAGCAACTTGAGCAGCACCTTCTTGTGGTGTTTTAGCACGATCAAAAATGTATTTCATTTCAAATACAGAATTATCGTTAGAGTTTTTATTCCACATAGACATAAAATGCTTGACGTTAGCATCACCAAATTTTTGGGTAAACTCTCTTACGCCATTTGCTTGCATATTTTTATTTTCAAGATTTGCAGCGTTACGTCTTGCAACGTCAATTAATACTTTAGGATCATAAACTACAGAGCCGTTTGCATGGGCAAGTAATTGTTGCCCTGCAACACCTTCAACAGTACCGCCACTTGATTGAATATCGGCAATTTGAGCTTTAGCTAAATCTTTAGAAAGTTGTTGATACTCAGGAGTACCAAATTTAGCTTTTAATGTACGTTCAGCAGTACCAGCAGGCCCACCAAAGAAAGTATTTTCAGCAAGCATTTCAGCTTGACCTATTAATTTATCGTAGTTTTGCTTACTTGTACCAAAAGTGCGTTGAGTATTTGTAAGTTCTGTCCTTACTTTTTCGCCATATTGACGATCAGGTTCTTCGCTAGGCAATTGCGCTCTAGGTTGACCAGCTTGCGGAACAGGGTAACTAAGTTTTTCAGGTTGGCTAAATGGCTCTTGTGCTGTAGTTCTTGGTTGTTCTTGTGTTTCTGGTTTATAAGAAGAAGGCAATTGACCTGGCAATATACCTTGAGGATACAGTTTTTCTAATTGAGATTGAGTTGACAAATTTGCAGCCAAACCTGATGCTAAATAAGCGTGATAATCTAATGGAGTTCCTTTTTCAGGAATTTTAGCAATTGCTTGCGCTACTACACTAGGTGGAGTATTAAAGTTTTTAGCGTGTTCAGTAATGTTTTGAATAATATCTTCACGATTTAAATCTTTTTTGCCTAAAAGTCTTTGAACTTGTTGTGATGCTGCCGATAAATGTTTTTGTTTATTTTCAAGTTCTGCTGTATCTGCTTGAGCAATTGCTTGTCTTGATGCAGCTTCACCAGACTCAATATTTGGTTGCAATAAAGCCTTTTCTTTTTGCAATGCAGTAGTTCCACGACTCATATTAACTATATCGCTTAAACTTATACCTTGAGGGGCTTCTTTATTGCCATAAATGCCTGTATCAATAGATTGACCCATTGATGGTACTGAAACTCCGCTTGTGCCGATTGCCATAATTTATCCTTGAACTGGCATATCAAATGAATTGCCACTAGTAGGCGTAAATGATCCACCGCCATTTTGATTTGAACCCCAAATACCAGTTCCTTGTGTATTCATAGGTTGATTCATACTATTTAATGCACTATATCCAGCTACATTTGCTGCTGTATTCGCTACGCCACCATAAATATTGCCTTGTGCAATTTGACTAGCAGCTTGAGCATTTGCAGAGCCTATGCCTAAGTTAGCTACGTTAGTAGCTGTACCTAATTGAGCGTTTGCAGAACCTGTAGCACCAGAAAGACCTAATTGTGCTTGGTTTAAATTCATAGTATTAATATTGCTTCTTTGAACTTGATAATTATTAAACGCATTTTGATACGCTGTACCAGCATAATTTTGCGTATAGTCTTGTAAAGCCTTTTGAGCATTACCGCCTGCTATGCCACCTGTAGCATTATTTGCTTGTTCGTTTCCTAATTGCCCTTGTTGTAGTTGAAAAGCATAATTAGGGGCTAATTGAGAATTTAAATCTTGATTGCTAAATTGATTATTAAAATAAGCGTTATTAGAAGCAAGATTAGATAACGCAGTAGTTCCTGCTGCTGAATAAGGGGTAAATTGTTGTGATGCTTGTTGCCCTGCAGCAAGAAGATTGGCTTGTTGCGCCATAGCAGCATTAGCTTGCGTATTGGCAGCATTTTGCGCTCCTTGAGATGACAAATATGCGCCACCTAATACGGCTGCTCCGCCAATTGCTGCTGCTGTAATTGCTCCTGCCATTATAAATCTCCTGTCATGCTGAAGCCAAAATTGCCTATTAACTGCATTTTAATGCCATTTTCAAGATTTTCAGCGTTTTTTTGTTCAGTTTTGTTTTCCAAAGCCATTCTATTAGACATTAATCCACATTTGGGAATGTCATACAATCTATTTTCTATAGTTTCAATATCTTCACAATTGTCTGGATTATCATAAATATCAATCCATACTATTTCTTCTTCAAACACTCTACCAACTCTTTTAATGCCTGCTGGCGCATCAAACTCCAAAGGGGCAATTAAAGTATGTATTTCATCGTCAATATTGACTGCTATTTTACCTTTTTCTAATTTGACTTTGTAGGGTGTTTTATGTTCCGCACCAACAATAACTGACCAAGGTGGAGCAATCATTGTTCTAATATATTTTCCAGGTTCAAAATTATGCAAAAATTTAACGTCTGCTTGAGGCATTTGCAAAAGAACTTCTTGCAATTTTTCCGTTTTTTCACGCAATGAAAGGGTTATATTAGACATTGTAATAAGGCACTTTATAAGGTTTACCAGCTACTGTAATGTTAATAAAGCCTACAGGATTGCTAGGGAGCGTTCCTGTTCCTTTTGTTGCGTTTGTTGCGCTTGTAAAGTTCAATATATTTAAAAAATATTGTTGCCATGCCCTTGTAGGCATTTTTGTTTGTTCGTCTAAAACAGGTGTATTCGGGTAACTATTTGATTGACTGTTACCCCATAAAACATTAGCCATTAGTTTTCCCCTACGCTTGCTTTAAGGTTAGCGGATACGATTACAGCGTTTATAGGGTCTGTAACCACTACTTCATAAATTCTATCCCTTGCCCAGCCTAATCTGCGCCAAATAATACGATTTTTGTATCTTCCGACTTTACCAATGCCTGACCAATGCTCGTTACTCCATGTTGAGCCACCATCTGATGACCAACGTAACATAGCTTGAGGGTTTGCACCAATCGTTTCAGCATTTAAAGGTGGATCGGTAATACCTTCTAAACCTACGCCTGGCTGAAATTGTATTTGTAATTCGTCAAAATATTGACGTTGTAAGTCTGTAGTTAAATGTGGGCATCTACGCAATCTGCGTATTGAATTGCTATTATCTGTGTAATTGTTAGGGTCTAATTGATAAATTTGACCATTTTGCCAATCACCTACTAAAACTACGTTTTGAAAGAAAGCAGAGCAATTTGAGCGATGACGATGATAATTATTCTGACTATCTGTCCATAACCATTTATGCCATAACTGAGTCGTAACGTCATAAACCCAAGTAATATCAAGACTAGGGAACGTCACTACATAGCACTCATGGCCTTCTAATTGATAAGTATAAGCAATAGCATCAGAAATGCTTTGATTAACAAGAGTGTTTTCTACAGCATGAGTTGATATTCTTTGTGGGAAATAACCATTCATTGCTACGATTTCAGCTTGACCACGATTGTTTTTGGCTACATAAGCAAAAGAATTGCCTAAACGAGCTATTGAGTTTGCTGCGGCTAAACCATGTTGACTTGATGAGCCAGGAATTCTTTGAAAAGCAAATGGGAATGTACCTTGATCTGCCCATACTTCTGAAGTTTGCTCGCCTAATAAATAGACTTGTCCATGATCACATACTAAAGAAACAAGGTTATCAGGCCCTGTAAATTTGCTTGCATAGCTTAATCCGTAAGTAATAGGACTTAAAAGATTAGAGGCTGCCCATTGTTGGGTGCTAGGTCTGTTGTAAACAAAGTAGTTATCTACTATATCTACAATTGAAGCACCTTGAAATGCGCCATCAGAGCTAGGCAATACACTAAAGTTAAGCAAATACATTGTTTCAGATGAAACAGTTTGTGTTCCACTTACTACATAATTACCTGTTGAACCTGATCCTGTGCCAAAAGTTAAGTTAAGGGTTAACCCTGTTCCTGCACCATTTGAAGATGTAGAAGCTGGGTTTGTAGGAGTAGATGTATATTGACCGGCAAATGTTTGAGTCAATCCAGTAACAACGCCTGCTGAAATAGTTGATACAGTATAAGTAGCTGGGCTTGAGCCATAAACGCCACCTAAGACAGTTATAGTGTCATTTACAGCGTATCCTGTGCCACCTGTAGCAATAGACTGACTTAATACAGTTCCAGAGCCTAAAGCTGTAACTACAGTATTAGCAGTTACGCTTGTGCCTTGAATTGTTTGACCTGGATAAATTGTTCCGCTTGTAACGGCTGTTACAGTAAGGGTTGACCCTGATATAGAAGCTGTTATAACACCAGCAACAGCAGCAGAGTTCATTTGAATAGCAGTTGCAATACTAGCTGTGTTATTGATTGTCCAAGTTGTTCCACTACCGCTAACAATAACTGTTTCGTTAGGAACACCAATACCAAACAATGATTGATTTACAGCAATTGTGCCGCTAATTACTCTTGTTATTGTAAGAGTTGTTCCTGAGATTGTGCCTTGAAATACTGCTGCGCTAGGTGCTGAAATGCGCCATGTATAGCGATATGATCCGTCAACTATATAGACGTTTGTTCCGTTATCACTAATTCCTACTTGCCCTGTTGAGCTATTTAATTGCCCAATAATTGTAGGGGTAAAAGTAGAATTTAAAACGTAAACGTATGGACCACATACTGCAACGCAATAATTACCACCGCTCACTGTTCTCATGCCACGAACTACTTGAGCATTTTGTAGCGTTACAACGTTAGTAAGACCAGGCGTGGGATAAAGTGCGACAACACCTCTAGCTCCCTGTCCTTTAGTTGGATCAATTTCAGGCCGCCAATTGATGCATTCGGAATCATCTTGATAAATAGACGGAGCTGTGTACGATGCGCCAACAAAGCCAAAATCAGCCATTATTTTACATCTCCATATCGTTCACCATCACGAATTCTGCGAATGGTAGATTCGCCAACGCCAAATTGACGTGCTAATTTTGCAACATTTCTATACCCTAAAGCTGCACGAATTTCTAACACTTGTTCATTAGTTAAAACTCTATTTTTTAAATTCGGTTTTTTTGATAAAGATTGGCTAATTTTCTTTTTTGCTTCTTCAGTAATTGATTTTCCTAATTTGTTTTTATTGCCCATACGAGCATAGGACATTTTTTTACGGGATTCTTCGGTATGTTTTTTACCTTTAAAAGTTATTCCCCAAGATGCTGCGCCACGATTATTGCCTTTTAAATTAGCTTTGTGTTTGTCAGAATGTTTATATCCAGAAACGCCTTCTCCACCATTTGTATAATTTACAAGTTTAATTCCACGTTTGCGATAAACATCAATACATTCTGTTTCAGCAAGAAAAGCCAATTCTTCATCTAAATTATCTGCAATTTTTTCAGCAATAAAACCATGTTTTGCAACCACACGATGCCAATATTGATTGCGGCCATAAGTTTGATTTAAGCGTGTGCCTTTTCCTTTGCCAACATAAAATATTTCATTGGTATCTGTTTTGCGGTGTTGATAGATATAGAACATTTTTTCTCCTGTTTTATCTAGTATACCACCAGATAGAATCAAGGTCTAGTATCATCTGAAGAAGCCGCCGCTCAAGATCCAGCCTGCGTCCTTTTGCCTACTTGCCAACATAGCATCAGCAAATCGAGCAGATTGAACAGGTTTCATATTGATACGTTTAACAGTAGCTTTAGCTTGAGCAGCATAGGCGTTAATCATCGTTATTTGCGTTGCACTAGCTTTTCCATACATAGGCATTAAACGCTCTGCTAGACACCATCTGAGAGCCATTGTGTAGCCCTGTGGAAGAATAATCGTATCATTTAGATTTGTATAGCTTTGAAACAAATTATCTGTAAAAATGTGCATTTCGCCTTGCGATGGATTAGGCCATACATAGATGTTTCCTAATGTTTCGCTAGGCTGATAATAAAGAGCTTTAGGCCACGGCCCATTTAAAGTCTTTAATCCAATCATTTGATAATCTTCTACTGCAAGAATAGAGATTGGGTAGTCCAAGCCACCATTTACAATAGGTACACCATTACTATTAGTATTAATGCGCACAAAGGCTGAATCAATGCTTAATGGGCGTTGATAGTAAAGATTGATAGTTTCAGAGCTTACAGTTTGACTAATATTTAACCGATATGTGCCTGCTTCGTTGACGTTGTTTCCTGCGCCTGTGAGCATTGCAACAATTTTAGTTCCTGATGTAATACCTGTACCACTAAGGGTTTGCCCTACGTTAATTGCGCCAGAAGTAATGCCTGTAACAGTTAAGGTTGTACCTGAAATTGATCCTGTGATAATTGCGCCTATTTGACCACCAGGGCCAATAGTATATTGAGTCTGACCAGGAACGATAGGAAATACAATTTCGTTCTTGTAATAGACCATCATTTCTTCGTTTGACCATTGATCTATTAGATCATTGAGCATATCAAAAGCATCTTGCGCTGCATCTGCGCTAGGGCTTTCGCCAGCTTCTAATGCGCCTATGTCTTTTAATGCACGAGAAATAATGTCATACGGAGTGGTCATATTTGAACCTTAAATGTATTAGCTAACCAAGGCAAACCAACTTTTGTTTCTTTTTTTAACTCTGAAAGCTGTTTTTCTAGGTTTAATTTTATTAGATTTACGTCATCTTGAGCTGTATCTTTATCAAGCCATGCAATGATATTTTGCTCTCTTGCTTCTTCTAATG
>Ga0316232_1003230_pt1 | contig 15373 bp, 30 predicted proteins | sample TBHtaG_FD_206006 | JGI IMG/M metagenome (GOLD analysis project Ga0316232, IMG submission 206006) | Freshwater microbial communities from Trout Bog Lake, Wisconsin, USA - TBH18025_13 | ecosystem: Environmental > Aquatic > Freshwater > Lake > Hypolimnion/Profundal zone | place: USA: Wisconsin... | reverse complement strand
ATGCTAATCTCAAAAAAGAACTCCTATATTGGAAAAGAAAAGCTGAAAAATTGTCTAAGGTGTAGACATGTCAGACATACAACTTAGGGATTACCAAACTCAGTCTATAGATGGGTTAAGAGAAGGTTTTAAAAATAATCATAAGCGACAAATACTTGCTGCTAGTACGGGTGCTGGTAAAAGTATTATCGCTATGAGTATGCTGGAATCCGCCAGTAAAAAAGGATCTAAGGTCATGTTCTTATGTGATCGTAGAGTCTTAGTGGATCAATTCTCACGCCATCTATCCCGTCATGAAATACCTCACGGATGCATCATGTCCGGTAGCTGGAGAGTTAAGCCTGATGAGAATATTCAGGTAGCAAGCATACAAACATTAGAACGTAGAGAGAGCTGGCCTGTCATGGATCTATTGATCGTTGATGAGATTCATGCCGTCATGCGTGGATCTTTGGAGCGTTACATAGACGAGAACCCACAAGCTAAGATAGTAGGTCTTACTGCTACGCCATTCAATGACAAGCTCGGTAAATACTTTACCAACGTAACCAACGTTATCACGATGAAAGAATTAGTGGATCAAGGATACCTTGTGCCATTTAAAGTATTCATTGCTAAAGAAATAGATACTGCTGGTGTCAAGGTAACTGCTGGTGAGTGGCAAAAGGATGAACTAGAAACTCGTGGCCTTCACATTGTCGGGGACGTAGTCAACGAATTCATCAATCTTAGCGATAAAATCTTTGGAGAAGTGCGTAAGACTATTTGCTTCTCATCTGGCGTAAAGCATGGTGAAGAGTTGGCTAAACAGTTTAATGCTCGTGGAATTAACTTTGTTCAGATCAGCTACAAGGATTCAGAAGAATACAAACGAGAAGTCTTAGATGAGTTTGCTAAACCAGACTCTACAATCAAGGGCGTTATCAGTTCAGATATTCTTACTCGTGGATTTGACCAGACCGATGTAGAACATATCATCCTTGCTCGTCCATTGCGTAAGTCTTTATCCATGCACGTTCAGATGATTGGACGTGGCGCACGTTCACATCCTAATAAACCATTCTGTCTTATCCAAGATCATTCCGGTAACTTCCTGAGATTTCGTGATGACTGGGATCAGCTATTTGAGAATGGCGTAGATGAACTCAAGTACACGGGTGACTCTAAGAAACGTGCAGAGATGACAGATAGAGTAAAGAAACAATCTAAATGCCCTGCCTGTGGTGGACTGTGGACATCAGATACCAATATCTGTAATGAATGTGGACATGAGCGTCAACGTTCCAATATGGTGATTAGTATTGCTGGAGAGCTTACAGAATTAGATGCTACAAACCGTAAACTTATTATCAGTAAGCAAGACTTCTACTCTCAATTGATATATGTCTCTAAGGTTAAAGGTTACGCTAAAGGATGGGTAGCTAACCAGTATCGTGCGAAGTTTGATGTCTGGCCTAAAGGATTAAAAGATGTAATGCAAACACCAACACCAGAGACAATGGGATGGATTAAACACCGTCAAATTGCGTATGCAAATGCGAGGAAAAAATGAGCAATAAAGCGACCAATACCCCACTTAATGTTCAAGATATTGAACAGTTCACGGAACATGAACAAAGAAAAGAAATGAACGCAAATGAACTAGCTGATTGGATTAAAGATACAGAGTTTTATGACAATCCAAATCCAGAGCTGAACGACAAAATGGATGAAGTTGAAGCCATTCTACGCCAGCAACAAGCTGAAATAGAGGCGTTGAAAGCTGACAAAGAACATTTAATAGAAAACTACGAAAATCTAATGGCCGATTTTAAAATAGAAACATACTGGAGGAATGGAAAATGAAATGCGTTTGTGGAGAATCAACAGCACCAAACACAATACACAGAGAAAATAACCCATGCTATGTACAAGAAATCTCATACGAAGAATACCAAGCAGATTTAGATTTATTGTGGGAACAAATTAACAAAGCTGTTAAAAACTTCGACAATAAAATGAAAGAAGCGTTTGAAGATGCGAGGAAAAAATGAGTGATAAAAGCTGGGACCATGAAACTATACAACTATTTGACAAACTAGAATCACAGATACGCCAGCAACAAGCTGAAATAGAACACCTTAAAGAATTATTTGGATGTGACCCAGCTTATTTTGAACCTGATAAGAAAGCAAAGACCCTAACAGATAAGGATTTGTTTAATGTGTACGCTGACTTTCAAGAAAACTACACAGGCAATAACTTCCCTGTTGATTTAGGTAGGGCAATACTAAGAAAGGCACAAGAGAAATGAGTTACATAATTCCACAAATTTATATTTGCCATAAATGCGGTGGTGAACATCCATATAGCCCAAGCAATAGCTTTCCAGCACCAGTTTTAGGAAGTAAAGATGGTTTTGGTAAGCCTATTTGTCCGTTTTGTTACGCTAAATTTTTAGAAGATAATCTACCAATCATGCTAAGAAAGGCACAAGATAAATGAGCTATCAATCACCATTCGCTATTTGGTTCGATGCCAACATTACACAAATGGCAGTCAGCCCTGAAATTTTAAAGTTGCTTGCTAGAGCGTTTGAGGGAGGTCAAATAGATGTTGAAGCAAAGAGAAAAAGAGATAACAATCTTGCCAATGAGTGTTTCAGCAAGCTAGAAAAAGAAAACGCATACCTTATGAATAAAAATGAGTTTCTTCTTGCCGTCATTAAAGAAAAAGAATCCGAAATAGCAATACTAAGAAAGGCTAATGAGAAATGAACAATGAACCAGTAGAGTATGAAAATACAGACAGAGAAATATGGCGAGCAATCCCTAATGATTATTATTCTCCGTCAATTTTTGTGACTAAAGAAAATAATATAGGCATCAATGTTGGTGGTCGTGTAAGTGTAAAAACAGTTGAGCAATGGTATAACAATGTCCATCCAGCAAAGACAATTGAAAACTTAAAAGATGGTGAGCTACCTGTTTTAACAGTCACAGTTTTAGACTGCAATGGAAAACTTATTAGATCTGTAGTTAGCTTCAAAGAAACAAGAATTATTTGCGATTCTTTGGTTGATGAATTAAGAAAGGCTAATGAGAAATGACATACAAGATGCCATACGATGAGTATGAAATGACTTGTGAACAAGTCGGTAAAGAACTAGGGTTATCCACTAGCAACGTCTATGAGATTGATCGTTTAGCCCGTAAGAAGATTGTTAAAATACTAGAGCAACGTAATATCAATATCAAGGAATTGCTCGATGGACTTTAATCAATTCGCTGAGATGCATGGGCTAATGATCGGTAGTCTGGTGATGGATCGCTGGGTGCGTGTTTCTACTCAAGATAAACCTAATAAAAAAAACGGATCTTATATATGTGAGGGCATGACGGGCGCAATTATTAACTGGGCTGTCCACGATAAACCAATTCAATGGAGATCACGGGAGCCGTACCGTCCTGATCCACTAGCACAAGCCAAGAAAGAGAAGCAGATTAAAGAACGTGAAGAGCGTCAGTCTAAGGCTATGAATAGGGCTAACTACATCATAGAGAATGCCGTCTTACAAACTCATAAATATCTCAATAAAAAAGGCTTTCAATCTAAGGGTTTAGTTTGGAATAATCTACTCGTCATTCCCATGAGGATTAACGATAAGATCGTAGGGTGTCAGCTAATTGATCCAGAAGGTTCCAAAAGGTTCCTTACTGGTCAGATAACTAAAGGTGCGTCTTTTAAGATGGGTGATAAGGGCGTTAATATCTTAGTAGAGGGTATGGCTACGGGATTATCTGTCCGTAGAGCTATGAAAGAACTTAAACAAAATGCCGTCATACACGTTTGTTTTAGCGCATCCAACATGATTGAAATATCTAAGAACTTTGCGTCTGCCATTGTAGTAGCAGATTGTGACGATGTAGGTATCAATACGGCTAAGAAGATAGGCTTCCCGTACTGGGTTTCTGATGTACGAGGATTTGACTTTAATGATGCCGAAAAAAAAGACGGAACAAAGTCCGTCTCCCAGAGTCTATTAGGATTGTTAAAAACTCTTCAAGTATAAAGTTCCTCTTTGTGCAATGGTACAGATGCGTTTACGTCCGTCACCGTCTCCCACTCTTAGGTTAATAAACTTTTCAGCTTCTAGCCACTTAATAGCCCTGTGTAGGGTAGCTAAACAAGCTACCCGATGCTGCTCTGCTACTTCGATTACCTCCATCACTTCCGCTTGTCCTTTCATAGCAATAATATCCAGTAATACTTCAGCGTAAACCGTCATCTTTAACTTCGTGCGCTTGTTGTGTTGGTCAAATGGTGTCATTCAAAATCTCCCTCTGTTACATCCGTGTCGTAAATGGTTTCGTCATCGTGTAAAACTAACTGGTCTAGTGCATATGCCACGGGGTCATCTCCGCTGTCGCAATCTACCGTAATGTTTACCGTCCGTTGTATATAAAATAAAACATCGTATTGTCGTTTCATACTTCCTCCTGTTGTTTAACATGGTCAATCCAAAAATCAATTACTTCCCAGTTAATACCCACCTCTGAATCGTGATCCCGTTCTGCAAGTCTTAAAACTTCCCTAGCTTGATCATCTGTGATCTCGCTATATTCTCCGTCTCCCTCGTATTGCTCCTTTACATCGTCAATATTCCACCAGATAGAAATCCAATCTTTATCAAAATGCCGTCTTACAAAACCTTGTATTTCTGATACTGGCGTACCATTAGGCACTTCTACTTCAACTGTTATTTTCATTTTTCTCTCCATTATTTAAAAAAATTCCATGGTGCATCATCCTATACTCTTGTAATTCCTGTATTGCATCATCAATATTAAAAAAATAACCTATATGTTTTCTGATTCCATTTACGCCACATTTAGCATGCCATTTTTTCAATGCTTTATTCCAATAAATGCCTTTAATTTTGCTAAAAGTATTGGAGTTTACTTTTCTGTTGTATTGATTTTGCGAAAATGTTGCTTCTCTTAAATTTTCCAGTCTATTGTCTAATTTATTGCCATTGATATGGTCAATGCATAAAGGGAAATATCCATAAGCCATAAAAAATATTAGCCTATGAATCAAAATACTTTTTTTATTGATTTTGGTACGCATATATCCATCGTAGGTCTTTGACCCTACAATATCGCCAATTTTTTTATTGCCAATAGAATTTTTACGATATAAATTACCGTCTTTATATTGGAAAATTGAATGTAAATATTCTTGAGTTAAAATATCGTCAGCCATGACAATCCTTACATTGTTGGTGGTTAGAAAGGTCTAGTGAGTTGGAAGCTCACAGACCTTTCGCAATTATAATGTAATCTCCACTCCCTGTCCGTTAAAAACATTTTTATCCCACAATTTGCCGTTATAGCTTAGATAGCCAAGTAACTTCCCATCTCGATAAACGGGAGGACTTGACCAATGCCAAGCTCGAATGCAATTGTGCGTCTGCCACCGTCTGATTAAACGCTGTAACTTTTGAAAAGTCTCAGCACTTAGCGTCTGGGGCTTTAAATCCATGTGATACAAAATAGGTTTAATCTGATACAAAAAATCCTCCTTTATGCCGTCATGCTGTAACTTGTTACACCTTGTAAGGGTAAACCCTAACACCAAAACCACTATAATTAGTGGCTTCAGTTTTAAGTCTTAGCCTGTTTCAGTTCTTCCTCTAGTTTTTCAATCGCCCGTCTTGCTCGTTCCCGTTGTTTCGGGTCATGGCTATGAGATAAAATATGCTTCTGCCATGAAATAGAATTCTCGATAACTGCTCTGCTGTTCATGATTCCCCCTTATAGCCAATCCAAGTCCACCGAGTGCATAAAGAAAACCCGCCCATCCTTTAGCCTGATTCTGTTAAACCAATACTCTGGATCACCATCCCCGCATAAATCGGGTATATGCTCGGCTCCTTCCAGTTCTTCGGCTCCTAACATGGTCGATCCTAGCCCCGTGTCTGGTGCTTCTACGCTGTCATAGGCCGGGACAAACAACTCATAGAGATCGGCTCTCATTCTTACCTGTTGCATGGTTAATCCCTCGCCCATGTTGTTTTGATGTTCTCGGCTGTAAATTGTGGAAATTTAGCCAAAAATACCGTTTTTGCGTCTCTACAAGTTTTACTCCAGTTAGTAGAACAGCAATACGCCCAGCCCTCGGAGGTTTTGCGTAATATATGGATTTTTTTATATAGCTTCATTTTTAAACCCTCTCTATAGATAAAATGGCTCGCTCAGGCGCTTTTTCTACGTTTAAAACTTGTTCTATGGCGCTCTTGATGTCATGGGCATAAACCTGAATACAAACCCGTCCAGCGTCATGCCTTAGCGTTACTTGAAAAATAAATGGGTGGCTCATAATGTTTGCTCGTTTCTCTCTCTGCGTTTAATCAATCGGTGGGCATACTCTGGCTGATTCAGGCGGTAAGCCTTTAAGTCCTCTATCGCCTCCCTTCGTGCATCGCTGGCGGTGGTTTCCTCCCAGCCATAACCATAATTGGATTCGATTACAAATACGTCTGAGGTTTTGCGTTGGTATGCCATTATTTAATCTCCGATAATTTCAAAATTGCCCGTTTTATTTCCGTTAGAATCCCGCACGATTCCGCTATTTTTCCCGCTAAGTATTGCACCGATAATAAAATCAAGGTTTTCCGCTAATTCCTGAGCTTGGTTCTCACCTTCATAAGCTGAATTATCTAGATTGATTTTTAAATTAAATTCCATTTTTATACCTCTTGAGAATCGTTATATAGCGCATTAGCCCATGATTCCAGCTCTGAAAGATCGGAGCCTTCCACTTCAATTTCTATTTCCTCGCCATCTTCGGGATTTGTCCAGAGAGCGTAAATGTCATCAGAGCCTAAGCCAATGTAAAGCGTGAAGGCATAATCTTCTAACCATAGATATACATTGCCTGAGCTTGTATTCTCGTCTGCGTAACCATATCCGCCTATATCCATCCCAATCGCTGAAGCCTTAGTGATAAGTAACCCAATTTTGCGGGTGGCGTTGCTACATAAGTTTGATTTGATTTCCATTATTTTGTATTCCTGTAAATGTTTAAAAACTGGTGTAATTGCTCGCCCGTAAGTAATCCACGGGCAAAAGATACGGCTAAAGCTCTGTGCATCTGGTTGGTTTGTGTCATGACGAATACCCATATAGTGAAGCTATCGCCACCTCAAAAGGGGTAAGTTTTCTAACCTTTGCCCACTCTTGAGCCTGTAATCTAATTTCTTTCCCACCTAATGCTTTCGCCGTATCTCGTTCTAGCTGGGTCGTGCATTGGTTTAGATCATCGAGTAAGGCGTGATGCAATTGTTTAATGTTCCATGCTTGCATAATTTAAACCCCGTAATGTCTAAGAACTAGGATAAAGGCATTACCCAATAAAACAGATAAGCCAATGGCTAGGGATAACTTGAGTAAGTGTTTTAAGTCTTCCATCTTCATTCCTTTAGATAAGATCAATCGTTAGTTCACCATCTGCACGATGGATGACTATTACTTGATCGTTGATAAGATTTTGAATAGCTAACACCATCTTAGACCCTCCGTAACCTTGAGACTTAGCCCAATTGATTACACCAACATAAGAGCAGGGGTTTACTGCATTGATGTGGTTCAGTATTGCATCGTAGTGGTTCATAGTTAAAGCCTCCTAAGTAATACATTAAACAATAAAACTTAATCCATGTGTATAGACTAACACGCTAGAAAAAGGGCTGTCAATACTTTTCTTAGTATTTTATATAAATATTTTATAGGTGCTTTCCCTAATGGTTATATATACAGTATGTACAGGCATACAGTAAACACTTGCGCCCGTGTTATCCTACGGCTATCATATTCCCTATATATACCCTAGATATAAGGGTGAAAAGGATAAAGGAAAGACAGACAATGCCAGCAGAAAAGAAAAAGCCCGTAAATAAGATTCGCTTGACTAAGGCACAAATAAGCGAGGGATTAAAGAGCATCCCAATAGAGCAAATACTAGGAGCAACTAAGACAGGAAGCACTCTTACACATAAGCAAAAAGCATTTGCCAAAGAAGTAGCAATGGGAGAAACAAAGGCAGGAGCATATAGAAAGGTCTATAAGTCTAAGAGTAATCACAAGGTCGTAGGCAATGCTGCATCTAAGCTCGCCAAGACTGCTGGAGTATCGATGGAGATAGAAGCCTACAGACTGGCTCAGGAAGCAAGGGAATATCTTACAGGGGATCGTTTAGCCTCCCTTGTATTGCATCAATTAACCATTCACGCCCTTAATGAGGACATTCCACCAGCTACAAGGGTCAGAGCATTGGAGTTACTGGGCAAGTCTAACGGGGCAAACCTATTCATAGACCGTAAAGAGGTGACCACGATCTCAGCGAGCAAGGACGCTAAGGCTTCTCTAATGGATAAGATCAGGGAAGCTATGAGCCGTAACTCAATAGATGTTGAGTACAAAGATAGCGGGGAATCATTACTAGACGAACTCAAGACTACATATATAGAAGGAACAATAGGCACTCCAAGTGTAACAAGTTACAGTAGCGATTTGGATTCTGACCCCGTCCCTAGTGAAAATTCCGTGAACGACACCGCCACGCCCCCCATGCCCCTAAATGAGCCGCTTGACCGTGGGCCAGATATGCATAATAGTTTGCTCACTCAGTCACCGGTGGAACAAGTTACACATCCCACAAACAACATTAACAATGATTCGCAAGTAATTGATTCTAAAGGGCCACCCCCTACAATAAATCCAGCACAGGTAGATTGGGTTGATTCAGAAACACCCCCCGTCACTCTTTTAAACGAAAAAGGCGAAAAAAATATATGAAAAATTTTAACGAACCCCGTCCTCATTATGAAGAATGGAAAGCAGAGTTAGATAAAAACATCGCTTGGGCCGATGTCCAAATTGCTGAGTGTCAGAAACAGTTAGACGTTATGCGCCTACTCAGAAATGGTCTTGCGTGTTCTACTTATCCTCATGGAGTTAAAGCTAGGTATTGGGTATTAGGTGAACCAGCAGGTAGTGATACACGAGAAATAAGAAACGATGGGGCGATTACAGGTACTCATGGTGCTGGAACGATTTCCAAAAACTGGGGTGCGGGGATAGAGGATTGCGGTAAATGAGTCTTGCTGAGATAGAAAAAGAGATTAGGATCATTCGTTCTTATCTGACCCACTTAGAAATGCGTAGAGATAATATGAAAAAAATCATTGCGGGTCGCAAGGCGAGTGCAGAGATTCAAACCGAGAAGTTAATCGAAAGATGTAGGAAATGACACCTAGGCAAAAAGAAGTTTTTATGATCATAGATGCCTTTTGGCGGGACTATGGTTACGGACCCTCTATTGATGAAATCCTCATGATGACGGGAACTACTGGGCGTGGGAATGTACAAAGGATCATTAAACGTCTTTGCGAGTTAGGTCATTGTGTCCGTCTACCACATCTTGCTAGGACTGTCAGACCCAAAGGTGTTAGGATTAGATCATGAACTTAGAAGAGATCATTAGTAAGTTACCTCCTGCAGATCAAGCGGAGATTCTAAAAGCTGCTGCTGAATGGGCAGATTCTGAGCGTATGGAGAAAGGCCAAAAAGACTTTCTTGCATTCGTACATACCATGTGGCCCGGATTTATTGACGGACGACACCATAAAGTCATGGCACAAAAATTTGAGGAGATTGCCAGTGGGAAACTTAAACGGCTTATTATCAATATGCCTCCTCGTCACACTAAGTCAGAATTTGCCAGTTATATGCTACCAGCATGGTTTCTTGGTAAGTTCCCTAAAAAGAAAATCATTCAGTGTTCTAACACAGCCGACCTTGCAGTAGGCTTTGGACGTAAAGTCCGTAACCTTGTAGATAGTGAACAATATGGAAAAATATTCCCAAACGTCAGGCTTCGCTCTGACTCTAAAGCTGCTGGTCGTTGGAGTACTAACGGTAATGGTGAATATTTTGCTATTGGCGTGGGCGGTACTGTTACAGGTAAAGGTGGCGATCTGGTCATTATTGATGATCCTCATTCGGAACAAGAAGCGGCATTAGCAGCATCTGATCCTGCAGTATTTGATAAGGTCTATGAGTGGTATACCTCTGGTCCACGTCAGCGTTTGCAACCGGGCGGAGCGATTGTCATCGTGATGACTCGTTGGAGTCTGAGGGATTTAACGGGAAAGATTTTAAAAGCTGCACTTGAACGGGATGGGGATGAATGGGAAGTAATCGACTTTCCAGCAATCCTTCCTAGTGAAAAACCCCTATGGCCTGAGTTCTGGTCTTATGAGGAACTAACTGCTTTAAGACGGGAATTGCCTTTAAACAAGTGGCAAGCTCAGTACCAACAGCAACCGACTTCTGAGCAAGGGGCGATTATTAAGCGGGAATGGTGGCAAGTATGGGAAGGCGATACAGCCCCTGCTTGCGAGTTTATTATCCAATCTTGGGATACGGCATTTACAAAGAATGAACGTTCAGACTATTCAGCTTGTACGACATGGGGAATATTTTATAAAGATGAAAACCCCCAAGATGCGAATATAATATTATTGAACGCATTCAAAAGGCGGATGGAATTCCCAGAATTGAAGGCCTGTGCTTTAAACCAATATCGAGAATGGACCCCAGATTGCTGCATAATCGAGGCTAAGGCATCAGGAGCGCCATTGGTATATGAGCTACGTCAGATGGGAATCCCCGTACAAGAATTTACTCCTACCCGTGGTAATGATAAAATCATGCGTGTAAACTCTGTATCAGACTTATTTGCTTCAGGAAAAGTATGGGCTCCAAGTACTAGATGGGCGGAAGAAGTAGTTGAAGAGATGGCTGCGTTTCCTAATTCGGACCATGATGACTTAGTAGATAGTGCATCACAAGCTTTAATCCGATTTAGAAAAGGTGGCTTTGTAAGATTGAAAACAGACGAATGGGATGATTATATCCCTAAGCGTAAAACTGCATATTATTAATGTTAACAAACTATAACTACAGTTGGTCAGAAGCAGTTCCTGCAGATTATTGTGATGTAATTATTAAATCTATTGATTGGAATAAAGCAGAAACTGCAAAAATTGGCGGATCTTTAGAGAAGGTTGGCGATGAAAATAAAGAATATCGTAATACAGAGTTGGTTTGGGTTGATCAATTTTCTCCTGTAGGGTGTATTTTAAAGTCTTTTATTGAACTTGCTAATCAAATAGCTGGATGGGATTATGATTTTCATGGAATGGAAAACATTCAAATTGGGAAATATCAAAAATCTGGTCATTATTCATGGCATAGAGATACAGCAAATCCTATGAATGGATGTCAAAGAAAGCTTTCTATAGTACTTTTATTAAATGATCCTAGTGAATTTGAAGGCGGTAAGTTAGAATTTAGGGACGTGCCAGCACCAGATTTAAAAAAAGGAAGTATTGTAGTCTTTCCTTCCTTTTTAGAACATAGAGTAACGCCAGTAATTTCTGGTGTTCGTTATACAGCAGTGAGTTGGGCAGTAGGCCCGACTTTTAAATAGGGATACTTATGTCCATTGATAAAGCGCTTTACCAAGCACCTAAAGGAATTGAAGCTCTCAGCAAGGAAGAATCTCCTTTAGAGATCGAGATTGTTAATCCAGATGAAGTAACCATCAATAAAGATGGTTTGGAAATTGAGATTACTCCAGATGAGGGAGAAGAAGGATTTGGTGATAACCTTGCCGAATACCTTACTGAAAGCGAATTGCTTAAACTTTCCGGTGATTTGATTGAAGAATTTGACGATGACGTTGCTGCTCGTAAAGATTGGATTCAAACCTATGTAGATGGCTTAGAACTACTTGGCCTCAAAATTGAAGAACGGTCTGAACCTTGGGAAGGCGCTTGTGGTGTCTACCACCCTCTGTTAGCAGAAGCTTTAGTAAAGTTCCAAGCTGAAACAATGATGAGTATTTTCCCAGCACAAGGTCCAGTAAAGACTTTGATCATCGGAAAAGAGACTCAAGAGAAAAAAGAATCTGCAGAACGTGTTCAAGAAGATATGAACTACGAACTTACAGAAGTCATGACTGAGTATCGTCCTGAAACAGAGCGTATGCTTTGGGGCTTAGGATTGGCTGGCAATGCATTTAAGAAGGTATATGAAGATCCTATTTTGAAACGTCAGGTTTCCCTGTATGTTCCAGCTGAAGATATCGTAGTACCTTATGGCGCTCCAGACTTAGAATCTGCACAGCGTGTTACTCACGTCATGCGTAAGACTGAACATGATATGCATCGTTTACAGTTATCAGGATTCTATAGAGAAGTAGATCTAGGAACTCCATCTAACTCATTAGATGACGTAGAAAAGAAGATTGCTGAGAAGCTTGGTTTTAGAGCTACTACAGATGATCGTTATAAGATTTTAGAGATGCAAACAAATCTGGATATTCCCGGTTTTGAGCACGTAGATGAAGATGGAGAGCCAACAGGCATGGCTTTACCTTACGTCATTACTATGGAGAAATCGACTGGAACAGTATTATCTATTCGCAGAAACTGGAAGGAAGGCGATGAAAATCATCAAAAACTTAAACACATTGTTCACTACGGATATATTCCCGGCTTTGGTTTCTATTGTTTTGGCCTTATCCATCTTATCGGTGCTTATGCTAAATCTGGCACTTCGATTATCCGCCAATTGGTTGACGCAGGATCCCTTTCAAATCTGCCGGGTGGTTTCAAAACTCGTGGTCTAAGAGTTAAAGGTGATGACACTCCTATTGCTCCGGGTGAGTTTAGGGATGTAGACGTTCCAAGCGGTGCGATGAAAGATAACATCATGCCATTGCCATACAAAGAGCCAAGCCAAGTCTTGTATTCTTTGTTAAATACCATCGTAGAAGAAGGCCGTAGATTTGCTAATACAGCAGACTTGCAAGCTTCTGATATGAGTGCCAATGCTCCTGTTGGAACTACATTAGCGATTCTTGAGCGTACTTTGAAGGTAATGTCTGCAGTACAAGCACGTGTGCACTTTAGTTTAAAGCAAGAATTAAAGCTTTTAAAAGTGATTATTGCTGATAATGCACCCGGTGATTACGAGTACATGCCTTCTACTGGCACACGTAAAGCTCGTAAATCTGACTATAAGAACGTGGAAGTTATTCCAGTTTCTGATCCTAATGCATCAACAATGGCTCAGAAGATCGTTCAATATCAGGCTGCTTTACAACTAGCTCAAAGCGCACCACAGTATTACAACATGCCTTTGTTACACCGTCAGATGATTGAAGTTCTTGGATTAAAGAATGCCAATAAACTGATTCCGTTACCTGAAGATATGAAGCCACAAGACCCTGTGACTGAAAATCAAAATATTTTGATGAACAAGCCTACAAAAGCGTTTGCTTATCAAGACCATCAAGCACATATTACCGTTCATATGTCAGCAATGCAAGATCCAAAGATTCAGTCATTACTGCAACAGAATCCACAAGCACAAGCTTTACAGGCTGCAATGATGGCTCACATCAATGAGCATTTAGGATTTGCATACCGTGTTGAGATTGAGAAGCAATTGGGTATGAATTTGCCTCCAATGAACGATGAAACTGGCGATGATGTAAACATGGACCCTGAAGTTGAGGCTCGTTTAGCTCCATTATTGGCTCAAGCAGCAACACAAATGCTGCAACAGAACCAACAACAAGCTGCACAACAACAAGCCCAGCAACAAGCTCAAGATCCTATTGTGCAAATGCAACAACAAGAGTTGCAATTAAAACAACAAGAGCAACAACGCAAGGCTCAGAAAGACCAAGCTGATATTCAGTTACGTCAAGCTCAACAACAGATCGAACGTGAGCGAATTGCTACGCAAAATCAGCTACAAATGAAGAAAAATGCACAAGATGTGAAGATGGAAGCTGTAAAACTCGCTATGGAACAACAAAAATCCAAAAAAGAGTTAGCAGTGAAAACAGGTTTAGATGCTTTCAAGCATATTACGCAGCATGCACAGACAGAAAAGCATCATTCACAAGATTTATTAGCAGAAGGATTGAAAAATCAACTAGATGCTAAACTTCAGCGTGAAGAAAACGATAAAAATCGTGTAATTTCTAAGGCGCAAAAAAAGAAAGGTAAATAATGGATGCTTTTGAGGTTCTATTGGACGAAATAGATAAAAAAGTGGATCAATTAAGTAAGTGGATTAGTGGCGGACAAGCCAAAGATTTTGGTGACTACCAAAAAACGTGTGGGGAGATAAGAGGTCTTCTTACTTCACGGGAATACATAACAGACCTCAAACAACGATTGGAGAACTCCGACAGTGAGTAATTTAGACGTAGGAAAAGCAGTAGATTTGTCTCAACTTCTACACAAAAAAGAAGAAGAGAAAGCAACGCAACTTCCAAAACCACAGGGATATCACATGTTATGCGCTATTCCAGAGGTAGAGAAAGAGTATGAAAGTGGAATTGCAAAAGCAGATAGTACTTTGCGACATGATGAATTATTAACTACTGTTTTATTTGTAGTAAAACTTGGACCAGATTGCTATAAAGATCCAGTTAAGTTTCCTACAGGTCCTTGGTGTAAAGAAGGGGATTTTGTCCTCGTTAGACCAAATGCAGGAACAAGGTTAGTGATTCATGGACGTGAATTTAGACTTTTAAATGACGATTCTGTTGAAGCTACTGTGGATGATCCTCGTGGCGTTTCACGCAAATTTATTTAAGGAGGCCGGACATGGCTGATTACGAAAAGAATTTTCAGTTCCCAGACGAAATGGAAAACAAAGCTTCTGAAGTAGAAGAAGATGCGTTAGATATTGAAATTGAGGACGATACACCTGAAGCAGATCGTGGGCGTAAACCTGCAGATGCTGAAAAGGTTAAAGCATTAGAAGTAGACGTAGATGAGTTGGACAAGTACAGCAAAGAAGCCAAGGACAAAATGATCCAGATGAAGCGTATCTGGAACGATGAAAGACGGGCTAAAGAACAAGCTTTACGTGAACAACAAGCAGCTTTAGAAGTTGCTCAACGTTTACATGCCGAGAATAAGCAAATTAAAAAGATGCTTTCTGAAGGCGAAAAAGAATACAAAGACGCTAAAAAAGACTCAGCTAAAGCCCAAATTAAAGCTGCTAAACAAGCTTATAAAGAAGCTTATGAGTCTGGTGACTCTGAAAGATTGGCTGAAGCTCAAGCATTTTTAACAAAATCCCAGATGGAATTGGAAAAAGTTAAGAATTTTAAGCTTCCCCCTTTACAAAAAGACGAAAGTCCAGTACAAATACAACAACAGCCACAAGTTGCTAGACCTGACAATAAAGTTATGGCTTGGCAACAAAAGAATTCTTGGTTCGGACAGGACGAAGAAATG
>Ga0316232_1003223_pt1 | contig 15420 bp, 3 predicted proteins | sample TBHtaG_FD_206006 | JGI IMG/M metagenome (GOLD analysis project Ga0316232, IMG submission 206006) | Freshwater microbial communities from Trout Bog Lake, Wisconsin, USA - TBH18025_13 | ecosystem: Environmental > Aquatic > Freshwater > Lake > Hypolimnion/Profundal zone | place: USA: Wisconsin... | reverse complement strand
ATAGCTATCGATCGCACGAGGGAGAGCTTGGAGGGCTCGTGCAGAGGTTGAGAACTAGAATCACAACCAATGAAGTAAAGAAGAAAAGCGACGTCAAAGAAATCTTGTGGCAAATAATTGACATGAAAGTGAAAAAATGAGAATTTTTCAAAATCGACTGTCATCTATCTCCCAAGCCCATCGTTTTCCCAGTTCCTGCCTCGCCCCTCCCTGCCGCTCTCAAGCTCTTCATCAGTCTCCAAATCTCCAGTTAGACCAAAACCAAGCCATCCCATATGAAATCCACCAATCGCCCAAATAATCCTCGGTCCTCAAAACGCTCCTTCTCCCGCCGAAAATCGCCGGCAGCCTCAAAATTCATCTTGGCCGCCGGGATCTCCGCTCTCGTCGCCGCTCCCAACCTGATCCACGCGGCCACCTACACCTGGGATTCCGCCGCCAGCGGGGGCGCTCCCGTGGACGGCACGGGCGCCTGGAGCACCGGCACTGCCAACTGGTGGAACGGAACTACCGATATCGCCTGGACCAGCAGCACCGACACGGCGGTCTTTGGAGTGAATAACGGCACGGCAGGGACGGTCACGGTTGGGGCAGTCTCCGTGGGGGCCATGACCTTTAACTCCACGGCGTCGGGAAACTACACGCTCAGCAGCGGGACCATCACCCTGGGCGGAACAATGGCGACAATCACCGCCAACACCGGCGCGACGATCGGTTCGCTGCTGACGGGAACCGCGGGCATGACCAAGGCCGGCGCGGGCACGTTGACCCTCACCAATTCGAATTCCTACACCGGGGCGACCAAAATCACCAGCGGCACGCTGGCTCTCACGGGAGGCGGCGCGCTCCCGCTCGCCAGCGCCATCACCATCAATGGCGGCACCCTCGATATGGGTTCGCAGACTGCCGTAAACAACCTCGGCAACAACACCGGGGTCACCTTCGGCGCCAGTGGCGGCACGCTGAACGGCAGCGGAACGCTCAACATTTCTGGAACGGGCAACGGCGCGACTGGGTTCACCGTGCCTGCGAATGCCACTGCGGTCGTCAATGAGAACATCTTACTGATGCAGCCCTTAGCCGGTTACCAGACGCTGGCGAGCGTTGGCGCCGGCGCCAACCTGACGATCAATGGTGTGCTCAAGGCGACGGGCACCAATGGAAGTTCGGAAGCGCTCTGGCTGAGCGGCGGCACCCTGACCCTGACGAACACCGCGAACAGTTTCAATGGCTTTAACATCAATGGATCCGCAGCTACCACCGTGTCCGCTCCCAGTTTTGCCGCGCTCTCTTCCAGTAGGTTGCTCTTGGAGCAGCACACCTCCGATGGAGCGGCTACCATGATCTACACCGGGACGGCTGTTTCAACCTCATTCGCATTTCAGTCCGGTGGGCTTTATCCCGGCGTCACCAATAACGGGAGCGGCACGGTGACCTTCACCGCCAGCCCCTTCCTGAACGCGTACGGCAGCAACGGAACCAGTGGAACCAGTGCAATCAACCAGACCTTGACGCTCGGCGGGTCTGCCGACATCGCCGTTTCGGGTGGAATCTCGGATGTTAACACAACTACCCCGGGTGCATGGCGCACCAACCTAATCAAGACCGGCGCGGACACTCTGATCCTCGGCGGGGCGACCACCTACACCGGCACGACGACCATCTCCGGCGGCACGCTGCAAATCGGCGCGGGAAGCACGGCGGGTTCGATTTCCGGCAGCGCCGGTGCCATCGTCGATAATGCAACGCTGGCATTCAACCGCACCAACACGCTTACCCAGGGCACGGACTTCCCCGCCACCATTTCCGGCACCGGCAGCGTGGTGCAGGCGGGCAGCGGGCTGACGATTCTCTCCGGCAGCAATAGCTACACCGGCACGACCATCGTTTCCAGCGGCACGCTGCAAATCGGCGCAAGCGGAACGACGGGTTCGCTTTCTCCAAGCAGCGCGATTACCGACAACGGCGTTCTGGTATTCAACCGCTCCAATCTGGTCACGCAGGGAACGGATTTTGCGGCCACCATTACGGGCTCGGGCGGCCTCACGCAGGCCGGCGCAGGCACGTTGATCCTCAACAGTTCGAATTCGTTCACCGGCGCGACGAAGATCTCCAGCGGCACGCTGCAAATCGGCGCTGGCGGCACGGCAGGCTCGCTTTCGACCAGCAGCACGATCACCGACAACAGCGCGCTGGTGTTCAACCGCTCCGACACCCTTGCGCAGGGGACGGGCTTCGCGGCCAATATCCTGGGAACGGGCAGCCTCACGCAGGCCGGCGCGGGCACGCTGATTCTCTCCAGCAGCAATAGTTACAGTGGAGGAACCATCGTTGCCAGTGGTTCGCTACAACTGGGCAACGCCGCTGCGCTCGGGGCCGTCACCGGGAGCCTCGCGGTCAATGGCGGGACGTTGGATTTGGACGGAAACAGCCTTTCGGTGGGGGCGCTCAGCGGAAACAGCGGAGCGGCGATCACCACCAGCACAACGGGTTCGATCACTCTCACCGCCAGCAGCGCAACCAGCAGCACCTATGCGGGCTCGATTCGGAACGACGCGGGAACCCTGAGCCTGAACAAGGCGGGCACGGGCACCCTGACGCTCGCCGGCAGCAACAGCTACACCGGCCCGACGACCATCTCCAGCGGCACGCTGCAAGTGGGCGGCGGCGGGACGACGGGCTCGCTATCGCCAAGCAGCGCGATCACCGATAACGCCGTTTTGGTGTTCAACCGCGCTGATACGATCACGCAAGGGACGGATTTCGCGGCGAACATCTCGGGAACCGGGAGCCTCGCGCAGTCCGGCGCGGGCACGTTGACCCTCACCAGTTCGAATTCCTACACGGGGGCGACCAAGATCACCAGCGGCACGCTGGCTCTCACCGGCGGCGGCGCGCTCCCGGTTGTCAGCGCCATCACGATCAATGGCGGCACCCTCGATATGGGGGCGCAAAATGCCGCCAACAACCTGGGCAACAACACCGGGATCACCTTCGGCAACAGCGGCGGCACGCTGAACGGCAGCGGCACGCTCAGCATCGTCGGTACAAGCGCCGGGGCGAACGGGCTCACCGTGCCCACGGGCGCCACCGCAGTCGTCAATGAGAACATCTTACTGATACAGCCAGCAGGCGGCTATCAACAGTTGGCAAGCGTCGGTAGCGGAGCCAATCTGACGATCAATGGAGTGCTCCGGGCGACCGGCACCAACGGGAGCTTGGAAGCACTCTGGCTAAGCGGCGGAGGCACCCTTATCCTGACGAACACCGCAAACAGTTTCAATGGCTTTAACATCAATGGCTCCACAGCCACGGCTGTGTCCACCCCCAGTTTTGCCACACTAGGAGGTTCTTCCTACAGGGTGCTCCTGGAGCAGCATACCTCTGATGGGCCTGCTACCTGCATCTACACCGGAACGGCTGTTTCAACCTCAACCGCGTTCCAGTCCGGCGGCTACTTTCCCAGCGTCCTCAATAACGGCAGCGGCACGGTGACTTTCACCGCCAGCTCCTTTATGAGCGCATATATTACCGGAACTAATGCTACCAACCAGACCTTGACCCTCGGCGGCTCGGCGGGAATTACCGTTTCGGGGGTGATTTCGGATGCTAACACAGTAACCGCCGGTGCATGGCTCACCAACCTAATCAAGACCGGCTCCGCCACACTGACGCTCGGCGGGGCGAATACTTACACTGGCACGACGACAATCTCCGGCGGCACGCTGCAAATTGGCGCGGGCAGCACGTCGGGCTCGATTTCCGGCAGCGCCGGCGCCATCGTCGATAACGCGACGCTGGCGTTTAACCGCACCAACACGCTTACCCAGGGCACGGACTTTCCAACGACGATCTCCGGCTCGGGCAACGTAGTCCAGGCGGGCAGCGGGACGACGGTTCTTTCCGGCTCGAACAACTACAGTGGCGGCACGATCATTGCCAACGGCACCTTGCGGATCAGCAACACCAACGCGCTTGGCACGGGCGCAACCGCGGTCAACGGAGGCATTCTCCAATACCCTCAGCCGCAGTTCCTCACGAGCGGAACTTCGATCACCATCAACAGCGGGGGCGCTTTGAGCCTCAACGTGGGCGGCACCAACGAGTTCACCAGCGCCAACCTGGACAGCGTCTTCAGCGGGAGCAGCGGCGTGACCTTTAACGCGGGCTCTACGGTTGCCCTCGATACCAGCAACGCCGGCGGGACCTTTACCTACACGAGCGTGATCTCGGGAACGCAGGGCATCTCGAAGCTGGGAACAGGGAACCTGGGGCTTTCCAGTTCCAACACCTATCTCGGGGCGACGCAACTCAGCGTGGGCACAATCAACGGCGTCACCCTGGCCAACGGAGGTCAGCCCAGCAGCCTCGGCGCGAGCGGCAACGCCGCTTCGAACCTGGTCTTTGGCGCCAGCGCCGGCAGCGGCAGCACCATTCTGAGTTGCACCGGAGCGGGATCGGTCAACACCGACCGGCTCTTCACCCTCGGCAGCCAGCTTGTCGCCAACGGGACCACAACCCTCGACAACTCCGGCGGCGGCACGCTCAGCTTTACCAACCCAGGCACCATCGCGGTTTCCGCAACCGTCGCGACGACCCTGGCGTTTACCGGCTCCAGCGCGATCGTCTTCGCGCCCGTTCTTGGCAACGGCTCCGGAACGGTGGCGCTCAACGCCAGCCTGGCGAACGTTCTCACGCTGACCGGAAACAATACGTACACCGGTTCGACAACCGTAAGCAGCGGCACCTTGCAGATTGGCAATAGCGGCACGACTGGAGCGATCGGTTCGACCAGCGGCGTCTCGCTTGCCTCCGGAGCGTTGCTGGCCTTCAACCGGACCGACAATTATGGCGGCAGCTTCGCCAAGAACGTTAGCGGCGCGGGGAATCTGGCGCTCAATTCCGGCACGCTCACGTTGACTGGGAGTAACACCTTTAGCGGTGCAACGACGGTCGCCTCCGGTGCGGCATTGCAGGTGGGCGACGGCTCTTCGGGATTCATTTCGGGAACTGGGGCGGTGACCGTCAACACCGGCGCCACGTTCACTGTGAATCTGGCGAACAGCGGCACACTTGGTAGTTTTATCAACTCCGCCGGCGGAGCGGTGAACTTTATCGGAAGCGGCACGAACACAATTGCGGGGCAGATCTCAGGCTATGCCTCGGGAACAGTCAACCAGAGCGGAACCGGTACGACGATCCTTATTAATACGAATCAGTTCAACGGAACGACCAACATCACCGCTGGGGTGTTGCAATTGAGTTCGCTCAATTCGGCGTATAACATGACGGTCAATGTTGGGTCCGGTGGCACGCTGGCGTTTGGCTCGAGTGCGGTGAACGTTGGCGCTCTCGCGGGCAGCGGCAGTGTTGTATTGCTGAATGGGGGCAGCGGCGTGACGCTGACTGACGGCAGCAACGGCCAGAGCACCGTTTTCAGCGGGAACCTGAGCGGCGCAAACGGAGCGCTGGTCATGAATGGTACGGGCGCGCTCGCTCTCACCGGTTCGAGCAGTTACAGCGGCGGCACGACGGTCGTCAATGGAACCCTGCTGGCCGGCAATACCTACGCGCTCGGCACGGGCACAACAGGGGTCAGCGCCGGGGGGACCCTTCAATACCAGCAGCCTGGGTTTCTTCCCAGCGCTTCCGCAATCACCGTCAACAGCGGAGGGACTTTGGGCCTGAACGTCGGCGGCACGAACGAATTCGCAAGCACCGATCTGGACAGTTTCTTTGGCGGGAGCGGCGGCGTGACCTTCAAGGCAGGCTCGGCGGTTGCCCTGAATACCAACAATGCCGGCGGAACGTTCGCCTACGGAAGCGTGATTTCGGGAACACAAGGAATCACCAAGGTGGGTTCGGGAACCCTGGTGCTTTCCAATTCGAGTTCCTACCTCGGCGCAACCACGATCACCGGCGGCACGCTGGCCCTTTCAGGCAGCGGCGCGCTCCCGCTCGCCAGCGCGATTACAATCAACGGCGGCACCTTTGACATCGGTTCGCAAACTGCCGTCAACTTCCTCGGCAACAACACGGGGATTACCTTCAGCGCCAACGGCGGCACGATTAACGGCAGCGGAACACTCAGCATCGTGGGTGTGGGCGGCGGTTCCTATGGCTTCACGGTGTCCGCCAGCGCCACCGCGGTCGTCAACGCGAACGTTCTTCTCTCCAACACCGCGAATTACAACTACCAGCAAGTCGCCAGCGTCGGCTCCAACGGAAATCTGACGATCAACGGAAAGATCACCGGCCCGGCCCTCTGGCTGAGCGGCGGCACCCTGACCCTGACGAACGGCAGCAATGCCTTTAACTACTTTGGCATTGGTGGCTCAGGCGGCATTATTACCGCCCCAAATTTTGCCGCGTTGGGAACCGCGCAAAATATAACCCTCGGGCAATACGGCTCGCCAGCCACCTTGATCTACACCGGAACGACCGCCACAACGCCGCTCACCTTGAATGACGCAATTCTGGCGCCAAGCATCTTCAACAATGGCAGCGGCACGGCGACCTTTAGCAACGCCACCTTCATTGCTCCCTATACCAATCAAACCAGCGGAACCCAGACCTTGACCATTGGAGGATCGGCCAACATCGCGATCTCGGGCGTGATCAACGATGCGAACTCGAACCATTACGGCTGCCCCACCAACCTCTTGAAGACAGGCGCGAACACGCTGATCTTCGGCGGGTCGAACGCTTACACCGGCACGACGACGATCACCGGCGGCACGCTTCAAATCGGCGCGGGCGGCACAACGGGTTCCATTTCCGGCAGCGCGGGCGCGATCATCAATAACGCGACGCTGGCATTTAACCGATCCAATACGCTCACCCAAAGCACGGACTTTCCTGCGACCATTTCCGGCACGGGCAGCGTGGTCCAGGCGGGCAGCGGGACGACGGTTCTCTCCGGCTCAAACAGTTACAGCGGCGGTACGACGGTCGTCAGCGGAACCCTTCGGGTTGCCAGTGTCAATGCGCTTGGCACTGGCGCGGCAACCGTCAATGGAGGCACTTTGAGCCTCAATGTGGGCGGCACGAACGAGTTTACAAGCAGCAACCTGAGCAGCGTTTTCAGCGGAGCGACCTTTAATGCAGGCTCGACGGTCGCGCTCGATACCAGCAATGCCGGCGGGGCGTTCACTTACGGCGGTGCGATCTCGGGAACGCAAGGAATCACGAAGGCGGGTTCAGGCAGCCTGGTGCTTTCCGGTTCCAACACCTACGGCGGCCCGACTACGATCGCCGGCGGCACGCTGCAACTGGGCAACGGGGGAACGACCGGCTCGCTTTCGCCAAGCAGCGTCATCACCAATAACAGCGCGCTGGTGTTCAATCGCTCCGATACGATCACGCAAGGAACGGATTTAGCGGCGGCTATTTCAGGCTCGGGCAGCCTTACGCAGGCTGGCGCGGGCACGGTGGTTCTCACCAGTGCGAATTCCTACACCGGCGCGACCGCCATCACCAGCGGCACGCTCTCCCTCTCGGGCAGCGGCACCCTTCCGCTCGCCAGCGCTATCACCATCAACGGCGGCACGCTCGACTTGGGTTCGCACAACGCCACCAACAACCTTGGCAACAACACCGGCGTCAACTTCGGCGCCAATGGCGGCAGCCTCATCGGCACCGGAACTCTCACCATCGTCGGTTCGAATGGCTCCGCGACAGGCCTGACCGTGGCCGCCGGCGGCACCGCCGTCGTCAATGAGGCGATCGTTCTTTCCAATACCGCGGGCTTCACCTGGCAGTCGCTGGCCAACGTCGGTAGCGGCGCCAATCTGACCATCAATGGAAAGATCGGCGGAACGAGCCAACTCTGGCTGTATGGCGGCGGCACCGTGACCCTGACGAACACCAACAATAGCATTGGAAGCGTCAACTTCTGGCCCGGAGCCGGCCCTGTCACCACTCTGACCACCGCCAACTTCGCCACATTGGGAACCGGGAAAACGATGACCTTGGGACAAACTCCCGCCCAAGGACCGGCCACCTTTATTTACACCGGGACAACAACCTCGACCTCGTTCTATTTTCAATCCGACGACCTCGCGCCGAGCGTTCTCAACAACGGCAGCGGCACGGTGACCTTTAACGGTGGCAGTTTCAATACCCAGTATACTACGATGAGCAGCGGAACAAACCAGACCTTTACCATTGGCGGCTCGGCCGACATTGCGATCCAGGGGGTGATCCACGACGCGGTCAGCGTTAGCGGCACTATGTTCCGCACCAACCTTGCGAAGACTAGCGCCGACACGCTGACGCTTTCGGGGTCGAACACATATAGCGGCGTGACGACAATCAACGGCGGCACGCTGCAAATCGGCAACGCCAACGCGCTCGGCACGGGCGGACTGACGGTCAACGGCGGCGCGCTCGACCTGCACGGCAACAGCGTGAGCGTTCCGGCGTTCAGCGGCACGGGCGGAGCAATTACCAACACAGTGAGCGGCACGGGCACTTTGACCACGGCTGTCGCCAGTGGCACTGCGACCTATGCGGGGAATATTACCGACGGAACCGGAGCCGTGGTTCTCACTGATTCCGGAGCTGGCACGCTGATCCTGAGCGGCTCTATCACGATGGCGGGCCTCACTGTGAGCAGTAGCGGCGGCACGGTTCAACTGGCGCAGTCCGGCTCCATCGGCGCGGTAAACGTCGGCGCCGGGGCGACCCTTTCCATGGTGGCGCACAGCGGCAGTACCTACCACGTCCTCGACATCTCCTCGCTGACGCTCTCCGGTTCTACTGCGGGACCCGCCATCGCCGCCTATACACCAGTGGGCGCCCTCGCCCAGCAGAACGCCGGGGTGCTGACGGATAAGGGGATTGCGGTGGCGCAGGCGGCTGCATCCAGCGCCATCGAGCCGGCCTCGCCCGAGGCCGTGCCCGAACCGGGCACGCTGGGCCTGCTGCTGGCGGGCGCATCCGCGATGCTCGGCTTGCGGCGCAAGGCGAAGAGGAGCATCCGATAAATCGATTTAAGGTTGACCAGTATTTGCCGGTGGGGACCGGCTTGGGGGTGCGAGTCAATCGAGGTCGCCGCAGCGTTTTGGGGGCGCTGCGGTGACCGCCAATCGGCTCCACATCTTAACAAAAATAGACGAAAACCAAGATTTGGGGGAGTTTGCGAGTGATGTCGATTGGGATTCGACTGGGGTACACGCGCAAACGAACAAAAGCTGCCGTGGCGTTTTAGGGGCGCCACGGCAGCAATTTCTAGACATATGGACAAAGCAACCAACTAATGAATAAGATCGCATTACTGAATGTTACCACTCTGCTGCTAGCGCCGCTGGCTGTATCGCACGCCGCCGGAACGGTTGGGCAGAGTTCGAAATCCGGAGCCACGCAGAGTGTCGAAGTGATCAATGTGCCGATCGCCAAGGGGCCATGCGAACCGAGTTGGAAATCGCTGGGCGATCATTTCAAAACACCGGCGTGGTGGCGCAAGGCCAAGATTGGCATGTGGTTGCATTGGGGGCCGCAGGCAACCGGCGAGGACGGCGATTGGTACGCAAAGTGGATGTACATGGCCCATAATTCCTGGCATAAAGACTCCCAGGTTTATCAACATCATCTGGCCCGGTTTGGCCACCCAAGCGAGCTGGGCTACAAAGACATGTTGCCGCTCTGGAAGGCGGAAAAGTTTAATCCTGAAAAACTGATGGCCCTGTATAAGCGGGCCGGCGCGCGCTACGTTATCGGCCAGGGGATGCACCACGACAATTTCGATCTTTGGGACTCAAAGTATCAGCCTTGGAACGCCGTGAAGATCGGTCCGCATCGCGACATCCTCGGGGCATGGGAGAAAGCCGCCCGGAAGGAAGGCATACGCTTCGGGATCGCTTTTCATGGTGACTATTCGCTGTGGTGGTACCAACCGGCGTTTCTGTCCGATCTCGAAGGGCCGCGCAAGGGCGTTCCTTACGATGGTGCCCAGAACTATGAAAGCAAGAACGCTTGGTGGAAGAAGATGGGGTTGGATTTGAAAGACCTTTATGGAATCGATTTGAAGGACGATGTGGAGTTCCCCGCCGGTTTCAAGGGCGACCCCTTCGAGTTCCGTATGCGCGATCCGCTTTCGCACGGAATTCCCAACGGCAATCTGCGCGTGCATCCTGAGTTTGCCACGTGGTTCGCCACCAAGTGGACGAACCGCGTAATCGATGCGATCGACCAATTCTCGCCTGACTTTATCTACTTCGACGGCGGCAACAGCTACCCGTTTTGCGGGCACGGCACGGGTCGCGGGCTGCGCGCCGATGCCACCCCGCGAGTCATCGCGCATCTTTACAACACCAACATGGCGAAAAACGGCGGCACCTTGGACGCCATGGCGTTCACCAAAGGCGACGAGGATCCGCGTGCTGTTGCGGTCAACTTTGAATCGAACTTTCCGAAAGGAATTAAAAGGGATCGGCCGTGGCAGACAGAGGTCGGGCTGGGCGAGTGGTTCTACTGCAAGGGGACGTTTTATGAGAGCGGTATGTTGATTCACCAAATGCTGGAAGCCGTCTCGCGCGACGGCAACTATGCGATCAATATCCCACTGACGCCGGCTGGCGAACTCGATGCCGGCGGTCTCAAGACGTTGCAGGAAATGGGCGACTGGATGGACGTCAACAGCAAAGGCATTCACGATTCCAACGCGTGGGACGTCTGGGGTGAAGGCAGCGTCGTCATGGCCCACGGCAACCTCGGCCCGGCGCAGGCCGCAACGCCTTATACTGGTCAGGACATTCGTTTCACCACCAAAGATGGTGCGGTATACGCATGGCTCATGGCCTGGCCTGCCGACGGGAAAGCAACTCTCCATTCGCTCGCCACACCGGCCGGGAAAGTCACCGCAGTCACGTTGCTGGGCAGCAAGGAAAAGCTCCAGTGGCAGCAAACCGATGGCGGAACCGTCGTTCAGTTACCAGCTAAAAAGCCCTGCAATTTTGCCTTCGGCCTGAAGATCGTCGGAGAGAACCTCAAAGCGCACCAAAGCCCGGCGCTGTGAGCTTGGGCGACCAACTACGGTAATTCGATGAACTCGCGCCAAGGACTTAGCGCGGCAGGGTCGCAACCAAAGTGTCGCGCCAAGAACGCCAGGCACGCCAAGGAAGAAAAAGGCAGAGAGAGAATCGGTTTACGGCAACTGCCCTCTTTTCTTGGCGTTCTTCGCGTCCTTGGTGCGAGTCCTTCTTCTCCGAAATCGGAAGGAGAATCTCTCACGGAGGCACAAAGACACAGAGATGAGAATTTCGGCAGTTCTTCCTCTGTGTTCTCCGTGGCTCCGTGAGATAAATCCTCGCAAAACTGTGCGAAATCGAGGGATAGCAGTGCAAAGTCCGCCAAGGATCAGAAAGAAATGAAGGCGTTGGAATAAGGAAAGTTGGAAAACATGAATACTTAGAATCTTTGAAACAAAATCGCCCCCGCACTGTTTAAATCCGTGAAAATCAGAGAATGACCGATTTCGGCTTTCACTTCTTTCCGGTTGCTGTGTGCTGGGCCATCGACTCAGACATTTGACACCGAAATTTTAAGAACTCGAAAATAATGAAACGCTTCTCCGTGCAACGAACTGCATTACTCCCTATCACCGCCCTTTTGCTTTTCCCGCTGGCCAGCCTCGCGCAACGACCCGGCGTCAACCCGGTTTCGGCCGCGTTTGATAAGGATGGCCGTTCGGTGAGCGTCACGTCCTCGATTTTCCCGAATTTTTTCTCTGAATTCTCCACAGATATCGAGATTGGGGGACTAAAACGGAGCCTGTCTTCAGCCTCGGGATCGGTTCAGCCTCTCACCCAGGCCACAGAGGCCACACCCTATGGCCCGGCGAGCGTTTCTATTTCGACCATCCATTTTGGGCCTGAGCATCTCGACCTCATGCTGCGGCTCGGCCAGGTTGCCGGTGTGCCCGGTGTTCTCTTTCAAGCCGGCATTCGCAACACTGGAGACCAGCCGGTCAAGTTGTCGCATCTGCGCCCCGTGCAGGTGCTGGCGCTCACTCCCGTGAACGAATGGGCGCAGGAAGCCGGACGCGTCTATCTCGATCCAGCGTATGCGAAATCCGTCCGGCAGGACTGGGGCAAGTGCCAGCTCAATCTGGCGGTTTCTGGCAAGTCCCTTTCCATTGCGCATAAGAGTTACAAGCATGGGTTGGGAACTCATTCCCAAAGTGAGATGGTCTTTCAACTCGGCGGGGCGTGCGATCGCTTCCATGCCATGGTCGGGGCGGATGACGCCGGGGGCGGTTCCATGGCTTTCGAAGTCTGGGCCGATGGCATCAAGGTCTTCACTTCAGGAGTGATGAAAAAGGGGGAGCCCGCCAAGGAGGTAGATGTCTCCGTTGCGGGCGTCAAGTCGCTGCGGTTGGTGGTTGCCGACGGTGGTACTGGCATCGGCTCGGCGCATGCCGACTGGGCGGACGCCTGGCTCGCGGTCACCGGGTCGAATGTCGCATTCGGTAAGGGGCAAACCGGGATCATGGTCAAGGGCGATCCTGCCGACTGGCTCATCACTCGGCTTATAGCCAGCGGCAAACCGACCGGCGTTTGCGCTCTCGCCTCGCTCACCAACCGATTGCCGACTAGCGAAACAGGCGGTTTCTATCGGCGCGACGGAGTGGGATTCCTGATTGCCCCGGTGGGTGAACCGATTGCGTATCTAAACTCCAGCGTCGCCTATGCGGGGAATGGCCGGGCATCGCTCGAAGTTGCATCTGAAATGAGCGGCGTGCGGGTGGACCCCGGCGAAACTCGGTGGGGGCAACAGGCGGTTTTGCTCATGGAAAAACCCGCAGCGGCCCTGGCGCGGCAAGCTGACTGGGTGGCACAAACTCATCACGCCCGAACCGACAAAGGGGCGTTGAGCGGTTGGTGTAGTTGGTATTTGAAAACCTCCTGTATTACCGGCAAGGATGTGCTCGGCATCGTGGACGCAGTCTCGACTTCCGGTGGACGGCTGCATCCGGCGGCTATCCAGATCGATGACGGTTATCAGAATATCGACGGGGTATGGGACGCAAACGCGAAGTTTTCCGAAGGTCTGTCATTCTACACAAAAAAGATTGCCGCGACTGGAGCCCGGCCAGGGCTCTGGATGGCAATGACCGAGATTGGACGCGATGCTGCGTGGCTCAAGGATCCAGCCAATCTGGAAGCCGTCTGGGGCCAGAAGTTCTCAGCGGTTAAAGCGGAAGATATTCATGGCGGGTCCGGTTGGCTCGATCCTACCCATCCGCTGGCCAGGGCCTATATCGCGGATCGCATCCGCCATGCGGTGGAGAGCGGGTTCACCTACCTCAAGCTCGATTTCAACAACACTGGCAGCGGCGGCTGGTATGAGAAAAAGCGGACTTCCTTTGAAATTCGGCGCGATCATTACACCAACATCCGAAACGCCGCCGGCGAAAGCACCTACATTCTCTTCTGCAACAGCCATCCGGATCGGGCGACTTTCGGCCTCGTGGATGCCAGCCGAACCAGCGACGATGCCTGGCACGGCGGAATTCGCCACTCTATCGATCAAGTCCTGTGCTCCTACCATCTCAACGGTCGGTGCGTGGCAGTCGATAACGATTGCTACTATCTGGCCACCGACGTGAAGGTGCCGGACGTCGGCAACATCCGGATAGGGGGCGGTTGGCCGATGATTCACACCTACGCCAGCATGATGGGACTTTCCTCCGGCGCGGCCTTCACCTCTGACCTCTGGGGATACGATGTCTTCAAACCGTACTGGCGCATGACCGAAATCATGACTCCTCCAGCGAAGGAGCACACCGAAGTCCTCGATCTTTGCACGAGCGAAGAGTGGCCCCGACTCGTAAGCAAGGTGCAGCGCCCCTGGGGCGACTGGACCGTGGCACTCTTGTGGAATCCGGCGAAAGAGGGACAGGTGGTCACCCTCGACTTTGCCAAAGCCGGGCTCGACCCTGCGCACCGGTATGCGGTCTGGTCCTTCTGGGACAACAAATACCTCGGCATCGCCACCGGCAAGTGGACCACGCCACAACTGGTGGCCAGCGATTGCCAGCACCTGGTGTTCACCGATCTCGACAGCCATCCCGGAAAGCCGGTGGTCATCGGCTCCAACCTGCACATTTTCTGCGGCGCGGCTGACATTAAGAACGTCGGCGTCACATCGGGCGGGATCGCCATCGAACTGTCCGATGCCGGCGCCCGTGAAGGCGATCTGTTCCTTCACAGCCAGAAACCGCTCGCTTCCGGGAGCGCCATCGGTTGCACCGTCAAGAGCGTCGAAGCAGCCGGCGAAAACGTCTGGAAGGTCCACGTCGAAGGCCGCCAGAATGGTCAACCGCAGAAGTTCGTGCTAAACCTCGTAAACTGATTCATACCATGAAACCGCTCGCTATCGCTCTGCTAATAACCGCACTGACCGGCTTGCTGGCCTCATCTGCGGCAGCCCTGGAGGAAGCTCCACGGCATCTACTGATGCCCCGGATCGCGGACTATACGCTCATGTGGTGGGCGGATGGAACGCCGAAGCTCCTGAAAAGCGAGACTCCGTTATCCACAGGGGTCCTGTGCATCCAATCCGGCGGATGGGGGATGGCGTTCGATACCAAAAATGTTCGAATGCTGCGGTGCGGAAAATGGACCGGGCCGATGCCGATAGAAAAAGCAATGAGCCCCGGTCGCACATTCCTCAAAGACCTCCCGCAAGTCGACTGGAATTGTTCTCTGGTCGCCGACGGCCAAAGGTATAATTGCGTGGGCCACATGGAGACCAAAGACTGGTTTAGTGCGCCGATACGCTTTGTGGAAAGCGGCCGCTTCTTTCAGCGCGTAGCAATCGAGGGATTGAAATTCGCCGATAGCACAGGAAAGGAGTTTCCGTGTGCCGCACGCTTGGAAATCTCAGCCTGGCCCGACCGACTGGCGTTGTTTCTGGAGGTCGAACCGACGAACCCAATAGCGGGTAGCGTGCTCAGAATGCAGGCAGGCAGCGAGAGCGTTACCACCCCGCTTGTTGCGAAGACTACAGCCCAACTGGTGGCTGTCGGCGCTCATGCCCAGGCGCAGCCCGTTCTTGAGGCGGACCCTGCAATGAAGGTCGCCATGAATGAAGCCCTTGGCTGCCGAACGCTGCAGCTACCAGACGAGCGCTTGAGCAACTTGAAGGGGACGTTCTTTCCCGAGGAGCACCTGGACGATTTGGAACGCTGGCACTTTACGCTGCGAAACGACTCCGATCAGCCGGTGGTGGCGCGGCTCATGTTCACGAGGGGCAGGAACCTCAATCTCTGCGGCTTCGCACCGATGTTGTGCGAGCCCGACGGCACCCCCTCCGGCTTGCCGGTCCAGATTTCCAAGGACTGGCATCAGCGTCCCGAGAAGGGCGCCATCTTGCACCAGGGGCCATGGTTTCACGGTTGCTCGTTCGTCCGGTTGG